>Ga0209268_1000573_pt1 | contig 19168 bp, 15 predicted proteins | sample GraSoiAngelo_143_FD_185900 | JGI IMG/M metagenome (GOLD analysis project Ga0209268, IMG submission 185900) | Grasslands soil microbial communities from the Angelo Coastal Reserve, California, USA - 14_1009_02_30cm (SPAdes) (version 2) | ecosystem: Environmental > Terrestrial > Soil > Grasslands ... | reverse complement strand
CTTCTGGATTTCCGCATTCTGCCTGGATGCTGCTCGAACACATGCGCATCGCGCAACGGGACATTCTCGAGTTCAGCCGCAACCCAAAGTACGCTTCGCCGGAGTGGCCGGGCGGCTACTGGCCTCGGACCGAGACTCCACCCAACGCGGCGACCTGGACCGCCAGCATAAAGGCCTTCAACAAAGATCTAAAGGAAATGCAGGCGCTGGTGACAAATCCCAAGACCGACCTGTTCGCCCGCATCCCGTGGGGTGATGGCCAGACCATCCTGCGTGAGGCGTTGCTGGTGGCCGATCACAATGCTTATCACCTGGGCCAGTTGTTGGATGTGCGAAGGCTGCTCGGGGCATGGCCAGAGGAATAAGAGTTCGGTTCACTCAGGCTATTGCACCGTTTTCTGAAAACCACCCTCACTCCCTCTCTCCACCTCTCGTCAATGGCCACGAGTGTCCACTCGATCTCTGGTGAAATATAGCGCAGTAGCGTGTCGGTCGCGGGATGCACGTGCAACGCCGGAGCGACGAGCAGCAGCAGCGGCGCTTCCGGCGACAATTCCTTGCCAGAAAAATATCCGAAGCGCTGGAATTCTCCACGCGCATGGTGCCAGGCAACACGCGACCAGTAATCCAGCCCTTGCAGCGGCAGGTGAATATCTTCATCCGCCTTCAGTTCAACTACGGCCAGCCTTTCCTGGCGCGTGGTTGTCAGCACGTCGATCATGGCGCGATCGGAGGCTGAGAAAGCGGGCACCTGCGAGTACAAACGGCCCGCGTCAAAACGCTCGTCGAGAACGCCGACATTCTTGATCACCAGTGATTCCAGCCACCGTTCAGGATGCAACCTCCACAAGAAGTGATCTCGCGGCCCTTCGGCGTGGCGCACCTCTCCCATGCTGCGAAGCAACCGCTTGAAAGACCCGGCAATTTCCGGGCGCAGAGTTTGTTCCGCCGCGCCAACCCCAAACACGATTTCGGGTGTGCTGCGGAACGAGCCGGGGTCATGCGTTAGCCGAGCTCGCGCAAATTCCAATCCGTGGCAACGGAACGCCATCTCGGAGGAAGAGAGCAGCGCGACTTCCGCCTCGGGCATCAGATCGCGAACCTGCGCGATCGCTTGCGCGAACCGTTCTCGCGCCGCGCGTTCGTCGGCACAATGTGTAAGCCGCGTGGCGACGTTGCCACGATCGGAGGTGTCCATTTCCTTTGCTGAGTCCTCGCGCTCGTCAATCTCATAGAGCTGCCACTTGGCTGCGTCACGATTCAGATTAGCAATGCGCTCGCGAGTCAGAGCAGAACTGCCCACCGGTACAAACAGTTTGAGCCCATGCACCACTGCCTTTCCGGCTTGCGCTTGACGGCACACATCCAGCCACAAGATGCCAAATGTCAGCGCGGCATCAATGGAGGATTGGGCCTCCTGCGCATTGACGCCCAGCACCGCGAAGGCGGACTGGCCCTGCTGTAACAAACCACGCGAATAGATCGGTCCGAAGGAGCGTTCCAGATCCATCGACGTGCTGAGCTTGGCGACTTTGAATCCAGGAAATTTTCGGGTCAGTACGCGTTGCAGGAGCCTTTGATATGCGAGCCGTGCTGCCCGCTTCGCTGTTGGCGTACGGCGATCTCGCTGGCGGCAGATTTCAAGTTTCGTAGGGTGAGATTGCCCCAGGCGCTGGACCGCAAGTCGCAACACTTCGTTCTTAATCTCCAAGTCGACCACGCGACGCACAACATTTCGCTCCGCCGACCACAGGTGCAGCAGGCACTTGTTGCGCTCTCCGGAGATCGAATACTTCGCCTGTGCCAGGTCGAAAGCCACTGCGCCATCCTCGAGCACCACGGCATCGTGCGCCTGGGAAAGAAACTCTTCAACCGTGCGGACCAAAGCATCTGGTGTCATGTCAGGATTTTTTCAATTCTCCAGAAGATCGTCTGTGATGAACGACCATTTAAACCAATGTGGGACCGTCGATTTTTTGGATGAACCACTTTAAATCACTGTTGAACCACATTATTAGAAGTGTCCCCTCACGACCACATTAGAAATGGCCCCTTTAGAAGTGCCTCCTCCGAGAAGGGACTCAGATTGGGGCGATGCCAGTTTAGCAGTAAGGGGCTGCGTTCAGGCCGAGGTAATGGGACGAGTGAAGGCGGGGAGCTTGCGGCTGCGAGAAGCGGGGAGTTGCAGGAGGTGAGCTATCGGCAAGCCAAGCGGATCTGGGCGAGCTACCGCACGGGAACATGCGTACTCCTGCCTGCTCTCGCCGCCTGCTAACCAGGGGAAATTTCTATTATGAACCACGGGCATTTCTATTGTGGTATGCCAGAGGTAACCGAAGGCTATCGACTGGCGGCTGGTTTGCGACTACAATGGCATAGCAGCATCTAATTGGCTGTATACAGGCTCTATCCGCTGCGGCGGAGGGGCACTGGAGGACATCGTGAGTCTCACCCCAATTGGCCAACCTCGCCAGAAAATTACTGTCGCTTCCCTTAGAGAAAAGAAACTTCGGCACGAGCCGATCACCTGCCTGACCGCATACGACTACTCAAGCGCGCGCCTAGTAGATGAAGCTGCCATCGACATTGTTCTTGTCGGCGATTCGCTTGCCCAAACCATGCTCGGCTATGAGAACACTCTCTCGGTCACGATTGACGAGATGCTGCACCACAGCAAAGCTGTCCGGCGCGGGGTAAAGCATGCGCTACTGATCGCCGACATGCCTTATGGTTCGTATCACACCACTCCGGATGAGGCGGTTCGCAATGCTGCGCGCTTCGTCAAGGAAGCGGGCGCGGAGGCCGTAAAAATTGAAGGCGGTGAAAAGCGGGCTGACCTGATTCGTCACATCATTGACGCCGAGATTCCTGTTGCCGGCCACATCGGGCTTACGCCACAGTCGGTAAACGTCATGGGCGGATTCAAGGTGCAGGGGAAGACGCTCAATGCGATTGAGCAGCTTATGCGCGATGCAATGGCTCTCGATCATGCTGGCGTTGCCTGCATTTATCTCGAAGGCATTCCGCGCGAAGTAGCCGCGATGATTACGGCCGAAATTGAAACACCGACGATCGGCATCGGCGCCGGGCCGGATTGCGACGGGCAGGTGCTGGTCTTCCATGACATCCTGAACCTGACGTTTGGTCCACCGGCAAAATTTGTGCGCCGTTATGGCGATGCCGCCGCCGAGGTAACGAATGCGGTGCAGTCGTTTCGCGCCGACGTGCTCTCGCGGCAATATCCTGCGGACTCGGAGTCATATCACCTGCCGAAAGAGACAAAGGCGGCACTGGACACAGTCCTGGAGCGCAAGCGCGGCATGCGGCGCTAACCGGGAAAATCACCACAGAGCCAGGACCGACCGAGAAACCCTAATGAGATTTCCTCTGTGTCTCTGCGTTTCCGTGGCGGAAGATTGCTATGAAGATCTGCAAAACCGTATCGGAGATGCGCCCCGTGTGCCGCGCCGCAAATCGTGAAGACAGGCGTCTCGGTTTTGTTCCCACCATGGGCGCCTTGCATGAGGGCCATCTCTCGCTGGTGCGCGCGGCCAAGACGCAAGCGGATGTCGTGGCAGTTTCGATCTTCGTGAATCCAAGTCAATTTGGCCCGAACGAGGATTTCAGCAAATATCCGCGCATGTTTGAGCGCGATTGCGACTTGCTGAAGAAAGAAGGAGTTGACCTGCTGTTTGCGCCATCCGTTGAAGAAATGTATCCGGGCGGCATAGTGACGTGGGTAACGGTGGAGGGGCTAAGCGACAAGCTATGTGGCGGATCGCGTCCCGGCCACTTTCGTGGCGTGACCACGGTCTTGGCAAAGCTCTTCAACATTGTCGAGCCGGACCTAGCATTTTTCGGCCAGAAGGATGCCGCGCAGGTCGCGATCATTCGCCGTATGGTGCGCGATCTGCATTTTCCGGTGCAGATTGTCGGCTGTCCGATTGTGCGCGAGAGTGACGGCCTTGCGATGAGCTCGCGCAACGCTTATTTGGATCCGCAGCAGCGTCGTTCAGCCTTGGCTCTGCATCGTGCGCTTTTGGAGATAGAGGGCGCGTTTGGTCGCGGTGAGCAAGACCCAGAAACGCTGATCAGCGCAGCGAAGCAAGTCATCTTGCAAGAGTCAGCGGTACGGCTGGATTACTTGGAAATTGTCGATCCGGATAGCCTTGAGCCAATATCACAGACTGCGTGGGGACAGCCGCCCTCGGCTGTCCGGCCGAGCGCAGCTCGGCGGTCGCGCTCCGCCCTTGTAGCAATTGCCGCATTTGTGGGAACAACGCGATTGATCGATAACGTGGTGCTGAATCTCGCGTAAAGACCGCGCCGAGCTTCGCTCGACAGGACAGCCGAGGGCGGCTGTCCCTACGTGTTTATTTTTGGGCGGCAAGTAGTCGAGCTTCGCTTGACCGGGCGGGTGAGGGCACCCGCCCCTACGTGGCCGTTTTCGGACCGGAAACAAATGGGTTTCCTGCGATCAGGTATCGCAGCGGCAGCTTCGCTGCCTTGGTGATTCCGATTCGGGTCGTGGTCACGATCTGAGCTGGGCGATAGCCGTCGTCAGCGATCCATAAATCCGACTTTGTGCTAGTCACGTCTTTCCCGTTGTCGCGTTCACGAGTTATGCCAAACGCCTCGGCCAGTCTTCCAGGCCCGCTCGTGAGTTGCGGCAGATCGCTTAGCGCATAGACAGAGATTCCGCGAGCTTGTGCCATAGCTTCAACCCCGAACAACGGTTCCAAAGCGCGAAACAGAACTCCTCCAGCGATTCCATCCGGCAAACAGGAAACATTAAAGCAGTAGTGATTTCCGTAGATGAAATAGACGTATGAGTGTGCAGGCGGACCGAACAGCACGGCGTTGCGCAAAGTTTTTCCTGCTGCTGCGTGGGCGGCAGGATCGTCTTCTCCGAGATAAGCCTCGACCTCTACGATTCTGCCCGCCCGCAGGCTTGTATCGTCCCGCCGAAAAAGAATTTTGCCCAGCAGATCGCGGCTTACCTCGCGCGGATCTCGCGCATAAAATTTCCGAGGTAACGGTTGGTCAAGTTTATCCTGTTGTACTTTGGTGCCTTTCAATCTGGTTACCTGCGAAGTACTATCCATTCCAATCGCCACTCATTTGGTGTAGCACGCCATTTTGATTCGTGACAACAAACATTTAAGGAGGATTCATGCTCGGGAAATCGCTCAAGATCGCCTCGGTGTTGCTGCTAATGGCAGCAGTCGCCGCGGCTCAAAGTATCCCTGCCGGCACAAAGGTGACCGTGCGCATGGGATCAGGAATTAATTCTGGTACGGCCAGATCGGGGCAGATGTTTGATGCAACCCTGGCTCGCGACTTGGTCGTAAACGGCAAGACGCTCGCCAAGGCGGGCGCGCCTGCGCACGGGAAAGTAACCTACGCAAAATCCAGCGGCCGGCTACACGATCCGGGAGAGCTTTCGCTTCGCCTGACCTCAGTTGAAGTGAATGGCCGGAATGTACCGGTCTCAACCACGGCCTTCCACGCTAAAGGCAAGAGCCACACCAAGAGCAACCTGACCAAGATTGGTGGCGGGGCCGCAGCTGGCGCGCTGATCGGCGGATTGGCTGGCGGAGGCAAGGGCGCTCTGATTGGGACCGCGGTTGGCGCAGGCGCCGGAACCGGAGTTGCCGCAGCAACCGGCAAGCAAGAAGCTGTGGTTCATTCGGAGTCGACGCTGACGTTCACGATGACTGCAGCAGCATCGGTGAAGTAATCCACAACAATCATTCGATGGAGGCGCGGGCGTCTCGCCCGCGCAGGACGGGCGAGGACGCCCGTCTCTCCATCGAAAAGCCCTAAGCCGCGGCCTTCAAATATTCCAGCACTTCCTCCGCGTGTCCCTGGGCTTTCACATTTTCAAATACGTGCGTGATGCGGCCATCCGGCCCAATTACGAACGTAGTTCGGGCGATCCCCTTCACTTTCTTTCCGTACATGTTTTTCTCTTTGATCACACCGAACGCGTCACAGACTCGTTTATCGGTGTCGGACAGCAAGGTATAGGGGAGATCGTACTTATCCTCAAACTTTTTCTGACGCTGAGGCGGATCGGCTGAGATCCCCAGGATCACGGCCCCGGTCCTTTGCAACTGCTTGTATGCGTCGCGGAACCCGCACGCTTCAATGGTTCAACCCGGAGTATCGGCCTTGGGAAAGAAAAACAGCACCACCGTCTTGCCGCGAAAATCTTTCAGCGACACGTTCTGGCCGTTCTGATCCGGCAAAGTAAACTCCGGGGCTTTATCATTGACATGCATGGCAGATGCTCCTTCTGACCGCTCAACTTTATACCGCAAGCTGCGGCGAATCGTCACTGCTGCGAGCCTGGCGCTTGCATTCACCCAGCTTTCGCCGGGTCAAGCCAGTCGTCGAGGTACCGTGGACAAAGGACCGCGAGCGCTCGGACTAATCGAGCTTGCAGCAAATGGCAAGGCCCACTTAATTCCAATCACGATCATGCATGACGGTAGGTTCTACGATGCTGGCGCGTACAAAGCTGCTCCTGTCCCGATGGCGCTTGAGAGCGGCACGGTTTACGAAGCAGTGAAGAGCGGAGTCTCTCAGGGGCTGTTCACGGTTGCTGGGGCGGCCCACGCAGGACCAAACTGGATCGGCGAAGGGACCTGGAAATCTGCTGAGCAACTCGCAGCCGCGGCGGCAAAGAGAGAAGTGCTGCAGGCGAAGCCAACTGAGCCTGAGTCCGACCGGCCTCCAGTATTGCGGCGTTCGGGTCCAGAAAAACCCAAGCCTCCGGAAACTGCGAGACCCGCGCCAGTGCCTACTTCATCTACGCCGACTCCTGCGCCGACAGCTCCCGGTGCCACGGCTCCTCCTGAGCACGAAGATCCCAATCGGCCGGTTTTAAAACGCGGGAAACCATCTGCAGAAGCGCAGCCGCCCGCGAAGTCGGTTGCGAGTTCCATGGTACCCACTGCATCCGCTAAGCCCGCGAACCCGGCTGCGACGTCAAGTTCAATTCAGCTAATTCCCGCAATCTCGGACGCTGGAGGTCCTGAGCCCAGTAGCTACGCCTTCAGCACGAAACCAGAAGAAGAGCAGCAATTCCGAAAAAAGATTCTTGCGCTCGCGACTGACGAAGTTCGCGCTCATGACCGTCAGCTCGCTGCAGAAACGATTGCGGCATCCGTGCCGACACGGACAGCACGGACGACCATCGCGCGGCAGCAGCCCACTTTCGAAAACACGCACCTTCGTATCTTCGATCTTTCCAGCAGCAACGAGCCGGTGCTTGTGCTAACCACGTCCGCGCGATTGCAACAGCATCCGGAACGTGAATACTTCGTCACCTTAGTCGCGCGCGAAGATTTGAATGGAGATCTGCATAAGGCGTTCTCCAACGTCACTGACTCGCAGCATCTTGACGTGCTGCCCAGCATGGAGCTGATCGATGCTGTGGATGCCGATGGTGACGGGCGCGGCGAACTGCTCTTCCGCCAAACATCCGACGCCGGGCGAGCGTTTAGTATCTACCGCGTGATCGGAGATCAGTTATATCCGTTATTCGAAGGAACTCCGCAGTGAGTTGCTTATGGCTTCGATGGAGGACGGGCGTCCTCGCCCGTCACGCGTCTTTACGGCATCAAGTTATCGTTTGCTGACCGCAGCAGGCTGTATCTCTTCCACACCAACCCAGTTCGTGGGATAAGAGCCGGTGTAGCAGGCCGTGCAATAGCGCGTCTGAGCGCCATCTTCGCAAGCCTTCTTCAGACCTTCCAGCGAGAGATAGGCCAGCGACTCAGCGCCGATGAAGTCCCGAATCTCTTCGACGGACTTATTTGCGGCAATCAACTCTTTTTTGGAAGGTGTGTCCACGCCGTAAAAACATGGAGAAATCGTCGGAGGACACGAGATGCGCATATGAACTTCTTTGGCTCCCGCGTTGCGAATCATGCGCACGATCTTGCGGCTGGTGGTCCCGCGGACAATGGAATCATCAATGAGCACCACGCGCTTGCCTTCCAGCAGGCTGCGAACTGGATTTAGCTTAAGCTTGACGCCGAAGTCGCGTACCGTCTGCCGAGGTTCGATGAAAGTGCGCCCAATATAGTGATTGCGGATCAGGCCGAAGCGAAAGGGAATTCCGCTTTCGGAGGCATAGCCCATGGCCGCCGTGACGCCCGAGTCCGGCACCGGCACAACGATATCGGCCTCCGCCGGTGCTTCTCGCGCAAGTTGTCGTCCGAGTTCCTCCCGGCTCTCTTGTACGGCGCGCCCGAAAACCAGGCTATCGGGACGCGAAAAGTACACATGCTCGAAGATGCAGCTCGACTGCGGAGCTGCAGAGGCATACAAGCGGGAAATGATGCCTTCCGGTCCAACCACGACCAGTTCACCCGGCTTGACTTCCCGCTCGTAAGTCGCACCGATCAGATCGAACGCACAGGTTTCGGAAGCGAACACAATCGTGTCCTGCTTCTGGCCTTCCTGCTGGGGAATGCGTCCCATGGCCAGTGGGCGGAAGCCACGCGGATCGCGGGCGGCAAAAATTCGATCTGGGCTGATCATCACCAGCGAAAACGCGCCTTCAACGCGCCGAAGAGCATCGGCCATGGCTTCGGGCAAAGTATGTTCTTTGGAAAGAGCGATGAGGTGAACGATCACTTCAGTATCGCTGTTGGTCTGAAAGATCGAGCCCTGCGTCTCCAGGCGAGAACGAATTTCTGGCGCATTTACCAGATTTCCATTGTGCGCCAGCGCCACTCTGCCCTTATTCGATTGCACCAGGATGGGTTGTGCGTTTAGCAGCGCCGAGTCACCTGCGGTCGAGTACCGGGTGTGTCCAATGGCGAGCGTGCCATGCAATTGCGAAAGCACTTCTTCGGTGAAGATGTCGGCGACTAGCCCCATCGCTTTGTAGGGATGCAAGGTCATGCCATCCGATGTGACAATCCCGGCTGACTCCTGTCCGCGATGCTGCAAGGCGTGCAGGCCGAGATAGGCGAGCTTCTCCGCCTCAGGATGCGCATAGATTGCGATCACCCCACACTCTTCACGAAATTTGTCGAAAGGTAGCATTAGCCTTTAGCTATTGGCTTCTAGCTCCCAGCTGTAGCAACTTGTCATTCTGAGGCGCGCGCTGTTTGCGCCGAAGAATCTATGCATTCTGCATTCCTTCCAGACTGCAATGCATAGATCCTTCCCCCTTCGCTGCGCTCAGGCTCAGGATGACATCTTCATCGAGGACATTGAACACAGTTCAACCTCCATCTGCAGCGCCGAACTGCGGCTCCGTTTGCAGCGCCTTCTCCAACGCGCCTTCGTACCCGTCGCGCAAGTCGGCAACACGCGCTGAAATCACAACACGCCCGTCCAGCCTGACTTCCATCTGGCCCGGAACTGTCTCACCAATTATGTCAGCGGTGAGCCTGTATTTTATCGCTACTTGTTGGACTCGCGGCAGATTATCACGATTGCAGGAGATGACGACGCGGCTGGCGTCCTCGCCGAAGAGGACGAACTCGGCGGGAAGGCCCAGCAACTCTAACTGTATGTTCGAGCCGACAGTGTGCGCAAAGCCGCACTCCGCAAGGGCGACAGCGAGGCCGCCCTCGGAGCAATCGTGCGCCGAATCGAGCAATCCGGCTTGCGCCAATTCAACAAGAGCTTGTTGCAGCGCCGCTTCGCTTTCAAGCTCCAGCTCTGGCGGATAGCCCCAAACTGCACCCAGAATTTCCTTTGCATATTCGGAGGATCCAAATTCGGACTCCGCGTCGGTAACATCACCCTGCTCGGAAGCGCGAAGCAGGACGATACTTCGCCCCGGCTCGCGAAAATCCGGTCTCACGGCCTTGTGCACGTCTTCGAGTATCCCGACAATGCCGATGACGGGGGTCGGATAGATCTCTTCGCCTAAAGTCTCGTTATAAAAGCTGACGTTTCCGCCAGTGATGGGAACGTCCAGTTCTTCGCAAGCTTTGGTCATACCATCAATCACCTGCGAGAACTGCCACATGATGTGCGGCTTCTCTGGATTGCCGAAGTTCAGGCAGTTAGTCGCGCCTACGGGGGTTGCGCCTGCGCAGGCGACGTTGCGCGCGGCATCGGCGACAGCGTGCATCGCGCCAAGCCGCGGATCGAGATAGCACCAGCGGCTGTTGCCATCGAGCGCCATGGCCAGGCCACGCTGCGAGCCTTTGATTCGGATGACGCCGGCATCACCTGCGCCGGGACCTTCGACTGTGTTGGTCTGCACCATCGAATCGTACTGCTGCCAAATGTAGCGCTTGCTGCAAATATTCGGGCTGGCCAGAAGCTGCTTGAGATGCTCCGTGAGGTCTCCGGATCCACTCAGCTTGATATGCTCCGGCATCTCGCGCGGGACCGGCGGTTCCCAGCGCTGCAAGGGACGCTTATACAAAGGCGCGTCATCCGTCAGCGCTTCGTTGGGAATCTCGGCCACAACTTCCCCATGCTCCATCACACGCATTTTGCCGTCGTTGGTCACGCGTCCGACTTCGACAGCGTCGAGCCCCCATTTTTCGAAAACGCGGAACACTTCCTCCTCTCGTCCTTTCTGGGCAACCAGCAGCATGCGTTCCTGCGACTCGCTCAGCATGATTTCGTATGCACTCATGCCGGTTTCTCGCTGCGGCACGCGGTCCATCTCGATCTCGACTCCAACGTGCCCGCGCGCGCCCATTTCGCAGGTGGAGCAAGTTAGGCCGGCGGCGCCCATATCTTGAATGCCGACAATCGCACCGGTTTGCATGGCTTCGAGGCAAGCCTCGAGAAGCAATTTCTCGAGAAAGGGGTCGCCAACCTGCACGTTGGGCCGCTTGGCTTCCGAAGCCTCGCTGAATTCTTCGCTCGCCATGGTCGCGCCGTGAATTCCATCGCGCCCGGTTTTGGCGCCGACGTAAATCACTGGATTGCCTTCGCCGGAAGCTCGCGCGTAGAAAATCTGGTCCTTGCGCACCAGGCCGAGAGCGAACGCATTTACCAGCGGATTGCCGGAATAGCAAGGCTCGAACTTTGTCTCGCCACCTAGATTGGGCACTCCAAAGCAGTTGCCGTATGAGGCAATCCCGCTGACCACGCCTTCGAGGATGGAATGATTCTTGTGAATCTCAGTTTGTGTGGAGCCGGGTCTCTGACCCGGCTGGACGGGGCGAAGCCCCGTCCCCACATCAGTGGTGATCGGTCCAAATCTCAGAGAGTCCATCACCGCAACCGGACGCGCACCCATGGTGAAGATATCGCGCAGAATTCCACCTACTCCGGTCGCGGCACCCTGAAACGGCTCGATGAACGATGGATGATTGTGCGACTCGATCTTAAATGCGCAGGCCCAGCCATCGCCGATGTCGATGATCCCTGCATTTTCTCCCGGTCCCTGCAACACGTGGCGGCTGCGGGTGGGCAAGCGCTTCAAATGCACTCGAGAGGATTTGTATGAGCAGTGCTCGCTCCACATCACGCTGAAGATGCCGAGTTCGGTAATCGTAGGCTCGCGTCCGCCGAGCAGTTTCTTGACCTTTTCATATTCTTCGGGCGTAAGACCGTGTTGGCGGATGAGATCTCCTGTGATGGCAGGAGTGGCTAAAGAGGTCATGGGATGTTCTATTGTCGCATCTTGTAGAAATGGAGGAAAGAGTGAGTTGTGCGGTGATCCGAGGAGAGCCGCAATTCTAGTAATAATGCTTGCGGTATAAGGGCACTGTGATGCAGAATTTTCGGAAATTCCGGGAGGTGCCTCTTATGTCCAGACCTTCCTCGCGTAGTTCTTCTGATCCGCAGAATAATGCGTTACTCGTCGTTGCCATGCTTGCGATGGTCGCGGTGCCGGCAGGGATCGCCCTGCACACCGTGCGGATCCCGGCGCCTACACAGACTCCACCTGCCGACGCTACGCCGTACGGATACACCGTGAGCCTGCTGCTGTTCATTATTCCGATCATCGTGATCGGATGGTGGTTCGTTCCGCAAGAAGGGATAAAAATTCCTAAGCGAGCCTTCTCGCGCACAATCTCGGTCCTGTTTATTGCCGGCTGCGCGTTGGACTACTTCTTTGCCAATCGCTTTTTTACTTACCGGAACCCCGCCGCCACTCTGCGAATTCCAGCGCCAGCCTTGGGCGGGCCGGTGCCCATTGAGGAGTACGTCTTTTACTTAACCGGGTTCATTGCGGTGCTGCTGATTTACGTTTGGCTCGACGAATACTGGCTGCTCGCGTATAACGTGCCTGACTATCCGGCGGAAGCGAAAAAGCTCCGGCGGCTGTTGCAGTTTCATCCGACATCTTTGGTGTTGGGATTGGCCCTGACCGGGCTTGCCATTGCTTACAAGAAATTCGTTTCGCATAGTCCGGGTTTCCCTGGATATTTCACTCTTCTCGTGGCGGGCGGCATTGTCCCGGCGGTCAGCTTCTTTCCCTCTGCTCGGCCGGTCATCAATTGGCGGGCCTTGAGCCTGACGCTGTTCATTATTCTGCTCGTGAGCCTGTTTTGGGAGGCGACCCTGGCCGTTCCTTACGGCTGGTGGGGTTACCAGCAGCAACAAATGATGGGCTTGTTTATTGGGGCGTGGGCCGGGCTGCCAATCGAGGCCGTGTGTGTTTGGATCGCGGTCACCTACGCGACAGTGATTGTTTTCGAAGTCATCAAACTCTGGCAGGCTTCGGAGAGGCCTTTGAAAGACGTGTTTTTAGGCGCGCGCGAAGTCCCGTCGAGAAAGACGCAAGCGGCCGGTAACTGACACACGCCACATCAGCCGCGTTCTTCCGACTATACTGTCCTTTCTAATGAAGTCGGTTATCGTTGGCACCGCCGGGCACATCGACCATGGCAAAACCGCGCTAGTCAAGGCTTTGACCGGTATTGATGCCGACCGGCTTGAAGAAGAAAAGCGCCGCGGCATCACGATCGACATTGGATTTGCTCACCTCGAACTTCCCGGCCAAAACGGCGAGAACCTGAGGCTGGGATTTGTCGACGTTCCCGGGCACGAGCGCTTCGTGCGCAATATGCTCGCCGGAATCGGCGGGATTGACTTGGTGCTTCTGGTTATTGCGGCAGATGAATCGATCAAGCCACAGACGCGCGAGCACTTCGACATCTGCCGACTGCTTTTCGTTCGCCAGGGCATCACCGTATTAACCAAATCCGATCTAGTCGACGCCGAAACTCTGGAGGTGGTCCGGCTGGAAGTCGAAGATTTCCTGCGGGGATCGTTTCTTGATACGTCTCGTTCGCCCATCATTCCGGTAAGTTCGTTGACCGGCGCAGGACTGGATCAGCTCAAGCAGGAGTTGATAAGAGCGGCAGCAGAAGTTCACGCGAAAGACTCGGGCGCGCTCGCGCGTCTTCCGATCGATCGGGTCTTTACCATGAAAGGCTTCGGGACGGTCGTCACAGGAACTTTGATTTCGGGAACCATTCGTAAAGATGACGAACTGCAGATTTTTCCTCGCGGGCAACGCGCGAGGGTGCGAGGCATTCAAGTCCACGGCCAAAGCGCAGAACAGGCAGCGGCTGGCGAACGCACCGCGCTGAACCTGGCCGGAGTCGGAACCGAACAACTGGCGCGTGGCATGGCGGTGGCGCCACCGGCGACTTTTCACTCAAGCAATCGCCTCGACGTATCGCTCTCGCTTCTATCGTCGGCTACGCTTAAGGACCGCGCACGGGTGCACCTGCATGCCTACACTTCCGAAACGATTGCCACCGTCACGCTCTACGACGAAAAGCAGATCGGGCCGGGGCAAACTGCACTTGCGCAATTGCGTCTGAATGACCCCGTCCTGCTGCTGCCGGGTGATCGTTTCATCATCCGGAAGTTTTCTCCGGTCGTGACTATCGGCGGGGGAGCAGTGTTGGACGCAGCCCCGCTTCGGAGAGTTCCCAAGAGCGCTCAGCGCAGCTTCCTCGGGATCTTAGCGTCGGGCGACCCCACCTCCGTCCTGCGAGCGCGGATCGAACGCCGCGGCGACCGCGGGCTTCCGCTTACGGCAGCGGTTGCTGAGACGGGATGGCGCCGTGAGCAAATCAACAACTATTTGCGTAACTCTATCGCCGAGGGCGCAATCATCTCGATCGGAGACTTGTTAGTCGGCTCAAGCGCCATCGAGACGATGAAATCAGAACTGGAAAGTAAACTCGCCAAATTCCATCAGCAAAACCCGCTGGTTGCTGGCATGAGCAAGGAAGCTCTTCGTGAAGCACTGGACGCAGAGCCAGGAGTCTTTGGCTACGCTCTCGACTCTTTGGCGAATGCGAAAAAGGTAGAGATTGTTGGAGAGTTTGTTCGCTTGGCCGGACGCGGCGTGGTAATGAAAGACGAAGAGGCTGAATCGAAACAGATCATCGAGAAAGCGTTTGCGGCGGCGGGTCTGAAAGTTCCCGCCTTGCATGATGTGCTTGCTGGGCTAAAGGTTGACAAGGCGCGGGCGCAAAAACTGGTCACACTGCTGTTGCGAGATAAAGTGCTGATCAAGATTTCGGACGATCTGGTCTTTCACAGCGAGGCGTTGCAGGCCTTGCGAAGACAACTTGGTGCAGAAAAATCGAAGTCTCCCAAGATTAACGTGGCGAGATTCAAAGACTTGACGGGAGTGAGCCGGAAATACGCGATCCCATTGCTCGAGTACCTGGATCGGGAGCGGGTTACGCGCCGAGTGGGAGATGAACGCGTGATTCTGTGAACTTGACTCTGTGCACCTCTGTGCCCTCTGTGGTAAAAGCAACCACGGAGGACACAGAGGCACACAGAGGGAACAACTGCTTTTCAGAAATTCTTCTTCAGATCCATCCCACTGTAGAGGCTCGCAACCTGGTCGTAGCCGTTAAACATCAGCGTCGGACGTTTTAAGAACTCACCCAGACGCCGCTCCTTAGCTTGACTCCAGCGCGGGTGATCTACATTCGGGTTCACGTTCGAGTAAAACCCGTACTCGTTCGGCGCAGCTTTATTCCAGCTATTTACCGGCTGCTTGTCAGTAAAACGGATCCGCACAATCGCCTTCGCGCTTTTGAAACCATACTTCCACGGAATCACAATGCGCAGCGGCGCGCCATCCTGATTCGGCAAGACTTCACCGTACATGCCGAAACAAAGCAGCGCGAGCGGGTGCATAGCCTCATCCATGCGCAGGCCCTCAACGTATGGCCAATCGAGCACGGGGACACGCTGCCCCGGCATCTGGTTGGGTGCGTAAAGCGTAGTGAACTCCACGAATTGTGCTTTGCCTAGAGGCTCGGCGCGCTTGATCAGTTCATTCAGTGAAAACCCCACCCACGGCACAACAATCGACCAGCCCTCCACACAACGATGGCGATAAATGCGCTCCTCGGGCGCGGCCATTTTGATGATGCTGTCAACGTCCAGCACTTGCTTCTTTTTTACGAGACCATCAATGGTGACGGTCCACGGACGAGTCTTGAAGTCTTTCGCCAGCCCGGCAGGCTCGTATTTATCGGTCGAGAACTCGTAGTAGTTGTTGTAATTGGTGACATCTTTGTAAGGAGTGATCTTCTCAGCCGTCGAGAAGCTGTTCTTCTGAATACCGTCGATTTTGGCATTTGCTTGGGCGATCGTCGATGGGGAGAATAATCTGCTAATTGCTGAGCCGCCCAATGCCGCCGCGCCTGCAATCGCTGTGCCGGCCAGGAACTTGCGCCGGTTTAAATACAGGCTCTTGGAAGTTATTTCAGATGAGCGAATATCTGCGGCCTTTTTGATCAGCATCGAAAGATTCCCGTTTAGTTTACGACTAAGTCACACGAATGGATTTCCAATGGGTCCCACAAGATAGGACGCACAATGGACGAAAAAGTTGCACAGCCGAGTGGATGACACTCCAAAGCTTTGAGGGTTGTTGATTAGAAAGAGATTATCCGCGCGAGCCGCGCAAGACGTCACGTACCTTGCGGGAGAGCATCTGTAGCGTGAAAGGCTTTTGCAGGAAGGCCGTGCCGGCTTCGAAGACGCCCTGTTGCATGATGGCATCTTCGGTGTAGCCGGAGAGATAAAGCACTTTGGTTTTCGGACGTGCCTCGTCAAGCTTTTTCGAGAGCTCGCGGCCGCTCATGCCGGGCATTACAACGTCGGTGATGAGCATGTCAATCGAACCCAGGTGCGCGCTAGCGATACGCAACGCCGCCTCGCCATTTTCTGCTTCCAGGACCTTGTAACCCTTGGATTGCAGAGTTTCTCGAACCAATTGGCGCACCGATTCTTCATCTTCAACGAGAAGAACCGTCTCCGAACCGCCACCGGCAGCTTGCGAGGCTGGCACGGAGCATGGTTCTGCAGAATCCTCTACCCTGGGCAGATAGATGCGGAAAGTCGTCCCGCTCCCTACTTCGCTCTGCGCGAAAACATAACCGCCGCTTTGCTTGATGATGCCATAGACGGTAGAAAGACCAAGGCCCGTACCCTTACCTTTTTCTTTCGTGGTGAAGAAAGGTTCAAATATTCGGCACTGGGTTTCGCGATCCATGCCATGACCTGTATCGGCGATGGACAGCATTACGTATGGGCCGGGTTGAATGTAGTTGTAGAGGCGCCGGAGGTCATCTCCCAAATGCACATTGCTGCTCTGAATGGTGATCTTACCGCCGCTAGGCATCGCGTCTTTTGAATTTACGGCCAGGTTCATAACGACCTGCTCGATCTGGCCGGCATCAGCGCGTGTTCGACCCAAGTCGTTTGCCAAACGAGTTTGCAGCTCGATGTTCTCCCCGATCAGCGGGCGCAGCAGCCGCTCCATATCCCGGATAATCGTGTTCAGATCCACGACTTTGAGCTCGAGAAGTTGCTTGCGGCTGAAGGCGAGCAGTTGACGAGTGAGGGTGGTCGCGCGCTCGGCTGCCTGTTGGATGGCCGCGATTTTCGGGTGCATGGGATTGTTACGACCTGTGTTCTCGAGGAGAACTTCGGTATAACCGCTGATCACCATCAGAAGATTGTTGAAATCATGAGCCACACCGCCAGCGAGCCGTCCCACGGCCTCCATTTTCTGCGCCTGGCGGAACTGATCTTCCAGTACGCGGCGCTCGGTGACATCTTCGGCAATCACTTCCAGAACCTGCTCAGCAACTTCGGGGCTGGTGACGGCTCGACCACTCAGCCGGACCGTGATGGCATTGCCGTTCTTGCGCTTCCAGCGGACCTCGACGTTCTCCAGCCGTGCGCCACGGCGAAATTCATTGATTAGGCGCGCGTGTTCCTCCGGATCGGCAAATACATCAACCTTGGTGTCCAGCGACAGGACTTCTTCGATTGAGCTGTAGCCCAGCATGGCAATGAGCGCGGGATTCACGTCGAGGAATCTGCCTTCCATACTGGAACGGTAGATTCCGTACACCGCGGACTGCACCAGAGAGCGGTAGCGCGCCTCTGAACGGCGCAGCGCTTCCTCGTGCCGCTTGTGCTCGACCGCGCTGGCGAGCTGCTGAGAGACGAACGTCAGTATGTCGCGATCCTTCTCACCATAGCGGACATTCGCGGTGTAGCTCTGAACAACCAGAATTCCGAAGACCCTGTTGGCAGCTTTGAGGGGCACGCCCATCCAATCCAGAGAGGGCGCACCAATCAATTCGACCTCACCTTGCTTGACCAGCGAGTCAAACACCTCCGGAGTACAAAGCAAAGGTTCGCCGGTGCGGAGGACGTATTCAGTGAGACCGCGGCCGAGCTTTTTGGGCTCTGGCCGCGGATCTGCTTCGTCGACGAAGTAGGGAAAGCTAAGGAGTTGAGTCACCGGATCGTACAACGCGATGTAGAAATTTCGCGCATACATCAACTCAGAGACGGTAGCGTGAATCGAGCCATAGAATTGGTTCAGGTCTTCGGCTGAAGTGGTTTTTTCGGCGATGCGATAGAGCGCCGAACTGAGCGACTCCGCCCGCTTTTGATCTGTGATGTCGCGGTATAAAACATAGGCGGCGACTTGCTGACCTGCGACAATCACTGGCGCACCTGAGACAAATACATCAACCAGAGTGCCACCCTTGCGCTGCCGTTTGGTCTCGAGACTTACCTTTTGTCCTTGTCTTAGGGCATCGCCAATCCAATGCGTCTCCGAGCTGCGGTCGGGCGGCACGATCAGTGAATCAATGCGGCGACCGATCGCTTCTTCGGGAGAGAAGCCAAACATACGGGTGAACTCGCCATTAATGCGCACAATACGATACTGATCGTCGAGAATGCTGATGGCCTCGGGCGCGCACTCGACCAACTCTTCGAGATAGGCTCTTTGGATTGCGGGATCGTCCAGGGCAGGACCGGGGACCGGCGTAGGGGCTGCTGGCTGTTCGCCCGTCCGGGAAAGTGTAGGAACGCCGCGATGCAGCGCTTCCTTAAGATGCTTGGCCCGCGACACTTCGGCGGAGTTCGCCGGCCGGGTGATTTTCTCACCCATTAATCCTCCCGATTCGGTCCCAGAGCTCGACTTCGGGATGGTAGAACGGCTGCTTATGACTCGAAAGTTACAAAGGTAATTGCAGGAGAGTGAGAGGACAAAGTTCAGGTTCCGGCGGCGAGCATTTCACAAACCCGGCGGATGGCTTTGCGCTGTTCCGCACCGACGGCGAGAAATTCGAAACCGTGGCGCAGGCCATCACGATAACGCACCAGAGCACGTAACTTAATGGGATAGGCCGCCATAGGCAATGAAAGTTCCATGGAGACGACTTCGCCAATTTGCAATTCGCCGGTGAGAGTTGCACCGATGCCGTCTTCTCCAATCTCGCTTGAACGTCCCCACAGCGAAAGATTGGCGGAAGGCCGGAAGACATTTACCGAGAGCCGGACGTCCAATGGATAACGTGGGAAACGGCGCGAAGTTCCAGATTGTGGCGTAGGGTTGGGCCCAGTGCCGCTCACGCTTGTCCCTTCCTTGCGGCTTGCCTGGATGACAGATGAACGCGGGCACAAAACGGATGATCAATTCCCGTGCAGCGGATAGCCGGGCTCAAGCGGCAGCTTGCCGGAAGCGCGCAGCACATTTACTCCTCCAGTAATCGAATAAACGTCCACCAGACCGACGGTGCCGGGCGTGGACTCAACTTTTTCGACCAAAGCTTCGTCGGAAGCGACAACAATGATCGCGGGATGATTTGTCCTGCCATGAATAGCTGCCGTAATAGCCAGGGCGGCGCGATCGACACCAGAATGAAGGCAC
>Ga0209268_1000572_pt1 | contig 19208 bp, 16 predicted proteins | sample GraSoiAngelo_143_FD_185900 | JGI IMG/M metagenome (GOLD analysis project Ga0209268, IMG submission 185900) | Grasslands soil microbial communities from the Angelo Coastal Reserve, California, USA - 14_1009_02_30cm (SPAdes) (version 2) | ecosystem: Environmental > Terrestrial > Soil > Grasslands ... | reverse complement strand
CGGATCGGAGATTCTCCCCTCGTCGGATCGGGCCTGTATGCCGGTCCCGCCGGGGCCGTGACGGCCACCGGGATCGGAGAAGAAATCATCCGGCGCGTCCTCTCAAAATTCGTCTACGACAAGATCGCGGACGGGCTCACGCCGCAAGCGGCGGCGACCCGAGGTCTCGCGCTGTTCCCGAAATCCGTCCCGATCGGCGTCCTCGCGGTCGGCTCCCGTGGATGGGGCGAGGCATCGAATCGGCCGATGGCGTTCTTCACTTCCGCGTCACGTCGAACCCTTTAAGTCCGGCCACGTTATCACGGCCCATGACACGCTGTGTAGGGGGAGGGGACCGTGAGCCGGAGGAGCGCACTCACCAGCAAGATTGAGTCCGAAGTCAAGCTCCTCCAGCGCCATGTCGCGATGCTCAAGGCGATCATGGAGAACCAGCCGATCGGGATCATCCGCCTCTCCGAGCTCCTGAACTTCCCGCAGCACAAGGTCCGCTACTCCCTCCGAATCCTGGAGCAGGAGGGTTTGATCAAGCCATCCCCCGAAGGCGCGGTCACGACCGACAAGCTGGAAGAATTCCTCGACTACCTGAAGAGCGTCCTCGATTCGATGTCCTCGACGGTTCAGGAACTCCGCAAGGCGCTCGGTTAATCCGGCGCCTTCTGACCTCGTCACGCGGCGAGGAATCCGAGGACTCCACTCACGATGGCGAGGATCGACGCGGTCCCTCCGACGCCGCCGGGGATCAGCAGGGTCGCCACGCCGAGGACCAGGTTGATGAGGGCGCCGGTCCGCGTCTTGGCCCAACCGAAGAGGAGACTCGTCTTCCCGCGAAAGATCAGGTAGCTGCCGTAAAGCAGTCCGAGGCCCGCGAGGATGCCCAAGATGTACACGGAGCCGCGGGCGGAAGCGGACAACATCAAAGCCGCTGCGATCAAGCCGATCGCGAGGCCCAGAAGCGCGAAGATTCGCTTCATGCCAAGCATGATTCCGGCCCACCATCCCATGAGCTATCTAAGGGTTGTGAGGCGACCCGGTGCGACAGCCTCATGGACAATCCATGTGCGCACGGGCTAGCCCTCAAAGCCCTTCGCGAAATTCCTCGTTGGAATTTGGGTATGAGAATCTATTTGAGTCCCTCGCCGGTATGGCCGCGCGGGCCGTCGTAGCTCAGTCCGGTAGAGCCCCCGACTGTTAATCGGGTGGTCTGCGGTTCGAATCCGCACGACGGCGCTCTCTACCTTTAGATTTCGATTCAATGGACCCCTAGTTTCTAGGTGCCACCTTGACAAGCCGGTTTAACACCCCACGCACCTCGTCCATCGCATCGTCTGGACGATGCGGGTCCAAGACGACCACGTATGTCCACGGCATCGGCGTCGACGAGATGTTGGGTTATCAGACTACGACTTGGTCCTCATATAGTGAGGACGCCCTGGCAAGCGTCACCAGGCTGACAGATTCGGTAGGAGTGACTCTCTCGACCTATCGATACGACGCATTCGGCGTAGTCCGCGGACAGACCGGACCTGGGAACGCGTATGGCTATGCTTCGCGGGAAAACGATGGTTCGATAATGTATTACCGTAGCCGCTACTACGACCAATCCGCAGGTCGATTCACAACATCCGATCCCATCGGATTGTGCGGTGGATACAACCGCTACGCGTACGTAGGCAACAACCCTGCGAGCCGTAGTGATCCGTCTGGCAGGATGCGTACAACGATGGGAGGCGGTGGTGGCGGGAGGGGTACCATGTCCACGGAATACATCCCGACCATTGGAATGCCGGGAGTAGACTGGACATGTGTTGCCGGAAAAGTGGGAGAAGACTGCGTTTGTATGCTAGCACTCGCCTATGGTACCCTCCATCCTGAACAAGCAATGGATGCCCTCGACGTGTGCACGAGCTTTTTGCGAGGCGAGCCGAGTGTTTGCGATATTTGTGGGATATTTTGTGGTGGCACAATCGTTACTAAGAATTGGGTGCCAGGTGTTCTGTGCCTTGGATGCCTCCTGCTTGAACTGGCCGTCGCGATTAATGGGTGTCAGACGGAGTCTTACTTTCTCGGTTCCCCGCCGTCAGCCGGGGGAGGAGTGGCGCGATTTCTTCCATTCTAACGCTGGATTGGCATGTCTCACTCAGAACTCTCCGCTCAAGCTCCGCGTCGAACCAGAGATCGAATTCTGGATGCGGCCCGTATTGTCGCGATCGCTCTATTCCCGTACCCATTCCTTGTCCTTTTTGCGTGGGGCGTCCCTTACGGTTGGGTGTATGTTTTCGCATATGGAGGATGGGTTCTGTTTGGCTTTGCCTTAATTTGGGTTCGGAGGGGTCATGCCCTGTTCCCGAAGTTGCCCCACACGTACCTGTTCTATCTCTCGATCATCACCCTCGTCGCGTGGTTCCCGTTGTCACGCACGCTCGCGACGATAAGTCCGAGACTCAACGCGCTCGCGTTCGTTCTCATCGCAATGTGGTTCTTGCTTGAGGCCGCGCACCTTGGACAGAAGCCCAGGTCGAAAGGGTAGCCCCGATTCTCGACATCCTCTACTGGAGCCTCGTAGGTCTTTCAAGGCTGGCGTTGATCAGGTTCCGTAGTGGCTATGGTGATCGCCCGTGTCGCACAGCGGAGTTCGGAAAGGATTTGTCAGGCTGCTCGATTCGGAGTGTACCCTGGTACTCCGATTGGTCGAAACCAGCCGTTTCGAAAGACGAAAAATCCCCAACCCCGGTGGATCCGCATTCCCGCGAGCTCTAGCCTTTCGTGGATGGACTCCTCGGCCTCCTTCCTTTTCCCTCGACACATTTCTTGCTCCTGTCGACGCGAACCCTTCCCCAGGAATATGTGACTCGTTTCTTCCAATTCCTCGATGCCTCGAAAGAATGGGCAGGGGCCATGCTCCGCATTTCGACCTGCTTATCGTCTCGACTGAGGCCCACTATCTATCGACATAGACAAAGGATGAGTCGCTGCTCACACAGACACCCGTGGGAAATCCGCCTCCTGGCGGGACGCATTCTTGACCGCCGCTTTTGCAGTGGCCCAGTCTTGGCAATGAATCCGGCAGCTAGGCCGATCCTGGCTGCTGAAGTCCCAGACCTTGACATTCTAGTTCGACTCAAATCCGAGGTCTGCGCACGAAATTTGGCCGTTCGAATTCTCAAGGGATTCGGCCAGTCGGCGAGTACGGCTGGCCTACCAGTTGTCCTCGACACGCGGGACAACTACGTAACAGCCAGAACTAGCGTCACGAGCCTTGACGTGAGGCCGTCCTGCACTGGAGGACCGCGTGGGCATCGATCACGCTCGCGGCCAACATGCCAGAAATTGGGTACCAATGGAGGAGTCCTCGCGCCGTCTCCAACGGAGTGGACGAACCGAATACGAGGAATGTCACCTGCATGATGGCAGGAACCGTAAGCAGCGCAAGGAAAATTCGGAAGAACCTCGGGCTCATCCCGAGCCTCTGCGGCCTCTGGTGGAGGGGCGGGGGCGGAAACGCGAACCCAGGTGCGAGCCGAGCGAGGATCACGACACCGAACAGAAGTCCGTACACGACTGCGGCCAGAGCAATTTCCCCCAACAAGCGGTCCAAGGTCATTGCCCCCCAGGCCCCGGAACGGAGAACGAAGGCCACGAGCGCGGCCTCACCAGAAAGACCAGATACGCCGACGGCAACGAGAATTCGGACGAACGTTCGCGCCCGCGCATCCGAGGCCGCCATCTTGCCATCGGTATGACCGACCGACCCATATTCCTGCCGTTTCATTCGAATCGCTGCATCGGGAATCGTCTTTGTCGTCGACTTACATAAGCGATCTGATGGCAGGCGGGTCGCCGTCGGTCATCGTGTCGCTGCGACTGCGCGAAGACTGTGCCTTCGATTCGGAACTTTTCGTTAATGACCGCAACGGAAAGAGGTGTTGTCGACAGGGAGCACTCGGTTTTGGCCGAGGTGGGGATTCATTGGCTCTCTTTTCAGTATTCCGAGTCGGGACTGGCCACGTGCTCTGCACGAATGCAGCGCGAGTCGGGGGCGCGTCCACGCTCGCCCAGATTAGATACCCGCGAACACGATCAGGCCCCGCCCCCTTGAGGCGGCGATGCAGGCGGGGGGCTGGCCCGCCTTCGACGCCTCCAGAGGAAGAGTCCGGCCACCGCCGCAGCGGTTACGATGATGCCGTACGTAAGCCCTTTCGCATAGGGGCCGCTCGGACTGAAGGTGTTCGTGTCGACGCGGAAGGTCACGAACCGGGACACGTTATTGCCCGCGGCATCAACTGCCCAAACCGTGATCGTATGCGACCCGTCGGGGAGGCTGACAATGAATGAAGTGTTCATGCCGACGCCCTGCCGCGCCCCACCGTCCACGGACACCTCATATCGGGAAATCCCCGAGGTGTTGTCGTTCCCGGACCAGGACATGGTCACGCTACCCGTGGTCACCGTCGGGGGGAGGGCCTTCGGTTGTAGGACGGGCGGAGTCACATCGACACGGACTTCAATCGGGTCCACAGCGATATTGCCCGCGACGTCGGTCGCAGTGGCGTTGATAAAGCGGACGCCTTCGGAAAGCGTGATTGGGCCCGAGTAGTCCTCCGTGGCCTCGTCATCCAGCCGGTAGCTAAGGCGCTGAACGCCGCTGCCGTTGTCGGAGGCGTTCAGAGAAACGATCGTGAGACTCGTAAACCATCCGTTCGCCCCGACCGTCCCGCTCTCAAAGGCGTCGATACGCGGTGGCACGGAGTCTACCCGGAGGACCAGGGTATTTACGTCGGCAGTATTCCCCGCCCAGTCCGTCGCCGTGTAGTTGACGACATATGTCCCGTCGGAAAAGGTGAGCGGTGCGGCGTAGTTCTGCCACGGGCCCCCAGCCACGCTGTATGTGATGACCCTCACACCGCTTCCGGTATCCGTCGCGGTCAGCGTGAGGGTCGCTGGACTCGTGAACCAGCCATTCGTTCCCTGGTCCCCTGCGGCGCTCGCCGTGACGACGGGTGGGCTGGGTGGTGGCGGCGAAATCACGCTTACGGTGCTCGATCCAAAGTTGGCCACATAGACGTACCTGTTCGCGCTGTCATACCCAACGCCATAGGGAGCCGTCCCGACGAAAACCGTCGCCACGACCGTCGTCCTACTGATAACGCTGACCGTGGCCGAGCCGAGATTCGCGACATAGACGTTCCCATCGCCACTGCTGTCATACCCCACGCCAAAGGGACTGTTCCCTACCGGAACCGTCGCCACGACCGTTGTTCCGTTGATAACGCTGACGGTGTTCGGGCCCTCGTTCGAGACGTAGACGAACCCGTTCTCGCTGTCGTACGCCACGCCAGGGGGATTGTTCCCGACTGGAACCGTGGCCACGACGGTCGTCTGGTTGATTACGCTGACGTTGTTCGAGCCCTGGTTCGCCACGTACACGTATCCGTTCCCGCTGTCATACGCCACTCCAATGGGATAGATTCCGACCGGGATCGTCGCCACGACGGTCGTCCCGTTGATCACGCTGACGTTGTTTGAGCCAAAGTTCGCCACGTAGATGTAGCCGCTTCTGTTGTCGTACCCTACGCCCTCGGGCTGGTTCCCGACGGCGACGGTCCCCACGACGGTCGTACGGTTGATCACGCTGACGTTGTTCGAGAGTTCATTCGCCACGTACACGTAGCCGTTCCCACCGTCATACCCTGCGGCAGCGGGACCATTCCCGACCCGGATCGTCGCCACGACGGTCGTCCGGTCAATCACGCTGACTGAATTCGATTCATAGTTCGTTACATAGACGTACCCGCTCCCGCCACTATAGCCTACGCCAATGGGACCGTTCCCAACCGGGATCGTCGCCACGACGGTTCCGTTCCATGACCCTTGTGACGGGGCCAAGGATACGAGGCCTTCGGTCAATTGGTTCTCGTTTCCCCTCGTCTCACCGAGGAACCCGGAGGCGTTTCCCCACGTCAACGACGGGAGGGCCACCAGCACAATCAGCACCGCTCCGACCAGCGCTACCGCGCGGTTCCTTGCCATTCACACCCGACGTCCTACCAAGAACGAGAAGAAGCGTTTGCATGGACCCATCCATCTTAAACCTACCCTTTCCGGAGGAGTCCGGGGCCTACCCTCCGGGACGAAGAACAGCCGGCCGTGCCTTGCCGGCCGATGACGATTGCCACTTCGATTGTCGACATCCAATGACCATCTGACGCGAAAGCCACCGCAGGCGCAACGTCTCGTTCCCTACCGATAGCTCGTCACCGGGGACCCGCTTACCGACCCGACGTCCCCTTGGAGGTTGTGGCGCCTATTGGCGTGACTGTGAGTAAGGTCCACGACCTGGACCGAACCTCAACTTTCCACCTCGACATCTGGAGTGGGACAGCTGCGCAGCTGCCAGCAGCATTAACTAGCCGCCCGGCCATCGTCAAGGAGGGGTGCTTCGCAACTGAGAGCCCGCGTGCTGTTCTTGGCCCTGGTTTTCATTCTCACCATCTTGGTGGTGCCCACCGCGCCGGCGAGGGCCCTCACCTTTCCGCAGTTCGGCGACTCGATTCACGACTACGGGATCGACCTCGACGGCAACCACCTCTACGACGAGCTGCGAATCGATTTCACCGCGACCGTCCAGGAGAACGGGACGTACGGGTTCGAGGCTCAGCTGGGCAACGAGAACTTCCCCTACCTGTTGCATGACGCTTTTCACAAGACGCTCACTGCGGGCACTCACACGTTCACCTTCGCCTTCCTCGGCCCCTATCTGCGCAAGGCCGGTGCCGACGGCCCGTATGTGGTTAGGATCCGCGGGCTGGCGTACGTGGGACAGGTGGCATGGTACGGGACGGAGAAGTCGTATGCGACCTCCCCCTATGATGCGACGTCCTTCGATCCTCCGTGGGCGCTATTCGCCGACCCAATCACAGATCAGGGTCGAGACACGAACGGCGATGGCCTGTTCGACCAGATCGTCGTGCGGACATCCATCACGGCGACGAAGGACGTCATCGTAATGGCCCGTGCCTCGATGTCCGTCAACGGACCGGACGGATGGGCGGACATCGATTCCCCGTTCGGGGACTCGATACATTTGCCCGCAGGCACATCGGCGATCGAGTTTTCCCTCGAGTCCCTCCCGCTGTTCACAGTTCACGCGAACGGGCCTTACGCCGTGGATCTATACCTGTTCGTCGAAGGGCTCGGGGAAATCGACTATCGCACGCATCAGACCCAAGCGTATGCCTACAGCCAATTCCGACGTCCCTCCGCGGACTTCCGGACGCCGGGCCCGTCCGTGGCTCTCGTCGACTCGGACGGCAACGGCCTCGCCGATTTCTTCGTCGTCCACGTTCCGCTTCGCGTCACGGAGGCCGGCGACTTCGTGGTCTACGTGAACCTCTGGCTCAGTGCCAATGCGGGAGGCCTCTTCCAGTCCGCACACGGAGCCCATTTCGAACCGGGAGATTACACGGTCGACGTGCCGTTCAGCGGCATTGCGTTCAGTCGGCAACCGTTCTCGGCGAATTGGACGTTGGAGGTGATCGCCAAACGGGTCGATTCGACGGACTACGATCGGAACCGAACCGCGTGGCTTGCCCCCGGGTACGATCCGAGTCTCTTCGAGTCCCGCCCCGTTGCTTACCTCTCCGGCGGGATTTCGTGGCCAGCCAGTCCTTACGGATCGGGTTGCGGCTCCGTCGCGCTGATGGATCCGTCGACGAAATTCGCAGCTGAGCAGTTCCCGAACTACGGATTGTTTTCCTTCCCCGTCTATCCGGGGACCTTCCTCGTCCTCGTCAGCGGCTGCGGCGCGGCGGGCGCTCGGACGTCGCGCGTCACGATTTCGGGCGACACGGCGCTTGGACTCGCGCTTGGAAATTCAACCCCGAACTCGAATGAAATCGACGCGAACGTGACGAGCTGGAATTCCACGCGCCGGACGATCCGGTCGACCCTGATCAACGATGCGGCCGAACTTCGCTTCCATGCTGACATGTACGGAAATCGGGACGGCTTCGCAGATTCGACGGAGCTTCGAATCATCCGGGCCGCCGAATCCGGCTATTTCCAACGAGGCCCCCCGTACAGCCAATTGGTGATCGACGGCCGTGGCATGCCGTTCCGTTCGTCCGTTTCATACCAGGTCGACGGTGCGGGCGACGTCCTCTCCCCGGCCAACGTCACCGAGACGCATGTCGAGGACTACTGGTCTCATCTGGAGTCCGGCGGCAGCCGCCACAATGTCACCGTAGAGTTGAGCTATGATGGGCCATTCGGATACTCACGCGTCACCATCCACCTTCCCGCGGGCGCGACGGGGACGGCGACGTCGAACGGAAACGTGACGATCGTCCCCCTCGGCCTTGGCGGATGGATGCTCGATCCGGGAACCTCCCCGAACCCCACTCCGTCTCAGGTGGACGGGACCACCGTGTACATCGACGCGCTCGCACCCGTGCCTCCCGAAGGTCCCAGTGCCGGAGGCCTCGTCGGTTTCGTGTCAGACCAAATTTCGTGGATTCTGGCCTCGGTTGCCGCGGCCGCCATCGCGATCGGGGCGATCTGGTGGATCCGACGATGGCGGCCCCCCGGCGCCGCGCAACTCGCGCCGATCGAGGAGCCGAGACACGATGGCACGTAACCGGACGCAAGTGGGCCGCTTGGCGATGCTTTTCAGTGCCCTGGTCGTCGTCGCGCCATTGATAACGCCTGCGATCGAGGTTGGCCCCTTCCCCAAGCCGACGACGCTGCCGCCCGTTTCGTCACCAGCCGCACCACTTGCTTCCCCACCGGTCGCTTCATTTGATTTCCAACCGCAGTATCCGATCCCCGGTTGGTACGTCTTCTTCGACGGACGGTCCTCGACCGACCCAAACGGCAACATCACGTCGTATTCTTGGGATTTCGGAGACGGCATCGATTACACGAGTCCGGACGGATGGGCCGGGCACGCATTCGGGAGCCTTGGTACGTTCACGGTGAACCTCACCGTGCAGGACGACACGGGACTCACGGGCGGCGCCGTCCATAACGTCACCGTCACACGCCCTCCCTTCGCCACGTTCACGATTTCGCCTGAGCCGGCCTACATCAGACAGACCGTCACGTTCGACGCGTCCGCTTCCAACGACTCGATGCGATCGATCATCTCCTACCATTGGGCGTTTGGCGATGCTACGTTCGCCGAGGGAGCGATCGTCACTCACGTGTATACGAATTGGGGAGACATGGGCGTCGACCTCCTGATCGGCGACGATGGGGGATTTGGCGCGGAAGCTTTCCGGAGCATCACCGTCGGGTACGATGTGGGACCGCCGGTCTCCTCAGCGATTCTCGCGGGAATCCGCGGTGAGAACGGCTGGTTCCGAAGTGCGGTTACGGCCACCCTTCGAGCCACGGACGAAGGCAGTGGCATCGCGAGCTTCCAAGACCGATTAGATGGCGGTCCGTGGCAAGACTATTCGGCGCCTCTGAACTTCACCGAAGGGGAGCGACTGCTCGAATACTTCGCGACCGACCGCGCTCTCCATGTCGAAGCGATCCACTCAGTTGCCATTCGCGTGGATTCCATGCCGCCAAACGTCGTCCGTCTCGATCCTTCGGGCATCGCCTCCTCCGGTAACGTGACGATCTCTTGGAGCGCGACGGATGGTGGTTCGGGAGTCGCACGATTTGAGGTCAGCGTCGACAGTGGGCCATTTGCGTCGTTCGGGACAACGTCTCTGACAGTTGATCTCCCCGACGGATCCCATTCGGTCCGGCTCCGGGCCATCGATGCCGCCGGCAATGTCGCCGAACGGTCGACCACTTTCCGGGTCGGACCCGAAAGCCTCGACTCGCTGACCGGCCCCCTCCTGTTCGGGGTGGTTGCAGCTGCCAGCCTCGTAAGTGTGGCGGTCGCCTTGTACCGGAGCAAGAACTCGGAGCGTCGATCTCCGGAAGGGACGCCCTCGGAGGAGCCGAAGAACGATGGGCGGTGACCCCACGCACACGCTCCTCCTGATCATGATTGGCGTTGTGCTCCTCAGCGCCGGCGTGCCTGCCTCGTCCGCAGGAACTGACCATCCGACGCCGGCCCTGGCCGGCCAAGGCACCCACGAGGTCGTCCCCGATCCCCGGCGACCGCTCATTTACCAGGTCGGTTTGGATTCCGAACACCTGTTCTTCCTGAATGCTTCGACGGGCGAGATACGATGGAATGAAACCCTCTCCGTCGGTCCGTCTCCGACCTCCATCGATTTCTCCGCGGATGGAAACTTCCTCTATATCGCCGTCTCCGGGGCCAATGAGACGGTCCTTGTCGACATTGACGCCCGGACCGTCGTCCGGACGATTCCCCTCAGTTTCAGTCCGCTCAGCGTACGACATGGCCGACCGGACCGCCTCTACGTGAGCGGGAAGGGCGATTCGTTCGTCCACATCGTCAACGAGACGACCGGTGCGGTGATCACCTCCTTCGAACCCTACGCTCCGTTCGAAGTGTTCCTGGACGCGAGCCCGAACGGCACGGAGCTGCTTGCCCATACGCACTCTGGAGGCGTCACCAGCTTCCGCTATTCGGTTACGACGGACACGCCGGTCCTCCTGGCGAGCAACAACGGCGTCGAGGGGGATTCGGAGAGAGTCGTCGTGGACTGGTCGGAGCGGATGATGTATGTCAGCGGGCTCGACCCGTACGGTATCAAGCGGCTTTCGCTCGACACGCTGGCCGTCGTCCAATACTACAGGACCGATGCGGGGGCGACCGGTGTCGCGCTGCTTCCGGAACGGCACCTGGTGTTCGGATTGAATGCGTGGGGATACGAGTCAGGACTCTGGGCGTTCAACCTATCGAACGGGTCCATGGCCCGCCAGGTCCACCTTGGAGAGGAGCCTTCGTTCGTCGTCGCGTCCCCCTTCACGGAGACCGTCTTGGTCTGGTCCCCGTACGGGGTGCGAGCGTTCTCGATCGCCCCGAGGATCTCTCCCCGGAATCCGGCTCCCGATACGACGGCCATCGAATACCCCTACTACGTCTCCGCGTCCGTTTGGACCGGGATCCCGATCGTCACGATCGATCGAGCGGAGATCCAGGTGAACGGCCGGCAGCTGCAGACCTCCATTTCCGGATCCGACATCCTCTCGGGGTTATCTTACGATCCACCTGTCCCGGTCGGCACGTGGCACATCACCGCGGAGGTTGCCTGGGATAGCGGTTCGACCGCCGCGACATGGACCGCGATCGTCGCCCCGCCCCCGCCGACCGCCGGCTACGATATGCACCCGCGCGATCCCTTGTTCGTGGGACAGACGATCCACTTCGATGCCCGCTATTCGTATGCCTACCAGGGGACGATCACAGCGTACGAGTGGAATTTTGGGGACGGTTCCACGGCCACGGGAGCCCAGGTCGACGTGGTGTATGACCAGGCCGGAGATTACGACGTCACGCTCACGGTCCGGACGGACATCGGCGATTCGAATACGGCTTCCGCGCGGATCGTGGTGGTGGTTTTCCCGAACGTCACCCTGATACCCTACACCCATCCGGCGGGCTTCCGCGTGTTGGGTCCATCCAGTTGGAACGTGTCCGACAACGTGCCGGTCGGCTCGTCCGTGGTCGAGATCGTATTCCGGGGACCGAGCTACCAGACGGGTTCGACGACCGTATCAATCGACGCACGGCGGGACGCCGCGGCGAACGAAAGCGCGGCGTACCTGGCCGGCCGAGTCGACCTCTACGTGAGCGAGCTCCGTCAGCGGGGAGGAATTCTCGTTGTGACGGAACCGGCGACGCCTCGAACGATTGCCGGCCACGAGGGGAGAGTGTTCGTCGCACACGACACGTATCGCGGCATCGCGTACGAAGTGGCGCTCGTCGTGAGTGCGACCCATGAGCGGTGGTGGGCGATCCTCCTGACCGTGGACTCCGACTACCTGTCCGTGTACGATACTATGTTCGATGCGATGGTCGATGGATTCGAGATCACGCTTGCTTCGCCGGGATCGCCGACCTTTTCGCTAGGGTCGGTTCCCGTCATTCTGGTCGCGTCCGTAGCCGCGGTCACAGGAGGGACAATCGGCGGGATCTGGTGGGCACTCCGGGTCCGCCAGAAGCGGAGAGGCACAGCTGAACCGCGCGACTCGGAGGGAAAGCGTCTCCCCTAGGCGAACGCGTCGCCGGCTCTCATTCGTCGGGCGGCTGCGCAGAGACAATTTGCATAAAGTGCACTCAGCGGGCGAATGAAGCTTCGACCCCGATGCCCCGTGGACAGTCGGCTGTCCGATCGCCACCAGATCGAAGGCGGACCCTGAATTGGAATCGAACAGAGACACATCCTGGTGTGCCGTGACTGTTCGATCCGGTCCAGTCTATCTCGAACCGGATCCGCGAAGGAGGGTAAGGGGAGGACCGGTTCAACCGGCCCTCGTGATGGGACAGGACATCGGTAGGCGTCGGACTTGAGATTTGGCAAACTACCTGTCCATTGACGCGGATTTCGCAGGTATAGAGCTCCGCACGACGGCGCTCCACCCATAGGACGGGGACGTTTTTGGCACACAACGGCCCTCAAGGGAGGCGACGTTCCGTGGCACCTGTCCCCTCACACCGGGCCCTTTCGGCCTGGCCCTTTACCTTGCAGATTCAAGAACGCCTTAGGCCCCCTTCTGTTCGGATTATGTCGCTTAAGCCCTCGTCTCCCATTCGCGCCGGGCCGAGGGGCCGCGCTGGTTTCCCTTCATGCACCGACTCCGGAAGTCGACCAAGCCGTTCCAGGCGGCGGTCGCTGATTTCGTGCACGGTCCGCCCATGACGGAACCCTTTGATGTGGGCGTCCAACTCTCTGATCAGCGGGTCTACCACATTCTGCTCTCGAGGGACCAGATCCACTCGACTTCTCCCATGGCTTGAGCCGCTTTCGAGGCGACGCCGAGGCCTTTTTGTGCCCGCGGCGAATTCGGCGTGCGTGCTCTTCCGAGTGACGAAGCGGTTTCGAGCCTCTCTGCCGGATGTCTACGCATGGTGCACGGAATTTCGGGACAGTGACCCTGATTTGAGTCGAGTCCGGCTGCGCACGCGCAAGGTGATCCGCCGGGAAGGAGACCTGATCGAAATGGAAGAGACCGGAATCATGGCATTCCCCTTCGTCGCGCGGTTTCTTGTACACTTACGGCCGCCCGACGGTTGGGATGCCGATGCCCGCTCGAACATGGGGCACACGCACAACACGTATCGGTTGTTCTCCGAAACGGAAGGCACTCGGCTCGAAATGACGTTCGACGTCCACCTGACGGGCCCCTACCGGTTGTTCGCCCCGTTCGCGAGAGGGTTCATCGTCCGGAAGACCTCGCGGGAGTGGGACGATTACGTGCGTGCAATGGAGTCGGGTCGATAGTTCGAAACCGGAATCCCTCGCTGTCGCGACCGGCCTCAGGCGTGTGGCTTCGCGGGCGTGGGGCCCCGCCACGTCGAGGCGGCGAGGATCGCGTTTCGTCCTGGATAGTTGAATTCGAACCCGTTCACCGCGACGCGGAAATTCTTGGCCGAGAAGAACTCCTCGCTCTTCGTGAACAATCCCGTCGGGAGCTGGCCGATCAGGAAGTGGTCCTCGCCGGTCACGGGGTTTCGCATCGGTTCGAATTCCACGCGGACCCGGTTCCCGATGCGGAACCGGCTCCGTTTGCCGATGAACCGGAATTCGATGCGCGCCGTCCGGACCTCGGGCGGCTCCGTCATCATGGACATGTAGATGTTCATCGGTCCTCCGGCCTTCGCGGTGGCGATCGCCTCGAGTGCCTCCCGCTTCGGTCCCGTCGCTTGGGCATCAAGGAATAGGACCCCGCGGCCGTGTCCCAGGTGGATCGCCTTCGGCCACGCCGCGACGAGGATGAATTTCAATCCGTCGAGCGTGACCCCGCCGTAGCTGCCCTTCGCGATGCGGTATGCGAGCGCGGTCTCGCACTTGCCGTAGGTGGGAGGTGCGTTGAAGGAGCAGGGGCATCCCCAGTTGCAGTTGCACGCCATGAGTTGTTCGACCTTCAACTTCCATTGCGGTTCGGGCATCGCGCTCTTGGCGCGAATGGGCGGGAGGCGTCAAGATGCTTTCTCTCTCGGGTCCACCAACTCGAATACCCGGATGTTCGCAGTCGCCGCAGAACCCTTTTAGCCCCCGGGGATAATGCCGCGCGGGAACATCTCACCCTATTCAAATTCCCCTTGATACTGTTGGTCATGAGGGTTTCCTGATGTCACGTCCCAGATCAATGAAAACGATGGGACCGCCAGGTGGGGACCCACCGATCGAGATCGTCCACTTCGCGGATCCTTGGTGCTGGTGGTCCTGGGGTTTGGAGCCGGTCCTTCAGCGTCTGCGAGAGGTCTACGGTGACAACGTACAAGTCACCTACAAGATGGGTGGCGAGTTCGAGACCCTGAAGGCATGGATGGAGGAAAACGGAGTCGACGAACGGGGCACGATCGACTGGATTCTCGAATCCGTCGCGCTGACGCACATGCCTGTGCAGCCCGATTACTACTTCCGATGCAAGGTGGAGAGCTCGTTCCCCGCATGCAAGGCGTTCACGGCGGCGAAGTTGCAATCCAGGGACGAGGCGACGAAATACTTCCGTCGGATGATGGAAGCGTTCGGGCTCGAATGTCTCCCCGCTACGGAGGATACCCTCGTGAAATTGGGCGCGGAGGTTGGCCTCGACAAAGACCGTCTTCGAAAGGAAATGCATTCGCCCGAGGTGGAGGAGGCGTTCGAGCGGGATCGCGAGGAGATGCTGCGGCAGCATGCGAACTTCGACGCCCTCCTCGTCCGCAATCGTGAAGGACACACGGAAATGAAAGGCGCGACGTTCGCTGCGAGACCGTTCGAAGAGATCGTCGACCGGCTCGCGCCAGGACTTCCGAAGAGGAGCCCCGCGGACATCTTGGAGTACCTGGAGCATCACCATGACTTGACGCCCGCCCACGAGATCGCATCTGTCTTCCGAATTCCGAGCAAAGACGCCGAAATGCGGCTCTCCGCGTTGGAGCGAGCGAGACTCCTGACGCGTCACCGCTTCGACGGAATCGAAACATGGCAGTGGAAGGGAACACGGGTGGAGAAGCTGCCTCTTGAGATCGTGAAGGTCTCGCACGTGCCGCCGGAAGTTCAAGTCGAGGCGGTGTCGGACCTCACGCCCATCATCACGAAAGCGGTCCAGTCCCTGTATACGGAGGTCGCGACGCGGCCGGACAAGGCGTACCATTTCCCGCTCGGACTCGAGGCGCTGCGGTACCTGGGCTACCCGGACGAGGACCTGCAGAAGCTACCGCCAACGGCGACGGAATCCTTTGCCGGCGTGGGCTTCCCGCACGCCGCGAACGCGATCAGGCTGGGCGACACAGTCCTCGACATCGGGTCCGGCTCCGGGACGGACGTGCTGTACGCGTCCCTCAAGACCGGGCGATCGGGGAAGGTCTACGGGCTCGACATCACCCCCGCGATGATCACGAAGGCACGTGCGAACATCGCGCGGATGGGCGGGAAGAACGTGCGGATCCTCGAGGGCGACGCAACGCGGATCCCACTCCCCGATGCGAGCGCCGACGTGGTCACGAGCAATGGAGTCCTGAACCTCGTGCCGGACAAGCCCGCCGCGTTCCGGGAGATTTTCCGGGTCCTGAAGCCCGGCGGGCGCCTCCAACTCGCCGACATCGTGGTGCAGGTGGACGTGGGCGCCGTCTGCGGGCTGAACCCGCAACTCTGGGCGGACTGCATCGGTGGCGCAGCCGTCGAGCCGGCGTACATGGAGACGATCCGGGCAGCGGGGTTCCAGGACGTCCGCGTCTTAAAACGCATCGACTACTTCGCGAGGTCCTCTTCCGAGAGCACGAAGCGCATAACGAAGACGTTCGGGGCGGAGAGCGTCGTTGTCTCGGCACGGAAGCCGTAGCGTTACCGATTCGGCCTGTGAGCCGTAATGGCGGTGTGTGGGCACGCGGTGCTCCTCGTCCGAATCGGCCCGGCTCATGCTGGCTTCCCCTCGCCGTCAATCAAGTCTGACTTGATCGGGAAATACTCGCCCTGCGAGATTTCACCCCGGGCACTGGCCCGGTAGAAGTTGCCCAAGGAGGCCAGCGAGGTCCGGTATTCATGATGTCGACACGGCTTCGAAGTCGATTTGAGGAATCTTCTTGTCGAAGAAAATGCTCTTGTGGGACACGCTCATCGAAAGCGCGACGGCTAGGTCCGAGTGGATGATTCCGAGGTGCCTCGCGGCGGCAGCGACCCGGGTCTGACAACGGGTGTCCACGTTGTTCATGCTCGCGAGTTTCGCGGCGGATCCCACCGCGATGCCGAGGTCGACGCACCGGAGTTGGCAGATCGGTCCGAGGAACTCCCAATCCTGAGACTCCTCCGTGTGATGGGCGGGAGTCGCGCGCAGAAATTCGTTGCAGGTGCCGTAGCCGCACGCGCCGCAGTCGTACATCGGCGGATACCACTTCTCGAGTCCGATGAACAGGACGAGATCCACCTTCTCGGTCGTGTCGGCGTCGCGGAAGAAGATGGGGTTCTTGAGCTTCGTCCCCCGCGCCCGGAGCCATTCCGCGAGGCGATGGAGGGTTTCTTTGTCCTGGACGATGGCGGTCTCAATGAAGGGCTTGGATCCCTTGAGGAAGAGCTGCCCTCCGCTCTTTGGAGCGGTCATCGCGCTGACGGCGCACATCTTCGCAACGTTCGCTACGACTTCGGTGAACATCTCGTGCTGGTCCATCCGTCACCACTCCCGATGTTACACGTCCTGATACACCGCCGCCCGGTGGCTGGCAGGAAGAAAGGCGTAGACCTTGTTTTTCCTTTGGTCGACCGCCAACGTGTGGGACCCCTTCTCCGTTGGCACGGTTTCGAGGAGCTCCATGCGCCTCGCGTCGAAGACGTCAATCACTCCGGGGTTGCCGACCGCGACATAGACATGGCCCATCCCCGGGTTGAAGAAGACGACGTCCGGCGGGCCGCTCAGTTCCCCGACCAACTGAATCTCTCCCGAGTCCAGGTGAACCGCGACCAGCTTCTGTCCGTCACAAGCGCAGAAGAGCTGTCTCCCTCTTGGATCGAGATCGAGGCCATGCGGTCCTTTGGCGGGCACCTTGTATCGCTCCCGGATCGTCGAGGGAGTCTTCGCCTCGATTGCCACGATGAGGGGAGGATCCGCGATGTTTACGTAGAAAGCGGCCGTCCTCTCGTCGTACACGGCCCACCGAGGGCGCCCCGGAAGCACCACGGTTGCGATCACCGTCTTCTCGCCGACGTCAATCATCGAAACGGTCGACGAATTGCCGATTTCGGGGTCGCCCACGTTTGCAACGAGCAAGAGCCCTCGCGACGGCTCGAAGGCGAGGCCGTTGGGACGGATTCCAGCAGAGAGTCTCGCCAATTCCTTTTCCGTGCCCGCTGCGAAAATACTGATCGTGTTCTCGGCGCGATTTGCGGTAAAGAGAAAACCGCGTTCATCCGACGCGAGAACGCCCGCGACACCCTTCAGTCCGTGAATGGACCGAAGGAACCGATTGGAAGCGGAGTCGATGACGTCGACATCATCGTTAGACGTATGGGCGACGTAGAGACGCGAGGATTCGTGATGGACCGCCGCGTGATCGAAGCCACCATCGCTTGCGTGCGCGGGAAGCTCGATGTGGCTCCGAAGGCGAAGGCTCATCGAGTCGGGTGCTCCAGCTTGGCCTTGCCCTCAACTTTGAGACGACAGTATGCGTACAGCGCGTCGTACGCAGGGAACTGAAGCCGCATGTTTTCGAAATCGTCTTTCGCGTTCGCTCGGAATCCCAGCGCCATCGCCTCGAGGCCGGCACCCTCGGACCGCGGCGTTCGAGGCGCCGCGTCTGCCGAGCGCACGATTTCGGCCATGTCGAGGAGCGCCGGGTCCGTGAGCTTGTACTTCTTGATGATCGCGTCAAAGCTGCATCGCTCGTCGCCACCCTCCTTGTAATGAAACAGCTCGGCGCCGGGGCTGTCGTACGGGATCGCGCCCTGTTCCTTCGCGACGTCCAGGACCTTTTCCCGGGGCACGAACAGGAACTCCGCCTTCGGATCCACGAATTTAGTCACGAGCCAGGGGCACGCGATCCGGTCCACCTTCGCTTTCTCTCGAGTTACCCATTTCATCGAAGCCCTCCTTGAGTAGAGTCTCTACGCAGGTAGAGCATCTATGTATATTAAACCTGTCCGACGAGCCGGTCCCAGTTGCCATTGAGTAGCATATCTACGCATATAAGTCCGAACGCGCTTGGCCCGGCACGGGTGAGCTGATGGCGGCGACCGCACCGCGAGGCATGAAAATCGGAGCCGTCTCCCTTTGGCTGCTCCTGCTCTTGTCGGAAAAGCCGATGTACGGGTACGAAGTGATCCGGGAACTGGAGAAGCGGTTCTCCGGATACTGGAGGCCCAAGACTGGGACGATATACCCGGCCTTCGAGAAGCTCGAGGAGGGGGGTCTCGTGACCAGCCGAATCGAGTTCCGGGATGAAGGGCTCGACCGGAAGCACTACGCCCTCACGGAAAAGGGACGGACCGAGCTTTCCCAGACCATGACCCATTGGACCAAGATGATGGAAGTCTTGGAAAACTACCGAGAGGTCCACGAGTCAATCTTCCGGTACAAGGAACGGCTCAGCAAGAAGGATCTCTCGAAGTCCCTTGTGGCTTTAGGAGAAGGATTGAGCGGGCGCTCGGTCGACCTCTCCAGGGTCCTGCCGGGACAGAAGAAGATCCAAGTTCAGCCCACCGAGCCGGTGACGTTCAAGCTCCTCTACGCCAAGGAAGAGGACGAACTGGAAATCCACATGGAATTGAAATGGACCCCGACCCGCCCTGCACGCTCCGGGGCCAAGCCCTCGCCGCGTCCGAAGCGTTCGAAGCATATCGGCTGAGCTGGGTGGATCTACGGGTCTCGAAGACTCGATCAATCGAGATGGGAACCTCATCTTCCTCGAGAAGGCGATCCGAACGGTCCACTTCGGTTTCCTCGGAGTGATCTTTGGCGTCTCTCTAGCCCAACTGGCATTCTCGGCCGTCGCGAATCGACGGGTTCATCGGACAGAGCATCCTCCCCACGTGCAGTCTGATGAAATGAAGTCACGAGACGATCTGCTGGAGGGGCCGGATCCCCCGCATCATGAGCTTCGCCTTCGCCCCGGCGGCGCCGGCAGCTCCCACGACGATCCCAACGAT
>Ga0209268_1000569_pt1 | contig 19220 bp, 17 predicted proteins | sample GraSoiAngelo_143_FD_185900 | JGI IMG/M metagenome (GOLD analysis project Ga0209268, IMG submission 185900) | Grasslands soil microbial communities from the Angelo Coastal Reserve, California, USA - 14_1009_02_30cm (SPAdes) (version 2) | ecosystem: Environmental > Terrestrial > Soil > Grasslands ... | reverse complement strand
CGTGCGGCAGAACATTGCGATGAGTGATGCCGGTCCGCTGGATGCGGCCTTGGTGCAGAGGTTAAAAGCGCACCGCTGGGATCGGAAGCCTAAGCCGTGGTCGGATTAGTAACAATCACGTAGGCTCGGACGCCCCGTCTGGGTGTGGAGAGGCCTACGCCAGCGGCTCTGGCGTATACGGATTCTCGCGATCCCGATACCAGATCCAAGAATATTCGCGCCATTCTCTTACCAGACCACAGCGCACCGGGTTATGGAGAATATACGCGATTTTCTCGTCCAGTTTTTCTGAGGATCGCAGCACCCGATCGAAAGACTCTTCTTGCCAGATGCTGCCGTGGCGAGCAAGCCGGTGGTTGATCTGGTGAGCCGATGCTCCCTTGATTGCCTTCATGATCTTTGGGAGAGGAATAACGGCGCGCCGTTCGGCATCGATAGTTGGAATCAAGATAAGGTGGACATGATCGGGCATCACTACCGCAACGTGGAGGTCGTATCTGGCACCATGATCGTGAAGGCAGCATTCGAGCACGACATCGCGAGCCCAGTCCGGCATGATCCAGCGCTTCTTTGTCACAAATGTAATGAAGTGTGGTTTGTTGTCACGTTGCAAGTGCGGAAGGTTGCGGCGATAGAAAATCACGGCAATGCGGCATCATCAACCAAAAAGTTGCCAAAGTATGTGACGAACCGCACATTCCCATTGCGGAGCACGTAGGGGCGGGTGCCCTCACCCGCCCGGCCGAGCAAAGCTCGGCAGATTTGGGGAGAGACATTCTGCGGAAACTGGCGAGCTGCGCTCGCCTGCCCGGACGCGCTCGTCCGGGCCTACGTAGAATAGACATTGTCGTCGCTCAGGTCAGGGTGAGGGGCTCCCCTACGCGTGCAATGGTAAACTCGAAAACATCCCATGGCAGACAGCATCCAGATCAAGCTCCCAGACGGGAGCACGAAGGAAGTACCTAAGGGCACGACGGCGCTTGATGTCGCCAAGTCCATCAGCCCTCGGCTGGCGGATGCTGCGCTGGTCGCCAAAACCAATGGCGATCTGATCGATCTAACTCGGCCGCTTGACAGAGATGCCGAGCTCCGCATTTTGACTGAGAAAGATCCCGAGGCGCTGGAAGTTTACCGCCATTCTTCAGCCCATCTTCTTGCCGCTGCGGTGCTCGAACTTTTTCCTGAGACCAAGCTCGGTCACGGCCCCGCCACCGACAGCGGATTCTTCTACGACTTCTATCGGCCGACGCCGTTCACTCCGGAAGATCTGGAAAAAATCGAACGCAAGATGCAGGAGCTTGCGCAGCAGAACATCCCCTACGCGCGGGAGTTTTTGCCTCGCGATGAAGGCTTACAAAAATTCAAGGGCGAAGGCGACTTCATGAAGTGCCATTACATCGAGCAATTCACCAAGCCCGATGAGAAAATTTCGATTTACAAGACTGGCAACTTTCTCGACTTCTGCCGCGGACCTCACATCCCTTCGACGGGCAAGATCAAAGCATTCAAGCTGCTGAATATCGCCGGGGCTTACTGGCTGGGAGACGAGAAGAACCCGCAACTGCAACGCATTTACGGAACTTCTTTTTTCAGCAAGAAAGATCTCGACAGCTATCTGAACCAGATCGAAGAAGCGAAGAAGCGCGACCATCGCGTGCTGGGCAAGCAGCTTGACTTGTTTTCCATTCAGGAGCTGGCCGGGCCGGGGCTGATCTTCTGGCATCCCAAGGGCGGGATCATCCGCAAAGAGATGGAAGACTGGATGCGCGACCAGTACCTGAAGCGCGGCTACTCGCTAGTCTACACGCCGCATGTGGCGCGACGACAGTTGTGGCAGACCTCCGGGCATGAGGGCTACTACGCGCAGAACATGTTCGACGTTATGGAGCTCGACGACGCCGAATACCGCATGAAGCCGATGAATTGCCCGTTCCACATTTTGATCTACAAAGACTCGCTAAAGTCTTATCGAGATTTGCCTGTGCGGCTGGGTGAACTGGGGACGGTCTATCGGTATGAGCGGTCGGGCGTGATGCATGGACTGCTGCGCGTGCGCGGATTTACTCAGGACGACGCGCACATCTTTTGCACGCCGGAACAGGTTGAACAGGAGATTGCAAGCTGCGTCGAGTTTGCTAATGACGTGCTGAAGGATTTCGGGTTCGACCAATTCCAGACTGAGCTTTCGACGTGGAACCCGGTTGACCGCAAGAATTTCGTCGGTAGCGAGGAGCAGTGGAACCTGGCGACTCGTTCGCTCGAAATCGTACTCAAGCGTCTGAATATTGAATATAAAACCATGCCGGGCGAAGCCGCTTTTTACGGGCCGAAGATTGACATCAAACTGGTGGATGCGATTGGCCGGCTTTGGCAGCTTTCGACCGTGCAGTTTGACTTCAACCTGCCGCAACGCTTTGGGCTGGAGTACGTGGCTGAAGACGGCTCGCGCAAGCAGCCGGTGATGGTGCATCGTGCTCTGTACGGATCGGTCGAGCGCTTCTTCGGCGTTCTGATCGAGCATTATGCAGGAGCATTTCCGGTCTGGCTTTCACCCGTGCAAGTTGTGATGATTCCGATCTCCGAAAGGCATGCTGCATATGCGAACAAAGTTGCTGACCAACTCAAAGCAGCCGGCGTGCGCGTCGAAGTTGACGCCCGCAATGAAAAGATGAATGCGAAAATCCGGGAGCACGCGCTGCAAAAAGTGCCATTCATGCTGGTGGTCGGAGACAAAGAGGCGGAGGCAGGAACGGTGAATGTGCGCACCAGAAAAATCCCCGAGCTTATAAGTAGAGGCGGTCGAGCTTCGCTCGAGGGCAGGTGAGAACACCTGCCCCTACGCAACCTGACGCTTCCCGTTTTGGCACGATCTACGTAGGCCCAGACGTCCTCGTCTGGGCGGCCGGGCGAAGCCCGGCGGTAAAATTCATTCGAGCGCCCGTGCCAAAGTCTTTCTACAGTCGTAATCTTCCTCACCTGCAGCGCGACAACAAGCCACATTTCCTCACCCTTTGTGCCCATCAACGCGGGGCAGGTGAGGGCACCTGCCCTACGCAGCCTTATCGGATTCCTCGCCGAGCTTCGTCCGCGTCCTCCGCCAGATCACGCATGAACGCGAAAAACTCAGGCGACTGGCCGATGAAAAGCCCCATGGCCGTCAGGAAATTCACTATGCCCGTGGCAATACCTTTTGTCTGGGTAGGGCGAATGATTGAAACCACGGGGAGCTTTCGGGTCAGGAATGGGCACGGTTCCGGCATGATCAGGTTGGTTTGAAAATCCTCGCCACCAAATGGCGGAGAATTCAGGTCTGGAAAGGTGACGGATACACCAGTTACCGGATCCACCGCAGTCAAAGGAGGCGCATTGCCCGCCTTGTCCGACCAGGTTTGAAAGTGCATTGTCTCCGTGGGGCCGATGCTGATCAGGATTCGCAAGACTTCCACGTGAGTTGCCCTTTGCGCCATCGAAGGGTAGAGGCTGTTGCCACCTTGTTCGATAGTCGGAAAATGAAAAGCGGCGGTATTCGCGATCGCCTGAAGGAAGTTGGGATCATTCAAATCATTATCGGTTCTGGGAATTGCCGTATGCTGCCCAACCGCCAAAGTGGGAACCGCTTGCGGGAAGGTGTCACCGAGATCGGGGTTCTTGGTGCTGCTGCGGTACCGAGTCCACCAACTGGTGTCCAGAGTGAGCTGCGTGAGGTTTGTGAGCCTTAGTTTGCCGCTGGATCCGGTCGCCGTGCTGCCCGGCAGAGTGCGAAAAGGTTCGAGATTGACCGTACTCGCGCCCTTGGATGCGAGGTAAGCGTTCAGGAAGTTCTGGTGCGTAAACTCATCGTCGGTATTGTCGTGAATGTACTGCGCCATATCCTCATCGAGAACTGCAAGGGCGGCGGTGTAGGGTGCGTTCCCACTCCCGCCTGGGACTTCGCTGTCCGGGATTCCGCCGAGTTCGTTGTACTGCACCCAAAAGTCGGTCTCGAGGATTTCCGCTGCGGCCGCGAACCGGAGCAGGGCCGCGTCTCCCCGAGTGAGACGGCCGCTGTGTTCTTCCGGACCCTCTTGGGCGAACGCGGATGAGGTCTGGGCTAATAGACCGGCACCGACGCTTGCCGCGCCGGCCACGCCGATGCCCTTCAGAAATGAACGACGCCTAAGACGTTTGAACCGCCGGCGTTGGTTTTTTGGATCTCCGGATTCAAGAATTGGCTGGGACGAAGTGGAGGACGAGGGATCTTCTTTTTTCATATTTGTGCTCCAATTTTGGCTTTGGGGTCACGAGCGATACTCCGCAATTTGAGGCAGAGTAGGCTGGGCGGTGGGTGCATGTGTCACGCATCCGTCTAGGATTTGTAAAATCTTTGTTTGCGGCATAAGCAAACACGCGCCTGCTGTAAGTGCGTGCTAAGGAAAATGACAGTAAAGATTGTTGGAGTGATTTCCGATACCCACGGCCTGCTTCGGCCAGAGGCTCTTGCCGCGCTGCAGGGTTCGGATTACATCATCCATGCCGGGGATGTTGATGATCCTGCGATCCTCAAGAAACTCGCGGAGATTGCGCCTGTAACCGCGGTGCGCGGCAACGTGGATCGCGGTGCCTGGGCTAAGAAAATTCCAGAGACGAACGTGCTAGAAATTGACGGCTTAGATATTTACGTGCTGCATGACCTGAATCAACTGGATCTGAGGCCCGAAGCCGCCGGATTTGCTGCCGTAATCTCGGGACACAGCCATGTGCCCAAGCAGGAGATGAAAAATGGCGTCCTATATTTCAACCCGGGCAGCGCAGGCCCACGGCGGTTCAAGCTGCCGGTGAGTGTGGGCAGGCTGCTTGTTGAGGCTAGCAAGGTACGCGGGGAGATATTGCAAATCCAGCAGTAAGGGCGCTATTCCGCGACTAAAGACCAAAGACCATCGACTGACGACCAGCCGTCAATCTTCATCTAAACTACTGGCACATTGCGTAAGATTCTCAGTCTCGTCCTGCTGGCCGCCATGGCTCTAGGAGCGTGGCTGGCATGGGCCACGTGGATGCCCGTCAGCCCGCCGACGCAGAAATCCGTGCTCCTGCGGCCAGGCTATTCGACCCGCCGTATCGCAACGGAGCTCAAGTCCTCAGGAGTAATCCGCAGTGCCGATGCGTTCGTGCTTTGGCACTACCTTCATCACAAGGGCTCTCTCAAAGCCGGAGAATATCAGTTCGACAAAGCGGCGAACGTGATCGACATTCATAAGCGCCTGGTTCGCGGGGATATCTATGTTCATACGGTTGTGATCCCCGAGGGCTATACCATCTTCGATATCGCCCAGACCGTGCAGGATAGCGGATTGGGATCGAGTGAGGATTTTCTGCGGGCGGCGCAGGCTAATGTAGCTCTGATCTCCGATCTGGCGCCTGAGGCGAAAACGCTTGAAGGCTACCTCTTCCCCAGCACCTACGAATTCACTCGCACACAAAGCATGCCAGAAATGGTTGCCGCCATGGTGAAGCAATTCCGCCAAGTGGCCCGAGAAATCGGGCTCACGACGGATGTGCAGCGGACAGTAACTCTGGCCTCGATCGTTGAAAAAGAAACGGCGGTTCCAGACGAACGTCCTCTCGTCGCAAGCGTGTACTACAACCGGCTTTCAAAAAACATCGCCCTGCAAGCCGACCCGAGCGTGATTTACGCCGAACTCCTGCAAGGCGCGTACGGCGGCACGCTGCACCACGCCGACATGCGTTTTCCATCTTCCTACAACACGTACACGCATGCCGGTTTGCCGCCTGGCCCGATTGGCAATCCTGGGAAGGGTTCCCTGGAAGCAGCCCAGCATCCCGCGAACACTGACTACTTCTATTTTGTGAGCAACGGCAACGGGCATCACCGTTTTGCCCACAGCCTGGAAGAGCACAATCGGAATGTGGCTGCGTACAGGAGAGCGGTAAATAATCGGTAACTTTCCCTTGAGGAGTCCAGGGGACTGACCGATTCCTGTCGGAGTAGCTACATAAATACATAAATATGGTATAATGTCGTTTATGAGGACCACTGTGGACATCCCAGATCCCGTTTATCGGCAGCTTAAAGCGAAGGCAGCCTTGCGTGGATGCTCAGTGCGAGAGTTGATTCTGAGCGGTGTCAAAGCCGAATTGAAGGGTGCGGTCTCAAAAAAGCCCGGGAAAAAGTTCAAACTGCCTTTGATCGAATCAAAGCATCCCGGGCGGCTGAACCTGACTAATAAAATGATCAATGAGCTCATATTGCCCTGACGTCAATGTCTGGATCGCCCTTACCTATCGTGGGCATCAGCACCACCTATCAGCCAATTCCTGGTTCGCGACGCTTGACGATGAAACAGCGTACTTCTGTCGGCTGACGCAACTGGGATTTTTGAGGCTGCTCACACTTTCTCAGGTAATGCACGAGGACATTCAAAGTCAAAAACAGGCATGGGTCACGTATGACAGGCTGATGGAAAGCGATAACGTTGCATTTTTGACGGAACCGGATGCTGCACAACTCGAGTTCACATTGCGCCGACTGAGTTCCAGTACTCTAGCTTCTTCGCAACAATGGCCGGACGCATACCTCGCCGCCTTCGCCAACACCTCGGCTTTGACCCTTGTCACTTTTGATCGGGCATTATCTCGAAGTGCACCCGGAACGGTGTTGCTTCTATCCTAGCCGCAGCGACGCGCTCCGAACCGGCGTGCTCCTTATATACTGATTCCGGAAGAAACATGTCGGCTTTTTCATGACTTTGCGCAATCTCTATCGCGTTCTGCTGTTGCTCGTAATCACGTTTCCGCTCACTGGCTGCCTGTTTCGCTCACACAAAGTGCAACCGCGAGAGGTGAGCAAGGCGCCACTCAAGACTGCTACCCAGGCTGAACTGATCGAGTATGTGAACACCCAGGCAGCCAGAGTGCAGTCCATGCAGGCCACTGTCGATATTGACACTTCGGTGGGTGGCGTGAAGAAGGGGAAAGTTACCGATTACAAACAAATTCGCGGCTACGTGCTGGCGCGCAAGCCCGCTATGCTGCGCATGATTGGCCTGCTCCCCATTGTTCGCAATCGGGCGTTTGATATGGTGAGCGATGGACAGGTCTTCAAGCTCTGGATTCCTCCCAAGAACCGCTTCATCATCGGCCGCAACGACATCGAAACTCACAATATCCAGCAGCCGCTGGAGAATTTACGCCCGCAGCAGATTTACGATGCCCTGCTGCTACCGCAAATCGATCAGAAAAACGAAATCGCGGTGGTGGAGAACAGCACGGAGATAGTCCGGGACGCAAAAGGTCACAACCTCGAGCAACCCAATTACGAAATTGACGTCATCCGCAATGGTGAGCACGGCTGGTTCCTGGCGCGCAAGATTCTCTTCAGCCGCACTGATCTGCTGCCGCACCGGCAGCTTATCTATAACCCAGCTGGCGATCTGGTCAGCGACATTCATTACGAGTCTTACAAAGACTTCAGTGGAGTGAACTTCCCCTCGATCATCGAAATCTGGCGTCCGCAGGAGGAGTACGACATCACCCTGACCATCGTGAAATTGCAGCTTAACGAGCCGCTGCCGAATGATAAATTCACGCTTGAACAGCCTCCTGGCGCGCAGGTGGTACGTCTCGACCAACCGCCGACAAAGACGCCTCCAGGAGGCGACGGCAGATAGGTCGATTCCCAGTAATGCCGGATTATTTCCTGCGGACTCCTCGCCTCGGCTTCCGCGAATGGTCAATCAATGACTTGTCTCTCGCCCTTGATCTTTGGGGCGATCCGGGAGTAAGCCGATTTCTCGGCGGGCCGTATTCTCGCGAGGCCATCGAGGAAAAGCTAACTAAAGAAATCGCGACGTTGAATGTCCATCAAATTCAATATTGGCCCATCTTTCTGCTGGCCAACAACGATCACGTTGGATGCGCCGGGCTACGCCCGTACAAGCCGCAAGAGAAAATTCATGAATTGGGATACCACCTTCGCCGTCAGTATTGGGGAATGGGCCTGGCCGAAGAGGCGGGACGCGCAGTGGTGAACTTCGCCTTCGAGAATCTGGGTGCGAAAGCTCTGTTTGCCGGCCACCATCCGCAAAATCTAACTTCACGACGGGTTCTGGAGAAGCTCGGCTTTCGCTTCACACACGAAGAGCTTTATCCGCCAACCGGGTTGATGAATCCATCGTACTTGCTCACGCGACCCCTTAACGCCATCCATCCTGATGCCTGAGCCTCGTTTCCGGAGTGCTCCGGAACCTCCCTGCCGACTCAACCAAAGTTTTTCCGGATGAATCTCATTCTGAGATTCATCGATTACTTTGGTCACTTCGGACAACTAATTTGAGTGGACTCAATGCGTTTGAAGGATCACAGTTTGTCTCAGTCGTCGTCTCAGGGCCCATTGTTGGGTTGTCTCACTTTGATTCTTTTGAGGAAATGGAATGAATCGGAGAGACTTCGCGCGGTCGTTGTTAGGACTGCTACTTGGTGGGCCCGGACTGCCCTATGTCGGCCAGCAAACGATCGTCACGCCTAAGACGGATGCAAACTGCGGCATCTGCGGTAATCCCGCCGTTTTCGACAATTGGCTGGACACAAATCTTTGTCCCAAATGTGGTGCACAAGAGTCTGCAAACGGTTGGCAGAAGCGATAAGCTGGCGGCTTCTTCTTGAGACCACGAAAGTGAGAGATCAAGGGAGGAGAACGTTACTTTTCCTTTATCACCAACTGCCCATTTTCAACCCGCAAGTCCGCAACAAAGTCTGGCAGCTTTAACCGATCTTTCTGTTCTTCCATCTTTTTTTGTAGCTGATCATTCACCAGTGAAACAGGAACGCTGAGATCGCCAACTTTGAATTCCGTGGGATCGAAGGTAACGTATCCACTCTTCGCTCCCAGGTGGCCGCCAACTGTGACGTACACTTGTTTGCCGGCCAGTTCAGTGGAGAATTGTCCGCGAGCAACATCTCCTTCGAAGCTCACCTGGTAATCGCCGATCTTCGGCTGCTCTGCGGATTGGTCGGCGTTTTTAGAGGTGGGTGCGACTGCAGGCGCTGGAATTGACGCAGCCTGCGACATCACGGCGCTCACTTCAGCAGAGGTGAGATGCACTTCGGCCGCTTCGCCGTGCTGCTTCGCCTCCTCTAGTTGCTGCAACTTGCTTTGATAAGACTCGACGTTAGCCGCAATTGTATGGGAATCCTGCGGCTTGGAGACTGGATCGGGCGTTTTGAAAAGCAGGAAAATAGAGACGACCAAGCCCGCTAAAATCACCCAGCGCGCAATGCGATAGATCCTCACGGCTCAACTCCTTGCCCAAGCTTACGAACCATGGCTTCCAACCGCAAGGTTACCGCAGTAAGGCAAAAAGGCCTCCAAACTTTCGGCTTTGCGGGCGACGTTAGCCGAGTCAGTCCGGAGGCCGGGGAGAACTGAAAACGGAGGTTCTCCTTCACTAAAACACTTCTGAAACCTTGGGACCGGTAAAGAGTCGGTAAAATTGCGTAAAGTAATGTAAATCGCGAGTCGCTTCGCTTTCGGGGCTCAGAACCTTTACAAGACTTTGCACGTCTTGACTGACGCTTTACGTAAGTCCAGCAACTCCGCATTTCTTCCTTTGCATCTCCCCTGATACCGCAGTCTGCGGTCATTCCTCTCAGGAGAAAATCATTGACTGGTCACTTAAGGCTGATCTCGTGGTGTCTGTTTCTTGCGGCCCTTTTTGCGGTTGGATGTAGTTCAGGATCGAAGACCCGCTTTCGAGTAATGAACGGCGTTGTCGACGAATCCGATCTCAGCATTGTGGAAGACGGCAACAATGTTTCCAATAACCTGGCATATGCAACGAGCACCGGCTATTTGTCTGCACACGCTGGCTCACACCAGATTCAGATCGAACCGTCAGGAACCTCCAACGTGTTCCTGACTCAGACTGTCAACTTCAGCTCCGGAACCGATACCACGATTCTGCCCTTCAATTTTTCTTCAAGCCCCGAGTCACTCGTGCTCGTGGATGATAATTCGGCGCCACCATCGGGCGACGCAAAGTTGCGGCTCATCAATGTGGCTCCAAGCTCGGGTCCTACGGATGTCTACGTTGTCGCTCCCGGAACGGATATCAATACAGTTTCGCCAACCATAACTAACCTGGCGTTTGGTGCTGCATCGTCATACCAGAACCTCACGGCAGCCAACTATGAGATCATCTATGCTTTCGCTGGCCAAAAATCTATTGCGATTGACAGCGGCTCGCTTTCTTTGTCTTCAGGGCAGATTCGTAGCTTCGTCGGCCTAAACGGGCAATCTGGCGGCTTCACTGACGTGCTACTCCCGGATGTAAATTGAAATCAGAAGCGTCGGTCAAGGCGTTGCGGCGAGAGTCTAATCAATCCAGTCGAACGACCGGGCCACCGCTTTTTTCCAGAGCCGATACATCTCCCGTCTACGATCGTCATCCAGATTAGGGCTCCAGGTATGAGCGGCGGTCCATTTTTGGCAGAGGTCCTCGGTATTCTTGAAAAAACCCACAGCCAGACCAGCCGCATAAGCCGCCCCGAGCGAGGTAGTTTCATTGATTGAAGATTTCACCACCGGCCGGTTAAGGATATCGGCCTGAAACTGCATGAGCAGATCGTTCTCCACCATGCCTCCATCAACTCGGAGCAGCTCAAGACTCGCGCCACAGTCTTTCTCCATTGCCTCGACGACCTCGCGCGTCTGAAACGCAGTTGCCTCCAGAACCGCTCGCGCGAGATGGCCCTTGTTCGCATATCGTGTCAATCCGGTAATTACGCCCCGCGCATTATGCTTCCAGTACGGAGCGTACAGCCCAGAAAACGCCGGCACGAAATACACGCCTCCATTGTCCTCGACGGACCGCGCAAGTGTTTCGATTTCAGAGCTCGTGCCGATCAAGCCGAGGTTGTCGCGCAGCCATTGCACCAGCGCGCCCGTGATCGCAATGCTGCCCTCCAGTGCGTAATGTGCCGGCTTGCCGCCAAACCTGAAGGCAACCGTCGTGAGCAGACCACATTTGGATTGAACGGGCCTCTCGCCAGTGTTCATCAAGAGAAAGCATCCAGTGCCATAAGTATTCTTTGCTTCACCGGGACGAAAGCAGGCTTGCCCGACGAGCGCAGCTTGCTGATCGCCCAGAATGCCCGCGATAGGTACTCCGCTGAGCGGTCCTTCTTTCACCTCGCCATAGACTTCGCTGCTCGAACAGATCTTTGGGAGCATCGCTTCCGGGATGCCGAAGACATCCCGAAGCTCCCGATCCCAGGCAAGCGTCTCCAGATTCATGAGTTGCGTGCGGCTGGCGTTGGTGACGTCGGTGACGTGAATTCCGCCGCGTGGGCCTCCGGTGAGATGCCACACAAGAAAGGTGTCGATATTTCCAAACAACAGATCGCCCGCTTCCGCCTGCTCACGTGATCCGGACACATGATCGAGTATCCAGCGAATTTTCAGGCTGCTGAAGTAAGTGCTGAGCGGCAGCCCGGTTTTTGCGCGAAAACGATCTTGTCCTCCCTGGCGAGCTAACTCAGAGACATAATCGGACGTGCGCGTGTCCTGCCACACGATGGCGTTGGTGACCAATTTGCCGGTTTTGCGGTTCCAAACGACGGTAGTTTCGCGCTGATTAGTAATTCCGATGGCAGCGAAATCGGGAGCGGTTAACCCACGCGCGGCAGTCGTCTCTTGCATTACGTCGCGTGCGGCGCGCCAAATTTCCTCGGGATCGTGCTCCACCCAGCCGGGCTGAGGATATATCTGCCGGTGTTCTTTCTGTACGCAGCAGACAATCCGCCCATTGCTATCGAACACGGTGAACCGGGTGCTAGTCGTGCCCTGATCGAGGGCGCCTATGCAGTTCGCCATCGGAGGCTATAGTAATCGATTCCGCCGAAAAGCCCGCCCCATGCGGGATGTGCAAAACTTTGCGATCTTGACAGTCTCCGTGATGGAGCGCAAGAATGCTGGCCAGGTTCTTAGCTCGACCTCTCACCCAGCAGCGGGTATTTGTGATCAGAGAGTGGGCCTATCTTCCAGGAGCGGATGACGCGCACAGCGATCAGCACTTAATTATTTGCTGAATCTTGAACCCAGGATTTGATACGAGAATTCCCGACACAAAACTTGATGAGGTGTTCAAAATGACAATTCGACCAGCACTGTGGTGGTGTCTAGCTTCCGTGATGTTTACGGTTACAGGATTGGCCCAGGAAGTATCTGTTTCGCAAAAACCCAAGCTTAAAGCGTTCACGATCGTTAACCCAGCCCGTGATGCGAATGGCAACATGCTTCGTCCAGCCGACGCGAGCGCCAGCAGCGCGCTTGCGACATTCAATTACACAACCGTCTCCAGCCGCGACGGCAACACTTACTCCGGGGTAATGGTGGGACAGGATCCATTTTCCTCTGGACCATTTACTACCACCACAGTAGACACTCCAATCATTCCCTTGATCATTACTACGAAATCCGTCGCCTTCAAAGTCAGCAAGGGAGGAATTCTCTCCAGGATCAAGGGATTCACGACGTTCGATCCCACAGTGGCTGACAACGCCTGCCTCAGCTCCCCCAATAACGTCCCCATCGGCCTCGCTGTGCAGTCGCCGATATTCCAAGCCACAGACTTTAGTTTCGGTCCAACGTCAGTGGGCACGACGCAGTATATAGACGCTTTCCAGCGGGGCAACTTCTCTCTGCAGGGCACGGATTACCATACGGTGCTCAACCCGCACGTGCTCCCTCCCGTTCACCTTGTATTCCCGGCAAACGAGGCTCTTGCCATTCCGTCGGGTCTTTTCGGCTCCTGCGGACCGCTGGGAATTGTCAACATCAACACCATATTCCCTGTTTTGCTCAAGCTGCTGGCCGCAGAGGGAGTCAACACTTCGCAGTTCCCAGTATTTTTGATGTACAACGTGGTGATGTCGATCGGTGTACCAAACAATCTGAACAAGTGCTGCGTACTTGGGTTCCATGACGCTATCGGTTCTCCTATCCAGACCTTCTCACCAATTGACTTTGATACCACAGGTCTTTTCGGTCCCGCTATTCGTGACACTTCGATCGCGGCTCACGAAGTAGGCGAATGGATGGACGACCCGTTTGGCAACAATCCGACGCCGCTGTGGGGGCACGTCGGCCAGGTGGGCGGATGCCAGGGCAACTTGGAGGTCGGTGATCCGCTGACCGGTACGAACGTTCCCACGGTCACAAGCACGGTCAACGGATTTGACTACCACCTGCAAGAGCTGGCGTTCTTCTCATGGTTCTATGGAGCCCCTTCGATTGCCGTGAACGGCTGGTTTTCCAACAACAACACATTCACACACGACGCAGGTCCCGTCTGTACTAAGAAGTGATGCTAAGTTTGGCTGAAGCCAGCGCATTTACAGCGCTGGCTTTTTTTTGTGGCTAGTGTTTCGCCGAGAACTGGAACGCAATATAGAAGAGTTGCACAATGGTTATGGCGACTATGACGTAGGTTGTTAGTTCCATCCTGCGACCGGATTCCTTCACCGCCTTGACGATCGCGGCCATGTCGTTGGTGGTTTGGACCAGTTTGTCGGTCAGTCCATCCAAGTGTTCAGCAGCACTTTTCAATTTATCCAAAATACGCGAGGTTTCCACGAGTGCGGCCGCCATTTTCTCGCCGTTGCGAACATCGAGTTCGGTTTTGCAGGCGGACCACCACGGACTGCCAGGCGGATTGTCATACATGCGCTCGCGAATTTCCTCAGCCGACCGGGTGCGTAGAAGTTGCACCAACGCCTGCACTGTATCGCTGGGTTTCGGTTCCTCAGCAGCAGCCATAATTATTTGAAAGCCAATCTATTTGGAGAGCTTTCCAATATAAACCGCAAATGGCTCCAGCGTGACTTCCGAAAGTGCTGCTTCTTTCGGGTGACCGCTCGACGTCGTAAGCAGCGTGGTGGCTTTGCCGGACGCGAAGCCCTGTCCTGCCAAATCGAAACTGACCTTCTGCTCACTTCCGGACATATTCAAAACCACCAGCACGGCCTCATCTTTGTAACGGCGCAGATACGAGAGCACGTTCTGGTCGCTTTCGTTTAGCGGGACGTATTGCCCATCGCGCAAAGCCACGTTCTCATGCCGTAGTGCGAGCACGCGCCTGTAGAACTGGAGGATCGAATCAGGATCCTTCAATTCGCTGGCGACATTGTGCGTTTTGTAGCTGGGCGGAACCGGCAGCCACGGGGCGGTTTGGCTGAAGCCTGCATTGGTGCTGTCATTCCACTGCATGGGAGTGCGCTCGCCGTCGCGGCCCTTTTCCTTGGGCCAACCGATTTTGCCGATCGGGTCCTTTACATCTTCCTTGCGTTTGGGATCGTTGTTCTCCATCCCGATCTCTTCGCCGTAGTACATGATCGGCGTGCCGCGCAACGTCAGATAAAGTCCTGCCATCACCTTCGCGATCTGATCATTGTGCTGGCCGTCGCCATAACGGTTGTAGGCGCGAACGATGTCGTGATTGCTCAGCACGTAAACTGGCCAGCCGGCGGCATCCACCCCCGCAATCTGCTTGCGAAATTCGGCGGGGGAAAGCTTGTCCACTCGCGCGAACAGAAAATCCATTGGCATTTGTAGTTCGTTGCTGTGGTCGCCGTAGTAGCGCTTCAGTTCGTCGATGTCTTTGGTCCAGGTCTCAAATCGCGGAGAACGTCGTGCAGTTCCGGCAATTTGGTGTTGTACTTGTCCTGCATGTTGGGATCGCCGTATTTGTTCGTGCCCGGCAGAATTGGGTTGTCACGCAGGTCGGGATCTTCGAACAACGTATCAACGGCATCAAGACGAAACCCTGAAACGCCCCGCTGATACCACCAACGAGTCACGTCGAACATGGCTTTTTCGACCGCAGGATTGCGCCAGTTGAGATCCGGCTGCTCAGGATAGAAATAGTGATAGTACCACTGGCCGGTCTTGGGATCGAACTTCCAGGCGGAATGACCGAATGTTGACTGCCAATTGTTCGGTGGCTGGCCGGGGCCTTTGCCGTCGTGCCACATATACCAGTTCCTGTGCGCCGAGGTCTTCGACGATTCCGAATCAATGAACCACTTGTGCTTGTCGGAGCTGTGGTTCATCACAAAATCCATGATGATGCGGATGCCACGTTTTCTTGCTTCGCTTGCCAAGCGGTCAAAATCCTTCAACGTCCCGTACATCGGGTCGATATTTTCGTAGTCGGAAACGTCATAGCCAAAGTCTACCTGCGGTGAGGGATAACAGGGAGTGATCCAGATGGCGTCAACGCCAAGATCTTTCAAGTAATCCAGCTTGGATGTGATGCCATTGAGATCGCCGATGCCGTTGTTGTTGCTGTCGGCAAAACTGCGGGGATAAATTTCATAGAAGACCGCGTGCTGCCACCATTGATGGCCTTCGGCGTCGGTGGGCGCAGTTTGGGCGAACATCCCGCCGAAACATCCCAAAATCACAATCAGGCATTTCAAAACTCTTGTGAGCATAATTGCTCCTCCTGAGCTGCATTTAGGCTGTCTTATTCTTGTTGTGCAGCGGTGCTCCTGCGACTTCCAGAAAAATGAATCATGATTTTCTCATGGGGGTAGCGTTCCCCCGCATTCTCATCGAAATGAATGCGCAATTTCTTCTCGCCGCCACTCGTTTTTACTAATTCAGCGCCTTCCACAGAAACGATCTGCTCAGGATTCCATAGATCCAGTTCATACTGCCCGCCTGCGGCGCCGGACACATCCAGCGTCAGCGCGTCAAGAGACGGATTCCAGGATTCCGAGACGACTCGCAAGCCCCGGCTGCGAGCGCCCAATGGCGGCAGCGTGGAGTTGAAGCTCAACCCGGAATCATTTTTTAGACGAATTCGCAACACATTCGGCCCGCCATAAACGGGAAAGCGAACCGTCACGTGCTGGTCGGCAGCATTCCTTTCCGGGTGAAACGGTACGGGACGGCCGTTCAGTTCTGCTCCGGTCACTCGCGCTCGCGGACTCAAGGCAGGAGAGAATTCAATTGCGCAATCTCCGGCGCCGCTCCGGCTTGTTTCGAGAGTTAGCTCTTCAGCCGTCTTGTGATACCGAAAATTTAGCGCAACTGTCCCGACGTGGACATTGTCGATCGCGAAGGAGTTCCAATCCGCGGGGATATGTGGCGCAAACGTAAGTCGGCGACCGGCCGCATCGACTTCAAGCCCGAAGAGCCCACGCAATAGTGGGCTGATCACCATCGCCGCAGACCAAATCTGGTGCGGCGAACTGGTCGCAAGCGGCTGGTAATAGTCGCCGGAGAGAACTTCGGTGACGTGCCCCAACGATCCGTCGAGCGCCATAAGGGCATTGGCACGCAGGTTAGAGTACGCGGGCAGCGCGCGATGATAGCTGTATTCGCCCACCGACGCCCATCCAGTAAACAGCGGCCAAACCGAGCCGAAGTGATACCCGCCGGCGCTGTATTTCGGGGACGTTGAGGAAATAATTCTCATGCCCCAGTCGGTTTCGTGATCGTGAGTTGCAAGCTGAGTAATTGTGGCGCCGGCCTTGTCATCATCGAGCAAGTGAAACCACATCGGCACCATGGCCAGCACGCTCGGCTCATCGACTTTTTGACTGTTCTGGTCGAGCGCAAACACGAAACGGCGTGTAGCATCGGACCAGAAAAGCTGATTGACCATCGCCTTGTGCTGAGCAAATTCCGCCGCGAGTTGCTTGCTGACATCTTCCTTGCCAAGCAGGCGAGCGAGATTTGAAAGCGCTTGCAGCGCCTCCGCGCCTAAGCCGCTTTGGTAAAGCTCAGTCTTCACCGGCAGCAGCGGCCCGCCTTCCACCCAGCCATGGCCAAACCCGAAATTTTGGGGCAGCCCTTGAGAATCATAAGTCGAGCGCAGAAATTGATACGCGTTCCATAAGCTCTCCCATTTCTGCCGGGCAAAGTCGGCATCGCCACTTTCCGCCACGTACTCGTTCATCGCAATGATGTACAGCGGCGTTGCATCCGCCGATGCGTAGGGATATGGGTACGCTTTGAACCAATCCACAAAGCTGGCGCCCTGTGAAATTTCGTGCGGAATCTTGCCATCCGAGCGCTGATATTTGGAGATAAACTCCAACGCGATGCGCGTGCTGGCGAAATCGCCTTCCGCATCCAACGCCAAAGACGTCCAGAGTGAATCGCGGCCAAAGAACCAAGCAAATCCGGGCCGCTGGCTTTCGCCTGAAGTGCGGTAGCCGGCAATCAATCCGGTCCCCAGAAATGGATTCGTAACCAGCCCTTGCAGAACGCTAATCCGCGACCAGTCGTAAGCTTTCTGCAACTGCGAATCAGGCAAGTCCAGGCGGACGGTGTGCGCCAGGTACGAGCGGTAGTAATCAGCCGCCTCCCGCTCTTTCACTGCGAAACTACTCAGCAAGCGCTGATAGGTGCTCTCCGCTTCCGCACGCCCGTTCATGGATGCGGCTATTACGATCAGCCTTGTGTCCTTACCTTTGCTGATTACACCCAGATCGATCGAGTTTTCATGCGACTCCGAATAATTCGTGGCGTATTCCTGCTGGACTTCGCCTGCGGTCGGAGAGCCGACGAATGCCGCAAATTTCTTTTGCTCTTCTCCGAAATAAAAAGCGTGCAGAGGCTTATCCCAGTTCAGATAAGTTCCGCCCAAAGCGGCTGGCCACTCCAATTGAAAGTCGCGCTGGAACACAGCCTCTATATCTAGCGGCTGCTCTGTCTCTGCATCGATCTTGATGTATGCGCCTGATTCATTTATCGGGATGAGCAAAGTTTCCGCGACAGAAAACGTGTCGCCCGCATAGTAGATGGTGCACGACTCAGGGCGCACCGTGACCGTGCGGGCCAGAGCTTCAGCAGGAATGACGCGTCCGTCCACGTGGAAGCGAAGACGAAAATTGCGAAAGATTTTCAGCGCGTATACCCAGGCCTCGAAGTCCCCAGCTTCATTTCCGAAAAGTCCGGCGCGCGTGCCTACGGCGGACAGAAACTCCCACGGACGCGCCGTGCGGGTGAGTTCAAGAGAACTTGATTTCTGATCGGCGACGATCGAAGCGGCCGCAAGAAAAAGGATGAGAAGGAGAACGGCCGCGTTACGATGGCGATTGCGTGATCCGAAGTCCATTCGTGGGCACGATCAATTTAAGTTTGTCCGCTGGTGCACGTTGGCATTCGACGCTTGCAAAGTGAGCATGCTTCTCACTATAAAGTAGGGGCGAATTCTAGCACGAGCCAAACCCGGGAAGGTACCAGCTCTTTGTTCTCCTCACGCCGTGCGTTTCTCCAATCGCTGAGTCGTTCGGCGCTCGTGCTATCGCTGGAGAACGTCCTCGCGCTGGCCCGCCCTACCCGGCTGCACGCGTCACTGCAAGCGTCGGCCACGCCCAAAAACGCCGATCTCGGCGTAAGTTTTATCAATGTCGCCCGCGGGTCTGGGCTGAATGCCAAAACAATCTACGGCGGCGAGCACAAGAACAAATATCTGCTTGAGACCACTGGCTGCGGCGTTGCTTTTTATGATTACGACAACGACGGCTGGCTCGACATTTTCCTGGTGAACGGAACGCGCCTGGAAGGTTTCCCCAAGGGCCAGGAGCCAACGTCCCATCTCTTCAAAAATAATCGAGACGGCACATTCACCGACGTTACTCTGAAGGCTGGCATAGCCCACTCCGGCTGGGGACAAGGCGTCTGCATTGGTGACTACGACAACGACGGCTTCGAGGATCTCTTCGTCAGCTATTTCGGCAAAAATGTTCTTTATCACAACAACGGCGATGGCACGTTTACGGATGTGACCGACAAAGCCGGCGTTGGCGGCAACGGCAAGCGCTGGAACACCGGCTGCGCTTTCGTAGATTACGACCGCGACGGCAAGCTCGATCTGTTTGTCGCGAACTACATCGATCTCGACCTGGCTACGGCTCCGGTTCCGGAGTCTGGACCGTGTCTTTATAAGAGTGTAATGGTCGCCTGTGGGCCGCCGGGTCTGAACGGCGGCAAGAACATCCTCTTTCATAACAATGGCGATGGCACGTTTACGGACGTTTCAGAACCGTCCGGAATTCTGCAAGCAAACGGCACTTTCGGTCTCGGCGTGTTGACCGCTGATTTTGACAACGACGGCTGGCCGGACATTTATGTTGCGAATGACTCAACTGCGAGTGCGCTCTATCAGAACAAGAAAAATGGCAAATTTGTGGACATCGCGCTGGAAGCC
>Ga0209268_1000553_pt1 | contig 19426 bp, 15 predicted proteins | sample GraSoiAngelo_143_FD_185900 | JGI IMG/M metagenome (GOLD analysis project Ga0209268, IMG submission 185900) | Grasslands soil microbial communities from the Angelo Coastal Reserve, California, USA - 14_1009_02_30cm (SPAdes) (version 2) | ecosystem: Environmental > Terrestrial > Soil > Grasslands ... | reverse complement strand
CGATTTCAGCAGGAAGCCACGCGCCCCCGCATTGAGCACTTCACGTACGACCTGGTCAGAATCATGCAAAGTCAGGATCAGCACCTTGGCCTGCGGATTGCTTTTCAGAATCTGTCGCGTTGCTTCCAGGCCGTTTAGGCTGGGCATGCCGATGTCGAGGATGACGACATCGGGCTTCAACTGCTGGGCTTTGTCCACCGCCTCACGACCGTCCGCAGCCTCGCCGCAGACCTCCCAGTCCGGTTGTGCCTGCAAAAGGGACATGAGACCCTTGCGCACAACTTCGTGATCATCGGCTATGAAAATTCGAAACGTTGCCATGGCTCACCTCCGTGAGACATTCCTCCACAAGGCTTAGCTAGCGCGAACCTACCGTCCAGAGCACAGACCGTACTCTGCCACCTGAGTAGCTCGGGTATCGGAGCACAGCAATTGCCAAACCGGAACTTGGCTCATAAATTGGGAAATGTCGAAAACTCGGGAGATTCCGACTGTGTAATTCTTACTAATACAGAGCCACCAGTTTATAAAATGTCAACTGATTGCAATCTTTTTCTTTCGCGAAGTCTTTCCAGCTTCTGCTCACGTTTGATGCCGCACCTTCCCTTGGCGGCTAGGATGGGCCGTATTTCTCAGGAAAGGCTACCCCGAATCCGCGCAGGCCGACAGTTCACGGCACGTGAGGAAAGCAAAGATTCTAGCGCCTGAAAGCTCTCAGCACCTATGGGTCTGGCGAACTTCTTCCTCCCTCGTCGCAACGTCCCCTACGCTCGTAACTTCCGTTCCGCTCAACGCCACGGGTACCACACGCAAGCCCCGGGCTGGCTCGAGCATTAGCGTCATGCTGTCCGCACAACGGCCGCACAGCCAGAAATGGCCGTCTGGCGCTCCGGCTTTTCATCGAACGGCGCGGTCGTGTCATCACTGGCCGCTACCGAGATCGAAACCACCTCAAACTGGAACAGCCGTCCTTCACAGAATGAATGCAAGGAAGCGTAACAATTCGGGTTAACACAATGTGCGAGCATGAGACCCCGCTAAAAGGAGATTTTTCGCAGCTTCGAACGACACGAATGCCACGGCGCCACTTGCGCTGATATTTCCCGGCGAACGTTATAGGTTGCAGTGCTCGATTCCAATACAGTTTCCCCTGTATTTTCAGCAAAAAATCCGCGTACCGAGTTGCCTAGCACTCACCAGGACAAATCTTTTCGCTCGACGTTCGGACTTGAGCTTGTCCAACTCGTTGGATGCTGAAACCCCGACAAAGAGATAAAAACAAGATGGCAAACGTGGGAATCGCGCCGTCATCTCAGGATTTGGAATTCCGCTGCGCGGATGCAGCCATGACCAAAGACCTTAAGGCAGCCCGATCTAAATCGCAGCAGACCGCCGCTCCGCTGATCCCTCCGAAACCAACTCTCGCGAGCTTGCGCGTGGCCGCGGCGAGCTGCAAGGCTTGCGACCTTTGGGAACGAGCTACCCAGACGGTGTTCGGCGAAGGGGACGCACATGCTAAAGTCGTCTTCGTTGGCGAGCAGCCCGGAGATAGAGAAGATCTCGCTGGTCATCCCTTCGTGGGTCCTGCCGGAAGGCTGCTTGATCAGGCTCTGGCAGAGGTTGGCATCGCGAGAAGTGATGTATATGTTACGAATGTGGTGAAGCATTTCAACTGGGCGCCAGATCAACGTGGAAAAAGGCGCATCCACAAGAAACCGCGCTACTGGGAGATCAATGCCTGCCGTCCCTGGCTGGATGCGGAGCTCGCGGCAGTGAAACCTGAAGTTCTGGTGTGCCTGGGCGCTACTGCCGCGCAAGCCTTGCTGGGCAAGGATTTCAGGGTTATGCGACAGCATGGCGAGCTCGTGGAGTCTCCCCTGGCGCCACACGTCATAGCAACTGTGCATCCATCGTCAATCCTGCGCGCGATTGATGACCAATCGCGGCACGAGCAAATGCAGTCATTTGTGGATGACTTAAGAAAGATCGCTCCCCTGATCCACAAGATCCGCAAAGCGGCATAAAAGTCGGCGGCCACCGGTGGTCCGATCTTCTGGTCCCATCGGCGACCGCCTTCGGGTCACAAGGAGGATTCTCTTTCTAGATACGCCCCCGGGCGTTCACCGAGAAATCCGGCTTGTGCTGTAACTTCAAATCAAGATTCATGTAGGCGCGAGAGGATAATCCCCGGTTCTCAAGCTTCTGCCTGAGCGCGGAAGTTGCGGGTTCCAATCTCACCCGATATTCTTCAGCAATATGCCAACAACTCTGGTGGAGTGGCGCGTTACGTAGGGTAATGAAAGATTAATTCCGGTGCAGCAATGATGAATTCACGGATCGTCATCTTCCTGCTAGCAATCGGCGCATTGGCCGTCTGGCGACTTGCGCTTTACCGGAAGCGGCACGACGATACGATAGGCGTTTCGACCGGCTCCAGCCGATTGCAACTCTCACAGCTTCTTCTCGCAAGCTTTCTGACAATCTTTTTGGAACTAGCGGTAATCCGCTGGATTGCTGTCGAAGTCAGAATCTTTGCGTATATCAAGAATCTGGCTCTGTTGGTCTGCTTTCTGGGATTCGGACTGGGATGCGCGCTCGCCCGCGGCAGAGTAAGGTGGTTGACCGCAGCAAATGCATTGCTGGGCCTGCTGATAATCGTCCGCTGGCCCTGGCAAGGTGGCCGCGTGCTGGAAGGTCTTTCTCAAGCCCTGGGCGCAGCGTCAGACGTCGAAATATGGGGTGCAGGCAAATCATGGAACTGGGCCCACTTCACACTGGCGGCGGCGGTTGCGAGCTTATTGCTCTTCCTGATCACCTGTATTTTCGTTCCGCTGGGACAAACAGTCAGCCGCCAAATCGAGGCAGCGCCCTCTCCGCTGCATGGTTACTCCTGGAACCTGGCAGGGAGCCTGATCGGGATCGTGGGATTTCTAGGAGCGTGTCGGTTGATGTTATCGCCCACTATTTGGTTCGGCGTGGGGCTCGCGGGGTTCGCCTTGTTACAGTCCGAACGACGAGACCGCTATCTCATGGCCAGCTTGATAGTTCCCGCCGCCCTGCTGCTGCATGACTCGGCTACGAATGACCACTTCAGCATCTGGTCTCCGTATCAGCAGATTGAGTTCACCCGCATAAAGCTGCCCGATGGCGAGTTCGTAGCTGCCAACCTGTTTGTCAATCACGTGGGATACCAGTACATCGTGAACCTTTCGCCCGAGTTCCTTGCACGTCATCCTCATGTCATGGGCGAGCCGAGTGAAGAAAATCATTTCAATTTGCCATTTCGCTTCGGAAAAGCCACACCGTCAGTGCTGATCGTGGGGGCTGGGGCCGGGAACGATGCTGCCGCCGCGCTCCGCAACGGAAGCCGTTTCGTGGATGCCGTTGAGATCGACCCCGCGATTCTGGCTCTGGGAAAAAGCCAGCACCCGGAACGCCCCTATGATTCGGCTCAGGTCGCGGTGCATCTTACGGACGCCCGGAATTTTCTGAAACGAAGCCAGAATCGTTACGATTTGATTCTTTTCGGAGCGCTGGACTCGCACACTCAGTTTTCCGATTACTCCAACATGCGTTTGGACAACTTCGTTTATACCCTGGAGTCCTTTCGCGAAGCCCGCGATCATCTGGCTCCGGACGGGGTTCTGTATTTGAAGTTTCAGGTCAACCGTCCATGGATGGGAGAGAGACTTCTGGCGCTGCTCACCCAAACTTTCGGAAAGCCCCCGGTGATGTTTCGAACTAATTTGACCGCCTTCATCCCAGCCACCTGTTTCGTGATTTCTTCCTCCAACCAAGTGGAAAAAGCGCTGGCTGCCGATCCCCGGCTAGCCGAACTGGTGGCGCGGAACCGCGTTCTCTTTGCTTCATCTTCGCCAGTGCCCGTCACGACCGATGATTGGCCTTACTTGTACCAGGAAGGACGCTGGATTCCCCGCACTTATTTTTCCGTGGCCCTGCTCGTTATTCTGCTCGGCCTCGCCCTTTATTGGCACATACCCGAAGCGCGTGGCCGTACGCCGTCTTTGTTCTTTCTTGGCATGGGCGCTGGATTCCTCCTGTTAGAGACTCAAGCCATAAGCCGGCTTGCCTTGTATTTCGGCACGACCTGGCTGGTAAATGCAATCGCGATTGGCGCGTTGCTGGCGACTCTGCTGTTGGCGAATGTGGTGATAGAGCTTAAGCCGGAATTATGGCGGCGATCCTGGACTGTTATAGGGCTTCTGGCGAGTTTGCTCATCGTATACTTCATTCCTTTCAGGAGCATTTCCGGCTCAACCAGGTACGTGGGCTCTATTGTCGCCTTGACTTTCGCTATCCCAGTCTTCTTTGCCGGACTCTTGTTTGCAGAGGAGTTTCGGATAACTGATTCTCCAAGTTTAGCGCTGGCCGCCAATATGCTCGGCGCAGTTTGCGGCGGACTCTTAGAGAACTTGTCACTTGTCGTGGGCATGCGCGCGCTCCTTCCGATCACTATCGGCCTGTACGTGCTGGCAGTGTGCGGACTCGGCTGGCGCAGATTCTCGTCTCCTGCCGCTGTGCCCCTCGCTGATTCGACCTGATCACACCCACAGAGGACGCAGAGGGCACCGAAGTTGCAGCTTGTGCGAGTGACAGATATCCTTCGCGTATGTCCACGCTGGTCGAATGTGTCCCCAATTTTTCTGAAGGCCGCGATAGGGCGAAAGTGGATGCCATCGTCGAAGCTATGAAGCTCGACGGCGTCTATCTCCTCGATCGCGAGATGGATGCCGACCACAATCGTTGCGTCATCACGCTGGTCGGCGAGCGTGAGCCAATCCAGGAGGCCGCCATTCGCGGCGTTGGCAAGGCGGCGGAGTTGATCGATTTGAACGTGCATCAGGGAGCGCATCCTAGGATGGGCGCGGCGGACGTGGTGCCGTTCATTCCGATTGAGGGGGTGACGATCGAAGATTGCGTGGCCATGGCGCGGCATGTTGGCGAACAGATTTGGCAGCGCCATCAGATTCCGGTTTATCTGTACGAGGCGGCTGCGACAATCCCGGAGCGACAGAATCTGGAGAGTATCCGTCGCGGCCAGTTTGAGGGCATTCGTGCCGAGATCGCCACAATTCCTGCAAGGAAGCCGGACTTCGGCGACCTTAGAGTGCATCCGACGGCGGGCGCGACGGTGGTAGGGGCGCGAAAGTTTCTTATCGCCTATAACGTGTTTTTGAACACTCCCGATGTTGAGATCGCGAAGAAGGTCGCCAAGGCAGTGCGATTTTCGAGCGGCGGCATGCGCTTCGTCAAGGGCGCGGGATTTTTGGTGCGCGGTCTGGCCCAGGTTTCAATGAACCTGACCGACTTTGACCAGACGCCGATCTACCGCGTGTTTGAACTGGTCAAGCGCGAGGCGGCGCGCTATGGCGTGATACCGGTTTCCAGCGAGATCGTCGGCCTGATTCCGAAGAAGGCTTTGGAGCAGGCTGCGGAATGGTTCCTACAGATAGAAAATTTTGATTCGTCCCTGATTTTGGAGAATCGGCTGGCAGCCGTGATGGGTGGAAAGATGGCTGTTGGCGGCTTGCGGGCCGGAGTGGAACCGTTCGTGGAGCAACTCGCCGCGTCCACGGCGACTCCTGGTGGCGGGAGCGCGGCTGCCGCGAGCGGTGCAATGGCAGCGGGGCTGGCCACGATGGTGGCTTCCATGTCGCGCGGTAAGAAAGCCTACGTGCAGTACGAGCCAGAGCTAAGCGACGCGATCGCACGGCTTTCGCAACTCCGTGAAGAGTTGAAGACGGCAATCGATGCCGACGCCAATTCCTACAACGCGGTGATGAATGCTTACAAAGCGGCGAAAAGCTCAGCAGAAGGAGACGGACTCATCGATGCCGCTCTCAAACAGGCTACCAGCGTGCCTTTGAGCGTGGCCGAGCGGGCGCGGGAAGTGGCGGAGATCGCGGACAAACTGAAACCGATTACGAATCCGAACATGAAGTCAGATCTGACAACAGCGTCGGCTCTGGCGCGAGCAGCAATCGAGGGGGCATTAGCGAACGTTGACATTAATCTGGAGTCGTTGAAGGACCAAGGATTTGTTTCTGAGATGCGGCGCAAAGCCGGAGCACTGAAAGCGTGATAGCAAATGGGAAGCAGATTCCTCGCTCGCTCGTAATGACAAGTTCTTGAGGGCACCTCGGTAGGGCGGGGTGAGATGCCACCCACGTTGACCAGCCGAATTCCATTGCACTTTGGTTTGATCTTCTGGTTGTAGACCTGGCATACAATAAGGCAACGTGAGTTGACTCCGGGAAGGCAGCTCGCATCTAAGTTCATATTCTGAGGTACTTATGAAGAGAGCAGTTGTCTGTGTGCTGGTGCTGTTGCTGTGCGCGGTCGCCTGGGCCATGCCGCTTGGTTCTTCGGCTCGCACCGCCATTCCTTCTGACATTCAGCAGATCATCTCGGTAGATTATCGCGCGCTGAAAAACTCGGAAACAGCGCAGGCGCTCAAAGCACAGGTCTTGCCCGAGAGCCTGAAGCAGTTCGAAGGTGCTCTGAAGAGTGTCGGGATTGATCCCGAGAAGGATGTCGAGCAGCTCACATTCGCTTCGTATCGCGCGGGCAAACAAGGCGTGCGGGTGGTCGGGCTTGCCCAAGGGCAGTTTTCCACGGCGGCCGTGTTGAAGAAAATGCGCCTGCAGAAAGTTCGTCCGATGAAGTATCACGAGCTGAATACCTATCCCATGCCTGGCGGCATGCAGATGGCATTTCTCGATGACGACACGCTTCTCTTCGGGGACCTCGGCGCGCTCAAAGGCGCGCTTGATGCGCGTGATGGATATACGCCTACGGTTGACGCCAATAGCCAGGTCGCCGACATGATTGGCGCCGTGGACTCCGGCATGGTTTGGAGTGTTCTCGATCAGCAGGGTACGCAAAATATGCTGCGCTCGGCACTCGGAGACGCTGCCGGCCTGGCGGACTATGACACAGTGAAAAAGCGCATTTTAGGCTCGCGCTACACCATGAATTTTTCGAGCGGCGTCAATTTTGATTTGGATGTGATTACATCGGATTCGATGACCGCCACCACGCTCTCATCTTTGCTAAAGGCGGGGATGCTTTATCGCAAAATGACGGCTACGCCGATTGAGAAAACCGCACTCGAGAATGTCACTGTCGATTCCGATAGCTCAAAACTTCAAATGCACTTTAAAACTGACGACAAAAAGTTCCAGTCGCTGCTGCACTCGCAACTGTTCGCCGCCGTATCGCGATAAAGACCGTAGCGCCGGCGCCTCGCCGGCTGTGGTGCAAGCGATTGCAATTTCTACTACCCTTCAAAGCCATCGGGTATTTCTTTGCGCCCTCTGCGATTCCTTCGCGACCTTTGCGGTCAAGATCTTTTGCCTCGGATTGATGACTTCAGGTCACCCTCTCTCCGCTTTCTTGCCCAGCCTTCCTTATTGATTTGCCGCGCGCGGCCCAAGGCCAGCGATTCTTCCGGCACATCCTCGGTAACGCACGATGCGGCGGCTACGTACGCACCCTTGCGCACTCGAACCGGCGCGACCAGGGTGGAGTCGCTGCCGATAAAGACTCCATCTTCAATCACCGTTTTGTGCTTATGCACTCCGTCGTAGTTGCAAGTGATCGTGCCCGCCCCAATGTTCACTCCATCGCCGATTTCAGCATCCCCGAGATAAGTCAGGTGATTTGCTTTCGAACCCTTCCCCAACCTAATCTTTTTTGTCTCCACGAAATTCCCCACGTGGGCACCTTCCCCGATGTAGCTCTCTGCACGCAGGTGGGAATACGGGCCAATAACCGCCCCCGCCTCAATCCTGGCCCCTTCCAGAACACACACGGGACGGATGAGAACGCCATCCGCAATATCAGAATCGCGAATCACGCTGTAGGAGCGAATCCGGCAATCGCTCCCAATGCGTGTGTTACCGAGAATTTGTACGAACGGCTCGATGGTCGTATCGGCGCCGATCTGAACTTCACTATCAATCACACAGGTCTGAGGAGACAAAATTGTGACCCCTTCCGTCATAAGCTGCCTGCATTTGGCCAGACGCAGGCGCTGATCAATATCTACCAGTTCGGCTCGCATGTTGCCGCCCAGAATCTCGTAGGCATCGTTTGCCTCAACCGCGACCACGCGCTGTTTCGCCTTACCCAGAATGGCCGCCATATCCGTGAGATAAAACTCAGCGTGCGGGTTATTCGTGCTGAGCTTGTCGATATGAGAGAACAGTGCTTTAACCGCAAAAGCATAAAAACCGGAGTTGATCTCGCGAACTTTCTGCTGTTTGGGCGTAGCCGATTTTTGCTCTACGATCGCCTGCACATCATCGCCTTTCGAGCTCTTGCGAATTACACGCCCATAGCCGGTCGGATCTCGGATTACGGAGGTCAGAATGGTCATCGCGGCTTTTTTGCTGGAATGAAAATCGCGCAGCTTCGTGATCGTTTCGGGCGTAATCAGCGGCGCGTCGCCGGAGAGGACAATAACTTGATCGTAGTGCGCGAGAGCGTCGCGCGCCACCATGAGTGCGTGCCCAGTGCCGCGCTGTGGAGCTTGCAGCACGAAATTGATTCCAGTATGGGCAACGGCTTGGCGCACACGCTCGGCTTCGTGGCCGATGATGGCGTAGATATCCTGGGCAGAGACCACTTTCGTCGCGGCAGCGATAACGTGCGCAAGGAGCGGTTTGCCGCCAACTTCGTGCAACACTTTCGGATGTTTCGATTTCAGCCGCGTGCCTTTACCCGCAGCCATGATGGCGATCGCCACCCGCTGCGGGCTCTCACCCCTGCGCTTCGTATGTGACATTCAGATCAATATAACCGACAAAGTCTGCCAGGAGGTTGTATCTGGCATTTACCACAGAGGACACAGAGGAACACAGAGGAAAGCTCCGCAGAGCAAACGAATGGGTTGGTCGCTACGTAGTCTTCGTAGACGGTTGCGAAACCAGCTGGAGAAGATCCTTGGCTACGCGATCTGTCGCGTGTCGGGCTACCGTAGCTTCGTCCAGATAATCCCCGAGCACCGGGCGCACGCCTAACTGCTCAACCGCATCGAGATCCGCCACAATTTGCGCCGCGCCCTCCAGCTCATACTTCGCTCTCAGTTCCTCAGATACCGGAGTGCGGTTAATGAGCGCGTAATCGAACAGGCGTTCGCTTTGTGCGTGCCGGTTCAGCGCGCGAATGTGATCGGCTGCAGTGAGCCCGAGGCTTTCATTGGCCTGAGTCATCAAATTGCAAACGTACACTTTGACTGCAGATGAATTCACGATTGCTTGCGGAATGCCGTGGACAAGAAGGTTCGGAATCAAGCTGGTGAAGAGCGACCCTGGGCCGATGGTGATGAGATCGGCGCGGGCGATAGCTTCGAGCGTTTGCGGCAGCGGCTCGACATCGGGTGGATCCAAGAAAAGTTCTTTGATCCGGCCCTTACTGGCGGTGATCTTGGTTTCGCCTCGCACGCGAGTGCCATCTTCCATTAGCGCTTCCAGCTCTACGTTGGCAGTAGTCGCGGGATAGATGTGTCCGCGGGTAAGCAGAATTTCTGACGAAAGACGAACCGCTTCGCCAAAATCCTTGGTGATCGAGGTCAACGCCGCCAGGAATAAATTTCCAAAGTTGTGTCCTTCCAGCCCACCCTTTGAGAAGCGATGTTGGAACAGACGCGAGAGTAGTGCTTCGTCTTCCGAAAGCGCGACAATGCAGTTGCGAATATCGCCCGGCGGAAGCATGTTGAGCTCTTTGCGCAAGCGTCCGCTGGAGCCGCCGTCGTCACTGACTGTGACCACAGCGCAGAGCTCGGCGATATCCGGTGAGGCGGCGGCAGGGGAAACGGATTCGCCTGGAAGAGCAGCGTAGCGCTTCAGTCCTCTGAGTATTGTCGAAAGGCCGGTGCCGCCGCCAATGGCTACTACGCGCAAGGCGCGGCTGCTTTGTTCAGTAGAAACCAACGGAGCCACGCCTAGAAATCTTCCTCGGTCGCGGCTGGTGGCGCCGGCAATTCAGCCCCCGGATCGGGGTAGAGCAGTTCGGTGAAGCGAGGGTCTTCTGACAAGTTCTGGAAATCGGAGTCGTTGCGCGCCTGAAACCGGATAGATGCATTCAGCCGAATGGCGGAGTCAAGGTGACGCAGTGAGTCTTCCAAGTGTCCTGTCAAGCAGTCCAGCGCAGCCAGGCCGTAGGCAACATAATCGGCCTGTGGAACTTGTTTGGAAAGCTTCTCCAGGTGCTCACGGGCGCTGACGTAATCTCCGACGTTCATCAAAGAAACAGCGTAATCGTAATGCTCTTCTGAAGTCTTGAACTGAGTGGTCGAGCGCTCCAGATGCTGGCTGCAGGCATTCATATGTACGTTGGCGCGGTCAGTCAGCTCTTTGCTGGGACCGGCAATTACCTTCTGCAGATGGCTCTTAGCCTTGTCGAATTTGTGCTCCTGCATAGCCCGCAGACCGGCCTCATAGTTTTGCACAGCCTGTGCAAAACGGGGATCCTCGTTCATGGGCTTCTTCGGAGTCGTCTTCTGGGCCATTTGTAAAACTCGTCCTGAATTCTTCGTAAGTGCTCCGCTATCTTATATTTAAGTATACCGAACAAACCGGAATTGACGGGATTAAAAATTAAGACTCGATCACGCATGGCCCGGCAGTTGCTAAGGCCCTGATTTCACTCTGTGGAAAACTGCCTCAGTGCCTGGCTTGGATGCCATTTCAGCATCATGGGCATCGAGGCACCTGAACTTTAGATTCTACAATAACCAAGCCTAGTTGATCGAAGCCGCAGTCTGCAAGTTTACCTGCTTCCATTCGCCTTTGATGATTCCCCGGCGAATCTGCGCCGCTGTCTTATGCTTTTCGTGCTCAGTATACGAGTAATAAACCTCCTTCAAGCAGGTGGCGCACTGCGCTCCGTGCGTGTTCTCAAAGCAACTGTGAAGACTGTTGTGGCCCATGCGGTCGCAATAGCAATAGCACGGCTGCTGATGCAATACGGTCGGAATCCTGGAGGCAAGCTCATACGCGTGAGTCTGGAATGGATACTGAGCATTCTCTCCCCATAGCTGCTCCTTAGCCAAAATCGGAGGGAGCTTAGTTCCCGTTGGCGGCGGTCCCGAATTGTATGCGGGAACTGGAGCTTCTTGCTGCGACTGCTGCTGAGATGTGGCCCAAGGCGTCGAAATCGTCACAATGACTGCGGAAAGAAGTGCAAGGGTGAGTCCCCGCCTAAACATGATTCATTCCTCGACGTAGCACATTGTAACCTGAATCCGGGCGTCGCAAAAATTGCTCAGCCTGCGGGGGAGACAAAAAAGCGCGGCCTGGAAGCCGCGCCGTTCAATTCTGAAATGCAAAGTTAAATGTCGTAATACAAGGCAAACTCAAACGGATGCGGGCGCAGGCGAACTGCGTCCACTTCTTTGGAGCGCTTGTATTCGATGTAGGTTCCGAGCAGCTCTTCGGTGAACACATCGCCTTTGAGCAGGAACGCATGATCTTTCTCCAGAGCATCCAGTGCATCTTCGAGCGAGCCTGGCATCGAGGGAACTTTGGCCAGCTCCTCCGGGCCCAAGTCGTAGATATCCTTGTCGAGCGGCTGACCGGGATCGATTTTGTTTTCGATGCCATCCAGTCCAGCCATCATCATCGCTGCGAATGCCATGTACGGATTGCAGCTCGGATCGGGCGGGCGGAACTCGACGCGCTTGGCTTTGGGCGACGCCGAATACATCGGGATGCGGCAGGCTGCCGAACGATTGCGCCGCGAGTAGGCAAGATTCACCGGAGCTTCAAAGCCAGGAACTAGGCGCTTATAAGAGTTGGTGGTCGGTGCGATGATCGCCGAAAGTGCCGGGCCGTGCTTGATTAGCCCACCGATGTACCACAGCGCCATCTGCGACATGCCGGCATATCCGTCACCTGCAAACAGCGGCTTGCTGCCCTTCCACAGCGACTGATGAGTGTGCATGCCACTGCCGTTGTCCTGGAAGATCGGCTTGGGCATGAAAGTCACCGTCTTGCCATATTGGTTGGCAACGTTCTTCACGATGTATTTGTAGAGCATCATGTGGTCGGCCGATTTGACCAGCGAATCGAACTTCAGATCGATCTCTGTTTGGCCGCCGGTCGCGACTTCATGGTGGTGGCACTCCACTTCCAGGCCGCAGCTCTGCATGGTCATGACCATTTCGCTGCGCAGATCCTGGTAATGATCGGTTGGCGGCACCGGGAAGTATCCTTCTTTGTAGCGCGGGCGATATCCAAGATTGTTCTCTGTGCGGCCAGAGTTCCAGCGGCCCTCTTCGGCATCGATGAAATAGAAGCCGTGCTGCTCGCGCTGATCGAAGCGGACATTGTCAAAGATGAAGAACTCAGCTTCAGCGCCGAAATATGCAGTGTCAGCCAGGCCGGTTGAGCTGAGATACATTTCGGCTTTGCGAGCGATGTAGCGTGGATCGCGGTCGTAGCGCTGTTTGGTGACCGGGTCAGTCACGTCGCAAACCATCACCAGCGTGGGCGCCTCGGTGAAAGGGTCGAGCATGTGGGTGCTCGCGTCGGGGATGAGTAGCATGTCGCTTTCGTGAATCGCTGCCCAGCCGCGAATGGACGAGCCATCCATGCCGAAGCCTTCTTCGAAAGAGGACTCAGACAGCTGGTCGATTGGATAGGAAACGTGATGCCAGAGTCCCGGCAGGTCCGTGAAGCGCAAATCCAGAAGCTTGACATTGTTCTTCTTCACGAACTCCAGGACAGTCTTCGGATCGGTGGTTTTCTCAGCCATGAATTGCTCCTTTGCGCCGGGCACACCCGGGCGCGGAATCGGCAACTCGGTCACACACTTTTTCTATAGGCCCGGTCGCCAAGAATAGACTCATTCGGATGTTATGGGAAGTAAGAGCGCCTGCTACAATCTTTCCCTTTGCAGGACGTTTTAGTGTATTGGCCACCCGAGGGAGGGGGAAATTGATTGTTTTTATAAGTGCTATAACGAAAGCTTCTAGCTTCTGGTTCAGCAAGCAGATGGCCGGGAACGGCAAGGCCAGCACAAACAAAAAAGTGGGGAATCGGATTCCTCGCGGGCGAGCCCGCTCGGAAGGACAAGGGTGGAGGAGCATAGGCGGCACGAATAAATTCGTGCCCTTCCCGATTTTGTTCTGAACGCAAGTCTTCCTGCGAAAATACCTGAGAGCTGAAAGCTGACAGCTGAAAGCTCGATTATGGACTTTGACCAACTGGAAACCTTTCTCGAGGTAGCTCGCCTCTCCAGCTTTTCTCGTGCCGCGGAGAAACGCTTCCGCACACAGCCGGCGATCTCTGCGCAAATCCGTGCGCTTGAAGAAGACGTCGGCGCCAAGCTGTTGGACCGCTCCGGCGGGAAGGTATCGATCACACAGGCTGGCAAGCTTTTCCAGAAATATGCTGAAGAAACACTTGAGGCCCGCAAGAGCGTTCTCACTGCCATCGCCGAAACCGAGCGCGTGCCACGTGGCGAGATTATCGTAGGAGCGAATGAGGGCACTTGCCTTCACATCCTTCCCGAAGTTTTTGCGGAATTCAAGCGGCAATATCCTGATGTGGCCGTGAATATCAAGCGGTCCGATTACGCCAAGATTCTGGAATCGGTGATCGACAATTCGGTTGACTTCGGAGTTGTGTCCTTGCCAGTCACGGACCCGCGATTGACGGTTGTGCTGATTCATCGCGACGAGCTGGTGATCATTTCCCCTCCGCAGCATCCGCTCGCCAAAATGAAATCTGCGACCATTGCCGAGGTGGCGAAATTTCACCTTGTGATTCCAAAGGCCGGGCACACGCGTGACTCACTCGAAGATTTGTTTCATGAACAGAGGCTCAAGCCCCATTACGCCATGGAGCTCGATTCGAGCGAACTGCTGAAGCGGTTTGTAGCAGCGGATGTCGGCGTGGGATTCATCCCTCAATCCCATGTACAGGAAGACGTGCAGGCGAAAGTACTTGCCGCCATTCCCATTGCCGACGCCCAGGTTCGGCGTGACCTGGCGCTGGTGTTCCGCAAGGACAAAGCGTTGAGCCGGGCGGCTCTGGCCTTCATTGATACGACGGTAAGAATCAAGAATCCCGAGGCGATTGCTCGGGCGAAGCCGTGAGCCCTTCTGTGCGTTGGTCACCGCGGTTTTGGGTTAAAATCTCGGCGACGTGAAACTCCGACAATTTGTCTCAGTAGGCCTGTTTTTATCTTTCATCTGTTCTGCCCCGGCTCAGGCTCCCCGCAAATCAACTCGTCCACTGCCGCCATCTGCTTTTAAACTCGTTTCCATCCGCGTCACTGGCACCAAGCGCTACACGCCAGACCAGATCAAGGCAGCGACGGGTCTGCAACTGGGCCAAACCGTGAGCGAGGATGATTTCAAGGCAGTCAGCCGACATCTTGGGGAGACTGGAGCTTTCAGCGATGTTGCTTATGCATTTCAGTATTCCTCTGAGGGCGCAAAGCTGGATATTCAAATAGCAGACGCGAATCAGTTCGTTCCTGCGCGTTTCGACAATTTTGTCTGGCTCACGGATCAGGAACTGCTGCAAAAGCTACAAGCGCGTGTGCCGCTTTTCAATGGAGAGTTGCCGGTCGCGGGCAATCTTGCCGATCAGGTTGCCGACGCGTTGCAAGCTCTGGTTACCGAGCGCAATCTTCAAGGAAAGGTGGATTATTTGCGCTACGCGCCTGAGGATGGACCAATCACTGCGTTTGTCTTCACGGTGGGAGGGCCTGCAGTTCATATTCGCAACGTCGAGTTCGCGGAGGCAGCAGCGCCTGAGCTTCCGCTGTTGCAAGCAGCAGCAAAGGCGCTTCAGGGACGCGAGTACCTGCGCTCTGTGGTTCGCGTCTACGATGAAAAGGATTTCTTGCCCATCTATCTTGAACGTGGCTACCTGAAAGCTGCATTCGCCGATGCGCAGCCAAAAATCGTGCAGGAGACACCAGAGGAGACAATCGTTGATGTAACCGTGAGCGTTACGCCGGGGCTGCAATACAGGATGTCTGACCTGCAACTCTCAGGTTACAAAGCTTTCGAAGCCGACAATCTGCGTGGTTTGATCCACCAGCAACCCGGTCAGCCCGCCAATACTGTCCAACTCGCGAAGGATATTGATGAGATCAAGAATCTCTACGGGACTCGCGGATATATGGCCGCATCGATCAAACCGGAACCGGAATTTGATGATGCGCACTCGACTGTTCGCTACCTGCTCGAGTTCCATGAAGGTGATGTGTACAAAATGGGAGACCTGGAAATCCATGGTCTCGACAGTCGAACTACCGCCCGGATGGTTGATGCATGGAAGCTTCGGGGCGGCGACGTGTACGATTCCAGCTATCCTATGCAATTTGTGAAAGAGTGGATGAAGGAGCTGTCGCGAATGGGCGAGTGGAATGTTGCCATGCACACCACGCTGGAGGACAAAGACAAGCTGGTGGACGTCACGATACGTTTTGATCCGAAGCGGTAGACGGTACCCGACTTCATAAACCACAAAGAGCGTAAAAGTAAATAAAGGGCGAATTTCAAGGAATCCTTCGTGCTCCTTCGTGTCCTTAGTGGTTAATTACGACAATATCTGCCCTTTGTAACCTTTGACTCCCGAGGGATCGTCTATATGATGGAATTATTTTCATTTCCAGTCATTCCAAGGAGAGCTTACTGATGAAATCGGTTTCGCGGAGAATTGCCACTTCCCTATTTCTCTTAATCGTCACCGCGCTACTTGCGCTGCCCGCTTCCGCTGCCAAACCGCAGACGTTTACCGGGAAAGTCAGTGACGTCATGTGCGGCGCTCACCACATGATGGAAGGCGATCCGGCGGGCTGCTTGCGCTCGTGCGTGGCCAAGGGATCAAAATACGCCCTTGTCGTGGGCGATAAGGTTTACACGCTTGAGAGTAGCGATAAGGCGACTCTAGCAGAGCTCGACAAGTTGGCCGACCAGAACGCCAAGGTGACTGGTGAAGCCAACGGCGATAGCATCCAAGTGAAGTCGGTGGCGCCAGCCGGCAAATGAAGCAGAAATCTGCGGTATAGCCCCTTCCTGGGCAGGGCGGAACTCCAACTCCGGAGCTCCGCTTTTATTTTGCCGAGTAACCCAAATTTCATATTGTCCAGCCAAGTCGCTATGTTATGTTTGACCGAATTATTGAGATCAGCGGAGGAAACTCGAATTGTCCAGAGACATGGTCCCCAAGCGGATTTTTTTCACTAAGGGGGTCGGCAAGCATCGTGAGCGCCTCACTTCGTTCGAGCTGGCGTTGAGAGATGCCGGCATCGCCGCACAGAATCTGGTCCGCGTCTCGTCTATTTTTCCGCCACAGTGCAAGTTGATTGCGCGGTCGCAGGGGTTGAAGTACCTGGATCCTGGCGAGGTGGTGTTTGCTGTGGTCGCCGAGAATTCGACCCACGAACCACACCGGTTGCTGGCGGCGAGTATTGGGGTTGCTATTCCGGCGGACCGTAACACGTATGGCTATTTGAGTGAGCACCACTCGTTCGGAGAAACTGAAGATGCCGCCGGAGATTACGCCGAAGAGCTTGCGGCAGAGATGCTGGCGACAACGTTGAACGTGGAATTTGACCCCGACCGGTCCTGGGACGAGAAGAAGGAAATTTATCGCATTTCAAACAAAATTGTGCGCACGGCGAATGTGACTCAGTCGGCAGTGGGCGATAAGCGCGGGTTGTGGACGACGGTGATCGCGTCGGCGATATTTATTTTTGACTAAGCCGAGCTTGGCTGGACAGCCCCTTCGACTTCGCTCAGGGCAGGCTTGGGCGGCTGTCCCTACGTGGTCTCTCTTACTTCCTAACCGCTACTTTGTCCTTCTTGACTTTGTGGCTTTCCTGATCTTTTTCCAGCCGCTCCAGCACTGCGGCCACGATTAATGGCAATCCGACCGTGGCATCAAGAAAGACTTCGCCGAATCTCCCACCTTCTGCAGGCGGCACGAACTTGCCCCACGAGATTGCCTCACTGTACGGGCTTCCTGAGAGCCCGCCCCAGTACACCGGCTCGGGACAAATCCGCACGCCGTAGTGATAGCGCTTAAGGGGAACATTCTCGCCCATGCGGCGGTGCCGCAACTCGATGAACGGCCCAAACTGTTGCGACCAGTTGCGGGGCACGCCTCCGCCGATCGTGAAAATCCCGAGCCGCTTTTGGCGCAACAGCGTGGAGGCGAAGTGTTCGAGGTCCTCGAAGGGATCGAAGCGTAACTTATGGCGGCCTGAGCCTTCACGCAGGCGATTGGAGAGCGCCACGTCCAGGCCGAGTTCGGAGTCGGTAAACGCTGGAACAAATACCGGCACACCGTTTTCAAATGCCGACTTTAGAATCCCACGCTGGCCTTTTGCATTTTTCGATAAGTACTCGCCGATCTGCCGGTTCAGCTTATAGGAGCAGAGCACCTCGTTAGGATCCCAACCTTCAAGCACGTGGAACATGACCTGCTCAACATCGTCGAGGTTCTTCTCCGGCTCGAGCGTGTCATACACGCGGTTGTAGCCCTGCTCATAAAGCTGGGCGTCGGGCACATCGGGGTTATAGCGGAAATGGGCACGTCCGGTGGCTTCGACAAGTCCGTGCGCCATGAGAGCGCCGGTGGAAACGATCGCGTTGACAATGCCGCGATCAATCAGTTCGGCAATAACAAGACCCTGCTTCGCTACAGTCATCGCCCCGGCCAAGGTCATGACTACGAAACAATCCTTATCGCGCGCCATGGCTTCGAGCACATCGGCAGCTTCGCCAAGCTGGCGGCCAGTGAAGGCAGTCTTCGACATCGCGCGCACCAAATCGTCAATTGAGTGGACGCGGTTCAAATCCAGCGGCTCAAGCGGAATGAGGCGGTCTTCGAGAGGATCGTGCAAATGGCGATCAACTCCGGTTCCGTCGTGGTTGCCATGTTTCAAGGTCGCACCTCCGGGTACGGCAGTTGCGAAGCACTACTGTACTAAATGCCAGGGAAACTGAGAACCGCCAACTGAGAACTGATATTCTATGGCGGCTTGAAGGAGACTTCTTCGTGCCACCTGAGAAATTTCGCGTGGGACTCGCACAGATGTCGGCCACGCCTGATCCGGAGAAAAACCTCCAGCACGCTATCGAGCAGGTTCGTGAAGCGGCGCGTCGAGGCGCACAGATCGTTTGTCTCCCCGAGCTTTTTCAAACGCAGTATTTCTGCCAGCGCGAGGAAACAGCGCTGTTCGATCTTGCCGAACCCATCCCTGGGCCGACAACCGCGAAACTATCGGAGTTGGCGAAGCAGCTTCACATAGTTTTGATCGCATCGTTATTTGAGAAGCGCGCTGCCGGCGTGTATCACAACACTGCGGCAATTTTCGATGCGGATGGCGCGCTGCGTGGGATTTATCGCAAGATGCACATCCCTGACGATCCACTGTATTACGAAAAATTTTATTTCACTCCCGGCGATCTGGGGTTCCGTGCCTTTGATACGGCTGCCGGGCGCGTAGGCACATTGGTTTGCTGGGATCAGTGGTATCCGGAAGGCGCGCGGCTTACGGCGTTGCAGGGCGCTCACGTATTGTTTTATCCCACGGCAATCGGCTGGCATCCGGCGGAGAAAGCGGAGTTTGGCGAGTCGCAATATGATGCCTGGCGCACCATTCAGCGCGCACATGCGATTGCTAACGGCGTGTATGTCGCGGTTGTGAATCGAGTGGGACATGAGACCGGAAATATTCGTGGGAACTCGGCGCCGGGCGCGGGGCTTGAGTTTTGGGGTGGATCGTTCATTTGTGATCCGTTTGGCCGGGTAATCGCGGAGGCGTCGCACGAAAAAGAAGAAATTTTGCTTGGCGAAGTGGATTTGAAAGCGCTCGAAGATGTACGCCGGAACTGGCCGTTCTTGCGCGACCGGCGAATCGATAGTTACGCGCCGATTACAAGCCGGTTACTGGATTGAGATCTGCACACGATGACAGCTCGCGGGCGCGGCACTTCAAGTAATACTTCAACTCCTAGTTTGTCGCGTTACCGCTTCCCTGCCGAATGGGAGCCGCACGCCGCCACTTGGCTGGCATGGCCGCATTATCACGATGATTGGCCGGGAAAATTTGAACCGATCCCATGGGTCTACGCGGAAATCGTTCGCCATCTTGCGCGTCACGAGCGCGTCGAGTTGATTGTGAACGATGCGGCTTCCGAAAAAAGTGCCCGCAAGGTGCTCGACAGAGCTAACGCGCTCAATGACAACATTCGATTCCATCGCTGGCTGACAAATCGTGTTTGGACGCGCGATTCTGGATGCAGCTTTGTAATCAGCATTGACCACGTAGGGGCGGGTGCCCCCACCCGCCCAGCTCGAGGGGGCCACACGGGCGGGGACGCCCGCGCCTACATCGAAAGACTCGCAGCGGTCACCTGGCGCTTCAACGCATG
>Ga0209268_1000552_pt1 | contig 19476 bp, 19 predicted proteins | sample GraSoiAngelo_143_FD_185900 | JGI IMG/M metagenome (GOLD analysis project Ga0209268, IMG submission 185900) | Grasslands soil microbial communities from the Angelo Coastal Reserve, California, USA - 14_1009_02_30cm (SPAdes) (version 2) | ecosystem: Environmental > Terrestrial > Soil > Grasslands ... | reverse complement strand
ATTTTGTAAAACCCACGGAAACGGAAGTCTTGGTGGAGAAGATTCGTTCCAAGCTGGCACAGAGATCGCCTGATCAAAGCAGGATTCGTCAACGTCTAACCCAAGTAATCAGAGCCAACCGGGAATCCGTAGTTGAAAATTGGTTGCAGGCAGTTAAGAAGGACTCGGAGATCAGTTCCATTCCCGTCCCGGATTCTGAACGCAAGGAGCATGTGCCGCTCCTATTGGAGGTGGCCACGGATGTTGCAGAAGGCAAGGAGCTGACCGCTGACAACCGGAAAGCTTACGTGCGACACGGAGCGATTCGCTACAGACAAGGCTACACGGTTCCATTGCTCATTCGGGAAGCTAGGCTATTGCAGGCTTCCCTCGCGGACTGTATCCAGCGTAACTTTACCGCCATCGAAATGAATTATCTGGTACCCGATACGATTCATTTTATGGGCACAATCGATGCTCTGTTGGAGGACTCCGCACGTGGATTTATTCAGCAAGCGAACTCTGAAAGGGCATCCCGTAGTCGCCGTAAGGGAGGAAAGAAGGTCGCCGAATCAGATGCAGAAACGAGTTAAGGGAAGAATCGAGTTAAGGAAATAGGCGAGGCAATGGAGCGGCAAACTAATTTGGCACAGAAGCCGAAGGATCGCTGAGCGCAATTAGTTTTCCAAGCGGATATTGTTCTGCGGTAAGAGGAGTAGCCGGGTCGCTGTTGATGATGGTCAGCACGGTGCCCGTGACGATTCCTTCGATGGTGAGACGTTCGGCTTCAACTGCGACCACTCTGTATTTTTCGCCGAAGAATCCGGTGTCGCTCCATCCCATAGGTATTTTGATGCGGAATCTCGGTAGTGTGTTCCCTCCCATGTTTAAAGATAAACCTGCCCTACTGCAAGCTTCGCACCGGCAAATACCGCTCCGAGTACAGCGTTTAGCGGTCAAGTCGTACACAGATAGCATTCTGGTGTACGGCGTGCAGTGCAGGCTCGGGGACACAAGCTGGTGCTGGCATGCCTAGATCAGACCGACAGGGCACAGTATCATCGGGCAATTGAGGTGCAAATGAGCCACTGCGAAGTCGTAGAAATGAGGAATTCGGCAGATGCGGTTGGCTATCTCTGCTCAAGAACGGCCAGCACGCAATGCTCTGACTGTGGTAGTGAGTTATGTGAATCCCACGCGGAAACCTGTGGTGGATGCCGCTCGATCTTCTGCCCATCCTGTTTATCGTTGCATCAAAGCCTGCACCCGAAAAGAGCCTCAGCGGACTACAGCAAAGATCAGCCTCGCAAAAGCGCATAGCTGCGCCGGAGTTGTGCGAGTCCGTTTTATGGACAGAAAAGAAAGAGGTCTCACCGGCGTGCGAATGAGACCCGCTCGACGTGTGCATAGAGTTTTATTGGATCGTGCTTGCGTCCAAGGCCACAATCACTGCCCCAACCTCTCCGTATGTATACGGAAGACGAAGTTTCGGAGATGCTCCAGATCTCACTCTCCCAGCTTCGAAAGTGGCGCATGAAACACAGCCGCAACAAAAGCCAAGGTCCGCCCTTCAAAAAAATCGGCCGGCTCGTCCGATATCCTGCACAAGGCTTATTGGATTACGTTAACGGAACGATAATCCTGGTTTAAGATCCAGACTGCTATACCTTCGGAGTCGCACTTCCATCGGCTGCGCCAGATGATCTCTGCGCTGCAGCAAGTACTGGGGCCTGCTCTGATTCGATCAATTGTTTGGCACGCTCAAGCGCCTGTTGTTGAATATGGACGTATTCGAGAGACGTTTCCCGGTCCATGTGTCCGAGCTGCGCCATCATCACTTCGAGCGGGACACCAGCCTCCGCCCCTAAAGTCCGGAAGGTGTGCCGGAGATCGTGGAAGCGGAATCCATCCATATTGCACTTCTGCATGAGCTTCCGCCAGGACTTGACCCATCCTGTCATTGGCCGGTTTACATCAAATTTTTGATTCTTGTCTTTTGCTGAGCGCGATCTCGTCAGACTCAAAGGCGACAAGTAGTGCTGCGGTTCGGTTGCACCCAAAGCTTGCGCCCGGAGCAGGAGCTGACGCATCCCCCAATCCGCAAGTGCCATGAGCCTAGGCTGGCGCTCCTTGCGGTTCTTTGCAATCTCGCGGACGATGCGGATCTTGCCTCCGTCCAGATCAATGTCCCTAAGCTGAAGATGTCTTATTTCTCCACCACGGCATCCCGTGCCCGCCGCCAAGGCAGCACAGTACACCGCGAGCTGCCAATATTCATTGGCCATGGCCTCGGTGATTATCGTGACGAGTTGATCCTTGGTTGCGACCTTACCCGCACGCCGTTTTATCTCTCGCAAAGGCTGATAGCCCACCTCCAATTCCGGCATCCAGCAGCCGGCAAACGTCATGGCACTTCTCAGCAGGTGCATTTCGTAATTGACGGTGCGCGCCGTTACCGGCTGCTTCATCGTCGGACTGATCTGTTCTCTGCGCTCACGTTGGTAGTCGCGGATGTGATGAAGTCCAATTGCATTGGTCGGAAATCTTGAGCCAAAGAATTTCTCGACGCTTTTGAAAATCCTCTTCTCACGCGCAACCGTTTCCGCAGAACAGTTCGCCGTCTTCCAACTGAAGTAAAATTCCGCAACCCGCCGGAGTGGCAGTTTGCCCATCTCGGGAGTCTGGCACTCAGCCCGCTTCTCATAATCTTTTCCCTTTTCCATGAACTGTGTTCGAAAGGCGAAGGCTTTTACCGAATCGTCGCTTTCTGTCGATTGTTGATGTTGCTTGCCGCGTGAATCGCGCCAGCTAAACCATATGTACGGGGAATCGGATTTCCAGCGCAGACCGCGCGGAAGTCGAGAGCGTTTCTTGTTCATCACAGTTGCTGTATTTCCTACGGATCGGAAACTCAGTCAAACCGTGGTGAAAACTCCGGAAGCAGCCCCATCGCTTTGAGCACGCTAATCGGTGAATCCGCTTTAAGCTAACCGCGAGTGTCTGCGTTGTCAGCGGCTGTCGCCGATGTTTACGGGCATTCTCGAAGCAAATGTTACCGGTTTTTGTTACCGGTCGGCTGTTTTGGAGGGAACCGCAGATCGTAAGCCATTGATTCTAATTTGGCTGCCCCCCAGGGATTCGAACCCCGATATGCTGATCCAGAGTCAGCTGTCCTGCCGTTGAACGAGGGGGCAATCTTGACGGAACGGAACCGCTCCGCAGCTTTGATTTTATGGGCTGCGTTCACGGCGGTCAACACAAACGGCTAGCGGAAGTTCGCTTTGGTTCGTGCTTTTCGGCGGGGTAGAATCTTATTTGGAAAATCCCTTATGGCGACCGTTCTCGGCAATGTCAGTCCGATCACCAGCGAATACAGCGAAGTCGCACGCCGTTCTCTGGATGCCAGCCAATGCGCGCTCATCGTGGTCGATATCCAGGAGAAGCTTCTGCCGCCAATAGTGCAGAAAGAACAATTGCTCAAGAACTCGCAACTGCTGATCCGCTTGGCTGGGATTTTGAAAATCCCCACGCTGATGAGCACGCAATATGCGAAGGGATTGGGAGAAACGGTATCCGAAATCGCCTCCCTGCTGCCGGACGTGCGGGCTATCGACAAACAAGCATTCTCCTGCTTCGGCAGCGATGTCTTCTGCTCCATGCTGAAACGGCTGCCTGGCAATCGCAACACAGTTCTGCTTTGTGGGATGGAAAGCCACATTTGCGTGATGCAAACGGCTCTGGGCGCCTTGCGCGATGGTTACCTGGTGCACGTGGCATCAGATGCGGTAGGTTCACGAACGGAGTGGAACTGGAAGATCGGCCTCGAACGGATGCGCGATGCTGGCGCCATCATCTCTTCGACCGAAATGATGGTTTACGAATTAATGCGCTCTTCAGGAACGTCCGAGTTTAAGGAACTGCTGCCCTACATCAAGCAATAATCAGGGCGTCTATGCGCTTTGCTTCACGCGTACGACTGTAATCTTTGTGAAACCTTCATCAAAAGCGGGCTGGCGCAGTTTGGCGGCCATGCGGCGCATTACATCTTCTGTAACTACTCTTTGACGGCGCCGATTACGTTCGAGGCAGACTTCGAGAGGTACATCAAAAAATACAGCGTGAACGTCGTAACCATAGTCCTTTGCCAGTTTGATCCAGCTATGGCGCTCGTGCGGAGTGAGATTCGTTGCGTCAACATAACTCAGCGGACGCCGCGCGATCAGCCGTGCCTTTAGCATCGATCGCAGGTTGGAAAAGATTAGATCCTGGTAGCGCTGCTCAGTGGGATCGTCAAATAGCAAAGAACGCAACATGTCGCTGGAAAGCGGAGCGATGCTGTGCCGCTTGAACCACGAGCTCTTGCCCGATCCGGGCAGGCCAATGGCAAGAACAACTACCCCTTTGGGAGGTTGTAATTTTGCAGCGTGGGTCACCACCGGTGTTGGAGCTTTTGCGGGCAGCGGTTCCGCTTCCGTTGCAGAGGGCATCGCCTCGCTGTGCAAAATCTGAGCGGGCGGCGAGGCCGAGGTGGTTTGCGACGAGCGTCCGTCGCGACCTCGCCCGCCTCTTCCGCGGCGTCTGCGACGCCTGCGGGGATCTGCGCCTTTACTCGGCGTTGATGGCTCCTGCGTCCGCGGTTCCTCTGTCTGGATCTGCTCTCGTTCGGTCTGATGTGGCGCGGCTTCGGGCTGATCTGGCGAAGCAGCGGGCGTGGTAGCCTCTGCTTCAAAGTAAGCCGGCTGCAAAGGAGCCGCTTTCTCTTCGATCTTGGCAGGATCCTTTTTGCGCCGCTTCAGTCGTTCGCGCATCCATTTGCGCATGTTTGGCTTGTAACACACTGACGGGGCTGTGGGCAATGCTGTGGAAGTACTTGCTAAAAACTTAACCGCAGAGGTCGCTGAGACATCGCCGAATTCGCTGAGATTACTTTGCGAATTCTGCTTTGAAACGCGCTTTTCCGGCAGCTAGGAATTTTCAGGAAGCTGTGTTCGTTTGCGTACAATGTTTTTCATGGCGGTCCCACCCGGGATTCATGGTCAGAAGTACATTTCTCTGGGCACCTTTAAGAAGGACGGCTCTGTTGTGCGCACGCCGGTCTGGTTTGGAGAAGAGAATGGCAAGCTGTACGTGATGACGCGAAGCGACTCCGGAAAATACAAACGCCGCAGGAATAATCCGCAGGTCCGAATCGCGCCCTGCACCATGCGCGGCAAGATAAAAGGTCCGGAGTTCGCTGCTACAGCGCGAATCCTCCCCGAAAACGATTGGCCTCGCGCCCGAAGCACTATCCGTCGTAAATATTGGTTGGCGAGAGTGCCATTTTTATGGAGCAAGGAGAATGTGTACTTGGAAATTGAATTTGTTTAACTATAGTTGCGGTCGCAATCCTCGCGCTACGGCTTGTTCCAGAGCACTTCTGTGAGTGATCTTCATCCTTAGGGAAGTTGTAAGGAAATCGTGCACTCTCAAGAGACATTCAGGCAACAAGCCAAAAACGCCGGCGGGAGCAACCAGAAGAAGGAGGAGAGGCAGCAACTTTCGCATGGCTGCTGGTTGGTTTATAGTCATTGGCCGCGCCCATAGATGGAGGTACTCATGGCTACGACGAATACCAAGCCTGAACCGAAGGCTCGCACGTTTGGCGAAAATATTGAGAGCGATCTGGCATCGCGATTTTTGCGGGTGGTTGAGACCGCAGCCATTGCATCGGCGCGCACCATGGGGAAAGGCGAGCGCCACTTTTCCGATCAAGTGGCGACCGAAGCCATGCGTAAAACCATGGACGCAATCCCGATGCGCGGAACGATTGTGATCGGCGAAGGCGAGCGTGATGAAGCGCCCATGCTGTATATCGGCGAAAAAGTCGGCGCAGAGTTTCCTGATGGAACGGACGTGCCGGAGGTTGATATTGCGGTTGACCCGCTCGAAGGCACTAATCTCTGTGCGACCGGCGGCCCCGGCGCGATCACGGTATTGGCGGCATCCGAGCGCGGAGGTTTGCTGAACGCTCCCGACTGCTACATGGAAAAGATTGTGGTCGGACCATCCTGTAAGAACGCGGTCGAGATGGATGCGCCGGTTGCCGACAATTTGAAAAACATAGCAAGGCGGCTGGATCGAGATGTGGAGGACTTGGTCGTGATCGTCCTCGACCGTCCGCGCCACGAAAAGTTGATGGCAGAAATTCGCGCTGCTGGCGCGCGCATCCGGCTCATCAGCGACGGCGACCTCTCTGCTGGGATCGCAGCGGCGGTGCTTGGGACTGGCGTCCACGCCGTCATGGGTTCGGGCGGAGCACCCGAAGGCGTGATTACGGCAGCCGCTATTCGCTGCCTAAATGGCTACATGCTCGGCCGCTTGGTGATCAACAAGCCTGAGCTCGAAGAGCGCATCGCGCGCATGGGAATTAAAGATAAAAATAAGATCTACACTGCCGAAGACCTTGCTCCCGGCAAGCAAATGATTTTCGCTGCCACAGGCGTGACCGACGGCTCGTTGATGCGGGGCGTCCGCTTCTTCGGCGAAGGCACGCGGACGTCATCGGTTATCATGACCCTGCGTACTGGGAAGGTGCGCTTCATCGACAGCATCCACCTGGAGAAAGGGCCAGACGTGAAGGTGAAGTTCGCATAAGGGGTTTGTTCACCGTCGAAGGCATGCCAGGACGTACTCGCCCGACTTGCGGTTGACCAGAGTCTTCTCTTTAATCTAGACTATCAATCTAGATGAATAGGGGGGGGGATGCGCACCATGGGGTTGTTCGAAGCCAAACAGAAGCTTTCAGAATTAGTGCAGCGTGCGAGTGAAGGGGAGAGCATTGGAATTACACGCCGGGGAAAGCTGGCAGCAGTCATCAGCTCGCCCCGCTCACGATCTGATCTAAGGGAAGTATTTGATCGAATTGAGCAGATCAGGACCAGAGTCAGACGTCCAAAAAGATTCAGAATAAAAGAGCTCATTGAAGAAGGTCGAGTTTGAGCCGATTTGTTCTCGATGCTTCGATCGCGCTGGCGTGGTTTCTAGATAATCCCGTGGCAGCAAGCGCGAGCAAGGCGAAGCAGGCGCTACTCCGCGGTTCGCGGGCTGTGGTGCCAGCGCTATGGCTGCTTGAGATCACGAACGGGTTTGTTGTTGCGGAACGGCGTGCGTTGATAACTGAGGCGCAAGCGGACGCGGGCCTAGACGAACTAAATCGGTTGCTGGCTCAAGGCGTCGACATCTCGAACGAGACAATTTCTCCGTCCCGGCTACTCAGCTTGGCACGCGCATTTCGCCTCTCTGCTTACGATGCAGTCTATCTGGAAACAGCACAAAGGGAGCAGCTAGCTTTGGCTACTCTGGATCAGTCCCTTCGCGCGGCGGCAATCCGAGCGGGCGTTGAGGTTTTTCACTAGCGCTGTTCATTTCAAGTACTCCGAGTCCTTCTTCAAATCATCGGGAATTGACGGAAATGGTGGGAACTCTTGTGACGACCCCTTGAGAAGCGCAACTGTCTTTTCCGCACGCAGGTTTCCGTCGTGAACGGCGATTTTGTGGGGTTTGTCCGGCGTGTAGCCTTCCCACAGGGAGACCCCAGCATAGGCGCCGTCTTTGCGCAGAACGTAGTACGTCATATCTACGAAGCGCAGCTTGTTCATGTCACCGTTGTAATTCCGCACGATGCGTTTCAGCGCGTCAATGCCGGCGTCGAGTGGCGACATCCCGTGGCGCATGTTCTCGACAATCGTATGCGCTCCGGCAACCTTGATGTTCTCTTCTCCGCTGCCGGTCGCGCCCGCCGAGCCGACATCCTGGTCGGTGTAGCATCCGGCGCCGATGATGGGTGAATCGCCGACGCGTCCGGGGAGCTTAAAGGCGAGTCCGCTGGTTGTAGTGCATCCGGAAATCTCTCCTCTTTCATTGAGAGCTGAGCAATGAATCGTGCCGGTGGGAGGGAATAGAACCCTCCGAATTGCTGTATGACAAAATTCTGGTTCAATGCCGATTCCCGAGGCCATCTCCTCCAGTTTGCGCAGGCGCTCCGGCCATAGTTCAGAGTGGGGCGATGACGTGGGCGGCTGAAAGTGAGGATCCGCGAGCCCCGGACCCCACCAGTCATCGGTTGAGTGATATTCCTTCCATAGCATCCAAACTTTTCGTGAGCGCTCAGTGAGAAGATTTTCGCGCGAGAAGCCCATTGCGACCGCAAAGCGTTCCGCGCCTTCGCCAACCAGCATGACATGACCTGTGTGTTCCATCACCGCCTTGGCAACAAGCGAAACATTCTTGATATTTCGTACTCCGCCCACGGACCCTGCGCGGCGCGTAGGCCCATGCATGCAGCAGGCATCGAGTTCGACCACGCCTTCTTCATTAGGCAGACCGCCAAGGCCCACGCTGTCATCTTTGGGATCGTCTTCGGGACCCTTCACCACTCGGAGCGCCGCGTCGAGTGTGTCTCCGCCGCTGCTGAGGAACTTGTACGCGTCCCCGAGATAGTCGTAACCATTCCCGGCACAAACGATGATCGGGCGTTTGCCGCCTGCCTGTGCGGCTGGCGGCGACTTGGGCTCCCGCTCTTTTCTATCTTGCCCTTGCGATCCAAGCGAGAGTGAACCGACCACAGCACCGGTTAGAAAATCGCGACGCGAGACGCTCATGCAGGATCTCCAAAAAGGATTGAAACGGCGAATAGAATAGCACGCAAAATTACAAAGGCGGCTGATCATGCGGAAGGCAATAACCACGAAGGGCACGAAGGATCACGAAAGAGAAAGAAGATGCTAATTGCAGTTCAGGCCACAACTGCTCCGCCCCGGCTCTGATCAGCGCGGAAACGCAATAAGGCGGCGATGTTGCCGACACGGTCGAATTCTGGCTCATCTCGTACATACAAGAGTTCGACATCGCGACGAATAGCCGCGGGAATAATGCCATCAGAGACATCCTCCAGTTCCCGCGTACTGCGTCCGCAAAGCGGGCAGTAACGCACCATGTGCGAGTCAAGATGGGAGCATCCGGTGCACTCCACTGCACGAGCAGAATAGTTTTCCGCCATGATTAAAGTCTGGGCTTCGCCCACCTCAAGTGAGCGCAAAACGCGCCGTAAACCGGTCACTCCCCGGCCGTTGCTTTTAGCCTGACCGAGCACCTCTTGCACCAATAACTGGCGCCGCTGATCAAGAGCTTTATGAAGAATGCGATTGGCGTGTTCCCGCACTTCGTCATCGCTGATAGCAGCGATGTCAGCGGAAAAGCGGCCCAGCAGCCGGTTTTTCACATACGGATGCAAGTGCAGCTCAAAGTCGTGCCAGTTCGTGTCCTGGCATCCAATAACCAGCTTTTCGTACCGGCCCTGGTCGTGAGCCTGCTTCAGATGCTCAGCGACATCCTTGAAGTGGTGTAGCACCTCGTCATTCTTGCTGCGCTCGGCATGTCCGGCATCGTACCCGGCGAAACCATCGCTGCGTCCGCGGCGCGGTAGTGGGTGAAACATAGAATTGTGTTCGTGCAACTCATCGAGCCGTAGATCGAAAAAGCGAGCTCGATGGCGATCGACCAAAGCAATCCATAGCTGAGGATGCGCGCCCAGCAGCATTGCGATGGGCTTCAAGTGGAATCTCCGATTTACGAATAACTGTGTGCCCGGCAACTGCGGCGGCAAATCATATTCGCGCCAGAAATCGCGTGTTCCGCAAGCAAACACCGCCTTGGCCCGGGCTTGGTTGCCATGCAGGTGACCGGCCAGGTCGAGGATTCGTTGCAGGTCAGCCCTGGCGCACTTGTTCTTGCCGTTCTTCTCGGTCCCGTGCAGCGCTTCCCGGACCAGATCCTTCGCAAGAATGGCCTCTTCACGGTGAGATTTGTTCTGAGGCCTCCGCGGCTGAAAGTAAAAACTTAGGACGCAGTTATCGTCATCGTTGTACTGAAATTGTGCCAGCTCACGGATATCTTCGCAGGTAATCATCAGCATATCTCCTGAGTTGCGCCGTACTCAGACAGTTCCAGTGTTCTGAAGCAGTTTGTCTTTGAAGCGATTAGCGATAGGAGGCGAGCGGCGCAGCTGCGCGCGAGCCGCGGCGATTGAGGTACGAATTTCTTCTGGCTTGCGATCGGTTATCGCCGCGATTTCATCGATCGAGAATCCTTCGATTGCTTGCAGAATAAATGCTTCGCGATCGCGCGGCTTGGCTCCTTCTAATGCAAATTGCACAAGCGTAATCATCTCATCTGAATAGGCAATCTCTTCCGGGGTTGCGACGCGCGTGTCTGCGATCACATTTTCTTCGGTCAAGGCTTCATCGGGCTGGTGATATTGCAACTCCGGCTCATCGCTGGCGCGAACGTTGGGTCTGCGGGCAGACTCTTCCAGGCGCACAGAAGAACCGTCATCCTGGCCGCGCGCGGCAAGATCATTTATGGAACGAATCGCCAGACGATAGAGCCATGGTTCAAGCGCTAGCCGTTCCGGTTTTTCTGCGCCGTCGCCCAGAGCACGAGCGATGACCTCATCGATGATTTCTTCTTTGGTGATGGAATTCTCAGAAATCTGGCCGGCGTTCTCTCGAAACACGAGCTCGCGTTCCACAAACCGGTCAAGCCGGGATAAATTCGCGTTCACGTACGACCGTATGTCGTCCGAAGACACGAACTGCGGCTGCATGGCTGCGATGGTCTGCTCGAATGGGACCTGGGGCTCCGGGCGTGCCTTTTCCGCGCGACGGCGGCGCCACTTGTGCGAGCTCCGCAGCAGGTCTTTATGTTTAGTAATCTGCTGCAATAGATCATCCACCGCGGCTTTGATTGCGGCGGGCGCGGTAGAGGCCGATTCTTGTACCGCCATCTGCCCCGAAGGAAGCCGCAGGTTAAAAGAAACTATGATTCCTTCGCGCGGTGAATTTTGCTCGATGTTTCCCTTCAAGTGCACCAGCTCAGGACGAAAAACCTGTAGCCTCTTTCGCAGCTTCTCTATCAGGTGATTGATTTCTTTTTCAACGTCTGGGGTTCGATGGACCCTGTAACTAATGTGGACGTTCATGCAGGCCTCGGATGCGGGAGAGGGCTCCCGTGAAGCTTGGTGGTCCCTACAAACGGGATTTTACACCCGCAGACTGCGCGCAGAACGCAAATTGAACTCAGGTTTTTCGCATTTTGGAAGTACAACTCCGGGCTTGACTGGAGAGTCTAAAATCGTCGACCGAAAATCGGTCGCATCGCATCCAATGCGCTTCTGGTGCTTACTTTTGACGGCAGGCATGGTCGCTGCATGCAGCGGCTGCGGGAGTCTGGGCATTGGCAACTCACCCGGCAGTAAGCTTGTTCCTCAGCTCGGACATGTCTTCGTTGTCGTGGAAGAAAATCACAGCTACTCCGAAGTGATCGGTAATGCTGCCATGCCATATTTAAACAGTTTGGTATCGCAGGGTGGTCTGGCGACCCAGTATTTTGCCAACGCGCATCCTTCCATTCCAAATTATTTCATGCTGACAACCGGGCAGCCCATCACCACGGACGACAATTTCTCCGGAACGGTAAGTGATGACAACGTGGTACGTGAGCTCATAGCTGCCGGAAAGACGTGGAAGAGCTACGCGGAGAGCTTGCCCGCAGCGGGATACACGGGTCCTGATGCGCCTCCCTATCTGAAGCACCACAATCCGTTCGCGTATTTCTCTGATGTCCTGAACAATTCGGCGCAAGCCAGCAATCTGGTTCCGTTTGGCCAACTCCTCGCTGATTTCGCAAATAATCAGGTTCCGAATTATTCCTTTATCGCCCCCAACACGCAGGACGACGCTCATGATTGCCCGGGCGGCGCTTCCACCTGTTCCGATTCTCAGAAATTGAGCGCTGCCGACCAGTGGCTGCAAACCAACATCGGCAAGGTATTGCAGAGTTCTGCATTCCAGACGGATGGATTGTTAATTATCGAATTATCGTTTTTGATGAATCCGACATTTCTGACATGAATCACGGCGGTGGCCACGTGGCGATGGTCTTGCTCAGCCCAAAAGCTAAAGCAGGATTTCAGTCAACCACGTTTTATCAGCACCAAAGTACCCTCCGAGCAACACTAGAAGCTTTGGGCATAGCCAGCCTGCCAGGCGCCGCCGCTGGCGCGACAGATATGGGAGAATTTTTCAAGTAAGGCCTAAGTGGATAAACCCAATCAGCCCCTTCCCCTTCATGCCAGGCAGAAGCTCAAGAACTGAGGGGATCAGACCTTTGTTCTCCTCAGGCGCATGACTGCCTGTTCCGTTTCATGGATAAAATTGCAATATGCGCGCAATGGTTCTTCAACGATCGGCGGGGGTGACGACCTCTCCGCTGACCTTGCAGGAGGTCACACTTCCGATCCCTCGTCCTGGAGAGGTTCGCGCGCAAGTACGCTGCTGCGGAGTCTGCCACACGGATTTGCACATTGTGGAGGGAGACCTCCCTTTGCCGAAACTCCCCGTCATTCCGGGTCACCAGATCGTCGGAATTGTGGATGCCGTCGGCCGAGACGTCCGAGTCATAAAGGAGGGAGATCGCGTGGGCATTCCCTGGCTGTACTCGGCTGATGGCATTTGTGGCTACTGCCGCCACGGGTTTGAGAATCTCTGCGATAACGCGCAATTCACCGGATACCACGTCGATGGAGGCTATGGTGAGCATGCCGTGGTTCGCGAAGATTTTGCGCATCCTATTCCCAAGAATTTTTCTGACGAAAATGCGGCTCCGCTGCTTTGCGCGGGTGTGATCGGCTATCGTTCTTATCGTTTGAGCGGCGCTCACGCCGACTCTCGTCTCGGGCTCTATGGATTCGGCGCTTCGGCGCATCTGGTGCTCCAGCTTGCCCGCCATGAAGGCTGCGAAGCGTACGTGTTTACAAGATCTCAAGCACATCGCGATCTCGCGAAGAAGCTTGGCGCGGTCTGGGTAGGAGCGGCGGAGGACGTGCCCCCTCAGCCGCTCGATGCGTCCATAGTCTTTGCCCCCGCTGGCTCGCTTATCCCACATGCGCTTCGTGCGCTACGCAAAGGCGGCATTCTCGTCTTGGCAGGAGTTACGATGAGCCCCATCCCCCAAATGGACTATTCGCTTCTTTATCAAGAGCGCCAGATTCGCACCGTCGCCAACAGTACACGCCAGGATGTGCGCGAATTTCTCGAATTGGCGGCGGAAGCTCCGGTCAGAACAGAAGTCCAGGTCTTTGATCTTGAGCAGGCCAATTCGGCCCTGCAGGCGTTAAAGAAAAGTGAAATTAAAGCCGCTGCCGTGCTGCAGATTTCTCGCTCCTAATCGAGGCGCGATCAGGTCTAAGTAACTATTGTTTTGCTCCGGCCTGCCGATACTCCTCGATAGGGGATGAGTATGCCCGGTTCCATGCCTCTCCAAACCCGGGAAGGCATTAGTTCGTCTGCTGCGCCCGAGCCCCAGCCGCGTGCTCCGCGTTCTCGAGCGCTACTCGGCCGAGTATTTCTTGGTCTTTGTTTTTTCGGCATCTATCTGCTGCTTACACGCTCTGACATCATTTTGCAAGCCAGGAGCGGATTCAGCGTGTGGTATCCCGCCAATGGTCTTGCCTTCGCCTTCATGCTGGGAATCAGCCCCTGGTATGCACCACTAGCGGCTGTGGCGGACTTTTTGTCCGCAGTGTTGTTCTACCACGAACGGATGCTGTCGTGGACCGTGGCGCTCGGTCCTGTTGGCACTATAGTCTATGCCACAGCCGCAATTATCTTGCGCCGCCGGTTGCGAATTGATCTTGATCTGAGCCATCGTCGCGACGTTGTGCGCTACGCACTGGTAACACTGGTCGCGGCCGTTTTTTCCACCGCTGCCGGGATAGCAGGATTGCTCGCCGATGGTTCCATCACCTGGCACCAATCTTGGTTATCGGCATTCAGTTGGTATAGCGGCGATGCAATCGCTCTGGTTGGAGTAGGTCCGTTTCTTTTGATCCATGTATTTCCGTGGGTACGAAGGCAGCTCTTCGACTTTGCGCCAGGGGGGCGTGTGCGGTCTTCGAAAACGCTCAGCGAGACGACCGTCGGCGAAGCGATCGAAATGGTAGCCCAATTCATCGCTATTTTGTTAGTCCTCTGGGTAATGTTCGGTTCGCCTTTGGCGAAGCTCGGCTTATATTATTTGAGTTTTCTTCCGATTATTTGGATCGCTATGCGCCAGGGCATTGGCCGTGTTTCGGGCGGAATTCTCTTGTTTAATTTTGGGGTCGTGCTCTCCTTGCGTGTCTTTAATGCGGATTCCGTTGCCACAGTCAACCTGGGCACACTGATGCTGGCGGTTTCTTTCACTGGCCTCATCGTTGGATCTGCCGTGAGCGAGAGGCATCGTATTGGTCACGAACTGCACGAACAGACTCTGTATCTGCATTCACTGATTGAAAACAGCCCATTTGGAATTGTTGTGCTCGATCCTCTGCGCCGGGTTCAGCTATGCAATGCCGCCTTCGAAGGCCTTTTTCTATTCAGTGCGCGAGAGATGTCCGGAAAGACTCTTGAGTCGCTGCTCTCGGCCAGGGATGAAATCGACCAGATGCGCGAACTCTCGGCACAGGTGTTTGCCGGGCAGCCTGTTCATGAGACAGTGCGCCACTTCCGGCGCGACGGAAAATTCCTGGAAATAGAAATCAATGCAGTTCCCTTACGCCGTGGTGGCCGCGTTCAGGGAGCATATGCGATCTACAACGATGTTTCTGAGAGAGCAAAAGCAGAGGAGGAGGCTAAAAAACACGCCGACTCCCTTAAACGCTGGGTCGAAGAGTTGCAGTTACGCACTACTCAGATGTCGCTGCTGAATGAAATGGGCGACCTGCTGCAATGCTGTGCCAGCACTGTTGAGGCGCGCTCTGTGGTCTCAAGGCTCTGCCGGAAACTTTTCGCGGAAGCTGCTTCAGGAATGCTGTTTGAGTTCAGTGCGACTCAGAATGTGGTTGAGGCGACCGCGTTCTGGGGAGACTCGCACATCTCGGAGTCGGCCTTTGCCCCGCAGGCATGCTGGGCGGTTCGCCGCGGCCGGCCGCACTGGAGCGAACCGGCCTCAGATGGAATCCTGTGCGCTCATTTTGCATCGCCGGATGCGGTGGCAGTGCTTTGTGTTCCTATGATGGCGCAAAGCGATGTGGTCGGAGTCCTGCACCTGCAGTATGGGCTGGGCTGCGCTACCGGAACGGGCGGCGACCAGGAAAGTTTTCACAAATCACAGGAGACTCTCGCCAGTGCAGTGGCTGGACAAATCGCGCTCGCTTTGGCCAGTCTGCGGCTGCGGGAGACGCTTCGTGAGCAATCGATCCGCGATCCGCTCACCGGCCTTTTCAATCGCCGCATTATGCAGGAGAGCCTGAACCGGGAACTGCATCGTGCCCGCCGCAAGAACCACCCGGTCACCGTCGCCTTGGTCGATCTCGATCACTTCAAGCGCTTTAACGATACTTGGGGTCACGATGCCGGAGACCTGGTTCTGAAAACTATGGCCCAAATATTTCGCAGCCACTTTCGCGCCGAGGATGTAATTTGCCGCTATGGGGGCGAAGAGTTCTCAATCATTCTTCCTGAAGCTTCTGCGGAGGATGCCGCAAAACGCGCGAATGTGCTACGCGACGAAGTGCGAAAACTCACCATTCGTTATCTTGATCAGAATCTCGATCCTGTGACGCTGTCCATAGGTTTAGCGACTTTTCCGCAACATGGATCGACTGGCGAGCAACTGTTGCGCATTGCTGACCAATGCCTCTATCAGTCGAAAGCCGCCGGGCGCGACCGCGTCACCACGCCCCATGCAAGCGAGGATGTCACGAAACGCGAGGCTTCGGTAATCGGATAAAAGCGAAATCAGCTTCTACAAGCTGCCTTAGCCATACGCACGACAGGAAGCGACGCGCCGTTCGCAAGCGGCACTTCAGTGCGCTTGATCTCGACGTAGCCTCGGGCTTGATACAGCGGAACCCCGGTAAGCGTCGCGCCCATCTCGAATCTCTGGAATCCTGCGGCCACGGCGGCATGCTCAGAGATCTCAAGAATCTTGCTGCCGATTCCGCGTCGAGCCCATTCTGGATGGACGAAGAAGGCGCGGATCTTGGCCGCATCTTTTTGCGGATTAAGAAGCTCATCTTCACGTCCTGCCCGATGATCGCTGCCGAACAGGGTCTTGCGTTTGCTCCAACCGCCACAGCCGACCAGCACGGAGTTGTCATTTAACACGGCTTCGGCAACGAAATACGTTCCATCGGCAATGAGCTGTGTATCCACGCCGAGCAGTGTGCCCAGCGCACCCTCAAGCTGGTCACTTGTGTAACCCTGCGGCATCAGTCCACGGACGGAAGCCTCGATGAGCGCGTGTAACGCCGCGATATCCGTGGGAACTGCCATCCGAATTTGAATAGGTGTTCGAAGCGACTCCACAGCCCGCTCCAGTAGCGCCCGATTCTAGACAACAAGCAAACTGGCTAATTATCCTAGCAGTCATGCCACAAGAAATAACTGGGATGCAACATGCCGTCGCGATCGACCGTGAAGAGATTGTTCAAATCTATAAGTTGATCCGGCCCCACGTGCGGCGAACACCAGTGATCGAAGTTGACGGCGCCGATTTCGGGCTCGCGGGGATCAGCATTGTTCTGAAACTCGAACTGCTCCAGTATTCAGGATCATTCAAAGCGCGTGGCGCTATGGCGAACCTGCTGGTGCGGAATGTCCCGCCGGCGGGAGTAGTCGCGGCTTCGGGAGGAAATCACGGAGCCGCCGTTGCATTTGCCGCTCATCGCCTGGGAAAGCCGGCGCGGATTTTTGTCCCGAAGGTAGCCTCTGCCTCGAAGACCGAACGGATTCGCGGCTATGGCGCTGAACTGGTGATCACGGGTGATCGCTATGCGGAAGCGCTGGCGGCGAGCCAGGAGTGGGCGGCACGGTCGGGGGCGATGGAAGTGCACGCTTACGATCAGATCGAAACGCTGCTTGGACAGGGAGCCGTGGGCCTGGAATTCGAGGAGCAAGATCCGGGACTGGACTCACTTTTGGTTGCGGTCGGGGGCGGCGGATTAATTGGCGGAATTGCGGCTTGGTATGCCGGGCGAGTGAGGATCATCGGCGTCGAGCCGGAGGCTGCGCCAACGCTGGCAATGGCGCTTGAAGCTGGTCATCCGGTGGACGCTCCCGCGGGCGGAATTGCCGCTGATTCCCTGGCGCCGAAACGTGTGGGGGAGCTGATGTTTCCGATAGCTCAGAAATATATCGATCAGGTGGTGCTGGTGCCCGATGACGCGATTGAGGCAGCTCAGAATTCGTTGTGGAATATTTTGCGTGTTGCCGCAGAACCGGGTGGCGCGGCGGCATTCGCGGCCTTGCTCTCGGGGAGATATCAGCCAAAGCCCGGCGAGCGAGTTGGGATAGTGGTTTGCGGCGGGAATACGACGGCTGTAAATTTCGGGAGCAACGGGCGATGAGAACTTAAAAATTCGCGCTCTGCGAGCTTTTCGCTCAAAAGCTTTTTGACCGCGGAGGTGCTCAAAATTCTCAGGCGCTAACTTTCTCTCGTTCTGCACGCGCCTGCTCAGCTTTCAGTTCATCCCAGCTGGGCAGCGAAGTGTCGCCAGTAATTAGACGCGCGCCACGTTCGTAAGTGAGGTACGACCATGCCCATTGGATCATGACAATCAGCCGGTTGCGGAATCCAATCAGGAAGAAGATGTGGATGAATAACCAGGCAAGCCACGCGAGGAAGCCGCTGATGTGAATCTTGCCGAACTGCGCGACAGCAGCGGCGCGGCCGATGGTCGCTAGATTTCCTTTATCAATATAGTGAAAATTCTGGCGTGGTTCGCCACGCAACTCGCGGCCGATGTTGTGAGCGGTTGCCTTCCCTTCCTGCATCGCGACCGGAGCTACGCCAGGCAGCATCTTCCCGGTTTCATCTTTCAGCGACGCCAGATCGCCGATGACAAACACTTTCGGGTGACCAGGAATGCTCAGGTCCGGATTGACCAACACGCGTCCGGCGCGATCAATGGGTGTGCCGAGCTTGGTGCCTAATGGCGATGCCGCAACGCCGGCGGCCCACAAGACGACCGCAGCCGGCAGGCGAGTTTTGCCGATCAGCACGGCGGCGGGTTGCATGCCGGTGACCATAGCGCTGGTTTGCACCTCCACTCCAAGGTGGCGTAGTTGCGCTTCGGCACTGCGCGAAAGGTCCTCGGGATAAGCCGGAAGTATGCGCGGTCCGCCTTCGAGCAACACGATGCGGGTGTGCTGGGGATCGATAGAATGGAATTCGTTTTTCAGTACGTGGCGCGCGATTTCGGCCAGGGTGCCGGCGAGCTCTACGCCAGTCGGGCCTCCGCCCACGACCACAAAATTGAGAGGCGAGTGCCGGCCAGTTTCGGCGGCATCGCGTTCCGCCAGCTCAAAGGCCAGCAGCACGCGGCGGCGAATTTCGATGGCGTCTTCGACGGTTTTCAGCCCCGGTGCCAGCGGTTCCCATTCATCGTGTCCGAAATAAGCATGGCTGGCTCCAGCGGCAACGATCAGATAGTCGTAAGAAATATCGCCATCGCCAAGTTTCACAACTTTCCGCGCGAGATCGAGATCCTGCACGTCGCCCATGAGCACCTGAACATTGCGATAGCCGCTGAGAATCCAGCGGATGGGGGCGGCGATTTCGCCAGGAGACAAACCCGCAGTCGCCACCTGATAGAGCAGCGGCTGAAAAGTGTGGAAGTTTTTGCGATCGATGAGAGTAACGCGAACCGGATAGCGCGCGAGCGTGCGCGTTGCGAGCAGGCCTCCGAAACCCGCGCCGATTACAACCACATGCGGACTGGGCTTGCTGTCCATCACTGTACTTTATATGATTCCAACTGGTGTCCACGGTCTCGAAAAGTTTTCCTCAAGAAAGCGTACCTGCTCCTTCGATCCCTCTTTCGGAGCAGGATGTCGTTGGCCGATCAGCGCTCGGCATCTGGTTACAGATCGCGTTCGCATACGGTCTGCTCGAAGCAGCTTTGTGGACGCCCCCCGGGCGGCTGGATCTTGCCTGGATGATTCTGACCGCGGCGTTCATTCTCGTGATGGCATTCCGGGGACCCTACTCCGCTCGGGAAATGGGCGTGACGTTCCCTACGGGCAAAGCAACCATCTGGATTGTAGGCGCTGGATTGATCTTAGCGGCGACGCTTTGGTCATTTGCAGCTTTGACGGGAGCCGACGCTGCGCCAACTCACGCGATGCCTTTGCGGACAACCTGGCAATATGCCGTTTGGGCCTTCCTGCAACAGTTCATGCTGCAATCGTTCTTCTTTGTGCGGCTGGAATCGCTGCTGGGCAGCCCGGCGCGCGGTGCTGGCTACCACAATTTTGTTCGCTGCCGCACATATACCCAATCCTATTCTGACGATTGGAAGCGCGTTGGCTGGATTCTTCTTTTGCGAAATGTTCCGGCGCTATCGGAATATCTTTCCGTTGGGCCTAGTCCACGTGATTCTGGGACTGGCGATGGCCGCCAGCGTTTCCGATGCACTTC
>Ga0209268_1000545_pt1 | contig 19573 bp, 18 predicted proteins | sample GraSoiAngelo_143_FD_185900 | JGI IMG/M metagenome (GOLD analysis project Ga0209268, IMG submission 185900) | Grasslands soil microbial communities from the Angelo Coastal Reserve, California, USA - 14_1009_02_30cm (SPAdes) (version 2) | ecosystem: Environmental > Terrestrial > Soil > Grasslands ... | reverse complement strand
ATGGTAGGCCGCACAAATCTGAATCAACCCCTGGAGGAAGACCCGCGATTCGCCGTGTTCCTGGCGCCAGACCTCCTCGAGCACCTCGTGGGCCTCGAAGAAGAAGCGGTCGTTGAAGAGCCGGATCGCTTCCTGGATCGGATCCAGGCCGCCTTCGCCGGAGGACGCCACCGACGCGTGTACGGAGCCCGTCGAAATCAACTTTCCCGCGGCCGGTCCTTGGCCGACGCGACCCGGGCGGGAGCGAGCAGCGTCCGGATGATCTCCGGTGCGTACGTCCCCCGTTCCGTCACGACGGTCGTCACGAGAGGGCCTGGCGTCACATCGAACAGGTTCCCTGCCCGTGGCCCCGGCCACGAGGCCGCATCGAAGCGGGCATCGAACTTCAAGGTCTCGCACGCCACGTACATCGGCTTGCCATGCTTCGCGGCGGCCTCTGCGAGGGCTCGCGTGCCGCGCTTGTTCACGACGGACCCGTCGCGCAGCACCGAGTCGGCCCCCGTGAGGACGTACGTCGCGTCGGCGACGCGGAGGACCCCCGCATCATCCGGGATCACGGTCGCCGGCACCCCGTCGGTCTCCAGGACCTTCGCCATGGAGCGCCCCTCGAAGACCGGTCCCGCCTCCATGACGAGGACTTGGACGATCCGTCGTCTCGCATGGGCCGCGAGGAGGCAAGCGCGGACGCTCTCGCTGTAGCTCAGGGTCACGACGGTCGCCCGTTCGGGGGCCACCTTGAGGAAGGTCTTCCCGATCCGAACGCGGGCCGAGTCGAGCTCCGAGTGGAGCTCCCGCAGGACGGCCATCGGTTCGTGTCCGTCCGCGAGCAGTCGGACGTACATGTGGACGACGTTGTGGACGATCGCCATCGCGGGTTGCGCCTCCGAGATCCTCTGGGCGACCTCGGCGAGCGCGGTCGGGTCCTTTCCGCCCGGCCCCTCCAGGGTCGCCAGGGCCATCGTCTCGAGGGCCACCCGGGCGAGGCGCGACGCGCTGCTCGTGTGGTCCGCCGCGATCCCTTCGATCGCCTCGTCAACGACCGGTCCCGGCACGCTCCAACCTCGCATGGTACGCGGCCATGCCCGTGATGTTCACCCGAATCCGATCCTCCAGGAATTCCCTCGGATATCGTTTCGCCGACCGACAGGTGAGGTCGTACAGCTCGCGGAGGAGGCCGTCCTCTCCCGCGACGGCGAGCTTCTCCTTCACGAGGCGGGCCCACGCCGGATACGCCGACATCATCGCTCCGATCGCCTTCGGCGGATCGCGGTGTGGTCCGTAGTGGCTGAACAGCAGGGCCTTGGGTTCGAGCGCCAGGAGCCGGCGGAAGGTCTCGAGGTTCTTCTCCAAATCGAACGAAGGCGCGGGCGCGATCGGCATGAGGATCTCGTCCCCGGGAAAATAGAGCCCGGCGGCATCCCCGGTGTAGAGGCATCGGTTGTGCTCGTCGAGGATCGTGAGCTCATGGGGGGCGTGGCCGGGGGAGTCGAGGAACAGCAACGAATGCGTCCCGAGGTCGAGTCGGTCCTGATCTTGGACGGACACGAGTCGGTCCGGCGGGATCGGCCGCATCGTGCCGAACGCCTCCGCCTCGCGGGGACCGAGGGCCTCGCGCGCGCTCGCGACGAGCTTCGTCGGCTCCACGAGATGCTTGAATCCCCGTTCGTGGACGTACACCTTGGCCCGCGGCATGTCGTCGAGGAGGAAGCCCGCGCCGCCCGCATGGTCGAGATGGATGTGCGACACCACGAGGGCATCGATGTCGCCCGGCCGCAAGCCGAACCCTTTCACCGCCTGGAGGATCTGCCCGGCATCCCACGACGTCCCCGTCTCGATGATCGCCTTCCGCTCGTCGTCGATCAGGTAGACGGCGCCGAAGCCCTCCTGTTGGAACATGCGGACGTCCGCGAGGTAGGTCTCTTCGTCGAAGGGCAATCGAGCGAAGGCCATCGACGTCTGCATGACCGAGCGGACCATGTACCTTTCCCACGCGGGAACGCTTTTCTACGTCCCGCGGGTTCGAGTACAGCGCGGCGGTAGCCAAGCTCGGAAACGGCGCGAGATTTAGGGTCTCGTCCCGCAGGGGTTCCCAGGTTCGAATCCTGGCCGCCGCATCGCCGGTCCGATTCGGAAACACTTTCGCACACCTCCTCCGGGAACGACCAAGCCCACGGGCGGCATACCTCTACTCAGAGGTATGAAAATGGAAATCGGATGCGGCGCCCGCGTTCGCAATTTCGACGGACGGCGGTACTTCTACTTCTGGCACTACGAACGGGACAACGGACGGTCGCAGAAGAGGGAGGACTACGTCGGCCGGGTGGACTCCGACAAGGCGCGGTCGGACCTCCTCCATCGAATGGCCGCCTACCATCGGAGGGCGGAGCAGGAGTTCGCCCGGCGTCGGGCGCGGATCGAGGCCCTCGTTGGCGCGCATACCTCCACTTAGAGGTACGAAGCGACATGATCCCTCGGAGTGGCGCGAACTCCCTATGTTCAAGGAGGGACCCGGTACTTTCGCCCGCCCCTCCCCTACGCAGCCTGATGTCCCCGCCTGCCTTCGGCGGCGGGGCAACATGGCCTACGACGACCTCAAGGAGTTCTCGGGACAACGGTATACGGGCATGTCCGTCGGCGGGCAGCACACGTGGATCTATCCGAACGGCCGGTGGCAAGAACGCAAGGTCGCTCCGGACCGCTGGGACTTCACGTTCGCCTCGATGAAGGAGCGGGAGCGAAGCGCCCCGGAAGGTTCCGGCGTCCCCGACGGGACCCAATTCCATTGGTACCTCCTCGCGCATCAGTGGGTCCGCAAAGTCGACAAGGACAGCTACACGACATTCATGGACGGCGTCAAGTACAAGATCGCCCACAAGCGCCCGCATTGGAAAAAGTGGAGCGACGAGTATCCGGACCAGGAACCGGAGCGAGAACGATTGATCGCGATCCTGGAGAGACAGCTTGCCGAACTGCGAAGGGATTCGGCACGACCCGCGTCCTCACTTCTCGATGTCCAGAAGGGCGACCTTTTCCAGCGCGAGGTCGGCCCGTCGGGTCTCAACGACGGTCCCCTCCTCCTTTTTCGTAATGCCCAGGAGCTCGAGTGATTTCCCTGCGGGTTCGAGGACGCCGTCGTCGCGCGACCAACCGAGAGCCTTCAGGAGATCCTCAGGACGTTCCGCGTTCCAGACGACCAAGCCGATGGTCCTGGTCCCCTTTCGGAGACCTGCGACTCGGATCGCGTCGACGACTTGGCGGCGGCCGGAGAGGTAGAGGAGCGTCTCCAACGACAGGGAGTGGGCGCTCATCGCATTCGTCGCCTTCGCCCTTTCCGCATGGAAGATTGCGGATTCCAGGTGATCCCTCCCAAAAACAACTCGGGCGTCGACCGCGAGGACTTCCGCACTCCGGGCCTGGGCCCAATCCCGGAGGGCACCAACGACCGGCTCAGCATCCTCGATGGTGCCGCGGGCCCCTAGGATCTGATGGCTCACCCAAAGTCCCCCAAGGCGGCCTGGCCTTCGACCTCGCGGACATCGACCGGGGCCCCCACCTGTTCCTTGATCTTCACGGCGAGCGACGGGCCGATCGTGGGGATTCGCGAGAGGTCGTTCGGGTTGGCCTTCTGGAGATCCCGCAGGGTCCGGAATCCACGTTGGAACAGGGCCCGACCGCGGACGCGGCCGACGCCTTTGAGGGAGATCAATTCCAGCAGCTCCTCCTTGATCCCGTACTGCACTCGCGTCGTGAGCCGCGTCAAGGCGCGGACCTTCTTCTTGTTGAAAATCCGCCCGAGTTCCGCCATCGAGTAGAGGAGCCATTCGCCCTGGTCCGTCATCCGACGGATGTCCCCCGGTCCGATGCCGAACTTCTTGGTGACCTCTTCCTCCGTCCGCTCGGCGATCCAGTCGTCCAGGAGGGACGCGGTCTTCATCTCCGAGAGGAAGAAGTCGTAGTCCTCGACGGGGAAGGTGAAATCGGCCTCCTCGATCCTCTGCTCGACCCAGGCGTAGTCGCCGCGACGCAGGTACAGCTTCGGCATGTCCGGCGTCGTGCAGATCGTCCACAGGTGGAAGATCGGATCGTCCCTCGGCTCGCGGAGGGCATCGCGCATCTTGACCGCGCTCAAGGGATCGATGTAGAGGTCGCTCGTCCGTTTTCCGAAGAAAGTCGGTTTGAGGAAGCCGTCCTGTCGATGGATGAACTCCTCCTTCGCTAGAAAGTCAAGCACCTCTCGAATCTTGCCGTGGATTTGGGACACCTCTCCCGTGTAGGCGTAGAAGGTCCGATTGAAGAACGCAAGGAGGTCCTCCTCTGTGCCTACATGACCGGTCGCTACGCTCGCAAGGACGTGCATCCGGAGGGCCGGTTCGGATCCGAGTTTCGATTCGATGGCCTCCGGCTCACTCCGGAAGTACTCATCCATCAGATCGTCAATTTCGTCAATGTCCTTAGCGAAAAGGATGGCCTCGCCGTACTTGTCATACTTCGGCCGACCCGCGCGGCCGCACATCTGTTTGATTTCGAGGACGGGGATCGGCGCGAGGCCGAAGTTGACATCGTATCGGTTTAAGTCGCGGATGATCACCCGGCGCGCGGGGAGATTGATTCCCGCCGAATTGTGAACGACAAACCCGAAAGAACAAGCATAGCTTTCGTCGCCTTCGACATGCAGGTTGTAGACATAGCCTGAATAGGGAACCTTTCGAATCCTGCGGATCGTCGACCTGAAGGAATTCGCTTCGAATTGTTTCGTGTTGTAGGTCCGGTTTCCCTTTGAGAGGCGACTTGGATTGAATCCCATGACAGAGACGAGAAAGTCACGGCCGTGGGCGCCACTCAGTTGCACATGATACTGGAGGTGTTTTCCCATCCCTCGAGGGCGCCTCACGGAGACGGACGGCATATATCCGAGGCGTCTCAACATCCGACCGACCTGTTCGGCCAGCCGGGGAGATACCGTGCAGAGGCGGGCCCTTTGAAACCCCCTGGGCTCGACGCTTCCATCTCCTTCCCAGAGACCCCTTAACAGGCCCTCGACGATTTCGAGGGGCCCGGTGACGAATTCCTCCGGAAAGTGTTTGTTCCAAGCTTTGCGCCCGAATTTCTCATCGAAGTACTTTGCGAGCGCCTTGGAGCAGCACCATACGCGACGGCGATGTCGCGTCGTGTCGGTCACTTTTGGATTCGTGTAGAAGACGTTCTTCATGCTTGACGTGATGAACTCGGTCAAGTCCTCCTCGTACGTTGCGATTGCAAATCCGACGACTCCGTTCCGACCCGTGAATCCTTCTGCGGCGTACAGCCCGAGGAATCTAGCGACCGCGGGGGTGAGTTGAATCTCCTCCGGGACGGGGACCGCGGTAGGATGGGGGAAGACGGATCCGAATTGATTTCTGCCGATGAACTCGCCACGACGGATTTCCAGGGTTGCCAGGCCCCCGTCTGCCAAGGTGTATGGACACTCAACGGGGGAGAGGACTTGGTCGCCCACTCGGAGCTGCTTGGCGACGACCCATTCTGGCTCACTTCGACGGATTTCATGCCAAGAGGTGCCCCGAGCATGGTACCCGTACCGGTACTGCGTGTTTCGCAAGACTCGATGGCCGGCTGTCATGCGAATCGGCACCATTCCATCCGCTTTGACTTCGACCAGTTTACCCGAGAAAGGGCGCCTGCTGGTTCCCAAGACTCGCTTGAAAATCCCATTATGGGTCAAGACCAGGTCGCCTTTGCGAACCTCCGAGATTGGCAAAGGCCCTCGCGTCGTCGTGATCCTCGTATCGGGGTGGAGGCATAGGGTTGGCGTGGCGACGATGCAAGCGATCTGACCTTTCTTGAACTCCTTTTCGACAACCCCACGCTGCGCGTTCGTCAGTCCCGCGTTGTGGAAAGCGACTCCATGCTCGATGCACCGGGCCAGACGCGCCCCGACCGAGGTCGGCTCTTCTTGTGCTGCCGAAAGACTGGTGGCCACCTTTTTGAGGTGCTCTTGGCGCTTCTCCCCTAGCTCGCCTTTGATGTGCGATCCCAGGCTCTTGGCGAGGGCTTCCGTTGAGCGCCGGGTACTGACGAAGACAAGGGCCTGACCTCCGGAATCCATGATGTCGGAGACGAGGCCCGCAATGTCATCCTCACCATGCTTGACCTCTTGTAGAGTCTGGTCCATGAAATGAACCAGGCCATCGTGATAGACACCCTCCTTCAGCGGGACGGGCCGCCAATCGCTCTTCACATGCTCGGCTTCCAGCCACTTTGCGAGCTGATCCGAGTTCTTGATCGTCGCACTCAGCGCCAACACCTGGGCCCTGGGATTGACCTGCCGCAGTTTCGCCAGCGTTACCTCCAAGGTGGGACCTCGATCGGCGTCGTTGATTAGGTGAACCTCGTCCGCGACGACGACCGAGAGCTGCTGGAGCCAATTCGTCCGGTGGCGCAGGAGGGAGTCGGCTCGCTCCGAGGTCGCGACGATCACGTCGAACTTCTCGAGGGTCGGATCGACGGAATCGTAGTCGCCGACGCTGATGCCGACCTTGATCCCGAGCGATTCGAACTCCTTGAGGTCCTCGTATTTCTCGGCCGCGAGGGCGCGCAAGGGAACGATGTAAAGGGCCTTGCCCTTCCGCAGGACGGAAGCGAGTATCGCGAGGTAGGCGACGAGCGACTTCCCGCTCGCGGTGGGGATCGCGAGGACCAGATTCTCTCCGAGGAGGGCAGGGCCGATCGCATCGACCTGCGGCGGGTAGAGTTCTTCGATCCCTTGGCCCTTCAGGATCTCGACGACACGGGGATCGAGACCGAGGTCCGCGACACGCATCGGTCATCCGATGCGAGGCGGTCCGCATAAAGGTTCTCGGAGGTGACGCAGTAACGGTCGAGGATAGACGCAACACATCGCGATCTGGCTCGACCAGCCATCGAGATTCGCCTGGGCTGCGGCAACCCCGCAGCCAGCCGCAGCCGCCACCGTGGCAAGTCGGGTCGCCGCGCTCCCCTTCCGGTCCTAAGGCGCGAGCCCCAACTGCCTCATTAATGGCTTCAAACGCCGCTTCAACCATGCGAAGGCGACACCTTGAGCACGGTCTCCAATCTTAGGTCCACTGATCTAACGGTTCGGCGGGGCTACCCAACAAGTGGCCGTCACTTCCCGGGGGGAGACGACGGGATGGCTCATCATCGAAACCTCTGACTCCGATCGACAGCCTGATCGCGACACCAAGCAGTGGATAGTCATGTTTCGTAGAGAGAGGGAGGGGCTTTGCACCGCTGAAGCTCTCGTTCGAGCTTCCTGAAATCGTCGAGGCTCTTGGCGTACACATACCAGTCCGCGGATTCTATTGTTCCCTCAGATCCGTAGTTGCCGACGACGATTCTCCCTTCGGGCGCCTCAAAGCGGTGGGTAATCCCCGAAAAACAAGCCGAAGTGTAAGTCGTCGGGCCCTCGCGGAACATGCTGCGCAGGTACCCGAGATCGATGTCACTAATGGGTTTCTCTTGGGCTTGGAACCGGACCCATTCCTCAACCAAGGGCTGGAAGTCCCAGAGACGACTGAACACGAACGTAGAGAAGGTGTCCGCGCAACGTCTGGCTCGAAGGTCCTCCTCATTCCATCTCACGACGACAGGAGGATCGTCTTCCCCCGTGAGCGCCACCGCCCAGACGCAGACTCCTTGGTTTTCCCACAGGAACTCCAACACGTTCAGCCGAATCGACGCGTCTTCGGCTCGGGTCCACGTCGAGAGCGTGAGTTCAGGGATGGACAGGGCGGCATCCTCATTGCTGTACTCGCGGAGAATCTCGACGGCTCCTGGAGTCTCGTACCATTCTCGGACCGACGGGGGAATTTTCGCGCGGCTCAAATGCTTCCGGTCGAATTCGTCCAGTTCCCGTTTCGCGTGTTCGGCCGTTCCCGGTTCGCGCCCAATCAGTGCCAGTGCTTTGAGATGGCGTGCGATTGAGAGCCTCCGACCTCCGCACATCGACTAGATTCCCCATTATCCTATCGCTAAGACGGGCGGTTTCGCTAGGTCCTCACAGCGATGGTCGTGACTGTGGTCCTGAGTTTGCGCGACCTTTGGCAATCCTTTTCTGCGGCGGACTGCCAGAGGCTTATCGCATCGGCTGCGAGTTCGTCAGGAGCACCACGCCGGGGCCCAGCGACAACGTGGGGCGGAGCCGACGGCGCGCACGAACGTTGATTCGGCGGACCGACAGGAAATGGGGGTCCAAGAGCCAAATCTCAACGCTCATCCGACTCTCATCGAGAAGGGTCGTGAACATGTCGCCCGGCTCGACCGGCACAAGGGCGAGGAGATCGGAACGTTCATTCCCGGTCGTGATCACGGCCGAATCGGCCCGCACGACGATCTGATCGAGGCGGCTTTCGGCGACCCAAGCGACCGCGCCCAAGATTCGAACCGTCTTTCTAGAAAGAGGACCGCCGGCGGAGGCGAAAACCGCGACGCGCTTCCTCTTGAGACGGCGCGTCCGCCGTCTCGCCTTGATCACAGGGTATTGCGGCCTTCGGCGATAGTGGACGGCGAAACTGATGGTAACGACCGCGAGGACCGTTTGTCCGAGGAACGCCAGGTCGGAGCCACGGGCGTAGAAGGACAAGAGGAGAGCAAGGCTTCCCGCCACCGCATGGACGACGCGGACCACGACCTCGAATCGGTCCGCGCGCGCATGCTCGACGCCGCCTCGGAGCTCGAGTCCACACCGGCGACACCTGCTGTCTTGAAGCGCGACGACGCAGGCGCACCGCGGGCAGAGTCGCCTCGGTCCGACATCCACCCGCCGAAATCGCCCAGGCACCCGTTAACATGTTGGTCGCGGAGAGCCGCCGATGCACCCGATACCTGCGCATCGATCCGCGTCGAAGACGACGGTGGCCTCACAGGAGTAAGCGGCCTCGTCATCGCCTGCAGCCCCGGGAACTCTGGCGGCCTCCGTTGTTGGTTTGTGCACGCCCCTCCCCTGACGCCCCCTCCCCGCGGGTTCGGTGGGTGGACTGTGCGCCCCAAAGCCTTTAGGACATCCATCAATTCGGTCCGCCCGATGGTGGACCTCCGGACGGAGATCGCCGGCGTGGCCCTGCGGAACCCGACGATGCTCGCGTCCGGATTTCTGGATGAGACGGGCGGGTCCATGGCCCGCGTATACCAGGCGGGTGCCGGCGCCGTCGTGACGAAGAGCGTCGGACCGCAGCCGCGGGAAGGGTATCCGAACCCGACGATTGTGGAGCTCGATGCCGGCCTCCTGAACGCCGTCGGCCTACCGAATCCTGGCGTCATCGAATACGAGCACGAGGTCAAGAGGGCCCAGGCAGCGGGCGCGGTCGTGATCGGCAGCGTCTATGGCAAGGACGCGGACGAGTATGCCGCCGTCGCCGCGAAGATGTCGACGTACGGCGTCCAGGCGATCGAACTGAACCTGTCCTGCCCACATGCGAAGGGCCTCGGGACGGAGATCGCCCAGGACGAGGCCGCGGTCCGGGACTTCACGCGGGAGGTGAAGGACGTCGTCGACATCCCCGTCTTCCCGAAGCTCTCCCCGAACGTCCAGGACATCGCGAAGTTCGCCGTCGCGGCGGAGGAAGGCGGGGCGGATGGCATCGTCGCGATCAACACGATGAAGGCGATGGCGATCACGCCGGAACTCAAGATGCCCTCCCTCGCGAACCGCTTCGGCGGGCTGAGCGGCCCCGCGATTCGGCCGATCGGCGTGCGGGCCGTGTACGACATCTGCGAGAAGGTCCACATCCCCGTGATCGGCGTCGGCGGCGTCGGCTCCGGCCGGGACGCCCTCGAGTACATCATGGCGGGGGCGAGCGCGGTCCAGGTCGGCACCGCGATCCTCTCGCGGGGCCTCGGCGTCTTCGACGAGATCACGAAGGAAATGGCCTCCCTCCTGGAGGAGGCCGGCTTCCAATCGGTCCCTGAGGCGATCGGGGTCGCCCATGCCTAGGATGCAGGTCGTCCCCCTCCTGGAGATCGTTCGGGAGACGCCGACCACGATGACGTACCGGTTCCGCGGGGACCTCGGTGGGACGCCGGGCCAGTTCCTCATGGTCTGGATCCCCCGATACGACGAGCTCCCGATGGCCCTCTCCTACCTCGGCGCGGTCAAGGGCATCACGGTCCGCGATTACGGGGACGCGACCCACGCCTTGGCGGCCTTCACCGCGGGGGATCGGATCGGCGTCCGCGGGCCCTACGGGAATGCGTTCCAGCTGGAGGGCCCGAGCGTCCTCGCGGTCGGTGGCGGGAGCGGCATGGCGTCGATGATCGCCGCGATCGAGGCCTTCGCGCAACAGGGGGCGCGCGTCGTGACCGCGGTCGGCGCGAGGACCGCGGCGGAACTGCTGTTCGTCGAGCGGGCGAACGCCGCCGGGGAGATCCACATCGCGACGGACGACGGGTCCCGCGGCTCCGCCGGGTTCGTCCCGGCCTTGGCCGAGAAGCTCGTGGCCCGCGAGTCGTTCGCCCAGGTCATCACGTGCGGCCCGGAGAAGATGATGGCCGCGGTCGTCGATCTGGCGCGGCAGAAAGGCCTCCCCGTCCAAGCGAGCCTCGAGCGGTACATGAAGTGCGGCATCGGCATCTGCGACGCCTGCGCCCTCGACGACAAGCTCGTCTGCTGGGACGGCCCGATCTTCACCGGGGATCAGCTCGCCAAGTCGGAAGAGTTCGGCCGGTACCGCCGAGACAAGAGCGGACGCCGAGTTCCGGTCTGAGCGCGGTCCGTCGACAAGGCTAAAGGCCATCCGGCGATGCCGGCCGAATCCCTCCCGATGAAATACATCCGCGAGCTGTTCGAGTACAAGGTGAAGGAGTTGCGGAAGCCGTGGGAACGAGGCGGTTGAACGAGGCGCGCGAAGAGCTCATTGGCCCGAGTGCGATACCTTGATATCCGGCATGCGGCATCGCGCGAGTTGGAGCGAGTGAACGGATGAAGGACGTGAACGCGATCGCGAAGAGGGCCCTCGAATACAAGGAGAAGGGCCTCTCCGAGAAGGAGATCGCGGACGAGCTGCACTTGTCTCCGGAGACGGTCACGTGGCTCCTGACGCGCGGCGTGAAGGGCGGGGAGCCCCCGAAAGATGTGAAGATCGGGTGGCGGTCCATCGGGGTCTACGGCAACCGCATCGGGTTCATGGCCGCGGCGATGGCCGACATCGCCTTGGAGGAAATGGAGAAGCGCCAGATCGATGCGGACGGGGTGATCGGGGTCGCGATTAATGGCATCCCCCTCGCCGCGTTGATCAGCGAGGAGCTCGGCAAGGAACTCATGATCTACCGGCCGAGTCAGGAGCGCCACGGGAAGGGCGGTGCGTTTTCCTCCAACTATGCGTCGCCGCAGGGGAAAAAGGCCCTGATCGTCGACGACGTCCTCTCGACCGGCGACACGATCAAAGGCGCGATCTCCGATGTCCATGAATTGGGAGGGACCGTCGTCTTGGCGGTCGTCCTCGTGAACAAGACGGCCCAGGATGAGCTGGCCGGGGTCCCGCTGCGCGCCCTGATTCGGGCGCGGTCGATCTGACCCGCGCAAAGCTTTAGGCGTTCCCTCCATTCGGACCCGTGGTGAGGGCCGCTGACCCATTGGTACGATGAGCTTCTGCCGGAGGCGAAGGCCTACGTCGGCGCGAAGGCGGACCTCGTCGTCAACGCGGGCCTGAGCGTCAGCGGCCTGCAGCACGTGGGCCGGCTCCGCGGAGAGATCACGCTATCCCAGTTCCTGACGCGGAGCCTGCGCGAGGACGGACGGAAGCCGATCCAGAGCTTGGTCCTCTACACCCAAGATGAGTGGAAGGGCAAGGAGGGGCAGATCGGCCAGTTCACGAAGGAAGACGGACGGAAGTATGTCGGACGACGGCTCATCGACGTGCCGGATCCCTTCGGCTGCCATGCGAACTGGGTCGAGCATTACTGGCAGGATTTCGGCAGCGTCCTCGATCGGTTCGCCCCGAACGTCCGCATCGTGAGCACGACGGAGGCCTACCGGAATCCGGAGATGCAGGCGCTCGTCCGCGACCTCGCGGCTCGGGCCGAGGAGGTCCGGGCGGTCGTGAACAAGTATCGGGCCCGTCATCCGTACCCTCCCGGATGGATCCCCTTCGAGGCGTTCTGCGAGCAGTGCCAGACGATCGGCGCGAAGACGACATCGATCGAGGGCATGAACGCCTCGTACCGATGCGAACGTTGCGGTCACGTCGGCAAGTCGTCGATCGAGAAGGGGAAACTGAATTGGAGGCTCGAGTGGCCCGCCCTTTGGAAGGTCTACCGCGTGGACATCGAACCGTTCGGAAAGGATCACGCGACCCCCGGCGGCTCGCGCGACTCGTGCAAGGAGATCGCCGAGGTGATCATGCACTTCCGGCCGCCGATGGGCATCCCGTACGAGTGGGTCGGCATCTCGGACCGCGGCAAGGATCTCGGGGACATGGGCTCCTCGGATTTCCTCGGCTTCACCCCGGTCCAATGGGTGGAGGTTGCGGACCCGGAGGTCCTGCGATACACCTACGCGTTCAATCCGATCTTCCGACGGGTCGTCCTCGATCTGTATCGGGTCGACACCTACCACGACCTGTACGACCGCGCCGAGGACCTGTTCTACGCCGACGAACGCGAAGGGGACGAGGAAGATCAGGCGAGGTCCTTCGAACTCGCACAACTCTCTGCACCGCCGAAGACGAAACCGTTCGCCCTATCGTACCGGCACGCCGCGTTCCTGTCCCAGATCAGTCCGGATTCGGGTCGCGTCGAGTGGTGCATCAAGCGACTGCGGGACACGGGCATCCTGACCCGTGCGCCGAACGGCCTCGAACGGGATCGGATCGCCCGACGTCTCGCGCAGTCCCGGGCCTGGGTGGAGAGGCACGCGCCGGAGAACCGCGTGAAACTCCTCGAACAGATGCCTCCGGAAGTGACGAGGCAGCTGGAGCCGGGCGACCGGAATGCGCTTCGGATGTTCGCGACGCGCGCGGCCTCGCTCCGCTGGACGGAGGACGCGATCAAGGAGGCGATGGTCACCTTGACGAAAAGCGGAACGCTGCCCGTCGAGACGAATCGTTTCTTCCGGGACCTCTATCTCGTCCTCCTCGGAACCGAGAGGGGACCTCGCGCCGCGCCCTTCCTCGCGGTCCTCGAAAAGGACTGGGTGGTCCGACGACTCACGGAGGCCGGCCAGTGAGAAAACTCAAAATACGTCCTCTCCGTTGAAACGCGATTGCAGCCCCGTGGTCTAGCGGCCAATCGTGACCGTAATGCGGTCGCGGGCCAGTGATTCGAGGCTCTGGATCGACCGAATCGGTCGAGGGGAGACCTCGCGACGGCAGTTCGAATCTGCCCGGGGCTATCTCCCACCTTCGAATGCGAGCATGGGCACGGCCTTCGGGAGGACTTCAGCCACCTCGGTCCTCCCGGAAGGCGCGATGGTCCCTGACGAGGCCTCGGTATTCTTCGACGTCCCGCGCAAGGCGGCTGCGGTCCCATCCGATTAGTCGGGCCATCCTTGATGCGACCTCGGGCGCCATGCCCATTGCCTGATCTGCGGTTTCGTAGAAGAGGCCGAGTCTCCGGACGAGGACATCCGTCAGCGTCAGCGCCATCTCCTCTTTGACGGCGATGTCGACTTCGGCCCACACGTGCGGTCTTCCTTCCATGATCCGCTCCCTGGCCGCGGGGCCATCCAGATGACGACGCACTTGGTCCAGTGCGAAGCGGCCCTGCAGATGGAGGGCGATGTCCTCCGGGAATCCGAGGGCCATGAATTCTTCAAGGGGCCGAACGGGAGGTCCCAAAGTGGAGGCCGGCGTCGGGTTGAAATCGGGCAAGCCGAGCCGTCGTTGCACCAGGTCGACCACCGCCTCCGCCATCGCGCGGTGCGTGGTGAACTTCCCTCCCGCGACGGAGATGAGGCCATCCCGGTCCACGAAAATTTCGTGCTCGCGGGAGATGTCCGACTCCGCTTGATCGTCCTTCCCGTGTCGCACGAGCGGCCGGAGGCCCGCGTACGCACTGACGACGTCGGCTCGACCGACGCCCGCCTCGGGGAAGGCTTCATTCGCCGCCGCCAGGAGATAGTCAACGTCCCTCCCATCGGGGATCACGTGATCCGAGTCCCCTGAAAAATCGGTGTCCGTCGTCCCGACGAGCGTGAGGTTTCCCCAGGGGAGGACGAAGACAAGACGGGCGTCGCTCTTCGTGGTCCAGGCGACCGCATGGCGGTTTCCAACCTTCTCCCGCGGCAAGAGAATGTGTACGCCTTTGGTCGGTCGGATTGTCGGAGTCGCCACCGGGCCTCGGATCCGGTCGAGCCACACCCCGGTCGCATTCACGACGGCCTTGGCGTGGACCTCGGCGTTCGTCCCGTCGATTCGATTCTGGACGATTGCTCCCGTAACCCCGTGGTCGTCTCGGGTGAGTCTTGTGACCTCGACATAGTTCGCGACGAGGGCCCCTGCGGCGGCCGCGTCCTGCACGACCGCGAGGACGAATCGAGCATCGTCGGCCCACGCGTCGTAGTAGATGCCGGCTCCCGCCAGATCCGTCCGCGCAAGGAGGGGCTCGCGATCCGAGGCGGCCTCGCCCCGAAGCCAGACCCGTCGCGGGAGTCGCCTCGTCGAAAGCAAGTCGTAGAGGAAGAGCCCGAACCGCAGGAGTCGCGGGCCTGGCTTCCGTCCCTTATACGCGGGGATGACAAAGGGCAACGGATGGACGAGGGCGGGCGCCGCGTCAAGGAGTCGATCCCGTTCGCGTGCAGCCGAGCGGACGAGGCCGAACCGGTAGGTCTGGAGGTATCGAAGCCCGCCATGGATGAGCCGAGAGGTCTTCCCGCTCGTGCCGCTCGCGAAGTCCCCGCGATCCAGGAGGCCGGTCCGCAACCCTCGTCGAGCGGCATCTCGCGCGATGCCGGCCCCGACGATCCCGCCGCCGATCACGAGGACATCGAGGACGTCCTCTTGCATCTTCGCGAGGTGGGCGGCCCGCGTTCGGGCGGAGAACTCACCCGTCACCGGGATCGGTCCATGATCGGCCCGGGATTCGTGATGTCCTTCGGATCCAGTTCCCGCTTGCCCTTCTAGAAACCGGAGGAGGATCGGTCGGCTTTCGAGGGAGATGCGCCGATCGTCCCAGCCCCGGCCCGCGGATCGGAGGGCCCTCGCCTCCATGAGATTCGCCGAATCGCCACACCCGATAAAGACGTTCCCTCGTCTCGGAGGAGAGGGCCCAAAGCATTAAGGACGCGGCGAATATGCGACTCGTATCGGTGCGGGATGATTGATCGCGAGGCGATCGTCGAGGTGCTCGAACGCTACAATCCCTCCGGGATTCAGGTCGCGACGATCGGTTCTCATTCCGCCCTCGACGTCTGCGACGGTGCGGTCGAGGAAGGATTCCGGACGTTCGTCGTATGCGAACGAGGACGGGAGGCGCCGTACACGCGATACTTCCGCGCATCGCGAGACAAGGACGGTCGGCCGGTCCGCGGCACCGTGGACGAGACGCTCGTGCTCGGGAAATTCAAGGACGTCCTCACCGAGAAGGTCCAGACTCAGCTCCGCGATCTGAATTCGATCTTCATCCCGAACCGCTCCTTCACGTCGTACTGCGATCTCGGTGAGATCGAGGACAAATTCCTGGTCCCGCTCTACGGGAGCCGCAACCTGCTCCGGACGGAGGAGCGCGAGGAGGAACGCAGCTACTATTGGCTCCTCGAGAAGGCGAAGCTCGCGGCCCCCGAGCGGATCGAGGACCCGCGGGACATCGAGGGCCTCTCGATCGTCAAGCTGCCGCACAAAGTCAAGAAGCTCGAGCGGGGGTTCTTCACCGCGGGAACCTTCAAGGAGTATCGGGAGAAGTCGGAGGCCCTCCTCCAGCAGGACGTGATCACGAAGGAGGATCTCGCGTCGGCCCGCATCGAGAAGTACATCATCGGGCCGATCTTCAACTTCGATTTCTTCTATTCCCCCATCGAAGAGGAAGCCGAGAAGCTCGAGCTCCTGGGAGTCGATTGGCGGTTCGAGACGTCCCTCGACGGACACGTTCGCCTCCCGGCGGATCAGCAGCTCTCGCTCGCGGACGCGGAACGGATTCCGGAGTACGTGGTCGTCGGCCACAACAGCGCGACCCTGCGCGAGTCGAGCCTCAAGGACGTGTTCGACATGACGGAGCGGTACGTGGCCGCGACGCAGCGACATTTTCCGCCGGGGATCATCGGACCTTTCACCCTGCAGACCGCCGTGGACAAGGACCTGAAGTTCTGGGTCTACGACGTCTCGCCTCGCATCGGCGGCGGGACGAACGTCCACATGTCGATGGGCCACCCCTACGGGAACTCCCTCTGGCGTCGGAGCATGAGCACGGGGCGACGGATCGCCATGGAGATTCGCCGAGGGGTCGACACCGGCCGCCTCGGGGAGCTCGTCACCTGACCGGGCCATCTTTGTCAAAGCGCCTCGCGGCCCGACGAACCTTGATGCCGGCCTTCCGTCATCGGCGCGGAGTCGGAAGGGACGACATCGGATGCTCGAGGGCCTCCTCCTATCGGCGGCAGCGATTGCCACCGGCTTCGTCCTCCTGAATCAGGGCGCGAAATTCATCACGGACAATGCGACCCGCATCTCGGGACGGATCGGCCGAAGCCGGTTCGTCGTCGGCGCGTTGCTCGTCTCGACGCTCTCCGCCCTCCCGGAACTCCTCGTGAGCGGGATCGCCGCGGAAGAGGGAAGCCCGGACATCGCCCTCGGGAACGCGCTCGCCTCCACGGTCGTGACGATCGCCTTCGTCATCGGCGCGAGCGCCCTCCTGCGGCCGATCAAGACCTCGCGCGAGATCGTCCTCCGCGATGCGGTGTTCCTGGCGATCGTGACGTTGGTCGCGGCGACGTTGTTGATGGACGGGAACCTCACGCAATACGAGGGCGTCGCGCTGATCGCCCTCTTCGTCCCCTACATCCTGAACCTCGCGATCTCGCAGAGGACCGGTCCCGCCGACGAGATCGAGGAGCGGGTCGAGGACCTGCGGATCGGGCTCGAGTTCACCGGTTGGATCTTCGGTCGGAAAGTCGAGGTCCGGGCCGGGATCAGCTGGCTGATCTTCGGCGTCCTCTGGTCCGTGATGGGCGCTCAGTTCCTCGTCCAGGGGGCGATCTCGCTCTCCGCGATCGCCGGCCTGAGCCCCTGGTTCGTCGGGATCACGGTGGTCGCCCTCGGCACCTCGTTGCCGGACATCGCCGCGGCATACCACGCGACCCGCCGCGGGTACACGGACCTCGTCCTCGGCGAAGGGATCGGGGCGAGCGTCGTGACGACCCTCCTGACCTTGGGCGTGATCGGGATCCTGCGGCCCTCGACGCATTCTGTCGAACTCCTCCTCCCCGTCGTCGCCGCGATGGTCTTCACGTCGTTCCTGCTCCTCGCCCTCATGTTGGGACGATGGCGGATCACGTCGCGCGCGGGGGCCGTCCTCGCGTCGAGCTATTTCGCGATGGTCGCGCTGAACGTGCTGTGGCTCCGAGGCTTCCCGTGATCAGTACACCGCGCCACATCGGACGCAGGTGAGCTTCCCATCGCCGCGGGCCACGAGCTGCCCGGCGCAGGCCGTGCAGAATTTCATCTCGCGGACGAGGCGCCCCTGCTCGTCCCAACTGTGTTGCGGCCACCCGCCGCTCGGAGGCGGGGCCTGACCGGGCCAGCCCCCTTGGGCCGGGGTCGCCGAGGCCGCCTGCGCGCCGGGCGGTGCGGGCGGAGGCGCCTGCGGCGCCGGCGCCGGAGGCATCGTCATCGGACGGGGGCCCGCGTGTTGCATCATCCGGAACTGCTCCTCCATGTAGGCGCCTTGGTCGACCCGCGTCACGGTCGTCCGGGCGATCCGATCGAACAGTCGCTGCCGCGGGTCGCCTTGCTGGGCGGCCCCGACGAGGACGTCGACCAGGACGATGAGCGGGAAAATCTTCGGGAGGTTTCGGACGACGGTATGCACGACGTCCAGATTCCGGTCGATCGCGACGACCCGCAACGCGACGATTTTCTTGCCGACCGTGCCGCCGAAGAGCGTCTCGAGCAGGACGGAATAGATGAACCACATGCCGCCCCAGAAGATTCCGGAGAACCACCAGGCCCAGCCGAGGAACGGGAACGAGAGCGGGATGGCGACGAACAGGCCAACGACCGCGACGATGACCGCGTCGATCACGAAGGCGATGAACCGACGGATCCAGTGCTCCTGCAGGGCAGGATTGTGGCCGATCAAATCGAATGCCGACGGCATTGCCAACCCATCCGAGGGCGGCATATCGGAAAAGCGCAGATAAAGATATGGGCAGATTAATTTCGTTGACCGATTGAAAATTCATTCCCGCGATTCCGTCGGCGGTGTCGACGGCAATTCTTCCTCGACATGCTGCGATCGTCGGAGGAACTCGTTCGGGATTTCCTTCGAGGTGTAGACCGTCTTCCCGGCCTTGTGGATCACGACGCCGGACGCCCGGGCGGTCTTCGCATCGATTTCCAAGATGACCGGCTGAGCGATGCGGACGCGTCCGGCCTCGAGGGCCGCCGCGAAGGTCGCACTGAGGTGGACCATCTTGCGGTCCGAAGGCCGCAGCCCCGCCTCCATCAGGAGGTGGCTCTCTTCCTCCGTCGTCGGATAGAACAACACATCCGGAATGCCCTCCGTCGGCAGGTCGAGGTCGAGGTCCATCGAGTGCCCGTAGGTCGCCCGGATCTTGCCGTCCTCGAACTGGTAGCGGCCCTTGGGATCCGTCTCGATCAGCCCGATCACGTGGTGCTGCCGGACGAACCGGAACCGGCGGTTTCGAATTTGGATCGCGGTCAAGAAGTCGCGGAGGTCGACCCATCCGTGGGCGTCCATCTCGAGGCCGTAGCGCTGCGGGAAATGCCGCAGGACCCCGGCCATCGTCCGACCGAGCAGCTCGACCTCTTCGTCGTTCAGCAGGAACTTCCCTTCACTGCCGCAGTGCGGACAGAATTCCTCCCGGAAGTATCCGTGAGAACGACATTCCTTGAGCATCGTCCCTTCCTGCGATTGTTTGGTATTCGCCAACGCTTTATGAAGTTTCGTCCCCGCGATCCGACGGGAGGTCGGCCTCCCGGACAATGCGAAGGCCGAGGGAGTCGAGTCGTTTCTCGATCGCCCGCACCTCCGGTTTCGCGAGGGCCTTGCGATGCACGTAGGCGAGGGTCGCCCCTTCCGTCCGCTCGACGGCCTGGTCGAGCAGTTCGGGCGAGCTCGAGGTCATTGCATAGGTCGCGAGGAGATGTCCGAACGCGATGCGCCTCCGCAGCGCGAGGTCCGTATGCCGCGGCACGTAATGCCCGCCTCCGATGCCGATCGCGATCGGCCCATCGATCGGGCTCAGGCCGAGGAGGACCCGACCGATGACGCGCGAGGCCTCGCGGTCCCGCCATTCCCGCTCCGTGCTGCCTTGCTCGATGTAGAACGTCGGGGATGTGAGATAGGGACCGTGGTGGGTCGCCTCGAAGGTCACCTCGTAACCGAGATGTCCGCCCGCTAGACGAAGGGACCGGAGCGCCGCGGTCATCCA
>Ga0209268_1000544_pt1 | contig 19593 bp, 21 predicted proteins | sample GraSoiAngelo_143_FD_185900 | JGI IMG/M metagenome (GOLD analysis project Ga0209268, IMG submission 185900) | Grasslands soil microbial communities from the Angelo Coastal Reserve, California, USA - 14_1009_02_30cm (SPAdes) (version 2) | ecosystem: Environmental > Terrestrial > Soil > Grasslands ... | reverse complement strand
TCTTGCCCTTGACGAAGACACAGTAGATTTCCTCGCTCGAGAATCAGGCGTCCGGAATGACAAAAATTAGCCGCCGACTTCGACCCTCATCGACCAGCGGGCATCAGAAACCCTCCACCAAAGCATGAAGGGCGGCGAGCTGCGCCACGGGAAGCTGCTCCGCGCGGGCGTCGGGGCGAAGATTTAACGAGGCAAGCGCTCCGCGAGTTTCTTCGGGTTGCACCAGAGATCGCAGGTTGTTCACCAGCGTTTTGCGCTTCTGCGAAAAAGACAACTTCACAAAATTCAGAAAGCGAGTCTCGTCCTTGAGGGCGAGCTTGGCCCGTTCGCCGGGAAGGCGCAGCGTGATGAGCGCGGAGGTCACTTCCGGCGGAGGCTGGAACGCTTCGCAAGGAATCTCGAAGACGATTTCCGGGCGCGTGTAGAACTGCGTGACGACGGAAAGATAACCATAGTCGCGCGTGCCGGGCGCGGCGCCGAGGCGCGCGGCAACTTCCCTCTGGATTACGAGATGCATTTCGTCGATGAGCGCTGCGAAGGTGAAGAGGTGATGCAGAATCGGCGAAGTGATGTAGAAGGGAAGATTGCCGTAAATGCGGATGCGGCGGCCGGAAGCGAGCGCAGCGAGATCGGTTTTGAGAATGTCGCCGGAGGCGACCGTCAGGTTAGGAAATTCTTTCGCCATGTGGCGAAGCGAGCAGGCGAGGCTGGGATCCAACTCGATGGCCGTTACCGGGCTGCCGCTCGCGAGCAGATGGCGGGTCATTTCGCCGTGTCCTGCGCCAATCTCGATCCAGCAGTGTTGGTCGTCAGCAGGCAACGGCACGGTGGAATGCCGGGAGACGCGAATAGCGCGGGCGATCTGCTCGCGCCAGTCAAGATCGGCGAGAAAATGCTGACCAAGGAGTTGGCGAGGCATGGGGAAAACAGTTTACCAGCAGGGTGCTTCAGGGACTTGGCCAGGATTCCGAGAGAAAATCGAACCAGCTCAATGTACTTCGTCCCTACACGGGATACGGGCCGGGGTGGACCGGGGCTGTTCTTCATTGATTCCTCCACCTCCAATTACCACTCCTTGCAAGCGCAGTTGCAGAAGCGTTCCTCTGGCAACTCACTTGTCAACACTTCCTACACCTGGTCGCACGGTTTGACCACCGATCCAGCGGATCGCAGCACAGGAGGCGCGGCGCTTCCTCAGGTCACCGGCGATTTCCGTGGCAACTACGGTTCCACGATTGCGGACCGCCGGCACGTTCTGACGGCGATCTATGACTTCCCCTTCTACCGTACGCAGCAGGGGCTGGTAGGCCATTTCGTGGGCGGCTGGGAAGTCTCCGGAGTCCAAACCTTCCAGACCAGGCTCCCCTGACCGCCGTGCTGGGCAACGGTATTTGTTTCGGGACCGGAGTTGCCTGCAACGACCTGACTGGCTCAGACTGCCTGCTCGGTGCCTCGCCTCTGGGCTGCCGTCCCGATCAGGTCGACAACCCCAACGCCAACCCTCCAAATACCTACGCGAGTTGGGTTCAATGCGTCCGCGTTCGCTGCGTCGCCTGCCACGCAAACAACGGAAACAAACGAGCGTCCTGGCGCCATCCGCGGCCCAGGCTTCTGGCGCACCGACCTTTCTCTATTCAAGAACATGAAGTTCACCGAGCGCTTTACCGGCCAATTGCGCTTCGACACTTTCAACACGTTCAACCATACCAATCCCATTTGCTGCTTCTCGACAAGCCTTATTTCCTCGTTCTATAACAAGGTGACCTCGACGCGCGATCCGCGGATCCTGCAGCTCGGGATGAAAGTCAATTTCTAGGCTTCGAAGACAGCTAAGGTGAAAACGGCCTCAAACCAGCGCGGCCGTTCTCGTTTTGGTAATCTCTTTGTGATGGTGTTGCAGTCTAAGGCGCCGACAGTCCCCCGGCCAAATTGGGCGAGCGCTTTGCTGGAGCTTGGCTCTTTAGCTGCGGCGGTGCGGACATCTGTGAAGGCAGAGGTCGCAGGATAGAAGCCAGAGGTTAGAGAACCCGGGAGGAAGACAAGACATGAAAATGAGAATTGACTATCACGACAAATTTCGCGAGGAGCCGCTGCGGGCGATGCTCGCGCTGGAGAAATACGTGCACGAGTGCGGGCTGGAGCCGAAGCTGCTCGAGCTGGTAAAAATGCGGGCGTCTCAGATCAATGGCTGCGCATACTGTATCGACATGCATTCGAAGGACGCGCGGGCGCTGGGCGAGACCGAGCAACGCCTCTATGCGTTGAACGCATGGCGCGAGACGCCGTTCTACAGCGAGCGGGAGCGCGCAGGGCTGGAATGGACCGAGGCGGTAACGCTGGTGTCGCACACGCACGTCCCGGATGAGGTGTATGAGCAGGTGCGCAAGCACTTCGGCGAAAAAGAACTGCTGGATTTGACGTTAGCAGTGGTGGCGATCAATTCGTGGAACCGACTGGCGATTTCCTTGCGGGCGATTCCCGGAACATATCATCCGAAGAAGTCGTCTGCGGCGTCGTCGTGAAGAATCGTGGAAATTGGTCGACGGAATCTCGAAGAAGGGCTGGGGCATAAAACAGATTCCTCGCGTTCGCAGGCCGTTGCGTTTGCCAGAGCCAACACGCGCGAAGAGGCGTCGCCTGCTCCGTTCGGATTGACAATGGCAAGGTGGGCGGCGTCGAGGCGCCGTCGGCGGTAGCGGGACCGTGGGCCCGCCCATAGCGTAGAATGGATGGGCATCCAGCAAACGGACTGTCCATGAGAATTTTGTTTGTGGCATCGGAAGGGCTGCCGTTTTCGAAGACGGGCGGCCTAGCGGACGTGGTGGAGGCACTGCCGAAGGCGCTGGTGGCCGAGGGCCATGAAGTGGCCGTGGTCCTGCCGCGCTACCGCGGGACCGCAGCGGCGGCGGTGGTGATCCCGAGCCTGACGATTCCCATGGGCGGCGCGCGGCTGCGCTTTCCCGCGATTGCGGACGGCCCGGCACTCGGCGGAGTACGGTACTTCTTCGTGGATGATCCTGCCTATTTTGACCGCGAAGGGCTGTACGGAAGCGGCGGAAAAGATTTTCCGGACAACGCGGAGCGTTATGCAGAGTTTTGCCGTGCGGCGATCGAGGTAGCGAAACAGATTTGGCCCGCGGACGTGTTTCACTGCCACGACTGGCAGACGGCGCTGGTGCCGGTGCTGCTGCGGACGTCGTACAGTGAAGATCCACTGCTAAAGAACATCCCGGTGGTCTTTACGATTCACAATATGGGCTATCACGGACAGTTTCGGAGGGATGTGTTGGAGCGTGTGGGGCTGCCGCCTAGGCTGTTTAATCCCGAGGGAATCGAGTTTTACGACAGCGTGAACTTCTTGAAAGGCGGACTGGTTTACTCGGATTATTTGACCACGGTGAGCCGGAAGTACGCGCAGGAGATTCAGACAAAGGAATTTGGTCATGGACTGGACGGTGTGGTGCGAAAGCGAGCCGACCGGCTCGTTGGAATCTTAAATGGCGTAGATTACACGGCGTGGGATCCCGCGAAAGACGAGCTGATTGCGGCGAATTATTCAGCCGAGGATTTGAGCGGCAAGCAAGTTTGCAAGCAGGATTTGCTCGAGGTATTCGCGCTGCCGCTCGAGCACCTCAAGCGGCCAGTCATCGGAATTGTGTCGCGCTTCGTGGACCAAAAGGGGTTTGATCTGATCGCGGAGCAGGCGCACGAATTGATGAAGGAAGATTTGATGCTGGTGGTGTTGGGAACGGGCGACCGCAAATATGAAAAGCTGTTCAGTGCGCTGGCGGCAGCGTATCCGGGGCGCGTGGGCTTGAAGATTGCGTACGACAACGTCCTGGCGCACAAAGTGGAAGCAGGCGCGGACATGTTCATGATGCCGTCACGCTATGAACCGTCGGGCCTGAATCAGATGTACAGCTTGAAATATGGTACGGTGCCGATCGTGCGAGCGACGGGAGGGCTGGACGACAGCATCGAGCCGTTTGACGCGGAGCACGGCACGGGGACGGGGTTTAAGTTTTACGAATATTCCGGTGAGGCGCTCTTGTACGCGGTGCAGCAGGCGTTGCATCATTACATGGACGAGCGGGACTGGAAGCGCATCCAACTGAACGGAATGGCGAAGGATTTTTCCTGGAAAAGGCCGGCCGGGGAATACGCCACCCTGTACGAGGTGGCGCGCGCGGCACACGGATTCGCGCCAACGCGCGAGGTTGCGAAGGCGGAAAAGGTCGAGACGGCAGAGAAAGAAGCGGGGGCCAAAGGCCGACCACGGCGGAGAGCAGGCAAAGCGGCCAGGGCGGTGGGACAGCCCACGCCGGGGGACGGGCAAGCTTTTCAACCGGCCGAACCGCTCGGTCCAGAAAAAGAATCAAGGCCAGCCACTCAGGAGTCGACACAGTCTACGGAAAGCTCGATGCAAGATCCTCAGGAATCGGGGCCAGACCCTGGGAACCCTGGGGAGGTAGGGAGAAACCAAAAGCCTGCGGCAACATCTAATTAAACTGACAAAGGAGAGACAGGCGGCATGCCAAAGGCAAGCCGCCGAGGATAAAAGTTATGGCAGACAATTCCATTCCAGCGGCGACAGACGGAAATTTCGAGACGGAAGTCTTGGCCGCGAGCAACTCCAAACCCGTGATGGTGGATTTCTGGGCCGAGTGGTGCCGGCCGTGTCACATGCTGGCGCCCACCGTCGCGGAAATCGCGCATGACTACGAAGGCAAACTGAAGGTAATGAAGCTAAACGTGGATGAAGCGATGAATTCCGCGGGACGCTACAACATTCGCGGAATCCCCACGTTGCTGGTGTTCAAGAACGGGCAAGTGGTGGAGCAGATCGTGGGAGCCGTTCCAAAGGAACAGATTACCAAGGCGCTCGACCGCCACGTCGCGTAACTCAAAAGAGAATCAGGTGGCGTCGTCCTGTGAGATGACGCCACTTTTTTTGTTTTTCATGGCTCTCGCATTTTGCGTATCCTTGCGGGCAAGGGCGACGCGAGCACCTTGCCAAATGCAAAGAAAATCGAGTCCGCGGAGGAACCCCTGGAACGCGGGCAAGCGCGACAGGCGAATGCACGGCCGCTGATTGCAGCGCCCACAGGGCTACGCCTGCGGCTGTTGTTTTGGTGCCTGGCCATCGCGCTGGGAGCGCTCGAGGTGTGGGCACGCCGCAATGAAGTGAATCCCGACAGCATTTCGTACATCGAAATGGCGGAGGCAGCGGCGCAAGGGGGTTGGCACGCGCTGGTGAACGCATATTGGAGCCCGCTTTATCCCCTCCTGCTCAGTGTGGGCATGCGGCTTTTTCACCCGGCGATCTATTGGGAATTTACGTTCGTCCATATGGTGAACTTTCTGCTGTACCTGGGCGACCTGTTTTGCTTCGAGATTTTCTTGAAGGAGTTACTTGCGGCGCGGCGAACAGAAGGCGGTTTGGAGAAAGGGCGGCCGGTGCCGGAAAGGATTGTGTGGATTTGGGGGTACCTGCTGTTGTTGTGGAGCAGTCAGTTCTGGCTGGGCCTGGCGATGGTGAATCCGGACATTATCGTGGCCGGGCTGATCTATGTGGCAACGGCGCTGTTGCTACGGATTTATCAGGGAAAAGGAACCTGGCTTCTCTTCTCGGCTTTAGGGCTGGTGTTGGGCCTCGCGTATCTGGCGAAAGCCGCCATGTTTCCCCTTTCGTTTTTATTTCTTGCCAGCGCATTCCTGCTTTTTGCAAGCAAGCGAGGATCTTATTTAGGCGGGCAGCCCCGGTCTGCTTTTGCATTGGCGGTTTTCATCGCGCTCTCGAAAGACAAACACCGCGCAACGTTCGGTGATGCTGGCAGGCTCAATTACGCGCGGTACGTGGGGGGAGCGCCCATCCTTCATTGGCAAGGCGAGCCGCCGGGAACGGGGAGTCCGGCGCACCCGACGCGAAAAGTTCTCGCCAATCCTCCCATCTATGAGTTCGCGCAGCCGATTGCCGGGAGCTATCCGCCCTGGTACGACCCATCCTATTGGTATGAGGGAATTCGTCCGCATTTTTCGTGGAACAGACAGCTCTGGGTTTTGTTCCGGAGCGCGAATTTATATTTGAAGCTGTTTTCCAGGAGCGGCGCTCTGTATGTCGTGTTGCTTGCGCTGATCGTGCAGGTAGGGAAAGCGGGGGGATGGGATTGGGGAGGAGGTCGAATGAGCCTGGTGTGGCTCCCTACGCTCGCGGCGCTGACAATGTATGCGCTGGTGCTGGTTGAACAACGATATGTGAGCCCGTTTGCTGTAATGCTGCTCGTGTGGGTTTTAACGAGCGCGCGATTTTCCGCGAGCAAGGCAGAAACGGTGCGAAAACGCACGGCTCCCGCGGTGATTCTTGCCTTGGCCCTGGCAATGGCCTGGCCGGTGGCACGCGATTTGAGGGATACTCTCGCGAACCGGCCCGATGAGCCGTGGCAAGTTGCCGTCGGCCTGCACAAGATGAAAATTTCGCCCGGTGCGCGCGTGGGAGCGATCGGGACGGGGCCGAGCGCGTACTGGGCACACTTGGCTCGAGTGCAAATTATCGCGGAAGTTTCGGAGCTGGATCAGTTAAGCTTTTTGGTCGCCGGTCCCGCCAGAAAGGAAGAAGCTCTCCGCAAATTCTCGGAACTTGGGGCGAAAGCCGTGGTAATGAAGAGTTCGTCCGCCCCGCAGGCGATCGATGGATGGCAGGAAGTAGGCGGGACCCATTACTATGTCTGGCGTCCTGCCGGCCATTAGGATGAGGCGGCGCTACCTTTCTTACCCTCTGCGAGAGAACGAGCAAATGAAGAAATCCAGCGAGACCGATTTGGTGCGTTGTCATTGGGCGCAAAACGAGCTGAGCATCGCTTATCATGACGCGGATTGGGGTGTGCCGGTCCACGACGAAAGGAAATGGTTTGAGTTTTTGATTCTGGAGGGTGCGCAGGCGGGATTGAGCTGGGACACGATTTTACGGAAACGCGCGCGGTACCGGGAGGTGTTTGACGGATTCGATCCCGAGAAGGTGGGGCGGTATGACAGAAAGAAAGTGCGGGAGCTATTGCGGGATGCAGGCATTATCCGCAACAAGCTGAAAATCGATGCGGCCATCGGGAATGCACGGGCCTTTCTGAAAGTGCAGGAAGAATTTGGATCGTTTGACCGCTACGTCTGGCGATTTGTGGACGGTCGGCCAAGGCAGAACGCCTGGAAGACGCACAAGCAAGTGCCGCCAAAGACGCCGCAATCCGATGCGTTAAGCAATGACTTGCAGAAGCGCGGATTCCGGTTTGTGGGTTCGACGATTTGCTACGCGCTGATGCAGGCCACCGGCATGGTTAACGATCATCTGGTCAGCTGCTTCCGCTACAAGGACCTTTCCGGGCAGAGGCCCGGCTCCTAGAATCCGCTCCAACTCTGCCGTGAATTAAATAGGGTAATATCTCGCATCATGCAAACGGACATGCCTGATCCGTCGTACCGCCGGCTGAAGTCAAGGGCCGCTTGCGCAGACGCGCCGGCCAGCGTACGATTCTAAATTGTTGTTTCTGCCGTTTCCCACCAGTCGTATTCCTCTCAGGGCATTGCGGAGAGGGAAGGGTGCGGCCTGGTGAGCGCTGTTGTGCCCGGCGAACCGGGAAAGCGTGAGAACAAGGAAAAAGAATGAAATCCGTTGTGGTGGTAGGCGCGCAATGGGGTGATGAGGGCAAGGGCAAGGTCGTAGACTATCTGTCCGGCTCGTTCGACTACATTGCACGCGTTGCCGGAGGCCACAACGCGGGGCACACCGTCATCATCGGAAAAGACCGCTTCGTGCTGCAGCTCATCCCCTGCGGAATTTTGCGGCCGCAGCGGCACGCGGTCATCGGCACAGGCGTGGTGGTGGATCCTGCCGCGCTGGTGGCCGAGATGGAAACCCTTGCAAACGCCGGCGTGGACGTGAACGGGCGGTTGCACATCAGCAATCGTGCGCACTTGATCTTTCCTTACCACCGAGAACTGGATAAAGCGGCTGAAATAGCGCGTGGCGCCAACAAAATCGGCACAACCTCGCGCGGCATCGGCCCGGCCTACGAAGACAAGATGGCTCGTCGCGGGCTGCGCGTTTGCGACTTGCTGGAGCCCGAACTGTTTCGCAAGAAGGCCGCGCAGGTGGTGGCGGAAAAGAACCGGCTAGCAAAGGGCGCCTACGGAGCAGACATTGACTTTTCGCATGAAGTGGAAGAAACGCTGAAGCTAGGAGAAAAAATTCGCGGCTACATCTGCGATACGGCGGAACTGGTCAACGGCGCACTCGACGAAGGGAAGTCCGTGCTGTTCGAAGGCGCGCAAGGGACTATGCTCGACATCGACCACGGGACCTATCCTTTTGTGACGTCGTCGAGCGCGACCTCCGGCGGCGCAGCGACGGGCGTGGGCGTGCCGCCGACAAAAATCAGGCATGTGCTGGGAGTTTCCAAGGCCTACACCACGCGGGTGGGCGGAGGACCGTTTCCGACGGAAATGCCCGACCTGGATGCCAAGGAAGTGCGCGACCGCGGGAATGAATTTGGTGCGGTAACCGGCCGGCCAAGGCGCTGCGGCTGGCTGGATTTGCAGGTGCTGCGGTACGCGAAGATGATCAATGGGATTGATTCGCTCGTGATCACAAAGCTCGACGTTTTTGACACGCAGCGTGAGATTCAGGTTTGCGTGGGCTACAAATACAAAGGGAAGGCACTAAAAGAGATGCCTGCGCTCGCGGAACAGTACGAGCACGTTACTCCCGAATACAAGACGCTTCCGGGGTGGTGCGTTCCGACTTATGGTGCCAAGGACGGGGAAAGGCTGCCGAAAGCGGCGCTGGAGTATTTGGGTTTCATTTCCGATTTTCTGCAGGTGGAAATTGGCATGATTTCCACGGGCCCCGATCGCGACGCTACGATTGTGGCGGCAGGGACATTGCTGTCGAAATGGCTGTGAGAGAAGACTCGTAATTTGTGACTCGTGACGGATGGCACCTTTCTATCGGGTGCCTTGTGTAAACCTGGAATGCTCACCTTTGAAGAAGCACGCCGAAGAGTAATCGAACAGGTTGCAAAGATGCGAGGCCCGCGCACGAGCGCAAGTGTGAGTGTGTGGGATGCACTTGCACTGGTGCTGGCCGAAGAAGTCAAGACGGATCGCGAGTACCCGCCGTTTGACCGCTCCACGCGCGACGGTTATGCCGTGCGTTCGAAAGAGGTCCAGGCTGGGGCGCGGCTCGAGTGCGCCGGAGAAATCAAAGCCGGGGACACGGTTAGGGAGGCGCTGGCGGCCGGCACCTGCGTGCAGATCATGACGGGCGCCGCGGTGCCCCCGGGCGCGGACGCCGTGGTGATGATCGAGTACACCAAGCGGGCGGGCGATCTCGTTCACTTCGAACGAGCGGCGCAGGCCGGGCAAAACATTGTGCCGCGTGGAAGCGAGGCGCGAGCGGGGCAAACCATCTTGAAGCCGGGAATGCGTCTGGGGTTTGCGGAGTTGGCGCTGGCGGCGCAAGTTGGAGCGACGCAATTGCAGTGCGCGAAACGACCTCGCGTGGCGATTTTGTCGACCGGCGACGAGGTCGTGCTCATCGATGAGCAACCGGGAGCATTTCAGATTCGCAACAGCAATAGCGTCTCGCTCGCAGCGCAGGTTCGAATTGCGGGAGGCGAGCCGGTGGTTTTGGGGAATGCCGCGGACCGCATCGAGGACCTCGGAGAAAAAATCGAGCGCGGCTTAAGCGAAGACGCGCTGGTACTGACCGGCGGCGTTTCGATGGGGAAGTACGATCTCGTGGAAGGCGTGCTGAAGGCGCTAGGCGCGGAGTTTTTCTTCGATGCCGTATTCGGCCGGGGAAGCCCGCGGTATTTGCGATTTGCCGGGACAAGCCGGTGTTCGGTCTGCCGGGGAATCCCGTGTCGACGATGGTCACGTTTCAATTGTTTGTGGTTCCCGCGATCGATTTGTTGAGCGGCGCGGAAGCCCGTCCGTTGGCGCTGCTGGAAGCGCGGCTGACCGATGCCTTGAACGAGAGGCCGGGCCTTGACCACTTTTTGCCGGCACGCATCGAGTGGCGTGGCGCGACAGCGGAAGTAAAGGCCCTGAAATGGCAAGGGTCGGGTGACATTGCGGCGCTGGCAGGAGCGAATTGCTTCCTCCTGGTACCCGCCGATGGCCAAGAGATTGCCGCGGGGGAGCGTGTTGCGGTGTTGCTAAGAAAGGACGTCGTGTAGACGAGGAGATGGCCAAGCTCTCCCATTACGGCGCAAAGGGCGCGGTGCGGATGGTCGATGTGTCGGCTAAAGCGGTGACCACGCGAACCGCATCAGCCCAGGGTTTCGTAAAGATGAAACCGCGCGTGGTCGACGCGGTTCGCCGGCTGAAAAATCCCAAGGGCGACCCCTTGGAGGTGGCGCGGATCGCAGGAATCGCGGCGGCCAAGCGGACGGCGGAGTGGATACCTCTTTGTCATCCTCTGCCCCTCACGCACATTGATGTGACCGCACGGCTGTGCAAGAATGGCGTGGAAGTGCGATCCGCAGTGACGACGGCGGCGCAGACGGGTGTGGAAATGGAAGCACTGGTTGCCGTGGCTGCCGCAGCCCTCACGGTTTACGACATGTGCAAAGCCCTCGATAAAGGGATGGAAATCAAGGATATCGTGCTCGTCGAGAAAACGGGTGGAAACAGCGGGGACTACCGCCGGGCGGGGGCTCGGCAGGGGCGCGGGCGATGACCACTTCGATCGCCAAATCGGTCAGATTGCTGCTGGCGGAGGACAATCCGCTGGTGCGCGATTTGATTGTCAAAGGACTTGATCCTTTTTGTCTAGTGGAGGTGTGCAAGGATGGCGCGGACGCCTTGCTCAAGGTGGTTGACTCTCCGCCGGATGTGATTCTTTGCGATTACAAAATGCCGGTGCTGGACGGGAGACAACTTTTTGAGAAGCTGCGCGCGCGCGATACAACGCGGCACATTCCCTTTTTGTTTATGGCCAGCCGCCCGGACATTGAGGAACGTTTGAGGCCGTTAGTGGACGGCGTCGAGGATTTCATCACCAAACCGTTCCTGGTCAAGGATCTCGTGAGAATTGCGAAGAAAGTGATTGATCGCTTGCACCTGGAAAAGCTGCAAAAGAGCGCTTCGCGCCCGGGTGTCATCCAGGGACGGCTGGAAGAGATGAGCATGATCGACCTAATGCAATCGTTGGAAATGGGGCAAAAATCCTGCCGCTTGACTGTGCGCAACAACGGTGTCCAAGGTGAGCTTTACTTTGCCGGCGGCCAGTGCCGCGATGCGAAAGTCGGCAAAGTGGAAGGCGATGACGCGGTTTATAAGATTGTGTTATGGACCGCGGGAGAGTTTGAGATCGACTTCAACGCGGCCAACGCCTCGAAGCGCACGACCACGACCAAGAACACTACGGGACTGCTGATGGAAGCGATGCGGCTGATGGACGAAGCCAATCGCGACCAGGACCCCGTTGCCACGCCCTGACGCCAGACTAGAAGCCCTCCTCATGCGCGTAGGGGTTCTCACCATTAGCGATAGCGTGGCCAAAGGCGAGCGCGAAGACCGTTCCGGTCCGGCCGTTGTGGCCGCCTGCCGCGGGCTAGGTTGGGAAGTCACCGTGGCATCGCAGATTTCAGACGACCCCGCCGGGATTCGCGAACAATTGCGGTCGCTGGCAGACTCAGGGCGCGTGGATGTTTTGCTCACCACCGGAGGAACGGGCATCGGGCCGCGGGACAATACCCCCGAGGCGACGCAGGCGGTTGCTGACCGGATTGTGCCGGGAATCTCCGAACAGATGCGCCGCAAGGGGCTGGAGCATACCCCAACGGCCGTGCTTTCGCGCGGCACGGCAGCGGTGAGGAACAAGACGCTCATCGTCAACCTGCCGGGAAGCCCCAAAGGGGCCGCGGAGTCGCTTGATGCCGTAGCGCACCTATTGCCCCACGCCGTAAAGGTTCTTCACGGCGCCCGACACGATTAAGGTCCACAAATTCTTGCGAATACGCGAATCTTCGGTTGACCGATTATCGAATCAAGTCAAGAATGTTGAATCATGACCCAAAAACTTTCCGATAAGAAACTGGCGGTTTTGGGAGCCGGGAAATTGGGCGGCATCTTGCTGCGGGCGTACCTGAAGCAGGAGCTCTTCGCGCCGAAGCGCGTGACTGCGACGGTGTCACACGCGGAAAAGGCTGCCGCGCTATCCAAAGAGCTTGGCGTGCAGGTGATGACCGAGAACCGCAAAGCGGTGCCGGGCGCGGACATTGTGTTGCTGTGCGTCAAGCCGAAAGTAGTCGCCGAGGTATTGAACGAAATTGCGCCGGAGTTGAATGAGAAAACATTGGTGATTTCCGTAGCGGCTTCTGTGCCCACCACTTACATCGAGGAACATCTCGGTAAGAAGGTTCCCGCGGTGCGCGTGATGCCGAATACGCCTTCGGCCGTCGGTTGTGGCATGACGGGGATTTGCCGCGGCGCCCATGCCGGAGCGGAGCACCTGGAGATAGCGCGAGCCATGTTTAACGCCGTGGGGCGCACCGTAGTGGTGGACGAAAAGAATATGGACGCGGTCACGGGGCTTTCCGCAAGCGGCCCTGCGTTCGCTTACATCATCCTTGAATCGCTTGCGGAAGCCGGCGTCAAGGTGGGCTTGCCGCGGGATGTGGCGACCTTGCTGGCAGCGCAGACCATGAAAGGGGCGGCGAGCGTGGTGTTGGAAACCGGGGATCACCCGGCGCTCCTGAAGGACGCAGTCACGACCCCTGCAGGCTGCACCATCGATGGAATACTCGAACTGGAAGAGGGCAAGCTACGCGTGACGCTGATCAAAGCCGTCGTGAAAGCCACCAGCCGCGCCGGCGAACTGCTTTTCGAGAAGTAAGCAACTCCCAAGAATCGAAATTAGTGATAGGATGCTGCGCATGAGGAGAACGTGCCCAGAGCATATCTTCCAGTCCTGATCTATGCGGCGCTCGTCGTGGCGTTTCCCGCGGTGACGCTCATTCTTGCCAAGCTCATCCGGCCGGCGTCCACCTCCTACGGACCGAAGCTGCAGCCTTACGAATGCGGGATTGCACCGGAGAGCCATGCGCGTGGACGATACTCCGTTCGGTTTTACATCATCGCCATGTTATTTGTCGTCTTCGATGTCGAGACGATGTTCCTGTTTCCCTGGGCGATTTTGTACCGCGGGTGGGTGCTGACCCACATGGGGCTGTTCGCGCTGGTCTCCATGTGCGTGTTCCTCGGGATTCTGCTAATCGGGTACGTGTGGTTGTACAAGAAAGGCGCGCTCGAGTGGGCTTGATGCCGGAAGGCGCATGTGCTCGGGCGCTGCCGATTTGCATTCCAAGTTCTTGTCGTTGACTAGTTTTTTGCCGTGTGTTAGAAACGCGCGCGTTTGACACGCGGGCCTTTCTTCGACGAGTGGGCATCTTAGCACTTCAGCTCGCGGAGGGGCCGGAGCCGCAATTACTCAGGGTCTATGGCCGACGAACCCAAGGAACAACAGCCTTCCGGCGTGCCCGCGGGCGACAAGCCCGCAGGCAGCTCCGCTCCCACATCCACCCCCCCAGCGAAGGCCCCCGCCGCGGCACCGCCGGCTGCGGCACCGCCGAAACCTGCCGCGCCTCCGCCACCGAAGCCTCCCGTGCAGCTGCAGACGCCGCTGAACAATGAACTGGTCGGGCGAGTTCGCGCCAAGTTTGCAGCGGCGCTCCTGGAAGCGATCGAAGACCGCAAGCAAGCGATTCTGACGGTGGAATGCGGGCGGCTGGCGGAAGTCGCACAGTATTTGCGCGACGAAGAAAAGTTCGACCTGCTTTCCGACCTGACGGCAGTGGATTGGCCCAGGCGCGAGAAGCGCTTCGACGTAGTGCTCAATCTTTATTCGTTTGCAAAGAATGAACGCTTGCGCGTGAAGGCCAGGGCTGGCGATGGCGAACAGGTCCCCAGCATTGCCGGGGTTTGGCCAACAGCCAATTGGCTCGAGCGTGAAGCGTTCGACATGTTTGGGATCATTTTTGCTGGACATCCCAATCTGACGCGCATTCTTTTGCCCGACGAGTGGCAAGGTTATCCGCTCCGGAAGGACTACGACATCATCGAGCAGGACACCAGCTGGGTGAAAGAAAACCTGGGCATTGAAAGCGGGCAATGACGGGCGGGCAATAAACGGGCATGGCTAGCAACACCATCGCGGGAACCGGAGAGAAGCAGCAAACGCTGCTGGGCGCGGACGAACTCATCCTGAACATGGGGCCGCAGCACCCGTCCACGCACGGCGTGCTGCGCGTGAAGCTCAAACTCGACGGCGAGCGCGTGATCGGCTCCGAGTGCCTGATTGGCTACCTGCATCGGGGCGTAGAGAAAATCGCCGAAAACCGTACTTATCAGCAGTTCGCGCCGTATGTCGACCGCATGGATTACGTCGCTGCGGTCAGCAACGGCCTGGGTTACTGCGAAGCCGTCGAGAAATTGCTGATGGTGGAGGCGCCGCCGCGCGCGCGTGTGATTCGCACCATCCTGACGGAGCTGCAGCGGATTGCCAGCCACCTCCTGTGGCTCGGGACGCACGCGCTCGACATCGGGGCGCTCACACCGCTCTTCTATTGCTTCCGCGAGCGGGAAGAGATCCTGAAAATTTTCGAAAAATATTGCGGAGCGCGTCTGACCACGCACGCGTTTCGCATTGGCGGGCTGCAATATGAGGCGCACGACACACTGGAAAAAGACGTCGAGCGCTTTTGCAAAGCCTTCGAGCCGCGCATCAAGGATTACGAAGACCTGCTAACGCAAAACCGCATCTGGTTGGGCCGCACCAAAGGCGTGGGGATTTTGCAGGCCGCCGACGCTATCGCCTTGGGTGCAACCGGCCCCGTGCTGCGGGCCAGCGGCGTGAAGTGGGACATTCGCAAAGCGATGCCCTACGCCGCCTACGATCAGTACAAATTTGAAATCCCCGTCGGCGCCACGGGAGATACCTACGACCGGTATATGGTGCGCATGGAAGAGATGCGGCAGTCGCGGTTGATTTGTCTGCAGGCGATTGAAAACATTCCCGCCGGGCCGATCATGGCAAAAGTTGGCAAAGTGCTGAAGCCGCCCCCGGGCGAAGTCTACCATTCCATCGAAGCGCCCAAGGGCGAGTTGGGCTACTACGTGATTAGCGACGGAACGGTGCAGCCGTATCGCGTACGCATCCGGCCACCGTCGTTCGTGAATCTGCAGTCGTTTGACCACATGGTGAAGGGACACCTGGTGGCCGACGTCGTGGCGATCATCGGAACGCTCGACATTGTTTTGGGAGAAGTGGATCGCTAGTGTGGGGAACTCGAAAAACGGGCAAGCTGCCGGGGTGACAAGTCACAAATGCAAGAGGTAACGCAAGCCACGATGGAATTCATGAAGCAGTATTGGGCTCCGCTCGTCTGCGGACTGGCCATCGTAGCGGTCTTGCCGCTCATCGTCGGCTACGTCGTGTTGGTTGAGCGCAAAATCATGGCCGATATGCAGGCGCGGCTCGGACCGATGCGCGTGGGGCCACACGGCCTGCTACAGCCCATTGCTGACGCGGTGAAGCTGCTCATCAAGGAAGACATCATCCCCGACGACGCGGACAAGCTCGTTTTCTGGCTCGCGCCAGTGCTTTCTGTGGGAGCCGCTTTGCTGGCGATGGCCGGTCTGGCGATTGGGCCCGCTTTCCAAATCGCACAAGACATCAACGTCGGAATTCTTTTTGTGGTCGGCGTGAGCGCTATGGGCATCTTCGGCATCGTGCTCGGAGGCTGGGCATCGAACAGCCATTATTCCCTGATGGGCGCGCTGCGCAGTTCCGCGCAACTGGTGAGCTACGAAACCGCGGCGGGCATGGCCCTGGTGTGCGGGCTGCTCTTTGCCGGCACTTTGAACGTCACTTCGATCGTGGAAGCCCAGCGCAACCAGGGCATTTGGTTCGGATTGCTTGCGCCCGTGGCGCTTTTCACCTACTTGGTGGCCTCTATTGCCGAGACGAATCGGGCGCCCTTCGATTTGCCCGAGGCGGAATCCGAACTGGTGGCCGGTTACATGACGGAATTCAGCGGCTTTCGCTGGTCGCTGTATTTTCTCGCGGAATACACAAACATGATCGTTGTCGCCTCCGTGGCGACGACGCTATTCCTCGGTGGCTGGCTGCGCCCTTTTTCGGAAACGCGCTGGCTCAATTTCATTGATTTTTTTCCGCCGCTCTTAACGGCGGTGATTGGCGTCTATTGCCTCATGCGCACGCCAAAACAGCCCGCGCGCGTTCAGCAACTGTTCATGCTGGCGGTTGCGGGCTTGTGCTTTGCAGTGGCGGCGGTCCTGGCCTCGCCCGTGCTAGTGCCCATTGCGAAACCCTCTCTGGCCGCCGCCGTCAGGCCGTTCTACGCGGGCATTCACGGTGGCTTCTGGTTCATTTTCAAAGTCAGCGCCTACATTTATTTCTTCATGTGGCTGCGCTTCACGTTGCCGCGCTATCGTTTCGATCAACTGATGCGCCTCGGCTGGCATTTCCTGATTCCGTTGTCCATCATCAACGTGCTGCTGATCGGGATCGCCATGATCGTAGGGGTGTATTACCACCTGAATGGCTGGCGGCTGCTGCTGGCCACCCTCCCCGCATCCATTATGGCGCTGATCATTGCGCTGTTCATTTTGGCCCTGGACCAAAAGGGCGAGGCGCAGAAAGCGCCCAGTCGCGCACCGGATTCTTATGCTTGATCAAGCCATCTTTTATTTGTTCGCCGGCGTCGCCGTGGTCAGCGCGATATTGACCGTCACGCGGCGCAATGCCGTGCATAGCGCCATCTTCCTAATCACTGCGCTGCTGGCAACCGCGGGAATCTTCCTCGAACTGCGCGCAGAATTTCTCTTCATCGTGCAGATCATCCTCTACGTGGGCGGCATCATGGTGCTTTTTGTGTTCGTGATCATGCTCGTGAACCTGGATGTGGCCGTCCGTCAGTTGCAGTTTGCGAGGCAAAAATGGGTTGGCTTGCTCATCTCCCTGGCGCTGGCAGCGCAGGTGGGCCTGATGCTGTGGTCGAGCAGGAAAATCCCCGGCCAGGGAGTGCCGGTCCTTAATGCGGTACCCGCCGACAAATTGCCGCCGAACTCAGAAGAGGTGGCCAAGAGCTTGTTCTCGTCCTACTTGTTGCCGTTCGAGATTGCTTCGGTGTTGTTGTTGGTGGCCATGATCGGTGCGGTGGTTATGGCAAAGAAAAGGACATAAACATTCATGCTTCCGATTGGACATTATCTTTTTCTCGGCCTTGCGCTTTTCATTATCGGCGCGATCGGGGTGGTCACGCGGCGCAACGTGATTGTCATTCTGATGTCCATCGAGCTGATTCTGAACGCCGTGAACATCAATCTCGTGGCCTTTTCGCGCTTGTACGGCGACGTCGCAGGGCAGGTTTTCGCGCTGTTTATCATCGCCGATGCCGCCGCCGAAGCCGCGGTGGGGCTCGGAATCATCATCGCGTTCTTCCGGAACCGCGAAACCGTTCTTGAAGACGAAATGGACTTGTTGAAGTGGTAGGGGCGCGCCACGACATGACTCAGGGAAAACAAATCGCATGACGCCGACGGGCTACTTCCTCGAGCATCTCTGGCTGATCCCGCTGTTTCCGTTGGCGACGGCGTCGCTGATGCTATTGGTGGGCCGGCGCCTTCGGAAAAGCGCCGTAAGTCTGTTTTGCGTCGGCAGCGTGGGAGTGTCGTTCGCTTACGCGTTGGGCGCAGTCACGCAATTGTTGTCCGCCCCTCCCGAGAACCGCGTCGTGCAGCACATTCTTTTCGAATGGCTTGCGCCCGGCCAGATGCTGCTCAGTAGCGGGCAAGTGGTGCCCTTCACCGCCGACTGGGGATACTTGCTCGACCCACTTTCTTCTGTGATGGTGCTCGTCGTCACCGGTGTGGGCTTCCTGATTCACGTCTACTCGATTGGCTACATGGGCCACGAAGGCGGCTACTACCGCTTCTTCGGGTACATGAACCTGTTCATGTTCTCCATGCTCACGCTGGTCCTGGCGAACAACATGCTCCTCATGTTCGTGGGCTGGGAAGGCGTGGGCCTGTGCAGCTATTTGCTGATCGGGTTCTACTTCCTGAAGAAATCCGCTTCCGATGCCGGCAAAAAGGCCTTCATCGTGAATCGCATCGGAGACGCGGGATTCATCCTCGGCATTTTGCTGACCGCGGTGACCTTCGCGACGATCCGGTTCACTTCGGCGGGGCTTACGGATACCGCAGCCAATTCTGGAATCCTCCAGGCGCTGGACGGCGCGCTAAGCGCGCATGCGCTTGCGGCGGGGGCGCCGGTGCTGACGACGATTGCATTGTTGCTCTTTGTGGGCGCCACGGGCAAGTCCGCGCAGATTCCGCTGTACGTGTGGCTCCCCGACGCGATGGAGGGCCCCACTCCGGTCAGCGCGTTGATCCACGCGGCCACCATGGTGACCGCCGGCGTTTACATGGTGGTACGGATGAACGCCATCTACCGGCTCGCGCCGCTGGCCATGGATGTGGTTGCCGTGATCGGCGTGGTCACGGCGATTTTTGCCGCCTCCATGGCGCTGGTGCAAAACGACATCAAGAAAGTTCTGGCCTACTCCACCATCAGCCAGCTCGGCTACATGTTTCTCGCGCTCGGGGTGGGAGCTTTCGCCGCGGGCATTTTCCACCTGATGACGCACGCCTTCTTCAAAGCGCTTTTGTTCCTCGGCGCAGGCAGCGTGATTCACGCCATGTCCGGCGAGCAAGACATTCAAAAGATGGGCGGCCTGTGGGGCGAAATTCCTGTCACGGCACGGACCTTCTTTGTGGCTACCCTGGCGATCGCCGGGATTCCCCCGCTTGCGGGGTTTTTCAGTAAGGATGAGATTCTCGGGCGCGCGTTCGAGCGGCATCCTGCTCTGTGGATCGTCGGTTTCATCACCGCAGGCATGACTGCGTTTTACATGTTCCGATTGGTGTTCCTCACGTTTTTCGGCTATTCCCGTGCCGACAATCACGCGCAAAAACACATTCACGAATCGCCGCGAACGATGACCATCCCCCTGATGATTCTTGCGGTGCTTTCCGTGGTTGGCGGATGGATCGGCTGGCCCGCATCCTTGTTCGGAAGCAATCAGTTCGAGAAGTTCCTCGAACCCGTAATGTCCAGCGCCGGAGCGACGGAGTCCGCGAAGGCCGTTCAGGAGAGCTCGACCACGGAATATTTCCTGATGCTCGCCTCCATCGCCATTGCGGTGGCCGGCATTTGGGTGGCGTATGAGTTCTATCGCACCAAGCGCTTCGCTCCCGAATTGGTTGCCGGAAAAATGAAGGGATTCTATCGGGTGCTCTTCCACAAATATTACGTGGACGAGATTTACGACGCCCTGTTCGTGAACCGCACCAAGGATCTGGGCACGCTGCTCGGTCAGATCGACGCAAAAGTCATCGACGGTGTCGGCGTGGATGGCACGGGCTGGCTGGCCCGCTTTGGTTCGACGCTTTCCATGTGGTGGGACAAATGGATCATCGACGGGCTGCTCAACTTCGGTGCCAAGTTCACGC
>Ga0209268_1000535_pt1 | contig 19829 bp, 19 predicted proteins | sample GraSoiAngelo_143_FD_185900 | JGI IMG/M metagenome (GOLD analysis project Ga0209268, IMG submission 185900) | Grasslands soil microbial communities from the Angelo Coastal Reserve, California, USA - 14_1009_02_30cm (SPAdes) (version 2) | ecosystem: Environmental > Terrestrial > Soil > Grasslands ... | reverse complement strand
CCGCGAGGGCCAGCAGCAGCGGGAGCGCGGATACGCCATGCGTCCGTACCATGAGGACACCTCGCGGCCGACTACTGATCTGATCGTACCAGCGTAGCCTTGACTCGCGCAAGATGCGGTCACGCTCTACACTTCGAGTCATGACGCGTTGTGGGACCATCGTGCTCGCGGGCCGACCGAACGTCGGCAAATCCACACTGCTCAACGCACTCGTGGGCGAGCACCTCGCCATCGTGTCACCGAAACCCCAGTCCACGCGCCTGCCCGTTGTCGGCCTGCTGACCAAGGACGACACGCAATACATCTTCACCGATTCGCCGGGTCTGCTCGAGCCCGAGTACCGGTTGCATGAAGCCATGCGCGCGGCCGCGCTGCGGGCGATCGACGACGCGGAGGTGATCGCGTATCTGCACCCGCTCGGCGAGTATCCGGCCCCGCCGCTCGCCACGGTCGCTCGCCTCGAGCGCGCCCCGCGCGCGCCAATCGTAAACGTCTACACGAAGTCCGATCTTGTGAGTCCGTCTAACCGTCCGACCGTCCAACCGTCCGACGTTCTTCTCTCCGCCGTCACCAGTGAAGGCCTCGACGCCTTGCTCGCCACGTTACGCGAGCGGGTGCCCGAAGGTCCCTTTCATTATGATCCCGAAGAGCTCGCCACGCAGCCGATGCGTTTCTTCGCGTCAGAATTCATTCGCGAGGCGGCGTTCGAGCAACTGCATGAAGAGCTGCCGTACAGCGTCGCGTGCGAGATCGATGAGTTCCGGGAGGGCGCCGAGCCGGTATATATTCGGGCGGTGTTGTACGTCGAGCGGGAAAGCCAGAAGGGGATCGTCATCGGCGAGGGTGGCCGCACCATCAAGGCCCTCGGCGCCGCGGCGCGCGCCAAGATCGAGACGCTGCTCGGGGACCAGCGCGTCTTTCTGGAACTGCACGTGAAGGTCTTGCCCAAGTGGCGCCGCAACGAACCGGCCCTCAAACGACTGGGATACGCCGCCTCATGAGCCTCGCGCCCGACCTGCTCGAGATCCTCGTCTGCCCCAAGTGCAAAGGCCCCCTCGAGCATCGCCTCAATCCGGAAGCCCTCGCCTGTCACGCGTGCCGGCTGATCTATGCCGTCGAGGACGACATTCCCATCATGCTGATCGATGAGGCGAAGCCTTTTTAGACGAATGTTGGAAGGTTGGACGGTTGGAATGATTGTTCTTTCCAACATTCCAACCGTCCAACTTTCCGCCCAGGAGCCGCCCCTCAACGCCGGCGCGCTGTTCTTGGCGTTCCCAGTCGGCGCGCAAGCCGTCGGCATGGGGCAAACGGCCACGGCGTCGGCCGGGCGGGGGGAAGCGGCATTCTGGAATCCCGCCGGCCTCGCCACGCTCGCCGCCGACGAGTTCGCGTTGCACAGCGCGAGTCTCGTGGCGGGGAAAAGCAATGTCCTGGCGGCGTACTTCCCCTCGCGCGGCATCGGTGTCCTCGGCGGCGCGGTCTACCTCGTCGACTACGGCGATCTCGATCGCACCGACCAGAACGGCAATACGATCGCGCGCATCGCGCCGCGCAACTTCGAATTCCTCGCATCGTACGCGACCAATCTGACCGGTTCCGTCGTGTTCGGCGTCAGTTACAAGCTCGTCCAGTTCCGCGTCGATTGCAGCGGCGACTGCCGGGACTTCCCGGCGGGCATGGGCGCGACCCACGCCCTCGACTTCGGGGGCCAGTTCAGCATCGGTGCCGGGCCAGGCGGGCCGTTACGCATTGGGATCGCCCTGCGCAACGTCGGCTTTCGACTGCAGGTCCAAAACCAGGCGCAGGCCGACCCATTGCCTACCCGTCTCGCCGTCGGCGCGCTCTACGAGATCCGACTCCGGCCCCTCAGTTCCACCACCGGTCACGCTTTAGATCAGGCCTTCGACGTGAAGCTCGCCGCCGACGTCGACAGTCCCTGGGGACAGGTGGGGCAGTCGGAGACGCGACTCGGCGTCGACATCGGCTACCAGCGGCTCGTGCGCCTGCGCGCCGGGTATGCGTTCGTCCAGGACGGATTGAGCGGACCCAGCGTGGGCCTTGGTGTGGAGAGTGGCTCGCTTGGCGTCGATCTCGCGCGCGCGTTCCTTACGGGGTCCGATCTGCAAGCGGACAACCCGACGTTTTTCTCGTTCCGGGTCACATTCTAATGAGGTGGTCAGCGTGCCTCGCATTTCTCGGCACGCTGGGATCGGCCGCGCAGGCGCAGCGGCAGGAGCCTCCGGCCAGCGTCCTCGTCCGGCCGCTCGCGTCGTTGATTCTCCCGGGCACGGGGCAGTTGCTGGCACACCAAGATCGCGGAGCGGTGTACATCGCGGCTGAGGTCTATCTTCTTTCGCGCTACCTGCAGCTCCATCACGAGGCCAGGGTCCAGGCCCACCGCTTCCAGAACCTCGCGTTCGACGTCGCGCGGCACGCGTTCGCGCCGATCCGGCGAGACACCGTCTTCGAGTACTACGAGCAGATGGAGCGGTTCGCCGAGAGCGGCAGCTACGATGCGGATCCCGGTCCGGCCTTCATCCCGGAAGGCGATCCGGCGACCTACAACGGGTCGGTTTGGCTGCTCGCACGCCGTACCTTTTGGGAAGACCCGAACGTACCGCCCGATCCGACCTCGCCGCAGTACTGGCGCGCGCTCGAGTTCTATCAGGCGCGTGCCGTCGGACCCGATTTCGCGTGGAGCTGGCGCAATCATTCGCTCGAGCACGAGGTGTTTCGCGACTACATCTCGCGTAGCGACAATGCGTTTCGACGCGCGCAGAATCAGGTGGGGCTGTTGCTCGCGAATCACGTGCTGAGCGCCGTGGACGCGCTGATCTCCGCCCGCATGACGGCGGCCGCGCGGCGCGGGGCGTCCATGCGGACGAACCTGATGCCGGGGCGTGCGGAGATTCGGTTCTCGCTCGAATTCTAGTCCTCCCACAACACTCTTCTATGAACCTCTTTACAAGCCCCGAAGCCTGGCTCGGTCTCCTCACGTTGACGGTGCTCGAGATCGTACTCGGCATCGACAACATCATTTTCATCTCGATCCTCGCCGGAAAGCTCCCGGCGGCGCAGCAGGCACGCGCGCGACGCCTCGGATTGGCGGGCGCGATGGTGACCCGCATCGCCTTGCTTGCCGCGCTCGCGTGGATCATTCGCTTGACCGCGCCGCTGTTCCACGTCCTCGGCCGGCCGTTCTCGGGTCGCGATTTGATCCTGATCGCGGGCGGCCTGTTTCTGCTGGCCAAGAGCACGCGCGAGATCCACGAGGGCCTGGAGGGCGAGGCCGGCCATGCCGGTACGCGCGTGCGCGCGGCGTTCGCCGCCGTCGTCGGGCAGATCGTCCTGCTCGATATCGTGTTTTCGCTCGACTCGGTGATCACCGCGGTGGGGATGGCGAGACACCTGTCTGTGATGATCGCTGCGGTGGTTCTCGCGGTGGGCGTCATGATGTTCGCCGCGACGCCGATCAGCGACTTTGTGCACCGCCATCCGACGGTGAAAATGTTGGCGTTGAGCTTCCTCGTGCTGATCGGGGTGTCCCTGATCGCTGACGGGCTGGGACAGCACATCGCGAAGGGCTACATCTATTTCGCCATGGGCTTTTCGGTCTTCGTCGAAATGCTCAACATCCGCGTGCGCTCGCGCACCAAGCCGGTGGCGTTACGGGAGGCGTATACGGTGGAAACACCGACGCGGCGGAGTTAATTTGACACGGGAGACGACCGGGCCTAAGTTTAGGCGGTTTCTACCCTTACGCGAGGAGTAAGGTGCGGTCGCGCCAAGCCATTCTCTTCTTCTCGCCGGCTGGACGTTCCGTACCTGAGTTTGTGACGGCCTGGGTCAACGGGAAAGGGCTTCCCGTGATCGCGCTGCCGCAGGCGGCGGGGGTGGAAGAGCGGGTGCTGCGCGCGCTGCCGACGCTGGTGGTCATCGACGCCGACAGCGCCGGTGATGAGGGCATACAGCTTTGCGCGCGCCTCAAGGGCGACGCTTACACCGCGATCGTGCCGCTCGCCGTTGTGACCAATCGTCATGCGACGGACGCGGTGCGCAAGTGGTTTGCGGCGGGAGCTGACGAAGTGATCACGCCGCTGTTCGAGCCGGGCGAGCAAACGGGCCGGCTCGACGCCCTGGTGACGCGGGCCGAGCGCGATGTAGCGGTGAACCCCTCGACGCGGCTCCCGGGAACCACGGAGATCGAGCGGGAGATCAAGCGGCGGATGGAGCTCGGCGAATTCTTCGCCGTCTGTTACGCCGACCTCGATCACTTCAAAGAATACAACGATCGCTACAGTTACAATGACGGCGATCGCGTGATCTATCTGCTTTCCCGGATCCTGCACGACGTCGTGCGTGGCATGATCGGGAAGCAGGGCTTCGTCGGACACATCGGCGGTGACGATTTCATCTTTGTGCTGCCGATCGAGAGCATCGGCCCCGTGTGCAGCGAAATCCTCGATGTGTTCGACACGCTCGTGCCGTATCAGTACAACGAGCAGGACCGCCGTGCGGGCTATTATTTCGGCAAGGACCGGCGGGGCCAGCTGCACCGCGTGCCGCTGATGACGCTGTCGATCGGCGTCGTGACGAACCAGCACCGCCGGTTCGCGCACCCGGCGCAGGTCAGTGAGTTGGCGACCGAGATGAAGAGTTACGCGAAGACGCAGGCAGGATCGGTGTTCGTGGTCGACCGGCGGCACGATCGCGACCAGGGCGACGAAGGAAGCGGAGACGAGGCGTGAACGTTACGTGTCCCTCATGTGAAACCGTGTACCGCGTGGACCCGGCCAAGGTCCCCGCCGGAGGCTTGCGCGCGCGCTGTAGCGTCTGCAGCAATGTGTTCGCGATCAGCCCCGATGGTGCCGGCGCACCGGTCGCTGCGGCACCCCCCGCGGCGTCCCGTCCCGCGCCGGCAGCTTCCGCGCCCCCGGCGCCCCCGGTGCCTCGCGCGCCTCCGCCGCGGACGCCGCCCGCGGCGCCGCCGCGTCCCGCGATGGCTCCGCCGTCAGTGGCCCGACCGGCGATGCCCGCCGCACCGCCGGTTTCCGCTCCAGCGATTGCGCGGCCTGCCGCGCCCGCGCGACCAGCCAGTCCAGCTGCGGCTCGGGTACCCACCATGACAGCTCCGCGAGCAGCTGCGCCGCCACCGGCTCCTCCACCGCCGTCACCGCGACCGCCACAGCCGACGCCACAGCCCGCTGCGCCACCACCGCCGCCTGCGACGGCCGGCGGCGGTGCGAGCACGCCCGGCAAGCGCGGCACAGGCCCGCTGCGGCCGGTGAATCCCTTCATGGTGCAGGATCCGAAGCAGAAGGCGCGGCGGCTCGCGCGCGCGTTGATCTCCGACATGCTGGTCTATCATCCGGAGAAGCGGCAACAGGGAATTCGCGACGGCACATTGCCGCAGCTCTTCAAGGACGAGATCGACAAGAGCTGGCAGGAGTATGTCGAGCAGGTCGGCGCCGAGCTGGCGCAGGGCACGCCGTTTTGGACCGAGGCTCTCAACGAAATTCTCGCTGGGGGAAAGAAGCTGTTCTAATGGGCCTGACCGACCGTTTTGCCGACTTCGATCGCCGGCTCACCGAGCTCAGGAGCTTTCTTTGACGTCGAGGGGAAGGCCGCGCGTCTGGCGGAGCTCGAGCAGAGAATGGCGGAAGGCTCCCTTTGGGCCGACGCCGAACGCGCCCGCGCGACGGTCGCCGAAGTCAAATCGCTGAAAGGGTGGCTCGAGCCCTACCACGCGCTGCGCAAACGTGTGGATGAGGCGCGCGAGCTCAACGAGCTGCTCGAAGCCGAATCCCACGTCGATCTCGCCATGCAGCGCTCGCTCGAGACGGAGGCGGACGACATCGCCGGCCGGCTCGAGGCGCTCGAGATGCAGAACATGCTGCAGGGTCCCGACGACGCGCGCGACGCGCTGCTCACCATTCATCCCGGCGCGGGCGGCACCGAGTCGCAGGACTGGGCCGAGATGCTGGTGCGGATGTACACGCGCTGGGCCGAGCGGCACGGGTTCACGGTCAATGTGCTCGACATCCTGGCGGGTGAAGAAGCCGGCATCAAGTCCGCCGAAATCGAGATTCGCGGCCGGTACGCCTTTGGGCTCCTGAAAGCCGAGAAGGGAGTACACCGGCTCGTGCGGATCTCGCCCTTCGATTCGCAATCGCGGCGTCACACCTCGTTTGCCTCGGTGTTCGTCTATCCGGAAGTCGATGACGAGATCGAAATCGAAATCAGGGACGACGACTTGCGCATCGACGTGTTCCGCGCGTCGGGGAAAGGCGGGCAGCACGTCAACAAGACGTCGTCTGCGGTGCGTATCACCCACCTGCCGAGCGGCATCGTGGTATCGTGCCAGCAGGAGCGCAGCCAGGGGAAGAACAAGGCGACGGCGATGAAAATGTTGAAGGCGCGGTTGTATGAGCGCGCGGTCGCGGAGCGCGAGGCGAAAAAGGCGGAAGTGGACAAGCAGAAGACCGACATCGCCTGGGGCAATCAGATCCGCTCGTATGTGTTCCAGCCGTACACGATGGTGAACGATCACCGCACCGAGCTGAAGGTGAGTGACGTCCACAAGGTCATGGACGGCGATCTCGATCCGTTTATCGAAGCGTTCTTGAAGCGCTTTGGGAACAAGGCGGCGTAATGGCGCCGGGGAGTCAACGCGGCTTCGTCGAAGCGGCGCGGCGCGACAAGCTGAACGCGCTGATCGCGCGCGGCATTGCGCCGTTTGCCTACCGCTTCGAGCGCACCGCGACGGCGCAGCAGGCGGAGGCGGCCTACAAGAGCGACGACGATGCCGCGCGGCATGTGCTCGCCGGCCGGCTGGTGGCGCTCAGACCGCATGGCAAGACGACATTTGCGCATCTCGAAGACCAGAGTGGGAAGATTCAGCTCTACTTCAAAGCGGACGAGCTCGGTGCCGAGACGTATGGCCTGCTGGAGCTGCTCGATCTCGGTGACCACCTGGGCGTCGAAGGTCGACTCATGAAGACGCGCACGGGGGAGATCACGCTGCGTGTGGCGCGGCTCACGTTGCTCGCCAAAGCCTTGCGCCCGCTGCCCCTCGGTAAGGAAGACGCAAGTGGCGTAAAACACGGCGAGCTGACCGATCCGGAGCTACGCTACCGCCAGCGGTACGCTGACCTCGCGGTGCATCCGGAGGTCCGGGAGGTGTTCCGGCTGCGGACGCGGATCGTCCGGGGCATTCGGGCGTTCCTCGACAGCAAGGGGTATCTGGAGGTGGAAACGCCGGTGCTGCAGCCGCTGTACGGGGGCGCGACGGCCTCTCCCTTCAAGACCCATTACGAGGCGCTCGACGCCACGTTCTATCTGCGCATTGCCGACGAACTGTACCTGAAGCGCTGTCTCGTCGGCGGGTTGGAGAAGGTGTACGAGATCGGCCATGACTTTCGCAACGAGGGATTGTCGCGATTCCACAATCCCGAGTTCACGATGGCCGAATGGTACCAGGCGTATGCGGACTACAACGACATGGCCGCGGTGACCGAAGCGATGCTGTCGGGACTCGTCTTGGACTTGTTCAAGAGCAGCGTGCTCGAGCGTCACGGTGCCACGCTGTCCTTCGAGCGGCCGTTCGCCCGCAAGGATTACTATGCGCTGGTGCGCGAGCACACGGGCGCGGATCTCGCGCGGACGAACGACACCGAGCTCCGGGGTGTGCTGCAGCGGCACCATGCCCCCGCCGCCGAGGTCGCCGCCTTGAGCGGTGCCAAGCTGGTGGACGAAGTGTTCAAGACCTGCGTCGAACCCAAGCTGGTGCAGCCTACGTTCGTGTTCGACTATCCGGTCGCCCTGTCGCCGCTGGCGAAGCCGAAGCGCGGTGATCCCACCAAGGTGGAGCGCTGGGAGCTGTTCGTGCAGCACCGGGAGCTGGCCAATGCGTTCAGCGAGTTGAACGACCCGGACGAGCAGCGCCGCCGCTTCGAGCAGCAGGCGGTGCTGCGTGCCGCCGGTGACGTCGAAGCGCAGCAGCTCGACGAAGATTTTCTCCGGGCCCTGGAGTACGGCATGCCGCCCGCGGGCGGGGTGGGGCTGGGCGTGGACCGGCTCACGATGATTCTCGCCGATCAGACGAACATCCGTGATGTGATCTTGTTCCCGATGCTGCGGCCCGAGTGATGACGATCGCCGTTCTGGTGTTGAAGGTGTTGCTGCTGGTCGCCGCTGCCGCGGCGATCTTCGTCCTCGCGACGAACTGGCCGTCGCGCCTCGATCTGCGTGTGGCGATGCGGTATCTGCGGAGCCGCCGCTCGTCCCGGCTGTTGTCGTTGATCACCGTGATCGCCGTGGGAGGCGTCACGATCGGCGTGATGGCCCTCGTGATCGTGCTGGGCGTGATGAACGGCATGCAGAACGACCTGCGCGAAAAGATTCTCGTCGTGAATCCGCACCTCCGCGTGCTGACCTACGGCGAAGGATTGCGGCTCGACGATTGGGCCGAGGTGCTGAGGAAAGTGCGGGGAACCGATGGCGTCGTAGCCGCGGCCCCCTTCGTGCTGAGCCAGGGACTCATCTCCGCCGGGCACGATTACGCCGAAGGCGTCGCGGTCGTCGGCATCGAGCCGGACACCGGCCTCCGGGCCGTGACCAGTCTCGCGCATTACTTCACGCGCGGCGACCTCACGTTCCATACCACGAAGCCGGGCGTGGAAGGCGGCATTGCGATCGGGACGCGGTTGTCGAACAAACTCTCCGCGTATCTCGGCGATATCGTCACGATGGTCGCGCCGGCCGGGTCGCAGTACAACCGCAGTCTTGGGGCATTCATCCCCAAGTACCGGCGCTACGAAGTCACCGGGCTGTTCGAGACGGGGATGTACGACTACGACAACAGCTACGTCGTGATGTCGCGGCCGCTGGCCCAGGAGTTTGCCGGGTTGGGCGCCGCGGTAACGGGCCTCGAGGTGCGACTGGCGCACCCGGAAGCGGCGACTGTCTACAGCAAGCAAATCGAAGACCGGTTGGGCTACCCCTATCGCGCACTCGACTGGCAGCTGCAGAACCGCTCGCTCTTTTCCGCGTTGAAGCTCGAAAAGCTCGCGATGGGTCTGGTGGTGTTTCTGATCTGTGTCGTGGCGGCGTTCAACGTCGTCGGCACGTTGACGATGGCGGTGCGCGACAAGACGCGCGAGATCGGCATCCTGGTGGCGATGGGGATGCCGCGCGGCCGCATCCGCCGCGTGTTCCTGACGCAGGGCGTATTCATCGGGTTGACGGGGACGGTCCTGGGGGCCGTGCTTGGACTGATCGCGGGGTCCCTCGTGAACCGCGGCCAGCTGATCCCGATCGATCCGTCGATTTACTTCATCGACCATCTGCCCGTGCTCGTCAATCCCCTCGACGCCGTGGCCGTCGTCGCGGCGAGCCTGGTGATCGCCACGTTGGCGCCGCTCTATCCGAGCGTCCAGGCTGCCCGGCTCGATCCTGTGACGGCGATCCGGTACGAATGAACGCGCTCCTCGTGGGCCGGGCGATCCGGCGTGTCTTCGCGGGCGGCGACGGGCAGCTGCTCGAGATCCTGTCCGGCATCGACATCGAGGTGCGGCGCGGGGAGTTCGTCGCGATCGTCGGGGCCTCGGGGGCAGGGAAGAGCACGCTGCTGCATCTCCTCGGGGCGCTCGACAGTCCGACGACCGGAGACATCTGGCTGGATGGCTCGCGCTATGCCGATCTCGACGCGCGCGGGGCGGCGGAACTGCGGAACCGGAAGCTCGGTTTTGTGTTCCAGTTTCATCATCTCTTGCGCGAGTTTTCGGCTCTGGAGAACGTCATGATGCCGCTGCTGATCGGCGGCTCGTCTCCGCGGACGGCGCGTTCGCGCGCCGAAGAGGTCTTGGCGGAGGTGGGCCTGGCAGGTCGCATGAGCCATCGCCCCGCCGAGCTCTCTGGCGGCGAGCAGCAACGCTGCGCGGTCGCGCGGGCCCTGGTGCACGACCCCAGCGTGGTGCTCGCCGATGAGCCGTCGGGCAATCTCGACCATGCGAATGCCGAGCGGTTGCACGAAATCTTTTTCCGGCTCGCCCGCGAGTATGAGACGGCGGTCGTGGTCGTCACGCACAACCGTCAGCTCGCTGGTCGGGCGGACCGGGTGCTCTTACTGGAGGACGGCCGACTCACGTCGGTGAGCTCGGTCGATGCGATTCCCTGATGCTCTGCGATAACTGCAAGGAACGCGACGCCATCATCAACCTGACGCAGGTGGAGCACGACTCGAAGGTCACGCTCCATTTGTGCGAGCAGTGCGCGCAGCAAAAGGGCGTCGAAACCGGTGGCGCGGTGCTCAAGAGCCCCCTCGGCAACTTTCTGGGAGCGGTGGTCAAAGGGGGGGGCGGGGGTGCCGGGGCCCTCGTCCCGGCGGCGGGAGATGCCCTGCGCTGCCCGGCCTGCGGCAGCACGCTGCGCGACTTCCGCGATTCCGGGCGGCTGGGCTGTGATCAATGCTATGCCTCGTTCGACTCGCATCTGCGCGATTTGCTGCGCCGGCTGCATGGCTCGAGCCAGCATGTGGGCGAGCGCTACGAGGCGCCGGGCGAACGTGGTGGCGATGATCCCCGCAGCCGTCTCCTCGAGCTGAAGGCCCAGCTGCGCCGCGCGGTCGAGGGCGAAAACTTCGAGCTGGCGGCCGAGCTGCGCGACCGCATTCGGGTGTTGGAGTAATGGACCTCTCCCTGCTTCCTGATGGCGGGATGCGCTGGCTGGACGCCTCCGGTCCCAAGTCCACGATTGTCCTGTCGACCCGGATACGTCTCGCCCGCAACGTCCGCGGAGTGCCCTTCAGCCAGCGGGCGAAGGACACCGATCGGACGACGGTCCTCGAGCGCGTCAGCGAGGCCGCGGCGTCCTCAGATCGCCTCGCGGCCGCGGTCGCATTCCACCTGGATAAGATGGATCGACCCGAACGGCAACTGCTGCACGAACGGCATCTTGTGAGTAAGGAGTTAGCCGGGCTCGATCGCGAGGCACGTCCCCGGCCGGGCGCGGCGTTGCTCGTCCAGGATCAGGTCGGCGTCATGGTGAATGAAGAAGACCACTTGCGACTGCACGGCATGTGGTCGGGATTCGATTTGGAGGACGCGTACGCCGCGGTGGAAGCGGTCGATGCCGATTTGGGCCGGCTCGTTCCTTTCGCCTTTCATCCTGAATTTGGCTATCTTACGTCCTGTCCGACGAATGCAGGAACGGGGCTCCGGGCCAGTGTTCTTATCCATTTGCCGGGCCTTGTTTTGACCAAAGAAATCAACAAAGTTCTGCAAGGACTGTCGCAGGTAGGACTGACCTTTCGGGGCTTGTACGGGGAAGGCAGTGAAGTTGTCGGAAATTTCTTCCAGTTGTCCAACCAAACAACCTTGGGGAAGACTGAAGACGAACTGATCGACCACCTCGGGAAAATCGTGCGGCAAGTTATCGAATACGAAGAACAGGCACGGGATGTGCTGTTGAGAACGGCGCCCGAGGAAGTGGAAGACAAGACTTGGCGTGCGTACGGCCTGCTGAAGCATGCGCGCCAGCTGTCGTTTGAAGAAACGATGAACCTGTTGAGCGGAGTGCGGTTGGGTGTCGGTCTGAATCTGCTTCCCGGGCCGGGGGTATATACGCTCAACAAGCTGCTGATCTATACTCAACCTGCGCACCTCGCGGCAATGGATGGCCGGTCCACCGGCGACCGGGAGCTGCCGACGGTGCGCGCTGCGTTTGTACGGCGCCTGCTCGAAGCGGAACCCAGCTGATCGGCGAAAGGTGAGTTCGAACTAGATGAACGGGTACAATTTCACGGATCGCGTTCGGAAAGTTCTGCAGATGGCCCGCGAAGAGGCGGCGCGTTTGCATCACGAGTACGTCGGCACCGAGCACATCCTGCTCGGCTTGATCCGCGAGGGCGAGGGCGTCGCCGCAGCGGTCCTGACCAATCTCAACGTCGATCTCGAAGAGATTCAGCAGAAGATCGAGGAGACGGTCAAGAAGGGGAAAGCGGCGGCGGCCGCGGGTCCCGACCTCCCGTATACATCCCGCGCCAAGAAGGTGCTCGAGCTGGCGATGAGCGAGGCGCGGGAATTGAATCACTCGTACGTGGGGACCGAGCACCTGTTGCTCGGCCTGCTACGGGAAGAGAAAGGCATCGCGGCGCAGGTCCTGACCGACGCGGGCGTGAACCTGGAGCAGGCGCGCGCCGAGACGCTGCGGTTGCTCGGCAGCGAGATGCCCGCGACGCCCGCCGGCGGCGGCACGGGCGCGCAGCCCACGCCGCCCAAGAGCGAAAAGAAGTCGAAGACCCCGGCGCTCGATCACTTCTGCCGCGACCTCACGCAGCTCGCGGCGGAAGGCTCGCTCGATCCCACGATCGGCCGCCAGAAGGAGATCGAGCGCGTGATGGAAATCCTGTCACGGCGCAAGAAAAACAATCCCGTCCTGATCGGTGAGCCGGGCGTCGGCAAGACCGCGATCGTCGAGGGGCTCGCCCAGCTGATCTCGAGCGGGCAGTGCCCCGACGCGCTCAAGGATCATCGCGTCCTGTCGCTCGACATGGCGGCGGTGATCGCGGGCACGAAGTACCGCGGCCAGTTCGAGGAGCGGCTCAAGGCCGTCATCAACGAGATCGCGCAAAACAAGAACATCATTCTGTTCATCGACGAGCTGCACACGCTCGTGGGTGCCGGGGCGGCGGAGGGCGCGGTCGACGCGTCCAACATGCTGAAGCCGGCGCTGGCGCGCGGGGAGCTGCAGTGCGTGGGCGCATCGACGCTGAACGAGTACCGCAAATACATCGAGAAGGACGGCGCGCTGGAGCGCCGCTTCCAGACCGTGATCGTCGATCCGCCGACCGTCGAAGAGACGATCGAGATTCTCAAGGGACTGCGGAAGCGCTACGAGGATCACCATCGGGTCATCATTCCCGACGAGACGCTGATCGAGGCCGCCAAGCTGTCGGAGCGCTACATCACCGACCGCTTCCTGCCCGATAAAGCGATCGACGTGATCGACGAAGCGGGAGCCCGCGCGCGGCTGGCGGCGCAGGTGCCGCCGCCCGAGGTGGCCGAGCTGAAGGACAAGCTCGAGGGCATCAACGGCGACAAGGAAGCAGCGGTCCGCGATCAGAACTTCGAGCGCGCCGCGTCGCTGCGCGATTCCGAGCGCGAGCTGCAGGCGGAGATCCGGCGCAAGCAGGAAGAGTGGGAGCGTGAGCGCCAGACGCGCCGGCCGACGATCAGCGAAGAAGGCGTGGCGTTCATCGTGTCGCGCTGGACGGGGATTCCGGTGACACGCCTGCAGGAAGCGGAGACCGCGCGCCTGCTGCGCATGGAAGACGAACTGCATCAGAGCGTCGTCGGCCAGAACGAGGCGATTCAGGTGATCTCGCGGGCCATCCGGCGCAGCCGGGCGGGGCTCAAGGATCCCAAGCGTCCCATCGGCTCCTTCATCTTCAGCGGCCCGACGGGCGTCGGCAAGACCGAATTGGCGCGCGCGCTGGCGCGCTTCCTGTTCGCCGATGCTCAGGCGCTGATCCGCGTCGACATGTCGGAGTACATGGAGAAGTTCTCGGTGAGCCGGCTGATCGGTGCGCCGCCGGGATACGTCGGCTACGAAGACTCCGGCACGCTCACCAAGGCCGTGCGGCGCAAGCCCTACTCGGTCGTGCTGCTCGACGAGATCGAGAAGGCGCACCCCGACGTCTTCAACATCCTGCTGCAGGTGCTCGACGAGGGGCACCTGACGGACAACTACGGCCGGCTGATCGACTTCAAGAACACCGTCGTGATCATGACCTCGAACGTGGGGGCCCGCGACGTCGTCAAGGGCAAGACGCTCGGCTTCGGCCAGCCCGATGCCAAGAACGAGTTCGAGCGGATGTCCGAGAAGGTGAAGGAAGAGGTCAACAAGGTCTTCAATCCGGAATTCCTGAACCGGCTGGATGACGTGATCGTGTTCCACTCGTTGACCCGCGAGCACATCACCCTGATCGTCGGCATTCTGGCGCGTGACGTGCAGAAGCGGCTGGGCGAAGAGGAGCTCACGCTACGGCTGACGCAGGGCGCAACCGATTTCCTGGTCGATCACGGCTACGATGAGCACTTCGGCGCGCGGCCGCTCAAGCGCGCCATTCAGAAATACGTCGAGGACCCGCTGTCGGAGAAGATCCTCGTCGGGGATTTCGCCAAGGGCGACGAAATCGAAGTGGACGTCGCTCCCGACAAGGAGCGCCTGGCATTCAAGGCACTCTCCGGCTCGAAGGCGTGATCCGCCGGCTCACCCTCCCCATCATCCTGAGTCTCGCCGCCGTCGCCCCGGGCCTGTGCGTCGCACAGGCCGGAGCGCCTGGCGCGACCCAGACGTCCCCGCCGGCCCCGGACTCGATCGCGGTCGTGGGGAACCGGCGCAACAGCGCCGTCACGGTCATCCAGATCAGTGGCCTCGTGCCGGGCCGCGCGCTCAACTATCGCGACGTCCAGCGCGCCATCCAGGCGCTCTACACGAGCGGCCAGTTCGACGACGTCGCCATGACACAGTCACGAACCCAGGGCGGCAAGAACGTGCTCGTGATCCGCGTGCACGAGCGGCCGCAGCTCGTGAAGTGGGCGATGCGCGGCGTACAGCGACTGCCGGAGCACAGCGTGCGCGACAAGGTGACGCTGGCCGAAGGACGGCCGCTGGACCTGGCGAGCGTCGAGCGCTCCCGGGCGCGGATCGACTCGCTGTACCACGCCCGGGGCTACTACCTCGAGCACGCGAAGCCGCTGTTCGTCTACGAGCGGGATTCCTCCGCCGTGCGCGTCATCTTCGACATCGACGAAGGCCGCCGCGTCGCGATCGCACAGGTGGATATCCAGGGCAACACGCATTTTACGGATGAGGAAATCACGGCGCAGATGAAGTCGCGGCCGGAGGGATTCTGGTGGTTCCGCTCCGGCGAATACAACGACGACAAGATCGCCGAGGACCTGCGGCAGACGTTGCCGGCGTTTTACGGCAAACAGGGCTACGTCGACTTTCAGGTGCTCGACGACACGCTCGTCGTCAGCGAGCAGACGGGGAAGGCCACGCTCGTCGTCCGGGTCAGCGAGGGCGAGCCGTACCGCATCGGATCGTTCGAGATCGTCGGCAACCGGCGCTTTTCGACTGAGGAGCTCCAGACCTTCTATCCGTTCGCGGGCGAGCAGCGTACCGGCCTGCTGGGCCTCGGCGGCCGACACCACCTCGACTATTTCGACGATCAGATGTGGCAGGACGCGACGCGCAAGCTGCAGACGCTCTATTACAACAACGGCTACATCTACGTGAACGTGCGGAACGACGAGATTCGGCGCACGGCGCCCGACGGCAACCCGGTGGTCGACCTGCGCTGGGTGATCACCGAAGGGCAGCCGGCGATCGTCAATCACATCGAGATCCGCGGCAACGACGTCACGCACGACCGCGTGATCCGCGAAGCGATCGTGATGGTGCCGGGGGACGTGTTCCGCCAGGATGCGCTGATCGCGTCCTACCAGCGCGTATCGAACCTCGGCTTCTTCAATCAGCCGATGCCATTCCCCGATACCAAGCCTGCCAACGACCAGGGCGATATCGACGTCATCTTCCGCGTGACCGAGAAGCGGACCGGGAACATCAACTTCGGCGCGTCGGTGGGGCAGGGCACGGGGGTCGGCGGGTTCCTCGGCCTTGATGAGCCCAACCTGTTCGGCCAGGGCAAACGCGGCCGTTTCCAGTGGCAGTTCGGGAAGAACATCAACGATTTCGACGTCTCGTTCACCGATCCCGCGGTGCACGAGTCGCGCGTCTCCGCGACCGTCGACCTCCATAACCAGCGCGTCCGGTACGTGATCGCCGACGTCGGACGGCTGCGGCGGCGTGGCGCCAGCCTGCAGCTCGGGTTCCCGTTCTTCGGCGACAATTACACGCGGCTGTACCTCTCGTACGGCATCGATCAGCAGAGCTTCACCGGCTCGTCGACGAACGCCGCCTTTACGAGCGCATTCCGCTGCAACGACTGCGTGCGCTCGACCGTCGGGGCGTCGCTGATGCGCGACACCCGCATCGACATGCCGTTCCCGACCGCCGGGACGATGGTGCAGTTCGGGCTCTCCCAGAGCGGCGGGATCCTCGGCGGATCGGGGAACTTCCAGCGCGTCGATGCCGAGGGGCATTTCTACGCCCCGATCGGCTCACTCGGCAGTCCCGGCAGCTCGCAGGTAAAGTTCGTCCTGGGCTTCTCGACGCGGTCCGGATTCGTGTTCGGCAGCTCGCCGTTCTTCGAGCAGCTGTTTACGCTGGGCGGCACGCAGTTTTTCATTCCGCTGCGCGGCTACGACGAGGCCTCCATCACGCCGTTCGGGTATGATCCGAACGCGGCCAACAACGGCGCGAGCCCCAACGCCTTCGGGAAGGCGTTCTTCTCGATGACGGGCGAGCTCGGCATGCGCGTGTCGCAGATGCTGTACCTGTCGGCTTTCTTCGACGCCGGGAACGTCTGGTCCCGGCCGGCGCAGTACGATCCCACGCGGCTGTTCCGGGGCGCCGGCATCGGCGCCGCCGTGATTTCGCCGCTGGGACCGCTGGGCATCGATTACGCCTACGGATTCGACAAGGTCGATCCCTTCGGGCGGCCCGCGGGCAGCTGGAAGTTGCACTTCAAGCTCGGCAATTTCTTCTAAGCCACGCTCCACCACACCACGCCCCACACCCGGAGTTTTTGCGTTATGCAGCGTCTCGTGCTCGTTTCACTTGCCGCCGTCGCCGCAGTCAGCGTGCTCGCGACGGCGCCCAGTTCGTTGTCGGGGCAGGGTCCGTCTTCGACCGTGGGCTCCGCGACGGCGCCGGTCGCCAAGATCGCGTTCATCAGCTCGCAGGAAATTCTGCGCAAGACGCCCGGCTACGCCGTGGCCGAATCGACCTACCGGAAGGAGCTGGCAGCGTCCCAGACGGAGGTGCAGAAGCTGCAGCAGCAGCTCGACTCCGCGGTGCAGGCGCTCGACCAGGCATCGATTGCCCTGTCGCCGGCCGCCCGGCAGGCGAAGCAGAAAGACCTCCAGGCGATGCAGCAGCGCATGGAGCAGCGCGGCAACGAGCTGCAGGATCGCCTGCAGCAGCGCGAGCAGGAGTTGCTCGGCCCGCTCCGCGCGCGCATCAACTCCGTGCTGCAAGGCATCCGCGCCGAGATGAACTATTCGCTGATTCTCGATGCGGACGCGGGGGGCGGATTCATCGCCGCGCTGGATCCCGCGCTCAACATCACACCGCGGGTGCTGCAGCGCCTGTCGCAGGCGCAGTAGCTCACCACGCGTACACTCGCCGCTAGTGAGATCGCGGCGCTCACCGGTGGGAAACTGGTGGGCCCAGGAAGCACGACAGTCGCCGGGATCGCGCCGCTCGAGCGTGCGGGTCCCGGCGATCTGTCTTTTCTTGCCTCGGCCCGCTACGCCCCCTACTTTGAGCGCACGAGCGCCTCGGTGGTACTGGTCGCACCGGCGCTCGAAGGGACGACGGGCGGTCCCGAAACGCGCGTCATCGTTCCCGATCCGTATGCGGCGCTGCTGGTCGTGCTCCCCGTGTTGTATCCGCAGGCCGTGTGGGAGGCGGGCGTCCACCCGACGGCCGTCATCGGCCGCGGGGCGACATGGCAGGAGCCCATCGCGATCGGGCCCCATGCCGTCATCGGGCAGGCGGTGCAGCTCGGGCGCAACGTGCGCGTCGGGGCGGGGTGCGTGCTCGGAGACGGCGTCGCCGTCGGCGATGACACGGAGCTCTATCCCGGTGTCACGCTCTACGCGGGCACCGCGCTCGGCAAGCGGGTGATCGTGCACGCGGGCGCGGTCCTCGGCAGCGACGGCTTCGGCTACATCCCCGGCAAGGACGGGGAGGCGCACCGGAAGATTCCCCACGTCGGGCGCTGTCTCATCGGGGATGATATCGAGATCGGGGCGAACACGTGCATCGATCGCGGCAGCGTGGACGATACGGTGATCGGCTCGGGCACCAAGATCGACAACCTCGTCCACATCGCGCATAACGTGCGGATCGGCGCGCGCTGTCTCATCATGGCGCAGGCCGGCATTGCGGGTAGCGTGCAGGTGGAGGATGATGTGATCATCGCCGGCCAGACCGGCATCTCGGACCATCTCACGATCGGGCGCGGCGCGCGGTTGCTCGTGCAATCCGGACACATCGCCGACGTGCCCGCCGAGGCGACGCTGTTCGGCACGCCGGCCCGTCCGCACCGCGAGTTCTTGCGTGCCCAGGCGACGATGTACCGGCTCGCGAAAATCGTGGACGAGCTCGAAGCGCTCGTGCAATCCAAACCCGAGGCTCCGCCCCCTGCCGTCACAGAACCCTAGACGCTCGGTCACGCGCCCCGCGTCCCTGCGCGGCACGGGACTGCACACCGGCGCCGCGACGGAGGCGACATTCCTACCCGCGCCGGCGGGACAGGGAATCGTGTTTCGGCGCACCGATCTCCCCGGCAAGCCCGAGGTGCCGGCGCGCCTGACGGAAGTCGAGGCCGTCGAGCGCCGCACGGCGATCGGGCACGGGGCCGCGACGATTCACACGGTCGAACATCTGCTCGCGGCCGTCGCCGCGCATGTGATCGACGACCTGACGATCGAGCTCACCGGTCCCGAGCCGCCGATTTTGGACGGCAGTGTGAAACCGTACTTCGACGCGCTGGCGCAAGCGGAGCCGGCGCCGGTGGGTGGCGAGCCCTGCGTGCTGACGGTCGCGGCACCATTCACCGTGACCGACAAGGACGCGGCGTATGTCGTTGCGCCGGCAAAGACGTTCCGGCTGACCGTTTCCATCGAGTGGCGGCATCCGCTGATCGGGCGCCAGGCCGGCACGTACGAAGTCACGCCCGAAAGCTTCGCGACCGAGCTCGCAGCGGCGCGCACGTTCGGGTTCACGCACGAGGTGGCGGACCTGCAGGCGCGCGGCTTGATCAAGGGGGCCTCGGCCGCAAATGCCATCGTGCTCGACGATCGCGGGGTGGTGAATGGCGGGCAGCTGCGCTGGCCGGACGAATTCGTGCGGCACAAGGCCGCGGACATCGTGGGTGACCTGGCGCTGACGGGCGCCCGGATTCAGGCTCATGTGGTGGCGACGCGGCCCAGCCATGGCGGCAACATCGCACTGGCGCGCGCGCTCGCTCGCGCAGGGAGGCGCACCGGAATGCCGGCGATGGACATCAGCAAAATCATGGACTACCTGCCGCATCGCTATCCCTTCCTGCTGGTGGACCGGATCGTCGAGGTGGAAGGACAGAAGCGCATCGTGGGCATCAAGAACGTCACCATCAACGAGCCGTTCTTCCAGGGACATTTCCCCGGCCATCCCATCATGCCCGGTGTGCTGATCATCGAGGCGATGGCCCAGGTGGGCGGGATGCTGCTGATGAGTCACTTCGAAGGTCAGGATACGACGAACAAGGTCGTGTACTTCATGTCGCTCGACAACGTGAAGTTCCGGCGCCCGGTCGTGCCCGGTGATCAGATCCGGTTCGAGCTGGAGATGCTGCAATTCCGCGGCAAGACGTGCCGCATGAAAGGCGCCGGATTCGTGGACGGCCAGGTGGTGGCCGAGGCGGAGATGATGGCGATGGTCGTGGACCGGTGATTCACCGGACCGCGCTGATCGACCCGACGGCCGAGCTCGGCGCCGACGTCTCGGTCGGGCCGTATTGCGTGATCGGCCCGCGCGTGACGGTCGGCGAGCGCTGCAGCATCGCGGCGCATGCCGTCCTCGAGCGCAATACGCGCGTGAGTGACGGCGTGAAGATCGGCTACGGCACGGTCATCGGCAACGATCCACAG
>Ga0209268_1000534_pt1 | contig 19847 bp, 13 predicted proteins | sample GraSoiAngelo_143_FD_185900 | JGI IMG/M metagenome (GOLD analysis project Ga0209268, IMG submission 185900) | Grasslands soil microbial communities from the Angelo Coastal Reserve, California, USA - 14_1009_02_30cm (SPAdes) (version 2) | ecosystem: Environmental > Terrestrial > Soil > Grasslands ... | reverse complement strand
TGCTCGGGATGCGACTCGCAACCGTCAACGTCCGTCATTGCCGCGGCGAGGAGGACGACCTTCGGTCGGAGACGGACGAGCGTCCTGATCGTGCCTTCGAGGTCTGCGAGCTCCATGCGGATTGCGCCGGGGATCGCACCGCCCGCGTAGGTGGCCTGGACCGGGAAGCCGCGGGCCTTCGCCTCCTCGACGAGGTGCTGGCCGAGGAGCCCGCTTCCTCCGATCACGAGTACGTCGGACAATGGCCGCCCGATGCGTCGGCCGACTCAAATCCTTTCGCCGTCGAAGGGTTTTCAAACATGGCCGGCTTCCGTCGGACCGATGACGCGCCTCCTCGTTACCGGTGGAGCCGGATTCATCGGCTCGAACTTCACCCGAAGAGCGGTGGGGCAAGGACATGACGTCGTCGTCCTCGACAAGCTCACCTATGCCGGGAACAAGGAGAATCTGCGGGACCTCCTGGACGCCAAGAAGATTCGTTTCGTGAAGGGAGATGTGTGCGACCAAGGCCTGGTCGCCGACCTGGCGGCCCAGGCCGATGCGGTCGTGCACTTCGCGGCAGAGACCCATGTGGATCGCTCGATCCTGGAAGCCGGAAACTTCGTGCAGACGGATGTTGTGGGCACGTTCTCGGTCCTCGAGGGCTGCCGCAAGACCAACGTCGATCGGGTGATCCAGATCTCGACCGATGAGGTGTACGGGGAGGCGGAAGGGAATCCATGTCGCGAGGATGCGCCCCTCATGCCGAAGAGCCCGTACGCCGCGAGCAAGGCGGGGGCGGACCGGTTGGCCTATTCCTATTTCGCGACGTATGGGTTGCCGGTCGTCATCTCGCGGTGCACGAACAACTATGGACCGTACCAGCATCCGGAGAAGCTGATCCCACTCTTCGTAACGAACGCGCTGGAGGACAAGCCCCTCCCCGTGTATGGCACGGGAAAGAATACCCGGGACTGGATCCACGTGGACGACCATTGCGCCGCCCTCGACCTGCTCCTCGAGGCGAAGGGCGTGGAGGGTGAAGTCTTCAACATCGGCGCGTCAGAGGAGTACTCTGTGAACGAAATCGGGACCGCGATTCTCAACACGCTTGGAAAGCCGAAAACTCTCCTGAAGAGCGTGGCCGATCGACCGGGGCACGTCCGGCGACACGCAGTCGAAACCAAGAAGATTCGGTCGAAACTCGGCTGGAAGCCATCCCGATCCTTTACCCAGGGTCTGACGGAGACCATGCAGTGGTACCGCGAGCATGAGGCGTGGTGGAAACCGATTAAGGCGGGAAGCTACCGGGACTACCATTCGGCTCAGCACCACGGCGCTGATTGAAGGGGGCCTCGTGTCGTTTCACTCGCGGCGGCACGTTGACCGCCGACCCACCGCTCCCCGACGAGGACGATCTTGGGGGACATCTTACGGATGCGCACGCGACAATCACTTCATCCTGAAACATAAGGGGTCGGCCCTGGTTTCACGCTAGGTCTCTATGAGGCGCAGCCAGGTGACCACGTCAAGGGTTCGTTCGCGACCGGCGGCGACAGGGGATTAGCCATGCCCTTTTGACCCTAGATTCTCATTCACCGTAAGGTTCGGGAACATTCCTTGGCGTCTACCCTGGGAGGCGTTTCGGCTGCACTGTTCATCCTAGCTCTCGCGCTGTTGTACTGGCATTTTCTGGGCTACGTGATAGCTATGGCGATCATGCGGCGACGAAGGAAAACCACCCCAGCGTTGGAAGAGCCTCCGACCTTGAGCGTTGTAATCCCCGTGTACAACGAGGCGAATAACCTTCGCTCTCGGGTGGAGAATCTTCTCAGTCAAGACTATTCTCAGGATCGTGTGGAAATTATCATCGTCGAATCGGGTTCTACGGACGGCACGGCGGAGGCCGCCCGAGAGCTCGAAGCCCGGACCCCCAATCTCCGAGTCCTCATTCAACCGGCGCGACTTGGAAAGGCTTCGGCCGTCGCCGAGGCTAAGCGAGTGGCCAAAGGCTCGATCATCGTCGTTACGGACGCAAACACAGTTTACGACCGCAGCACCTTGGCTAAACTAGTGGAGCCCTTCAGCGATGCCCGGATAGGCGGGGTTGGAGGCCGATTTGTCCCGAAAAACGTCAGTGACCCAGCCGCAGCAGGGAGCGCCCTGTACTGGTCGATCGAGGAAATCCTCCGCGCAGGTGAGGCCGCGCTCGACAGCTGTTGCACTTTCCACGGTGAGGTGTACGCATGGCGTCGCGACCTTGTGGAGCCTGACCCGGAAGCAATTATCGACGACCTGGATTCCGCGATTCAGATTCGCAAAAAAGGATACCGGATCGGATACGCGCCCGAGGCGGTTGCGTTCGAAGTTGTCCCGACGTCCGCCGGTGACATGGCAATCCAATGGAAGAAGAACGCCCTCGGGGCGATTCAGTGCGCGTTTCGACACGCACGGTTTCTGTGGACAGCGCCCAACTATTACACGTACCTAATTTTTCCTTCCCATAAGGGGCTGCAAGTCCTTCAGCCGTTTCTACTCTTGCTGGCGGCCGCGGGCCTCCTGGGAGTCGTCCTCACGGGTGCTTACGATCTTCCGCTAATCGCCAGTTTTCTGAGCTGGATTGTGATCTCGGTCGTCAGCGCATCGCTCGCATCCGTCGAGATTCGGCGAGAATCAGGGAGTCGGCCCGGCTCGTTAGTGAAGCCAGTGGTGTGGATACGGACCTTCTTCGCGTTTCAGTGGGCGGTCTTGCTAGCCTGGAGAGACTACGTCCTCGGCCGCAGAGACGTTCGGTGGGAGAAAGTCGAGTCAACCCGGGTTTGATGGCGTCGATGCCGTTGGGAGGTTGCGGTGACGGGCCTTTGCCGGGTCGCAGGGGAGACCTTTCCTCGCGGCGGTCATCCGGAGACGATCCATTGAGGTCGATTTGGCTTAGGCGGAAATCCGAGATTGTGTCTGAATCCACGTGGCGAACCGACGCATCCCCGTCGGCAACGCAATCTTTGGCTGGAAGCCGAAGACTTCTTCCATGGCATGCGGCGAAGCGTGGAATCGAATGTACTCCGGCGATTCTCCTTCGTGGTTCAGTGTGAACTGATGTCCGAATATGGCGGCCACGCGCTCCGTGAATTCATTGAGGTCGAAGGCATTTCCTGCACAAAAGTCGACGGTCAGGTTTATTCTGTCGGATTGAAGCACCGCAACCAGGCCCGCCACCGCGTCGTCAATGTGCATCACGTCGATTAGATTTCTACCGTCCCCGAAAATCGTAAACTCCCGCGCACGTGCGAGGGCCGACTGCACGAGTTTCGTCGTGATTTTTCGCGGTGGCTCGAAGGGACCGTAGGCGCCGAAGAATCGGAGGATCACATAGCCCTCCGCCCAGCCCCGTTCCGCAGCGAACTGGACATAAAGCTCGGAAGCATGTTTGCTAATCGCGTAGGGGATGGTGGGTCGTAAGCGGGCCGTCGGGGAGACGGGGCCATCGAGTCCCATGTAAACCGCTCCGGATGACATGAACAGGATCTTTCCGCCTCGATAGCTCTTCAGGAAATTCGCCACGGTCAAGATGTTGTTCGTGACGTCCAATGGCGGGTCGGAGACGAGGGCGCGGACGGCGGTGTCGGAAGCTAGGAACACACATGCGTCAGGTCGCGAGATGGAGGCGAGGGCTTTCTCCACCGTCGCCTCGTCTCGGAGGTCCAATTGAAGGGGGCGAACGTGATCAAGTCCGAACGCGGATAGGAACCTCGAAAAGTCGACCGGATTCCGGCAGGTACCATAGACTTCCCAGGACCGGGGGACTCCCAAGAGCAGGTTTCGGCCAATGAACCCAGAGGCGCCGACGACGAGAACCTTCATCGATCTTTGCTCCGATAATAGTCCACGACCCTCCCGATGGCCTGTTCCAGATCGGTGGGATGGAAATCAATTACCGCTCGCAGCTTTGAGTTGTCTGCGAAGTGCCGTTTCACATCCGTCCCCCGAGGATTCGGCGATACCTGGATCTCACCCTTCCATCCCATGACGGTAGCGATTAGTTGGAGGAGATCGTGGATCGCGATTTCTCGTCCGCGGCAGACGTTCAAGATGCCCTTTCTGTATCCCGCTTCCGTCAAGCGGACGACGGCATCGACCGTGTCCCGCACGTAGATGAAGTCACGCGTCTGGGTTCCGTCGCCGTGTTGAACGGGAGGCTGGCCCGAAAGAATCCGTTTGATCGTGGTAGGGATGACGCCGGCGTAGGCCTGGTCGTTCTGCCTTTCCCCGAAGTTGTTGAAGGGACGGAAGATGAAGTAGTTCAGGCCGTACATCCGATCGTATGCTTGAATGAGCAGGTCTTGTGCGGCTTTGCTTGCCCCGTACGTCGTCGTCGGGTGGAGGGGATGTTCCTCGGACATGGGGACAAATTGGGCTGTCCCGTACGCCTCTGACGAAGAGCAATGCACGTACAGTTCGAACTGGTCTCGCCGAAGTAGCTCGAGGAAGGCCATGACAATGCCGATATTGTTCTCGAATGTCCACCGGGGTTGTCCATAGGAGGCGGGGAGCGGGATCGTCGCGAGGTCGTAGACCAGGGAGACATGTTCCTCCCGGATGATTTGTTCGATTACGGGAGGGATGGAGGCATCGCGGATGTAGATCCTAAGACGGTCCCCCAGGACCTTCTTCGCGCTCTCCAGGTTCTCGGGCCGACCCAGGAATAGGTTGTCGACCACGACGACTCTCTCGGGTTGCTCATGGGCGATTCGATCGACGAGGTGGCTGCCAATGAAGCCAGCCCCGCCAGTCACGAGGATATTCTTGCCCGCCAAGTCCACGCCGGTCAATCTCTTAACCTCCTAGATTTTCGTTTCTGTCCATACCGCCGGGACGTCGTCATCGACGATAAAGCTCCGCTCACCCATTGGACGGGTCGGAGATCTGGATTCGGTTTCCCAATCCTCGAATCGCTAGATCGCGCCAAGTGCTCGGCTCCTTTTTCGCCACAAGCATCAGGAACCCGGAGGTGAAACCGATGAGGACAAAAGCGGCTTCCCGGATCTGTCTCTTGAGAGCCCAAGAACCAAACCGAAGGCCAGAAACGAGCGCCATCAGGACTATAGCGACCAGGACAAAATGTCTGGGAGTGTGCTTGGCCACAAAAATCAGGCGATTTCGTCCGTTGACGTATCCACGCAATCCAGGAATGGTTGAAGAGCTGAGGCCCTGGAAGGAATGCATTCGCGCGCTCGGGACTCCCGTCACCTTGTAGCCAAGCGCCTTCGCTCTCACGCAGAAGTCCACATCCGCATAATACGTAAAGAACTGTTCATCGAATTCGATTTGTTCGAGGACTTCTCGTCGAACAAGAGCATTTCCTACGAAGTCGAAGTCCGTTGGCCCGCTCGCAGTGCCCACCCAGGTCGCCCAAGCTGTCCTCACATCTACGCAGCCGCCGATGAAATACGGTTTGCCTCCCGGATACCGGAATTGCTGAGGGCCGACGATACCACAATTTCCTTGGCGCTCCAGATGCCCGACGAGTCTCTCCACCGCCTCAGGCTCCAGTTTGGCGTCGCTGTCCAGATAAAAGACGTATTTACAGCCATTTTGCAGCGCTGCTTTCGTACCTATGTTCATGGCCGCGAATCCGCGATTTGCCTTAATCTCGATTAGCGGCAGGTCTGCGAATCGGTTCCTGACCAGCTCTACCGAGTCGTCTGTTGACCCATTGTCGACGATCCAGATGGCAATCCCCTTGTAAGTCTGATCCAGGACCGACTGAATGCATGTCTCTAGAAAGTCATGACAATTGTAGTTCAGGACTACCACGCCTACCTCGTTTGTTGCTTCTGCGGGTTTCATGAACTTAGCCTCCTACTTGGGACCAGCTCTCCAAGACATACCCCGTCAAGGTCTGATCGGGTCACTCCCTTCTGGGGTCGGTACGCATTGACCGTTGGCATCGCCCAGCCTGTCACGTGTAGTCCGCGAAGATGGCATGCGGTCATGTACTCTTACCTTAACCGGATGGATGGTCAAAATACCGGAGGATGCTGTTTGGAAGACGACTTTTGGGCCCCTGGATCGGACCTGACGCGAGGCGAGCCCGTACTAGGTGCCGGGGTTCCCGGCACCCGCGAATTCCGTGCCACGATCAATGGGTTGAGTTTGAAAGTCGCCCTAAACGGTGCGAGTCCGGTTCGTGCCACGGAGTGTCATTCCGATTGCGATTGTTGACTGACTTTCGTATCGTTGATGGCTTACAACTTGCGAAGGCTTTATTGAAGCTGTCCGCCCTCTCATGGTCGATTAAGACGTGTCGCTCGAACGAGCCCTACCGGTCGAAGAGCCTTCCGGGTCCTTACTGAATCGAATCTTTGCTTTTCGTAGATTGGTCGGTTCACCGTTCATCCGGGACGTTTTGGTTCCGATGATCGCTTTCATGGGGCCGCTTGTTGCAATCGTCCTGATTCAGTTTCAGGAGTTTGGCTACGGCTTGCTCCTCGGTTGGGACAGCTCGACCTACGCGTGGTGGGCGACTCAAGTCCAACAGAATGGAGTACTGCCGACAGTTGTCGAATGGAGGTACCCAAACCTATACATCCTCATTCTAAGCGGGTTCGGATCGCTCGTTGGGAGCGTGAGCTTTGCGGAGCACGTGTTGCCGTTGATCGTTTCCTTACCGCTCGGCTATTCATATTACGCCCTGACTCTCCGGATAACAAACAACCGGGGACTCGGACTTTTCGCTGCCTTTCTTGGGGGCGTTTCGATGGCGACGATCGAGATGGTGTCTGACCTTCACCGCAACTTGCTCGCCCTCAGCATCGCCCTTCCGCTCGGGGCCAGCATCTACATGAGTCTCTTCGTCGCCGTTCCTCCCGCTAAGATATTACGGAATCGAGCTCTCGCTGTTTGGCTCCCGCTCTTTTTGGTCATCGCCGCCACTCACTTCGAGACGTATGTCGTCCTGGCCGTCGCACTGCTGTTCGCCTGTCTTTCTTTCTGGAAACTGCGTCGATTCTTCGAGTTACTCATCCTGTTGGTCATACCTATCGGTCTCCTCCTCCCCGTCATGAGCAGCTATCTTACGGAATACGTGTCACAAAATTCGAAGTTGCTGCCCTTTGGTCCGCCTGAGATTCTCGCCTGGTCCCTGCTCTACTTTAGCGGATTCGCAATTCCATTGATGTTTGTTGGCTTCGGCTCCCTGTACCTAGCCGTCCGCAAGCAAAATCCGACGGCACGCTATCTGCTGGTCTGGCTAGCTGCGCTCGTGCTTCTTCTCCCTCTGGCCATTGCCATTGGAGCCCCGCCGACGCGGTTGATCTTCTTCGTACCACTGCCGGTGCTGCTTGCGATTGCCGTCCCCGACATTGCTCATTGGCTCGAGCGCGTGTGGAGGTTTGTCCGACTTCAGAGCACGATGCGGACCCGAGGTTCCGGTCTCCGAGCGACTCGAGACCGTCGTCTAAGGCACCCGAGGGCAGGTTGGCCGGTCGTCATTCTCGTCGCCGTTGCCTTGGTAGCGACGCCGGTCGTTTTCACCACGGCCGTGCACAAGGACCAGCTCCGGCCGTTTGTGAGTGAGGACGCCGTGCAGCGATTGACGCGAGTTGGCACTTTTGCGCTGGCCATTCGGTATCCAGATCCAATTATCGTACTTTATGGAAAACAGGCTTCTCTCTTCGCGTCGCTGTACCGGGCGTACTTCGGAATGACCGTTCCCAATAATCTCGCGTATTACGGGAAAATGCAATTCCTATTGAGCCTTCCCAATCCCGCCCTTGCGTACAGCTGGAAGTATGACAGCCGGACGGAGATGAACTACGCAATGAACTTCCAAAACGAACTCCTGGCCACGGTCGGCAAATCGGGAATCACATCCCATCCAATTGTGATTGCAGGGGGCGATACGTACGACGCTTTTCCTTCGGAAACGTTCCTGGGGAGATTTGCAAAGGCACCTGGCATTTACGTGATTCCCGCGGGAGCGCTCTCACCGCTCGAAATCGATACCTGGCAAGTTTACGCCGCTATCGACTGTTTTGACTGCGGCGGTGGGATTGCGACCCCCAATACATGGTCTCATGCGCCAATCGTCCTGGGCTATCTCGATCTCTCGAACTCGTCTGCCTTCGGAGCGAGTTACGTCGTCAGTCTCGTACGCAACTGGTCTGGCGGGAACCTCCGATTCTCGTTCTGGGACTTTCCGGATCGCGTCCCAGCAATCGGAGGCGGCTACGTATCGCTCGCCCCAATCGAGTTCTACCTCGACGGGAATCCAGTGCTCAGTCACTCGTACCAAGGGGCGGGGGCAATCGAACTCACGGCGCCAACGGGTCCGCTGGCGGCGGGTCTCCATCGCATCAGCGTCAAGTCCACGTTGCCCGGGTACGGCGTCGAGGTTGCGCTCGACGCGTTCGAATTGATCCCCAGCTGAAACCGAAGAATCCCGAATAGTCCGGACGAGGCGGGAAAGACCACCAATCAACTATCCAAAGCGTTCAAATGAGGCGCTCGTAGAGCCTTTCGGTCATCTCGGCGACCCGAGTCCACGAGTACTCATGCTCCACGAGGGCGCGGCCATTCCGCCCGAGACGGTCCCGCAACTCGGGATCCCGCAGTAGACGCACCACATAGCCCGCGAACCGGTCCAAGTCCCCGGTGGGGCACAGGTATCCGGTCTCGCCATCCCGAATAATCTCAGACGTGCCGCCTGTATCGGAGGCGACGACCGGAATCCCACAGGCCAGGGCCTCCAGGCACACCGTGGAGAGCCCTTCGATGAAGGAGGGCAGGACGAGGACGGACGTCTCCCGCATGAGATCCGGAATCCGGCTGTGGCCTACCTCGCCCAGGAACGAAATGTGACCGTCGAGGTCCCGTGAGTCGGCCATGAGCTGCGGTTGGAGCGGACCGGCACCGGCCACCTTGAAGGTTGCTTCGGGGACCTCGGCACGGACGCGGCGGGCAATCTGGACGAACGAATGCGGGCCCTTCCATTCCTCGAGCCGACCTACGAACGTGACGGTGAGGGGCGCTTCGGTCCCATTGGCCGCCGGGCGGAACTTCCCGACGTCGACGGCGTTCGGAATGAGGTGGAGCTTGTCGAGACTGACGTCGAACGCCTCTCGGCATTGCTGCATGTCGAACGCGGAGACGGCGGCGATCGCATCGGCGCATCCGATCGTCCAACGGCCGATTGTCTTGTCGTACACCTTCTCCTTCAGGAACAGAGCGCTGGAAATCCTCCGGTCCATGATCCCGCCGCCTTGGTAGGTCGCGCCGTGCATGTGGAGCACGAACGGCCTGCGGAGGACCCGGGCCGCGATGGCGGCCTGGTTCGACGTGGCGTAGATGTAAGAGTGGGCATGGATGACCTCCGCGTCGCTTTTGAGGAGGTCGGGAAGGACGAAGGCCATCGGGTTCACGCCGAAGGCGACCCCGAACGTGGGACGGGTGTGGACGGCCACGTTCTTTTCCTTCAAAATCTCTCCGTCTTCCGCGGTCGTCCGAGCAGCATAGAACTCGACGTCATGGCCCCGGATCTTGAGTTGGAGGGCCAAATTCGTCGAGTAGATGACGGAACCGCCCGCCCGGGACGGCAGGAAGGGGCTAACCTGAGCGATTCTCATCCGATCCCCCCGGTCTAACTCCTCCCCACGACATGGCGTTGGTCCCGAGGTTCATGGTTTCCCGGCCGCCATTCTCAACCGTCCAACGAGTCGGAACGGATAGAGGGGTTCCGCCTTTGCTCTGGATGACGTGACGGAATCCCCCCACCAATGTCCGGCCGGCCATTGGGCCGTATCGGACCGGAGCCCGGAAGCTATATTTCAAACTTGCGAGAGAGTGACATGGTCCACTAACAACGCCGGATTTGCGAGTCGACCCGGACATCTGGCCTGTGGACTTCGAAGGTCGTCCGAACCGGGGGAAGCTCATGAGAGGCGTTCCTTCGACTCTCGACCATTTGGACCTTCCGGCGCGGGAATCAGAACGGATGGAGGAACTGCCCATAGCGACAGCTCGAGCATTGAATGGGCGGTCTCCCATCCGATGAGACGCGGCGAGAGCCGCCCGAGGGCGATCGGGTCGAGGTCGCATCCATACGTCGGGATCCCGCGGCCCAGAAAAAATTCAGCCATGGGTGCCCCGACGGTGCCGAGACCGACCCCGCACACCGACGCGTGTTCGCTCTGCACCGTCTCTCGCATCTGCTGCAAAGGTCTCCCCCCGCGTTTTCCCGCCCCCTCACGGGTCGCCGCGTCGACCTCAGACGTTCCCGTCTTCGCACTTGAAGCGAATTGAACACATCTCGAACTCGGACGTCGACGGGATCCGGTCCGTTCCCGGGATTGATTCCACTCGAAGGCTCACCGGAAGAGTCGGAAGAGAAACTCAGGTGCGCTGGGGCGGTCGGGCGGTGTGGTCCATGGGTTTCCCCACCTCGATCGCGCCGTCGTCCTTTCGCCGTGCCCAGACGATCAACAAAGCTTCCACCGCCGACGCGACGCCGAACAGGATCGCCGCCAGGTGGAGGGGCACGGGCGTCCCCGAGACGAGTTGGGATCCCTCCGTGGGCGGCCGGGCTGGCAGCCCTCCCGCGGACGGGATGTAGACATGGACCTCGACCGTCTGTCGATTCCCCGCCGTATCCGTCGCGCGGGCGTAAATCGTGGTCGTCCCCGGTGGGATCGTCAGGTTCGCGGTCCACAACGCGGTCCCGTTCGTTCGGATCCACGTCATGTTGTCCGTGCTCAGCTCCACCGTCTGGACCCCGACGTTGTCGGAGGCGTTCCCCGTCACCGTGACGTTCGCGTACGGGAGGACGGTCGAGTTCGAGGGGAACGTGATGGCAATCTGCGGCGGGATCGTATCTATCTTCGGTTCGCCCGGGAATAGGGTCACCAGGATCGGGACGGACCGGGTCAGCGATCCGCTCGTTCCGGTGACGTCGACCTTGAACAGGCCGGGCGTCCTCCCGCTCAGGACGCAGATCGCGGTCCCGGAACCCGGGATGCTCGTCGGCGAGCAGACGGTGGTCACTCCCGCGGGGTCCGAGGTGGCGGTCAGACCCACGGTGGCGGAGAAGTCCCCCGTCGCCATGACCGAGATCGTGGAGGAGTCTGACTCGCCGGCGTTGAAGGAGACGGCGGCGGGATCCGCCGCGAGGGAGAAATCGGGCAGGACCACCGGCGGGGTGACTTCAACGGACACGGAGGCGGTATGGACCAGATTTCCGCTCGTGCCTGTGATCGGCACCGCGTAGGATCCGGCCGTCGAGCTGCCCAGCGTACACGTGGAGGTCTGGCTTCCCGTGATGCTCGACCGCGCGCAGGAGATAGTCAACCCATCGGGCGAAGACGCGGTCGTCAGGTCGACGGTCCCCGCGAAGCCTCCCGTGGATTGCAATGAGATCGTCGTCGATCCGGAATCACCCGCCGTGAGGGAGAGGGCGGACGGATTCGCGTCGAGGGAGAAGTCCGGTTGTGGCGCCGGGGTCACCGTGACGTCGAATGACGCGTTGTGGCTGAGGTTCCCGCTCGTGCCCGTGATCGTGACCGTGTACGAGGAGATCGTCGTCGAGTTCACCGTGCAGATGGACGACTGACTCCCGACCAAGATCGTGGGGGAGCAGGACGTCGACAGGCCTGCCGGCGAAGACGTCGCGTTCAGGCTGACATTCCCCGAGAAACCGCCGATCGAATGGAGCGCGATCGTGGAGGTCGCCGAATTGTTCACCACGAACGAGACGCTGTTCGGGCTCGCGGTCAAGGAGAAGTCGGGCTCCAACACGAGGACGTCGATCGTGGCGGAGTGGACGAGGGTCCCGCTCGTTCCGGTGATCGTCACCGCATACATGCCGGTCTTGTTCGCGGTGAGCGTGCACGTGGAGGTCCCATTCCCGGTGAGGCTGGACGGGACGCACGAGGTCGTGATGCCCGTCGGCACGGAAACGGAGGTCAAGTTGACAGTGCTCGCAAAACCTCCGGTCGACGAAAGGGAGATCGTCGAGCTCGCGGATTGTCCGGTTCCGAACGAGACGCTCGTCGGGTTCGCGGAGATTCCGAAATCCGGCCCACCGGGTTGGAAGAACTCGACGGGAGAAGGCGCGGTGACATCGTTCTGGCCCAGGTTCCCGCCGCCCCAGACGTCCTCGAGGAGCTTGCTGAAAGAATAATGAGAATAGGCGGCCGAGGACTTGTACGCCAGGTTCGCGGCGGTGCCGATGAACGCGGTGAAGATGTATGGAGGGGTCGTGTAGCCTTCGTCGAACGTGATGAGGAGTGCCGCCTTCTTTCCCGCCATCGCAGCCAGGAGGGCGGGGACCCAGCTCGCGATCCAAGCATCGCCATGGGCGACGGAGCAGGAGTGCATGTTGTTGCAATCGTTCGGCGTGAGCCAGATGAAATTCGTGCCCGCGTTGAAGGCCGAGATCACTTCGTTCGAGGAGCCGGGCAGCAGGTTGGCGCACCGCGAGGCGTTCCCCGTGATCGTTGTGAAGGAGAGGAACGGGAAGTGGTCTTCGCCCCGCGGGGGGTTCAGGCCGCAGCCGGTCCCGCTCGCGTCCTCGGCGAATGCCTTCCACGTCTTGCTGGTATTCTCCATGATGTCGACGATCGTCGGCTGATTGAGGTTCGGGTGGTTTCCGTCGCCGGAGATGCCGAACGTGCTGCCCCCGATGAGGGCGATGTAGTTCGGCTGGGACGGGTTCGCGAGGCTCGTCCAACCCGTGGAGAAGGCGAACGTGTCCGCGAGCTGGGTCATGTAGGTGGCCGGGCCGTACACCTCGTTCAGGTTCCTGTTCTCCATCAGGACGACCACGAGCTGATCGAAGTTGTTCGAGGTCTCCACAGAGATGGGACTCGGAGGAGCTGCATGATTGGAGACGCCGAGCGGAAGGATCCCCGAGCCGGCGAGGGCGACGAGGAGGAGGAGCATGGCCGCTCCAATGGCGCCCATCACTTGGTGCGACCGTAGGACCATGCAACCCTTCTCCAGATGCGAACGGATGTTAGTTGAGTCCGACCCGCAGGAGCGAGGTCTCTGCGGAATCGGACTCGGCCGTGGGCGAATGCGGGCGGCCCTTGGGGGGAATTTGGGTCACCGGCTTGGGGGTTGGCGTTGGGACCTGGCGCATACTATATGTCAATTTAGGCACGCCGGTCGAATTTCGTTACCACATGTCGAAATAACGAACGCATCTGTAAATCAGTGTCCTCGAATCATCGTCAGCGTCCGAGACAAGGCGAAAATTTTCCCAGGGCGTCGATGCAGTTCGACAGGAATCGAAGTTGGGTTACATTCGTCATCGTCAGCCGCCGTTGTGGACTCCCCCGACCACCGGTTCCCATGATTTGTGGACTCGACTCCGGGAGGGAAACGGGTGGTACGGCATCCGCGCCGTTACATTCAGTGAGACGATCTCCTTGGAGGTGTCCAGGACAGCGCGGCGACCCAAAGGCTCATGATTCATCCAGTACGACGAACTCCTCTTCCTCGAGGATGCGATTCCAACGGGTGTCTAGTCCCTTGACGGATGCCTTCTTGAGTAGTTCTCGGATCACCTTGTCATAGGTCTGCCCTTTCGAGCCGAGCCTCCGTAGGATGTCTTTCGTCTCCTTGCGGATGGAGATCGTGGCGGTATTCGTCATTCCATGGTGACTATCGCGTCCATGGAGTTCATGTTTACCTCATGACGTGAGGGCGCGACTCTCTCCCATCGCCTCATCACGGGACCACGACTCCGGGCAGGCCACGGAATCCCGGGTCGCGGGTGAGAAACTGGAGTCCACGCTTCCGGGCGGTGTAATACCCGATGGCGTCGACATACGATAGATTCCGCCGCTTGCGGGCCATCTGGATCCGCAAAATCATCGCGCCGAGGACATCATCAAACGAGAAGTCGATAAGATGAGGCTGAAGGGCCACGACCAGGTCTCTCGCTTCCGATTCCGATTTCCCGTCGCGCAGGAGGGCGTAGAAGACCTCCATGACTTGGAGCCATGTGGTCACCCCCCGGGTCGAACGGAAATACCCCGCGAGCCGTCCTGTGTTCAGGTACTCCAGGATCGCCCAGGAGTCATAGAAGTACCTAGAGATCGTCCCAACCTTCTTCCATCTCCCCGAGGAGATCCTGTAGTTTGTGGCGCAGCTTGAGAGTCCCTCCAAGCTCCTCCAGTCGAGGGACTCTTTTCCGGACGACCAGCTCGATCGAGTCGCCTGGCCGAATCCGCTCCTTCTTCACGACCTCCGCTGGGATGACCAGGCCGATCGAGTTGCCCCACTTCTTTGCTTTCGTAAGCACATCACAAGTTATACCTAAGGTTATACATAGGTCTATCGGTGTGGTCAGAGAATCGCGTCCGTGGCCACGGGGAAGGACGCGCCAAGACGTCCTACAGCATCGTCTGCAGGTGCAAGACTGCAGGTGTGGCGGAGGCGGCTCACTCGGCGGATCGGCGCTTCTCGCGGCGAAGGAGGATCGCTCCCGTCACGATCAAGGCAACCCCGCCGGACCCCGAAATCGTCGCGACGTAGGCGAGGGGGATCGGATGCGGCGGCGGATTCCGGAATCCGCGAGAGGGCTGACCGAGGAAGAACTCCCCCATGTGCGGGGCGTCTCGGTCGTTCGAGGTGAGGGGGGACAGGTTCCAATTCGACTCAATCGTCGCCAGGACCGAGTAGTGCGTGTATCCGTACGAGGATGCATAGGCCGTCTTGACGAGGGGACCGACCCAGACGGCATAGGTCGGGAAGCGATAGCCCTCATCGAACGTGATGAACAGTGCCGCGCGGGTGGTCCGGAAGACCGTGCTGTCCAGGATTTTCGGGACGAGGATGGACATGTACGTGTCGCCGATCGACTCTCTGCAGCTGTGCATGTTGTTGCAGTCGTTCGGCGTGAACCACAGGTAGTTCGAGGCGGTCGTCGTGGAACCGAGGTCGTTCAGGAGGACGCCCGCCGCATTGCCCGACGGTACGACGCGCGCACAGCGGCTCGCGTTCGTGGCGATGTCGTTGTAGTAGACGAACGGATTGTGCCGCACCGCGTATTCCCCCGAGTCCCGAGCGTAGCAGCTGCCCGGCATGTCTTCCATGTAGGCCTTCCACGTCACGCCGCCCGATTCGAGGCGATCGACGATGTTCGGGGCGTTCCAGGCGGCACCCGTGCACGCGTTCGAATTCGGATCGCCGCTGTAGCCTGCGCATCCGAAATCGGATCCGCCGGTGAGGCAGAGGTAGTTCGGGAGGCTCGGGTTCACGTTGCAGTAGCGGTCCTCGTCGGCAATTCCCCAGGTATCCGCGAGGCCCGTCAGGTATGGAGAGAATCCGCCGCAGTACGTGAGGACGTCGCAGAGGTCTTTGTTCTCCATGACGATGGTCACGAGGTAGTCGAAGTAGAGTCCCGCCGGGGCAGCTCCGCGCACCCGCGGCCCGTCAACGCCGGAGGGAAGCGGGCCGGTCATTCCTGCCGCGAGCGCAACGACGAGTTCGATCGCAATCGCGGCAAGGACGCCCCACACGTGACGGGAACGCGTGGCCATGGTGCTCCTGAGAACGCGTCAGAGCTCCCATTCGTCCTCGTCCGCGCCTTCGTCGCCGCGTGTCGGCGATTTGGCCGAACCGGGCTCCGATGGACCCGGTTTCGCCGGGGACCCCTTCGTCCCTTTCCGTCGGCGGAGCAGCAGGAACGCGACGATCGCCACGGCCGCGACCGGGATTGCGATGCCGAGGACGATCCCGAGCGGGAACGGGGCGGTCGGCGGAGTCGAGTCGCCGCGGGAGCGTTGTCCCACGAAGAACTCGGCCATGTTCGGGGCGTCCCGGTCGTTCGGGGTCAGGGAGGCCAGGTTCCAATTCGCCTCGACCGTGGAGAGGAAGGAGAAGTGGTCATACCCGAAGGACGACAGATAGCCCGTCTTCGCAAGGGAGCCCGCCCAGACCGTGTACACCGGCTGATCGTATCCTTCGTCGTACGTGACGAAGAGGGCCGCGCGCGTCGTCTTGAAGAGCGTGCTGTCGAGGATCTTCGGGACGAGTCCCGACATGTACGTGTCACCCTGATGGATCGAGCAGCTGTGCATGTCGTTGCACTTGTTCGGGGTGAGCCACATGAAGTTCGATGCCGTCGACGCGGATCCAAGGTCGGCGAGCAGGGTCGCATCCGAGCCGATGGATGGCCCGGCGGGGACGTCCCGGGCGCAACGCGTCGCATCGCTCGCGATGTCGCTGTAATACATGAAGGGATTGTGGTGGACGACGTAGTTCCCGCTGTCGGTGGCGTAGCAGCTGCTCGGCATGTCTTCCATGTAACCCTTCCACGTCAACCCGTCGGCCTCGAGGCGGTCCACGATGTTCGTCGCCCCCCACGCGGTCTTCGTGCACGTCGTCGAGTTCGGTCCGGGGTCCGCCGTGCAGCCGAAGTCCGACCCGCTCGTCAGGCACAGATAGTTGGGAAGGCTCGGGTTCACATGGCAGTACATCTCCTTCGTCGCGACTCCGTAGGAACCGGCGAGGCCGGACAGGTACGTGGCGGTTCCGCCGCAGCTCGCCAGGAGGTCGCAGATGTTGTGGTTCTCCATGACGATGACCAGGACGTAGTCGAAGAATGCCCCCGGCGCGGCGGACCCTGTGAGGACCACCGGTGCAGGCGTCATCCGCCGAGATGGGGTCGCCGCCGCGACGCCCACGGTCAAGAGGAGGAGGGCGACGAGGATTGCCCGCATCATCCTGTTCGTTCGCCTCCTCCTTCTTTCAGCACTCGCGTGTTCCGCCTGTAGCCTCGGACCCTGTAAAAACCTTGGGCGAAATCGTCGCCCGTACTATCGGGAATGGAAACGAAGGAACCGGATTCCGTCGCGCACGTTCGCATTGCGATTCCTCGAGTCCGGTCTCCAAATCAGCGGGACTTCGTGTTCGGGCCGCGACGGCCGCGCCACACGCGGAATGCGACGATCGCGACGGCGCCGCCGACCAGTGCCCCGACGACGAGGAACAGGGATCCGAATGGCTCGCCCGACGCGGAAAGGACTTGGATGGATAACGTCCCGATCGTCGACTGTCCCGCGACGTCCAGGGCCTTGACCTGAACCACGTGCGAACCGTCGGTCAGGTTCAGCAAGACCGACGTCGCCATCCCGACCGAGAAGAAGGCGCCGGCGTCCACGCGCACCTCGTACCCGGCGATCCCGGAGTCGTTGTCCGTCGCGCTCCAGGTGATCCGGACTGGCGAGGAAGTCGCGTTCGCCGACCCCGTGAGGGAGAGGAAGTACGGCTTCGAGGCCTGCACGTCCACGGAATCCCGGACGATGGGTCCCCGGTTGCCCGCCTTGTCGACGGAGGCGAACTCGAGGAGGTGCCGGCCGCCCTGCGAAATCGAGAACGGCCCGGCGTACGGGATCCAAGCGCCGCCATCGAGGCGGTAGGCGGTCGACGCGACGCCGCTCCCGGAATCGGAGGCCGACAACGTGACGGTTGCGTCCGAGACGTACCATCCGTTCTCGCCGGCGATCCCCGACACTCCATCGACGGTCATGGGCCCGACGACATCGATGAGGATCTTCGTCGTCGATGAGAGACTCCACAATCCCGCGGCGTCGAAGGCGAACACGTCGACGGAATGGCGGCCCGGTCCCAGCAGGAATGGACCTCCGTACGGTTGCCACGGGCCTCCGTCGATGCGGTAGCGGATCCCCGCGACGCCGCTGGTTACGTCGGAGGCATCGAGTCTAACGGTGACGTTTGAGACGTACCAGTTGTTCGCGCCGACGGTCCCGAGCAAACTGACCGAGGCCACCGGAGGCGCCGTGTCGATTGTGAAGGTTTTCGTATGGGCCGGTTCCAGATTTCCGGAGCGGTCCGTGGCGTAATAGTCGAGGACCCGTCGGCCATCCCCCAAGACGAGGGGCCCGGAGTACACGGTCCACGATCCTCCGTCCAATCGATAGAAGATCTGCGAGACGCCGCCGTCCCTGTCGGAGGCATTCAACGTCACCGAGACGGACGAGACGTACCATCCATTTGCCCCGACCGTGCCGGAGGCCGAGGCCGTTGTGATCGGTGCGATTGTGTTGATGCGGATCGTCGTCGTGTGCGTTGGCTCCACGAGTCCGGCGGCATCCGTGGCGAAGTACTCGAGGACATACTCGCCATTCGTCAGGACGAAGGCCCCCTGATACACGAGCCAGGAGCCGTTGTCGAGTCGATACGAGATTTGCCCGACGCCGCTCGTGGCGTCGGAGGCGTTGAGAGAGACCGTCACGTTGGACCGATACCATCCGTTGTCGCCAATCGATCCTTGCAATACCGCGGAGCTCACGGGCGTCGTGGTGTCCACGAGGACGCCTACGGATCGGTCGATCTCCCGGTTACCGGCCAGGTCCGTCGCACGGAACCCGAGGACATGCCGACCTTCTCCAAGGGTCACGGCACGATCGTAGGTCACCCAAGGTCCGCCGTCGATCCGGTACTCGATGGTCGCGACCCCGCTTGTCAGGTCCGTCGCCGTGAGCATGGCGGATACCCCGGTCACGTACCAGCCGTTCGAGCCCTGCGTGCCGGAGAGGCTGACGGAGCTGAAGGGAGGACTCGAATCGACCGCGATGCTGCGGGCGTGGATCGCCTCCAGGTTCCCGGCCACATCACTCGCCCTGTATTCCAACAGGTGACGACCTTCGCCGAGCACGATGGGGCCGGCGTACACGAGCCAAGAGCCGCTGTCGATCCGATAATTCACCGCGGCGACGCCGCTCGTCGCATCCGTCGCGGTGAGCGAGACCGTCACGTTAGACGTGTACCATCCGTTGGCACCCGCGGTCCCGGCAAAGGAACTCGCGGTCGCGGGAGGCGTCACGTCCACGGAAACGGAGAGGGAATGGGTCGCTTCCATGAGGCCGGCGACGTCTGCGGCATAGTAGTGGAGGACGTGGTTCCCCTCCGTCAACGTGATCGGGCCTGCATAGATCGCCCAATTTCCACCGTCGACTTGAACGTACGTGGCTGCGACGCCGCTCCCGGAGTCGTTCGCCGAGAGGCCCACGATGACGTTCGAAACGTACCATCCGTTCGCCCCGGCGGTCCCCGTGATTGTCGCGGCCGTCGAGGGAGGGGTCCTGTCGATGGCCGCCGTTGTGGAATGGATCGCTTCCACGAGGCCGGCTTGGTCGGAGGCGAAGTAGGCCACCGTGTGCAGCCCCTCGCCCAGAACAAAGGGACCGTTGTAGGATAGCCACGAGCCTCCGTCGATCTGGTAGGAAAGGTTCGCGACGCCGCTCGTGGCGTCCGATGCGCTCAGGTAGCCGGTCACGTTGGAGAGGTACCATCCGTTCGCCCCGGCCGTTCCGAAGAGCGAGATCGTGCTCGCGGGTGGGGTGGTGTCGACCGCGAGGGAGAGGGAATGCGTCCCCTCGACCAGGCCCGCTCCGTTGACGGCGTAGTATTCGAAGACATGCACTCCGTCGCCGATCGTGACGGGTCCCGAGTAGATCTGCCACGGCCCGCTATCGACATGGCCATACACATTCGAGACTCCGCTCACCGGATCGGTCGCGGACAGGCTGACGACGACGGTCGTGATATACCATCCATTCGCGCCCGCCGTCCCGGAGACCGAGGCGGTCGTGGAGGGGGGCGTCGTATCGATTGCGATGCTCTGCGAATGCTTCGTCTCCACGAGCCCCGCGACATCCGAGGAGAAATAGTCCACGACATGGGACCCCTCATCGAGAGCGAACGGGCCCGCATACGCGAGCCAAGGGCCGTCATCGATTCGATATGAGATGTTCGCCACGCCGCTCGTCGCGTCCGTCGCGGTGAGCGAGACCGTCACATTCGACGTGTACCATCCGCTGGCCCCGAGGGTTCCGGACAGAGAG
>Ga0209268_1000525_pt1 | contig 20075 bp, 19 predicted proteins | sample GraSoiAngelo_143_FD_185900 | JGI IMG/M metagenome (GOLD analysis project Ga0209268, IMG submission 185900) | Grasslands soil microbial communities from the Angelo Coastal Reserve, California, USA - 14_1009_02_30cm (SPAdes) (version 2) | ecosystem: Environmental > Terrestrial > Soil > Grasslands ... | reverse complement strand
CTGATCGGCAACCTCGGGCGAGACCCGGAACTGATCCACACGCAGGGCGGCCGAGCGCTCGCGCGGCTCTGGGTCGCCACAAACGAGGTGTGGACGAAGGACGGACAGCGTCAGCGCCACACCGAGTTGTCAACGGCAATTCAAATTTCCCCAGGCGCGGTAACTGAAAATTCCCCACCCCCAGGTTCACTCCGTGGCCTCGGCGGGGCGGACGAGGCCGGCCTTCAGCTTCTCTTTGAGCCGATAGGAATTGCCCCGGATGTTGACGGTGATCGCATGATGCAGGATCCGGTCGAGGATCGCGGTCGCGATGACGCGGTCTCCGAAGACCTCGCCCCAGCTGCCGAAGCTCTGGTTGCTCGTGAGGATCATCGGGCCCCGCTCGTAGCGGCGGCTGATGAGCTGGAAGAAGAGGTTGGCGCCGGCGCGATCGATGGGCAGGTAGCCGATCTCGTCCACGATCAACAGCCGCGGCACGGTGTAGATCTTGAGGCGCTCATCGAGCCGGTTCTCGCTGACGGCCCGGGTCAGGGCGGCGATCATGCTCGCGGCCGTGGTGAAGAGCACACGGTAGCCGCGCTCGATCGCTTTGAGGCCGAGCCCCACGGCGAGGTGGGTTTTGCCGACGCCGGGCGGGCCGAGCAGGACGACATTTTCCCCGTGCTCGATGAAGTGGCAGGTGGCGAGCGTCTGGATTTGCTTCTTGTCGAGCGAGGGCTGGTAGCTGAAGTCGAAGGTCTCGAGGCTCTTGACGAAGGGAAAGCGGGCCAAGCGCGTGCGCATGGTGACGTGCTTGGCGGTCTTGGAGGCCACTTCCTCGGTGAGCACGAGGTCCAAGAAGTCGGCGTAGGGCGTCTCCTTCGCCGTGGCGTCTTGCAGCAGGGCCTCGAGCCGCTCGCGGACTTTGAACAGCCGCAGTCGCTGCAGGTGCTCCTGGAGGCGCTCGAGCTGCGCCGCGCTCATGTCCCGGCTCCGCTGCGCATCAGGACCGAAGACTGGGTTCGAGCCCTCGCCGGCTCGTGGGCGAGGCGCTCCGCGCCTCCAGGAGCCGCGATCGGATGAGGGGCCGCTATCTCGGTATCCCCCGGCCCGGGCCGCAGCAGGGTGTCGTAGACGGCGAGGTCCCGGACCTCGACCTCGGCGAACGCCGTCGAGGCGCTGCTCATCGGACTGCGCGACGAGCGGAGCCGGCGGGCCGTCCGCGCGATGGCGCCCGGGCCATGCTCGGGCAGGATGCGGAGCTGGTACTTGCCGGGCAGTTCCGGGTGCTCGGCCACGAGGGTCCCGCGGTGAAAGATCGCGACGCGGCCGGCGCCGCGCAGGACCTCGACCGCCTGGCCGATGAGCGTGAACGGCACCGAATAGCGATTGGTCTCGAAGCTCACAAGATAATCGTCGGCCACGACGCGCGGCTGACGCGCCTCCAGGCGGAAGCTGGGGTGCCCGGCGGTGCCGACCAGGTGTCGTTGCTCCTCGGCGAAGCGATCAATCGGCCGCTCATGCGTCGTGCCATGGATGCGCTGATCCGCGATCTCGGTCATCCACTGCCGGAGCTGTTCGTCGAGGTCGACGTCGTCGACGAATGTCCGCCCCGGCAGGAAGTTGCGGCGGAAGTACTTCACCCCGGACTCGACTTTGCCCTTCGTCTGGGCGCGATAGGGCTGACACAGCCGCGGTTCGAAGCCCCAGTAGTCAGCGAAGCTCCGAAACGTGGAGTTCCACAGGATTCGCCCCTCCGCCGTGCCTTGACAGACGGTGCGCGGCCGATCGTAGAGATGCTCCCGCGTGTGGCCGCCGAAATACTCGAACGCGCGCTCGTGCGCATCCAGGAACTGCGGCAGGGCCTCGTTGAGGCAGGGCTGGTAGTAGCTCCGTCGGCTGAAGCCGAGCGTGAGCACGAAGATGTGCCGCACGGCGCTCGCGTGGCGGAACGGCACTCGCGCATGGCCCCAGTCGATCTGGCTCTGCCGCCCGGGCGGCGTCTCGAACCGGATGAGCGCGCGCTCGGCCGCCAAGCGCATGGCGCGCAGGGGCCGGACGAAGAGCTTGACCGTCTCGTAGCTGCCTTGATAGCCGCGCTGCCGGAGCTCCTGAAACAGGATCTGCGCCGAGTAGTCGACCTGCTCCGCCCGCTCGCGCAGATACTCGGCGTGCGGCGTCAGCAGCGTCTCCGGCCGCGCGGGGCGGTGATACGGCTGCCACGCCGTGTCGCGCAGGCAGCGTCGGACGGTCTTGCGATCCAGGTCCAAGCGGCGCGCGATTTCGGCGATCGACACCCGCTCGGTGACCCACAGGCGGCGAATCTCCTCCCACCTCTCCCGGCGGACCATCGGCACCTCCTCGCAGAGAGTGACCTCTGCGCCGATGGTCGCGGCCGCCGTCTCCATCTCCGTCGACATTTCGACTCCCTCCTCCTGAGGAGGGTGGGGAAATTTCAATTACCGCAGGTGGGGAATTTTGCATTACCGCTGACAGCGTGGTCGGCGCCGAAGGCTCGGGCGAGCTGCAAGCGCTCGGCGATCCGGTCGAGGAAATCGTCGAGCGCATCCGGCGTGCGGAGCACGTAGTGGCCGGGCTGGAGGTAATTGTAGTCGGCGAAGGCACCGGTGAAGTGGGGCTTCGCGTCGCTTCGCAGCGCGGCCGGCTCCGATGCGTCGCGCGACGCAGTGGTGCGCGTCACCAGCGCGGCAGAAGTCGCAGCGCCGGCACGGGTAGAAGTAGGAGTAGACGACGCGGTCGCCCTCGTGGAGGGGCGCGCCGGCGGCGTCCGTCGACACGTGTGCGCGGAGCCGCACGACCCGGCCCGTCATCTTCGTGGCCCGTGATGGTCGGGCCGCTCCGCGGCGCGCGACCGTGCCAGCCGTGCAGGTCCGAGCCGCAGATCCGGCAAGCTTTCTGCCGCGACCTAACGACGGACGAATCGCGCGCAACATGGCGCCAAATAAGCGGATCGGCCACCGGTGAGGGTGGAGGTCTGCCGCGCAGGCGCCGCGAAGCCGCGGCACTGATTCTTCGGCGCGCGCTAGAACTCGGCGATTCTCCGAGGATCTGACGGTGCCGAGATAATGCGGTAACTGATCTAAGTGTTTGACCTGGGCAACATTCCGGAATATACCTTACCCAACGCTAGGGCTTTTACCCTAGTGCAGGGGCGGTAAAGACGATGATTTTGGCCTTTCCATCGTTCAAGCGACCGTCGCTCCGGCGGAGGGCCCAGGTGTCGATCGAAGCGAAGCAGGAGCGCGCCGCGGCGCAAACGAGTGTGCTCATCCTTGGGGATCATCGCCAGTCGCTGACGGTCATCCGGTCGCTCGCGAGCGCCGGCTTTCGTGTGATTTTCGGTAGTGAGCGCGCATCGACCGTTGCCGCACATTCGCGCTTCGTCTCGGAGTCGTGGCTGCACCCACCCCTTCTAGAGGCCGAGGAGTTCGTGACAACGATGGTCGATTTCCTCGAGGCTCGGGGGGACGTCTCGCATGTCTTTCCAGTTGGCGAGAGTGAGCTCGATTGCCTTGCGCGTCACTATGCCAGAGTCTCCGCGCACGCGACGCTGGTCATGCCCGAGCCCCAGACCGTAAGCGTCTGCCTCGACAAGCTCCAGGTCTATCGACGCGTGTCAGACCTCGGGCTCGCGTTGCCGAAGACGGACAGTGCATTCGATCTCGCCCAGCTCCTGGAGCTGGCGAAGGACATTCGGTTCCCGTGTATTGTGAAGCCGCGAACCTCCCTGCACCCCTTCTTCGGTCAAAAAGCGGTCCTCTGTCGTACCGAAGAGGCGCTGACGTCGTCGTTCGCCGTGTGGCCCACGCGGCAGGAAGCCCTCATCGTCCAGGCCTGGGTTGCGGGCGCACGCTACAACTGCGAGTTTGCCGCCGTCAACGGCCGACTGGTCGAATACTTCGAGCACAAGGTCGTGCGGTCGGATCGACCCGACGATCTTGGCGTGGAAGTCGAAGGCATCTCGGTGGGGCCGACGAAAGAGCTGCAGCAATCCTGCGAGGCTCTTCTCGTGGATCTTGGGTATAGCGGCGTCGGGTGCGTGCAGTTTCTCGTGAACGAGCGGAACGGCACGAATGTCTTTCTGGAGATCAACCCGAGACTCGACGCGACGTGCGCGTTCCCGTGGCATTATGGCTGCGATCTCCCGAGGCTCGCCGTCGAGATCGCGCAAGGCGACAAAGCTCTCGACCGGTTTCCGGGAACGTTGCCACGCTATCCGACGTCGAAGCGTGTCCATTGGTGTCTGGGCGACGTACGGGGCTGGCTCCACGAAGTCAAGCGGGGGGAGGTCCGCGTCGGTCCGTCGCTTGTGTGGCTGGCGAAGATCGTCGCCTCCTTCCTGCGCGCCAATTGCCACTTGACATGGTGGTGGAAGGATCCGGCCCCCGTCGTCGTCCTCTGCCGAGACCTTCTCGCATATGCTTGGCGTTGTCTGTTCCGCGTGAGCCAGAAGCACACATTGAGCGACCGGCCGGTCGTGAATTGATCGTCGGGCCGCTCCGCGGGAGCGGGCAAGCCAATCCTCCCGACTCAGACCTGCCCCTCCCACGACGCGTCGGCGAGCTCGCGCCAGCGCGCTCGGATCCGCTCGAACTCTGACTGTGGCAGAGGGCCGGCCTGGAGCAGGGCCGCGTTCTCCTGCCATCGCTCCGGTCTCGTGGTCCCGACGATCGCGGTGTGGACGCCCGGCGCACTGAGGGTGAAGCGGAGCGCGGTCGCGACAGCCGTGTCCGCCGCGGACTTCAGAAAGTCATAGTCCAGCGCTCGCAGGCGCGACCAGTAGGTCTGATAGTAGGACTCGGTCGGCTTCCGCGCGTACCGCCACGCGACGTTCGCGAGCGGTCGCTTGGCGATCACACCCATCTCGTGTGCCCGCGCCAGCGGCAGCGTCAGCTCGAGGGCCTCCTGGTCGGCGACGCTGATCGAGGTCTGGAGCGTGTCGAAGCGGCCGCACTCGATCGCGAAGCGCGCCCCGTCGCCGTCGCCGCTGTAGCCGATGTACCGCGTCCACCCTCGCTCGCGCGCCTGCTCGAGGGCGGCGATGACGTCGCCCCGCCGAAGCTCGGCGAGTGAGCAGCTGTGGAGCTGGATCAGATCGAGGTAGTCGGTCGCGAGGCGCTTCAGGCTCCGCTCGACCGAGGCCAGGAGCGGGGCCGGCCGCCAGTCCGCTCGGTCCCAGCCACGGGCGTGGCCGCACTTGGTGAAGAGGTAGAACTCCCGGCGACGGGCGCCGACCGCGCGCCCGATGAGCGTCTCGCTGTCGTCGTAGCACTCGGCGGTGTCGATGATGTTGAGCCCGGCGTCGAGCGCGCTTCCGAGGAGACGCTCGACCGTGCGGCCGCTCACGCGCTGGTAGCCGATCTCGGCGCCGCCGAAGCCGAGCACGCTCGCGACGATGTCGGTCCTGCCGAGCCGCCGCCGTTCCACTCGTCACACCTCGTCGAGAGAGGAGTATCGCACAGAGGACATTGACGCCTCTCTGCGCTCGACGTAGCCTTGCGCCATGACGACGTATCCGGCTCGAACGCGGCGCTGGACGCGGGAGGAGTACGGACGCTTGATCGAGATCGGCGTCTTCCGCCCCGGCGAGCCTGTCGAGCTCCTGGGGGGCGAGCTCGTCGTGAGCGAGCCCCAGGGGAGCGCGCATTACACGGCCATCGGGCTCGTGGAGGACGTCCTACGCGCCGCCCTCGGACCGGGCTGGTTGGTGCGGTCACAGGGGCCGATCGCGCTGGACGACGAATCAGAGCCCGAGCCGGATATCGCGGTCACTCGGGGAGGCCGCCGGGACTACAGCCGCGCGCATCCCGCGCAGCCCGCTCTCGTCGTGGAGGTCGCGGAGTCGAGCCTCCCCCTCGACCGCGAGCACAAAGGCAGTCTCTACGCCCGGGCTCGTCTGGACGACTATTGGATCTTGAACCTCATCGACCGCGCCCTCGAGGTCTACCGGAGGGCGGTCCAGGATCCATCGGCGCACTTCGGCTGGCGCTACGCGTCTCGGGAGGTGCTAGGTCCCGAGTCGTCTATTGCGCCGCTCGTCGCGCCGCACGCGCAGATCGTGGTCAGAGACCTCCTGCCGTAGCACGGGCGCGTCCATGAAAATCACCCACGTCACCACGCGCGTGCTGCGGACCCCGGCCGACAACCCGCTCGTCGTCGGCTTGCCCGTCCCGACCGACACGCGCGAGTTCGTCACCCTCGAGCTCGGCACCGACCAGGGGCTGGTCGGCGTGGGCCTGACGTTCTTCGGGGGCGCGCTCACGGCTGCGCTCAAGGTTGCGGTCGACACACTCGTCGGGCTCATCGTCGGCGACGACCCCACCCAGACGGAGGCCATCGCCGCCAAGCTCAGGCGCGCCGCAGGCAGCTCGGGCCCCGGCGGGATCTTCACGCTTGCGCTCTCGGCGATCGACACGGCGTGCTGGGACATCCGCGGCAAGGCCCAGGGTCAGTCCGTGTGCGCGCTGCTCGGCGGTCTGCGCGACCGCGTGCCGGCGTACGCGAGCGGCGCTCTGCTGCGCCCGCATCCGGTCGACTATCTCGCCAAGGCGGGCCCGCGGTTGCGGGACATGGGCTTCAAGCAGATGAAGATGCAGTGCGGAAGCGAGCCGTCGGTCGCGGCGTCGATCGAGCGCGTCCGCATCGTGCGCGACGCCATCGGCACCGACGTCGACTTGATGTGCGACATCAACCAGCTCTGGAGCGTGAATCACGCGATCGAGGTCGGGCGCCGGATCGAGCCCTACCATTTGTATTGGCTGGAGGACCCCGTCGCCCACGACGACTACGCCGGCCTCGCCCGCGTGGCCGACGCGCTCACCACGCCGATCGCCGCCGGCGAATACCACTACGGCGTCGTGCCCTTCCGCCACATGCTGGAGGCACGCTCGATCGACGTCGTGATGATCGATCTCTTACGCGTGGGCGGCATCACGCAGTGGATGAAGGTGGCGGGCATGGCCGAGGCGTTCAACCTGCCCGTGGTGAGCCACCTCGTCCCCGAGATTCACGTCCACCTCGTCGCCGCGATCCCCAACGGCCTCACCGTCGAGTACATGCCGTGGACGCTTGGGCTCTTCGCGGAGACGCCGGCGCTCGACGGCGGCCAGCTCGTCGTGCCGAAGAGGCCGGGGCTGGGGCTGGCGTTCGACGCGGCGGCGATCAAGCGCTACCAGGTCGGGTGATCGTTTGTGGCCGATCGAGTGGGAAGGAGGCGCCGATGACGACCCCGGCTCCGAAGGACGCGCTGCTCGCCAATCTGGACAAAGTCGTGCGGGAGACGTTGGCCTACTTCGACGGGCCAGGCCGCGCGACCAAGGCTCGAGTCGATCGCTGGCAAGCGCGGGACGTGCTGATGCACTTCATCTACTTCCACGACGCCACCGCGTGGGGCATCCAGTCGGCGGGGCTCGGCGGGCCGCCGTGGCCGGTGCCGGCCGACTCCGACACGGTGAACGAGGTGTGCCGCCGGCTCCACGAGCACGAGAGCCTCGACGAGCTCCTGACGCAGCTGCGCCAGTCTCACGCGCGGCTCGTGCGAGCCGCTGGCAGTGCGTCCGACCTCGACAAGCCCTGCTTTCAGCGGGCGACGGGCGAGCTCATGACCGGCCGGCAGCGGCTGGAGTTGCTCGCCCGCCACTGGGCCGAGCACGTGCAAGAGCTACAGGGCGCGGCCACAGCCCACTAACGTCTCGGGTCCTTCCGCGCGCAGCGGTCGCGCGCACCGGCGTTCAGAGGGCGGCGACCTCGACGGCCTGGCCGAGGGCCGCGCTCCGGGCCACGGCCTCGGTGAAATCCATGTAGCGGACGCCGTCCTCGAAGGTCGTTCGCCGGACCGTCTCGCGGCCGCGGATCGCGTTGACGAACTCCTCTTCGACCCGCCAGCCGCTCCGCCGCTCGGCGGGGATCGGAATCTCGCGGAGCCCGTCCTCGCCGCGCCGCGCGCCCGACAGGCGCCGCGCGTCGGCCTCGAGCCGGAGCGTGCCCTCCCGCCCGAAGATCCACACCTCGCTCGGCGGCGCCAGGGCCGTGACCGAGCTGAAGCGGAGGTGGGCGACGGCGCCGCCCGGAAGCTCGGCCAGGAGGTCCACGTGGTCGGGCACCCGCACCTCGTGCCAGGCGCCGCGATCGTCACGGCGGCGCGGCACCGCGATCTTCGTCATCGCCATCACCCGGCGGGCGGGCCCGAGCCAGCGCATCATCGCTTCGTACCAGATCCCCATGGTGAGGACGTTGAACCCGCTGAGCGCGGCGTCGTGGCGCCAGTGCAGTGGTTCGTCGGGGTCCACGAAGCGCCCCTGGGCCGCCTGGAGCTCGACCGCGAGCACCTCGCCTGCGTAGCCCTCGGCCAGGAGCGACTGGAGGGTCGCGTCGACCTCGAGCGTGTGGGGCGCCGGCACGAGCTGAGCGACGAGGTTTGACGCCCGGCGCGCGGCGGCGAGCATGCGCCGCCCCTCGGCGGCGTCCATGGCCATGCGCGCCTCGCACAGGACGTGCTTGCCCGCCTCGAGCGCGGCGACGGTGATCTCGCAGTGCATGTAGGGCCAGGTTCCGATGCAGACGGCGTCGACGTCACGGGCCCGCACGAGGTCCCGCCAGTCCTCGTAAACCCGGGCGAGCCCGAACTCGCGCGCGACGCGCTCGCCGGACTCCTTCGTCCGGTTCGCGACCGCCACCAGCTCGACGCCCGGCTGCTTCTGGAACCCCGGGATGTGCCGGCGGCGGGTGTTGTTGCCTGCGCCGACGAATCCCACGCGGATCGTCCCCTGAGTCATGAGGCGTCAGAGACCGCCGGTGACGTCGACGGTCACGCCGGTGACGAAGTCCGCGTCGCGGGAGGCGAGGAAGCAGATCACTCGCGCCTGATCACGCGCCTCGGCGACCCGGCGCAGCGGCGTGCGGGCGATTTCCTGCGCCTGCTCGTCCGCCGTCCGCTGCTCCCACCGTGGCCGGATGCGCTCGGTCAGCGTCAGGCTGGGAGCGATCGCGTTGACGGTGACGCCGAACGGCCCCAGCTCGTGCGCCAGCTTCCTCGTGAAGGCGATGATCCCGCCTTTGGCGGCGGCGTACGCGCTGCTGCTGCTCGGGCTGAGCCCTCGTCCAGCGATAGACGAGATGTTCACGATCTTCCCGGCGCGCTGACGCTTCATGACTGGCGCGACCATGTGGCAAAAGAGAAACGTCCCGTCGAGGTTGAAGGTGAGGAGGCGCTGCCATTCGGCGAGCGTGAGCTCGTCGACCGCGGCGGCCGGCCGCGGGATGATGGTGCTCCCGCCCACCGCGTTGACCAGGATGTCGATGCGCCCGAGTTCGCGGACGACGCCCGCCACCACGTCCTCGACCTGAGCCGGGTCCAGGGCATCGGCCGGCCGCGCGTGCGCCTGGCCGCCGGCGCGCCGGATCGCGCCCATGGCCTCCTCGAGGCGGCCCTTGTCGGTGTCGACGCCGACGACGATCCCGCCTTCGCCGCCGATGATCTCGGCGGTGGCGCGGCCGATCCCGCTCCCCGCCGCCGTGATGAGCGCCACCCGCTCCGTGAATCGCATCGTCACCGGGCAAGGATAGCGCGCCACGGGGACGATTGCCTCGCGAGCCGAGTGCCACTACGATCCCGGCACGGAGGGTTCTATGACGACGGCTCTGCCTCGACCGTTCACCGGCGAGGAGTTCCTGGACAGCCTGCGCGGCGGGCGGGAGGTCTGGATCTACGGCGAACGGGTCAGGGACGTGACCACGCACCCCGCCTTTCGCAATCCGGCACGCATGCTGGCCCGACTCTACGACGCGCTCCACGAGCCGGCGATGCATGCCGTGTTGACGTGCCCGACCGACACGGGCTCGGGTGGCTACACGCACAAGTACTTCCGCGCGCCGAGGAGCGCCGACGACTTGATCGCCGCACGTGACGCGATCGCCGCCTGGGCGCGCCTCACGTACGGCTGGATGGGGCGCTCGCCCGACTACAAGGCGTCCTTCCTGGCCACGCTCGGCGCCAACGCCGACTACTACACGCCCTACGCGGACAACGCGCGGCGCTGGTACCGCGCGGCTCAGGAGCGTGTCCTGTTCATGAATCACGCCCTCGTTCAGCCGCCGGTGGACCGCCATCGCCCGCCGGACGAGGTCGCCGACGTCTACGTGCATGTCGAGAAGGAGACCGACGCCGGACTGGTCGTGAGCGGAGCCAAGGTCGTCGCCACCGGTTCGGCGCTCACCCACCACAACTTCATCGCCCATCCGACCACCGTGCCCATCAAGACGAAGGAGTTCGCGGCGGTCTTCATCGCCGCCATGGACACACCGGGGGTCAAGCTGATCTGCCGGCCGTCCTACGCGATGACGGCGGAAGTCATGGGGAGCCCGTTCGACTATCCGCTCAGTAGCCGCATGGACGAGAACGACGCGATCCTCGTCCTCGATCACGCGCTCGTGCCCTGGGAGAACGTCTTCGTGTACGAAGACGTGGAGAAGTCGAACACGTTCTTCCCGGGTTCCGGCTTTCTCCCGCGCGCGATGCTCCACGGCTGCACGCGCCTGGCGGTCAAGCTCGATTTCATCGCGGGCCTCGTCCTGAAGGCCGTGGACGCCGTCGGCTCGCGCGAGACGCGCCACGTCCAGGCGTCGGTCGGAGAGGCGATCGCCTGGCGCAATCTCTTCTGGGGTCTGAGCGACGCGATGGCGCGCGCGCCCGTGCCATGGGCCGGCGGCAGCGTGTTGCCCAACCCGGAGTACGCGCAGGCCTACCGCGTCTTCTCGACCGTCGCCTACCCCCGCGTCAGGGAGCTCACGGAGAGCATCCTGGGGAGCGGTCTGATTTACATGAACTCGCACGCCGTCGACTTCCGGACGCCGGCGCTCCGCCCCTATCTCGAGAAGTACCTGCGCGGCTCCGACGGCACCAGCGCGGTCGAGCGCCTCAAGCTGATGAAGCTCCTGTGGGACGCGATCGGCACCGAGTTCGGCGGGCGGCACGAGCTGTACGAGCGCAACTATGCGGGCGCCGCCGAGACAATCCGCGTCATCACGCTGGAGATGGCCCAGGCGAGCGGCCAGACCCGGAAGTTCAGAGGCTTCGCCGAGCAGTGCATGGCCGAGTACGACCTCGACGGCTGGACCGTGCCCGACCTGATCACCCCGGAGGACGTGAACCTCTTTCTGAGGAGGCCACGATGACGCAGATTCCAAACACGGCGAGGGAGCGTCTGGCCGCGGGTCAGCTCTGCCTGGGCATGGCGCTGCGCCAGGCGCGCACCGTCGAGATCGGGCGCGTCCTGGCCGCGTGCGGATTCGATTTTGCGTTCCTCGACATGGAACACAACACGATGAGCATCGACACGGCGGCGCAGATCGCCGTGGCCTGCCACGACGCGGGCGTGACGCCGCTCGTGCGTGTGCCGGGCTACGAGCACTACCTGGCCACGCGGCTGCTCGACGCGGGGGCGCTGGGGATCGTCTTCCCACACGTGGACACCCCCGAGCACGCGAGGCAACTCGTCAGCAACTGCAAATATCCGCCCATGGGTCACCGCTCGCTCGGCGGCCCGATGGCGCAGCTCGGCTTCCGCCCGCACCCGCGGGCCGAATCCACGGCGCTGGTCAACGAGGCGACGCTGGTGGTGACGATGCTCGAAACCCCCAGGGCGATCGACAACGCCGACGCCATCGCCGCCGTCCCTGGAGTGGACGTGCTGCTGATCGGTACGAACGACCTGACCCTCGAGATGGGCATCCCCGGCAAGTACGACGACCCCCGGGTCATGCGCGCGTACGAGACGGTCATCGCCGCCTGCACGCGACACGGCAAGTACCCGGGCATGGGGGGAATCTACGACCACCCGACCATGGAGAAGTACATCAGGGTCGGCGCGCGCTTCGTTCTCTGTGGCAGCGACCTCTCCTTCGTCATGGCGGGGGGTCAGGCGCGGGTCGACTTCCTCCGAGGTGTCAAGCTGGTCAGAACTTGACACAGTCAAGTAAATGCTTGACAGTGTCATCCACAGGGCCCTCCTGGGAGGGTGACGGTGGCCGAGACCGACTTCGCGGCGCGCGTCGCGGCGGTGCGGCGGTTCAACCGCTTCTACACCAAGCAGATCGGTGTGCTCCACCAGGGCTATCTCGAGAGCCCGTTCTCGCTGACCGAGGTGCGTGTCCTCTATGAGCTCGCGCACCGGGAGAAGCCCACGGCAACCGAGCTCGGCAACGAGCTGGGGCTGGACGCGGGGTATCTGAGTCGGATTCTCCGAGACTTCGAACGGCGTCGCCTCCTCGACCGCCGACCCTCAAAGGCCGACGGCCGACAGAGCCTGTTGTCGCTGACCGAAAAGGGACAGAAGGCGTTCGCCCCGCTCCACGCGCGCTCGCGCGACCAGATCGGCGCGATGCTGCGGAGGTTGGCCGCCGCCGATCAGAACCGCCTGCTCGGGGCGATGGGCAGCATCGAGGGCCTGCTCGGCGCGCAACGCGAGCGGAAGGCCCCGTACCTGCTCCGGCCGCATCAGCCCGGCGATATCGGCTGGGTGGTCCACCGCCACGGCGTCCTGTACGCGCAGGAGTACGGCTGGGACGAGCGGTTCGAGGCGCTGGTCGCGTCGATCGTCGCGAAGTTCATCGAGCGTTACGACCCCAAGAAGGAGCGCGCCTGGATCGCCGAGAAGGACGGCGAGATCGTCGGCTCCGTGTTCCTCGTCAAGCAGTCCACGGCGGTGGCCCAGCTTCGCCTGCTGCTCGTCGAGCCCAAGGCGCGCGGACTCGGCATCGGCGCGCGCCTCGCGGACGAGTGCGTGCGCTTCGCGCGGCAGGCGGGCTACCGGAAGCTCACGCTGTGGACCAACAGCGTGCTGCGCGCCGCCCGGCGCATTTACGAGGGCGCCGGCTTCCGTCTGGTCCACCGGGAACGGCACACGAGCTTCGGCCACGACCTGATCGGGGAGACGTGGGAGCTCCCGCTGTGACGGGCCGGCGCTGAGGGTCCGGGAGTGAGGAACGTCAGGGGCCGGGCGGAGCGAGCGCGACGAGGCGCGGCATGACCTCGGCGGTGAACAAGTCGATCGATGCGCCCGCCTCCGCCTCGCTCATGTCGCCGAACGCGAGCCGGCAGACGAAGTAGGTGCAGCCGCTCGCGAGCACCTGGCGCTCGATCTCCTCGTGCACGCGGGCCGGCGTGCCCGCGATGGCGATCCCGCGCTGGCGGGCCTCGTCGAAGTCGCGGGCGAAGCGGATGGGGATGGAGCCGAAGTCCCGCCAGAGCTTCGTGAGGTTCGCGTACCACGCGGCGTAGTTCGGCCGCGCGAGCGCCTCGGCCTCCCCGTCGGTCGGCGCCACGACGACGTGGCGTGACATGCCGAGCTTCGGCATCGGCGCCCCGCCGTGCTTCCGCTGCCAGACATCGCGATACCGGTCGAAGAGCGGCGTCGCCCCCTCGCACGGGTTGTTCGTGATGACGTGGACCCGGTTGGTGGCCGCCCACTCGGCGCCGGCCGCGTGGCCGAGGCCGTACCAGAGGGGGGGATGCGGCTTCTGGAAGGGCCGGAGGACCATCGGGACGTTGCGGTAGGTGTAGCGCGGCCCGCGATGGTCGAGCACCTCGCTCGTGAGCCCCTGGAGGATCACCTCGAGCGCCTCCCGGTAGATCTCCTCGGTCTCCAGGTGGTGCAGGTTGAAGTACGCCATCTCGTAGGGAACGATCCCCCGGCCCACACCGAGATCGAAGCGCCCGCGCGAGAGCTGGTCGAGCATGCAGACCTCTTCGATGAGCCGGAGCGGGTCGTAGAGCGGCAGGCAGTACACGCACGGTCCCAGACGGATCCGCCGGGTCCGCTGGGTGGCTGCGGCGAGGAAGATGCCGGGCACCGGCGCCAGCCCGAGCGGCGTCGCGTGGTGCTCGGCGAGGTGATACGCGGAGAAGCCCGCGGCGTCGTACTTCTCCAGCAGACGCAACCGGCTCTCGTAGAACTCGTCGAGCGGCACCTCACGCCGGTCGAGATGATCGAAGATCCCCAGGTCCATCAGGGACCGACCGGCGCGCTCACGCTCCGCCTCCACTCGGGCGCCGCGGGGTCGCCGACGCCGTCGTCTCTTGACGCGTCACTTCTCGGACGCGATAGCGGACGGCCCGCCGCATCATCCATCGAACCGCCAACAGATCGACGAACGCTCGGAGCGCACGGTTCTTGATCCCGTACTTGGACCGGCCGAAACGGCGCGGGCGGTGATGCACCGGGACCTCGACCACCTGGTAGCCCGCCGTCCGGAGCAGGGTCGGCACGAACCGATGCATGCCCGTGTAGGGCGGGATCGCGCCGACACACTCCCGACGCATCACGCGCAGGCTGCAGGCGCTGTCCCGCACGGCGTCGCCCGTGAGCCAGTTGCGAATGGCGTTGGCGACGCGCGAGGAGGCGCGCCTCGGCCAGGGATCGCGGCGCTGGCGCCGCCAGCCCACCGCCGCGTCGGTGCCCTCGAGCGCCGCCAGCAGGAGTGGCAGGTCCTGCGGGTCGTTCTGGAGGTCTCCATCGAGGGTCGCGACGATCTGTCCCCGCGCGGCCTCGTAGCCCGCGTGGAACGCGGCCGTCAGCCCGGCGTTCGCGTCGAAGCAGAGGAGGCGTACGCGGGGATCCTGCGCCATCACGGCGCGGATCGCGTCGGCGCTCCCGTCGGTGGAGCCATCGTCCACGAAGACGATCTCCGCCGATCGACCGAGCCGCCCGAGGACGGCGTCGAGCTCCATCCAGAGGAGCGCAATGTTCTCCACCTCGTTGAACACGGGGACGATAACCGACAGCTCGAGCGCCTGGCTCATCGCGTCGATCGGCCGACGACGACCATCGTCTTGTCCGCGAGGGGGGCGGACGCCAGCACCCGCCACGCGGAGTCCGCCGCCGGCGCCAGCGCCCGCCACCGTTCGGCCGTCATGATGAAGGCGTCGTGCGGGGCGGTGGCGAGACGGGCCCGCACGGCGGCATCGTCTGCGATCTCGACGACACGACGCTGGAGATAGAAGTCATAGCTCAGCCGGAGGCCAGGATAGCCGACCACCGTCCCGCCCGGCGCAACGTTCGCGGCGGCTGCGACCGTGAGCGGTCGCACGTCGAAGGCACGGGTGTAGCGGATCGGGTACGTGATCCCCTCGACGAGGAGGATGCCCGCCATGGCGAGCGCGAGCCCGACGGCCCCGGTGGTGGGCGCCCCGAGCCGCACGCCCCGCACCAGCACGACGCAGGCCGCGAGCCCCAGGGCGACGATCGCGACCCGCTCCCATCCCGCCTCCGGAATGTACACGCGGTCTTCGTCCCCGACGAGACGCGTCAGGGGCGAGAGCGCACTGGCCCCGGCGGCGGCGACGGCGAACACGCCGCCCACGAGCGACGCGAGATTCCGTGCCCGCCGCGCGCGGCCGGCGAGCTGGGCGGTCAGGAACTCGGCGGCCAGGAGCGCGAGCCCCGGAGAAACCACCAGCATGTATCGAGAACGATAGTTCCCTGAGATGGCGATGAGCAGCCACAGGGTCGCCGTCCAGAGCGCGACGCGCCGCCGTCCGGCATCGGGAGACTGCCGCCACCAGACCGGCGCCGCGGCGGCGAGCAGGGTCCAGGGGAGGAACGACACCAACGGCGCGTAGAGCGCCGTGAGCCGAGGCAGGATGGCCCCGAGCAGGTACCACGTCAGGTAGTGACCGCCGAGGACCTGATCGCCGAAGCTGCCCTGCGACCAAGCCTGGTACGGCACCAACCACACGATCGCGGCCACACCGAAGGCCAGACCGGTTCCGAGCAGCGGGCGGAGCTTGCGAAGCGCGGCGGGTCCCTCCGTGAACCCCACCGCGACGCCGGCGGCGGCGAGCGCGGCGAGCGCCTGCGGCCCCTTGCTGAGGAGGGCGCCCGTGAAGCAGGCGTAAAAGGCGAGCACTGGCGTGAGAGACCATCCGGCGCGCTGACCCCTGAGGAGCCAGTAGAGGGCCCACACGAGCCACGCGTTCAGCATCCCGTCCGGCACGACCTGATGGCTCAGCTCGAAGTAGAGCGGTGTCGTGGCGAGGATCAGGCCCGCGACGGCGCCGGCCTGCCATCCCCAGAGGAGCCGCCCGACCGCGATCACGCCCGCGACGCCGGCCACGGACGAGACGAGCGCTGGGATCGCGGCGCTCACCTCCGTCACGCGGCCGAAGGGGACCGACGCCACGGCCACCGCCCAGAAGAAGAGCTGGGGCTTATTGAGGTAGTGGCGGCCGCGGAGCTCGGCGACCAGCCACCGGCCGTGGTCGAGGGCGTCTTGCGCCAGCAGCGCGAATCGCGCCTCGTCCGACGACCAGAACGGGCGGCGTCCCGCAGGGGTGGCGAGGATCACCGCGGAGAGGACAAGGACGCCGAGAATTGAGGCGCCGGGACGTGGCAGAGCGCCGCCCATCGCTCGTCAGGATACACGAGGTCTTCGGGGTACTATATCCGCGCGACGGCGATCCGCCGCCGCTGCTAAGGAGGAGAGGCGTGGCTAAATTCAAGATCGTCACACCGGCTGGGGCGGGCTACGGAGCGCCGGGTTACGCGCTGGAGATGGAAGCCCTCGGCCCGCTCGGCGCGGAGATCGTCGAAGTCGAGGCCAAGACGGAAGACGACTTCGTCAAGACGGCGCGCGACGCCGACGCCCTGTACGCCAAGGGGCGCCGCATCACCAAGCCGATCGTCGATGGCCTCGAGCGGTGCCGGGTGATCGCCCTCGGCACCGTCGGGGTCGACTCCGTAGACGTCGCCGCGGCCACGGCGCGAGGGATTCCGGTCACCAATGTTCCGGACACGTTCATCGAGGAGGTCGCCGACCACACGATGACGCTGATCCTGGCCACGTTCCGCCGGCTGGTCGTCCAGGATCGGCTGGTGCGCGAAGGACGGTGGCGAGAGGGGCGGCCAATGCTGTACGAGCTTCCACGGCTCATGGGTCAGACCCTGGGCTTCGTCGCCTTCGGTCACGTGGCGCGGGCCGTCGCGGTCCGGGCCAGGCCGTTCGGCGTGCACATGCTGGCCTACGACCCCTACATCGAAGAGCTGGTCATGAGCCAGTACGGGGTGGAGCCGGTGGGCCTCAGCGAGCTGCTGCAACGCTCGGACATCGTCTCCATGCACGCTCCCGCGACGCCGGACGCCCAGCACCTCTTGACCGAAGAGCACTTCCGGTCGATGAAGCGGAGCGCGATCTTCGTGAACACCGGGCGTGGGCCGACGGTGGACGAGCCGGCGCTCATCAAGGCCCTCGAGGAAGGCTGGATCGCTGGCGCCGGCCTGGACGTGCTCGAGCAGGAGCCGCCTGCGCCGTCCAATCCGCTGCTCCGTATGGACAACGTCATCCTCACCGCGCACGTGGCGTCGGCCTCGGCGAGGTTCGATCCGGCGCGGCGGCGGCGAGTGGGCCAGGAGATCGCACTGGTACTTCGCGGCCGATGGCCCAGGAGCTGCGTGAACCCCGCGGTCCTCCCGAAGACCGGGCTGGTACGCTGGCAGCCTTACTCCATGGAACGAGGGCCGGGCGCGTAAGCGTCCCTGCGGAGGTGGACCATGGACTATGACGTCCTGATCAGGAACGGGCTCGTCGCGGACGGATCGGGGATGCCGGCCTACCAGGCGGACGTCGGGATCGCCGGCGGGCGGATCGTCGCGATCGGGAAGGTCGACGGGCGTGCGGGCGAGGTGGTCGACGCCACCGGCCAGGTGGTGGCGCCCGGATTCATCGACCCGCACACCCACTACGATGCCCAGCTCTTCTGGGACCCGCTCGCCACCCCGACGTCGTGGCACGGCTTCACGAGCGTACTTATGACCAACTGCGGCTTCGGCATCGCGCCCCTCAAGCCCGAGCATCGCGACTACATCCGGAGGATGCTGGCGAAGGTGGAGGCGATGCCGCTCGCGTCCTTGGAGCAGGGGGTCCCGTGGAGCTGGCAGAGCTACGGGGAGTACCTCCAGGCGCTCGACCGCGGCCTCGGCGTCAACGTCATGTCCCTGGCGCCGCACTCGACGATCCGGTACCACGTGATGGGCGACGATGCGCGCAAGCGCCCCGCCGCCGCGGAGGAGATCCAGGCGATGGCGGGCGTCGTCGCCGAGTGCATGGACGCGGGTGCCTTCGGGTTTTCCTCCTCGTACGGCCCCGTCCACTTCGACGGCGACGGCCTGCCCGTGCCGAGCCGCTGGGCCGACGGCGACGAGATCATCGCGTTGGCCCGAGTGCTCAAACCCTTCCGGCGGGGCGTCGTCTGCTTCATCCCGAAGGAGGTCCCGCTCGTCGGCGCCGACGATATGCGCTACATGGCCCGGCTCTCGACCGAGAGCGGGCGCCCCGTCCTCTGGAACCTGTTATTGCACTCCTGGAACGCGCCGGACCACTGGCGGCAGGTTCTCGACTGGACCCGGAGCCAGTTCCGTGGGGGCGCCCGGGTCCACCCGCTCGCGCTCTGTGAGCGCTTCGACCTGAGCTTCTCGCTGCGCGGCGGGATCTTCGGCGACATGCCGGCCTGGAAGGACTTCTTCGAGACGTCACGCCCGCGGGCAGAGAAGCTCGCGCGCCTGCGTATGCCGGAGGTGCGTGCGGCGCTCCAGGCCGACCTGGACGACCCGACGCCGCGCGTGTTCTCCAAGCGCATGCAGGACGTGTTCGTCGACGCGGTCACCCACGAGCGGAACCGCCCCTGGCTCGGGAAGAACGTCGTCGAGATCGGGCGCGCGCAGGGGAAGAGTCCGCTCGACGCCATGCTCGATCTGGCCCTCGATGAGGAGCTCGGGACCGAGTTCCGCATCGTCGGATTCCAGAATGGTGACGAGGACGCGCTCCGGGCAATGATCGCGGATCCCCACGTCGTCGTCGGCGGTTCCGACGGTGGGGCGCACGTGGCCTTCATCTGTCAAACGGCCTATTCGAGCCACCTGCTCGGCTATTGGGTGCGGGACAAGCACGCGCTCTCTCTCGAGGCGGCCGTGCGGCGGCTGACGTTCGAGCCGGCGCTGCTGCTCGGCATGCGGGACCGCGGGCTCGTGCGCGAGGGACTCGCTGCCGATCTCGTGGTCTTCGATCCGGACCGTGTGGCGGCGGGTGCCCGGGAGAACCGGCGCGACCTTCCGGGCAACGCCACGCGGATCGTCCGGCCCGCCGTGGGCTACCGCGCCACGCTCGTCAACGGCGAGGTGGTCCTGCGCGACGGCGAGGCCACCGGCCGCCTGCCGGGTCGCGTCCTGCGTGGCTCGAGCTGACGGAGAGGAGCGCATCAGGAGGGCTCGTCACATGACCGGACCCATCCCGGCGCGCTGGGCGCCTTACTTACAGAGCGTGCTTCGGATCGACGCCGCGCTCCTCTTCATGGCGCACGGCACCCAGAAGCTCTTCGCCGTGCCCGTCGCCCAGCCGCGCGACCCCGTCGCGCTGGCCTCGCTGCAGGGCGTGGCCGGCGTCCTCGAGACGTTCGGCGGCTTGCTGCTGTTCGTCGGGCTCTTCACTCGGCCCGTGGCCCTGCTCCTCGCGGGAGAAATGGCCGTCGCCTATTTCCTCCGTCACGCGCCCCGGGGTTTCTGGCCGATCCTCAACCAGGGCGAGCTGGCGGCGCTCTATTGCTTCCTCTGGTTGTACCTCGCTGGGGCGGGCGCCGGCCCGTGGAGCCTCGACGCTCGCTGGCGATGGCCCCGTGCAACGCCGTAGGTGATATGGCTCTCCCTCCGAGGACGATGTTCGAGAACATTTTGGTCGCGCGCGTCCTCTTGTACATCGACCGGCACCTGACACTGCGCGAACAGCGATGTCAGAATGAGCATGCTCACTGTCAACCGGGAGGCTGTACGTTCGTCTTCTGACCGCTGGCCGGGCTCTGCCAGCCACTGAAGTCCCCGCGATTTCCAACGCCTGTTTGAGACGGCCATGGCCCGACGCGATTCCGGAATTGGCACCCCCCCTGCACTAGAGCTCTCCCAGAGATAGAAGACCCCTCCCGATAAGGGCACACCCGTCGCGAGACGGGGCCGCAAAGCCACGGGTCAGGCAACAGCGCCTGACGGCCGGGCTACCGAAGGAGGGCGCAAGACGCCTCCCGGGCATAGGTGGTC
>Ga0209268_1000497_pt1 | contig 20683 bp, 20 predicted proteins | sample GraSoiAngelo_143_FD_185900 | JGI IMG/M metagenome (GOLD analysis project Ga0209268, IMG submission 185900) | Grasslands soil microbial communities from the Angelo Coastal Reserve, California, USA - 14_1009_02_30cm (SPAdes) (version 2) | ecosystem: Environmental > Terrestrial > Soil > Grasslands ... | reverse complement strand
CGTTCTGCATCTGCTTGCCGTTCACGAACGTCTTCAGCGCGAGCGTGTGGGGATCGGCGATCTCCTGACGGTCGGCGACGTACGGGCCCACGGGGGCGGCCGTCTCGAAGATCTTGCCGGCCATCCACTGGCTGGTGATGAACTGGAAGTCGCGCGCGCTCGCGTCGTTGACGATCGTGTACCCCCACACGTAATCGAGCGCCGACTCCTTCGACACGAAGCGCGCCGTGCGGCCGATCACCACGCCCAGCTCGACCTCCCAGTCGAGCTGCTTGCTGCCGCGCGGGCGCAGGATCGGATCGCCCGGCCCGACGATGGAGGGGCTCCACTTGCCGAAGATGGGCGGCTCCTTCGGGATGGGGTTGCCCGTCTCCTCGGCGTGGTCGCGGTAGTTCAGGCCGATGCAGATGAACTTGCCGGGATCGGTGATGGGCGCGTGCAGCCGCGCGGAGGCCGCCGGGACGGTCACCCATTCCTTGATCGAGGCGACGGCCTCCGCGCTGGCCGCGCCGCCTTCGAGGAACTCGCGCGCGGACGGCGGCACCAGCGCGGCGGCGATCTCCTGCGCGCGGACGACGCCGCGGGCGGCCAGGGTGGCGGCGACGCTGGCGGCGAGATCGGCGATGCGATCGCCCTGCAGCGCGCCGAGGCGCGGGGATTGCCCATTGGCGGAGAACCGGACGAGCTTCATGGGTGGCTGCCTCCCGACGAAAATGTACCGGGATTATAGCCCTTTCGGGCAAGGAGCCCGCCCGCGCAAAATTCCCTGCGCGCCCGGGACGGTCGGCGGGAGAATAGGATTCCCTGGCACTCGAGGGGTGGTGGAACCACACAGGGAGGTCGGTGTATGCGGAGGACTTCGGTGCTGAGGTTCCTGACGTTGGTGGTGGTGGCGTCGTTCGCGCTGGCGGGCCCGCTGGCGCCGCTGGCCCACGCGCAGCAGCCGGCACAGCCGGCGCAGCCCGCACAACCCGCGCAGCCCGATCTCTTCCAGGAGACGTTGAAGGCGCAGCGCGCCTCCGACAGGGCGCAGGGCTTCTACGTCGCGGGGGCCGTCGTCGTGAACGTGTTCTTGATTCCCGGCAGAGCCATCACGTGCGCGGCCGGCGCGGCGGTCGGGGCGGCGATGCTGGTGGTGACGCTCGGCAACGGCTACAGGGCGGCCACGGCGATCACTCGCGAAGGCTGCGGTGGCAAGTGGGTGGTGAAGGGCGACGATCTGAGGCCCGAGACACCCGCTCCTCTGGTCGTCGAACCGATGCGATAGTGCTCACGCGAGCCGGCGCGCCCAGGGCGCGCCGGCTCCTCGTTCTGCTATTCGTCCTGCTCCTTCTCCTCTTCGCCGCCGGCCTCTGGGGCACCGTGGTGCGTCCCGCCGCCTACGAAGTGCGCGGCGAGGTCGTCGCGCGCGCCACGCCCGATCTGCTGCTGATCCGTCACCAGGCCGTGACGGCGCTCGGCATGGGCGCGATGGAGATGATGGCGGTGCGTGGCGCTCCCGCGGCGCTGGACGCCGCGCGACTCTCGCCCGGCGACCGCGTGCGCCTCGCCGTGCGCCCCGCCGGCGACGAGATCACGCTCGTGTGGGTGGAGCGAGAGCGGTGACCGTCGGCGTCGGCGTCGGCCCGGCGGCGCGCGGCGCGGCCCCGTTCGACCACGCAAATCGACACTGCGAAGCGCCTGTCAGCGAACACCGATTCACAGTCGGGTCCGACGCTGTACCCGAAACACGGGTCTCACGGGGCCGCGCCGCGCGCCGCCGGGCCGGCCCCGTTCGACCACGCACCTCGACAGTGCCCGCCCTGCGCACGGTTACGGCTGCGCCGCCGTTCGTTTCGACGTGAGCGTTCGCACGTAACCCACCAGCGATTCGATGTCGGCGTCCGAGAGCTGCGCGCCGAAGGCGGGCATGCCGGGCCGGCCGATGGACGCTCCGCCGTGCTTGATGAGGTCGAACAGGTACCGATCGGATTCCACCGCGACGCGACGGTCGGTGAGGTCCCCCGGCCGCAGCAGAAAGAGCGCTGCCCGCCAGGAGCCCCGGCCGTCCGTCCCGTGGCACTCGGCGCAGTAGCCGTAGTAGAGTCGTTCAGCGCGAGAGGCGCCGGCCGGTGGGCGCGCATCCGTGAGGAGCCACCCCAGGCCGCCCGCGAGGATGCCGATCGCCGCAACAGCCGCGACGAGGATCACGACGCCGCGACGCATGGCGACATTCTACGAGGAACGATCGGAAATACCCCTTGACAAGAGGGGCCGCAAACGGATAAAGAGATTAACCTTTTCGGACCTTCGCGAAGGAGGCTCTCCCGATGAGTGACGGACACCCTGTAGAGACCGACCCGACCACCGTCAGCCGCCGCGGCTTCCTGAGAGCGACCGGTGCCGGCGTCGCGGGAGGCACCCTCGCGGCGATGCTGGACGCCCGCCAGGCGCCTGCCCAGATCCGTGGAACGACGCTCAGAATTCTCCAGTGGAGCCACTTCATTCCCGCGTACGACAACTGGTTCGACACCGTCTTCGTCAAGGAGTGGGGTGACAAGAACGGCGTCAAGGTGCGCGTGGATCACATCCCGCACCTCGAGCTGCCGGCCCGGATGGCCGCCGAGTTCGCGGCGGGGGCGGGCCACGACATCATGATGAACGGCTCGTCGATCCTCACCCGGCTCTACTACAAGAGCCTGGCCGACATCAGCGACATCTACGACGCCGCCGGCAAGAAGCACGGCGGCTGGATCCCGACCGCCGGCCCACTGGTGCAGGTGGAAGGTCGCACCTACGGCATGCCGATGTTCTACATCCTGCTGCCGATGCTCTGGCGGAAGGATCTCTTCGAGGCCAACAACCTCAAGGCTCCCGACACCTGGGAGCTGGCGCGCGTGGCCGCCCGCACGCTCAAGCCCAAGGGCCACCCGACGGGCATCCAGTTCTCGCAGTGCGCCGACGCCAACCTGAACTGGCGCTCGCTGCTGTTCAGCTTTGGCGGCGCCGAGTCCGACGTCTCGGGCGAGAACATCCTGATCGACTCAAAGGAGACGCGCGAGGCGCTCCGGTTCGCCAAGGCGCTCTTCGACGAGGGCATGACGCCGGAGGTCTTCTCGTGGGACGACGCCTCCGACAACCGGTATCTCGCCTCGGGCGTGGCGTGCTGGATCCACGACGCGATCTCCGCATACCGAACGACGGAGGACACGAACCCCGACGTGTTCAAGAACACCCACATCGCCATGGAGCCCGCGGGCCCGGGCGGCAAGCGCGTGAGCACGTCGGCCGCCAACGTCTACATGATCTGGAAGTTCTCGAAGAACCAGCAGGCGGCCAAGGAATTTCTCACGCACTTCGTGGACGCCGGCCCCGATGGCATGGTGCAGAGCCGCGGCTACAACATGCCGTACCTGCTCGGCCAGGCCAAGAAGCCGATGCCGATCATCGGCGCCGATCCCAAGATGCAGATCCTTCAGGACTTCCCGAAGATCGTGGCGTTCTACGGCTATCCCGGGCCGTTCACGACGCCGATCCAGGAGGTCGTCAACCTGTTCGTCCTGCCCGACATGTTCACGCGCGTGGCCCGCGGCCAGGCCATCGAAGACGTGGTGAAGTGGGGCATGGGCGAATACCGCCGGATCTTCGCCAAGCACAAGCGCGCATGACGGGAAGTTCGCTCCACGGCGGCCCGGACCCGATGGCCCGGGCCGCCGTTGTCTCTGTGCCCGCGCGGGCCGCCGAGCGCCCCTGGCTGACCCACGGCGCACGCCGGCTGATGTTCGGCTACACACTGCTGGCGCCGGCCGCCCTCTACGTGCTCCTCCTGGTCGGCGCGCCCTTCCTCTTCTCGCTCTACCTCGCCGTCAGCGACGCCAACGTCGGCGAGCCCATCGCGCACTTCGTCGGGCTCGAGAACTTCAAGGCTGCCTTGGAGATGGACGTCTTCTGGATCTCCCTCCGGAACAGCGTCGTGTTCCTGGTGGTGGCGGCCGTCCTCAAGAGCCTGCTCGGCACCTCGCTGGCGTTCCTGCTGCTCCAGGACTTCAAGGGCAAGAAGCTGATCCGCGGCCTCGTCGTCATCCCGTTCACGCTGCCCATCGCCATCAGCGTGCTGTCCTGGAAATGGATGTACGACTCCCAGTTCAGCGTCATCAACTGGGTATTGAGCCGCATGGGCCTGATCGGGCAGTTCGGGACGGAGGGCTGGCCGATCTGGCTCGGCGATCCGAAGCTGGCGCTGGTCGCGTGCATCCTCGTGAACGTGTGGCGGACATTCCCGTTCTCCGCGATCGTCCTGCTGGCGGGGTTCACGTCGGTGCCTGTCGAGGTGATCGACGCCGCCAAGGTGGATGGCTGCTCGTTCTTCCAGCGGTTCCGCCACGTGGTCGTGCCGATGATCTTTCCGATCCTCATGATCGGATTCCTCTTCGACACGGTCTTCACGCTGTCGGACCTGAGCGTCGTGTACCTCCTGACGCAAGGCGGCCCGGCCAACGCGACCAAGATCCTGCCCGTGCTCGCGTACCAGATCGGGATCCAGGCCGGCAGCCTCGGCCGCGGCGCGGCCATCGCGCTGTTCCTCGTGCCCCTGCTGATCCCGGCCCTCATCCTGGTGCTGCGCAACCTGAAACGGCGGGAGTACTAGACCGATGGCGCGAGCGATGGCGCCTCCGATGACGCAGCGGCGAAAGTCGATCAGGCGACACCTGCTGATCTACGCGGCGATCACACCGTACGTCGTGATCGCGGTGTTTCCGATCTACTGGATGGCGATCACCGCGTTCAAACAGGATCCCGACCTCTACCGGATGGAGCACTTCCCGTTCTGGTTCAACCTGGCGCCGACGCTCCGGAACTTCAAGATCCTCTTCTACCAGACGCACTACGGCGACTGGATCTGGAACACGTTCACGATCTCGGCCTGGGTGGCCCTGATCACGCTGGTGACCGCGGTGCCGGCGGGCTACGCGCTCGCGCGCCTCAAGCTGCCCGGCGCCGAGAACACCGGCATCGCGATCTTCCTGACCTACCTCGTGCCGCCCATCATCCTGTTTCTGCCGCTGTCGCGCATCGTCGCCGAGCTGGGCCTTCAAGACTCGTGGTGGGCGCTCGTCGTCGTCTATCCGACGTTCACGATCCCGTTCTGCACGTGGCTGCTGATGGGGTTCTTCAAGACGGTGCCGATGGAGATCGAGGAGGCCGCGCGCGTGGACGGGTGCGGTCAGGCGGGCGCGTTCCTGCGCGTCATCCTGCCGATCAGCCTGCCCGGCGTCCTGACCAGCGTGATCTTCGCCTTCACGCTCTCGATGCAGGACTTCCTCTACGGGCTGGCGTTCGTGTCGCCGGGCGACCAGAAGCCGGTGCCGGTGGGCGTGCCGACCGAGCTGATCCGTGGCGATATCTACTACTGGGGCTCGCTCATGGGGGCGGCGCTGCTCGTCGGTCTCCCGGTGGCGATCCTCTACAACTTCTTCCTCGACCGCTTCATCCAGGGCATCACTGGCGGCATCGGGAAGTGAGCGCCGCGCGAGTTCGAGCGCCGGCTCTGCCGGCACAACCAATTCCTGGGGGGAGGCAGGGCGAGCGCGAGCCGTAGGCTCGCGCCGCCCGTCGGAAGGGGGGCAAAGCCCCCCTCCGAGGATTTATTCGGCGTCCGGGCGGACGATGGGATCGGGTCGGCCGGGGTAGCCGACGTGGAGGATGAGGTACTTCACGGGCTTGTCGGTCCGGTTGAAGGCGTTGTGCCACCAGCCGCCGTTGTCCATGTAGGACTGGCCGGCCGCGTGATACTGCGCGCCCGCGATGCCGACCGGCCCCGTCTCGTACTCGGTGGTGAGGATACCCTCGATGACGTAGACGAAGGTGGGCACGCGGAACTGCAGCCGCCCCGTGTGGCCACCCGGCTCCAGCTCGATCGTCTGGCCGGTGAGCAGGATCGGGGCGTTGACGGTGGCGCTGAAGCCTCCGAGCGAGGTGACGAGGTTTCGCGCCTTGACGCCCTTCGCCGCCTTCGTGTCCGCCGTCGGCTGCTGGGCGTCCGCGGGCGCGAGGAGGGCGAGGACGAGCGCCACCACGAGACCGAGCGAGAGCCTGATGACCATGGGTCCACCCCCTGAGCGGGTTGAGAATTCGCGAGCCAGGACGGCCAGTGCGGCGCAAACCTAGCATTCGCCGTTTTCGCATGTCAAGGTTCAGCGCGGCGCTCGCGGCGGCGCTGATCGCGGTGGCAGCCGGTCTCGCCGCGCGCCCGGGCGCGGCCTCGAGCGTCCAGACAGCGCCAGGCCTCATCGCGGAGGTGGTCGTCACCGACGTGGGCCGGCCGATCCAGCTCGCTTTCGATCGCGGTGGGCGCCTCGTCGTGCTGAGCCACGGCCGTCGCGGCGACGCGGCGGGCGAGATCCATCGCCTGGACGTGACGCAGGCGCTGCCGATCGACGCCGGGCGCGCGCCGCGCGTCGTCATCCCCTTCTCCGAGGCGCCGCGCAAGCCGACGCTCGGGAGCCTGGCGGTCGATCCGCGTACGGGCGACCTCTACCTCGGCGAGGAGAACGGGAATCGCGTCTATCACCTCGAGACTCACAGCCGGCTGACCGCGGTCGCCGTCGGGCTGCAGCACCTCGTGGGCGGCAGCAGCATCGCGCTCGACGGCGACGGCCGGCTGGTCGCCGTCGACTACGCGAGTCCCGAGACGCAAGGCCGGGCCGAGGTTCCACCGCCGCCGGGGCTCGACGTGCTCGGCACCGGCTACCAGGGGCCGCTGATCTTCCGGGTAACCCTCGGCGACGGTGCCGCGCTCCCGCGCCGCCTCGACCTCGTGCCGCCGTTCTTCCCGCGCTGGTGGATCTCGCCGCCGGGCGAGCCGCTGACGCGATTCATGGCCGTGGCGGCGAGGTCCGACGGCACGTTGCTGCTGCTCGACTCGCTCGGCCAGGTGTTCCGGTTGACGGACGCGGGGGAGCTACTCGCCGTCACGCGCCTGCCCGCCGGCCACTATCAGCGCACGAGCCTGGCCGTCACGCGCGACGGCACGCTCTTCGTATCGACCGGGTTCCACGTGCGGCGGCTCTTCCGGGTGTCGCCGGGCGGCGCGGTGACGACGGTCGCCTCCGAGCTGGGCGATCCGGGCGGTGTCGCCGTCGACGACGAGGGCCGCATCTACATCGCCGAAACCGCCCTCCACCGCGTCATCCGTATTTCCCCCGCGCGCGCTCAGTAACCTCCGATGATCGGTTGGGGGGCGAAGCCCCCCTCCGAGTAATCAGGCTCCTTCGATCATCGCCGCGGTGAGACCGCGCACGTAGCCGCGCGCGAACACCGCGCACAGCAGCACGACCGGGATGGCCATGAGGTTGATCCCGGCGACCGCGAGCAGCTCGTCGAGCGCCACCTCCATCGTCGCGAGGCCCGCGGGGATCGTCTGGTTGTGCTCGGACAGCAGGAACACGGAGGCGATCATGAAGTCGCTGGCGATCGTCCCCAGCGCGAAGATCCCGGCGGCGATGAGGACGGGCCGGCTCATCGGGAGCACGATGCGATAGAAGGCCGCCGCGCGCGAGGCGCCCTCGACCAGCGCGGATTCTTCGATCTCTCGCGGCAGGTTCTGGAAGTACGCCGACAGGATCCAGACGCAGAACGGCAGCGCCATCGTCGGATAGACGAGCAGCAGGACGACGGGGTTGTCGTCGAGGCCGAGGCGGATGATGACCTGGTAGAGCGGGACGAACAGGATCGTGTGCGGCACGACGTAGGTGGCGAAGATCGCGCGCCGCCACCAGCGGAAGCCCGGCGGCTGCAGGCGGCCGAGCGCGTAGGCGGCCGCCACGCCGGCCGCCAGCGTGATGGCGACCGAGCCGCCGAAGATGACGATGGTGTTCTCGAGCCACACGAAGAACGGGTAGTCGCGGCGCAGCGCCCGGCCCACGAAGTTGCGCGGCTGGCCCTTGCGCTCGAACAGCTCCTCGAAGTTCTCGAGCGTCGGGTTGGTCACGATGAACGGGTTGCCGAAGACGTCTTCCTGGGCCGTCTTCAGCGACTGCACGAACATGAAGTAGATCGGGAACACGCAGTAGACGGTGGCCACCAGCAGCAGTCCCGCGTGGCCGGCCCGGCGCCACCACGGCCGGGGGTTCACGCGCGCGCCTCCGCGGGCGGATCGAACGCGCGAAAGAGCAGCGCCAGCACGGCGAGCAGGGACGGCACCAGCATCAGCGAGAGCGCCGAGGCGGGTCCGAACTGGCCACCCTTGATGGCGAGCCAGTACGCCTGCGTGCCGACGACGGGGAAGACGACGCGCCCGGCCGTCAGCAGCCACACGTTGGCGAGGTCCGCGAACGCCGTGGTGAGCGACAGGAACACGGCGAGGGCGAGGAAGGGCCGCAGCAGCGGCACCGTGACCAGCCAGAATCGACGCCACGCGCTCCGGGACTCCAGCAGCGCGCACTCGAACAACTCGGGCGGGACGGCGTTGATCCCGGCGAGCAGGAACACGCCGATGAAGGAGCTGCCGCGCCAGATGTTGAAGAGGGTCACGGAGAGGAAGGCCCAGGCGCCGCCGCCGAGGGCGCCGTCCACCGTGTACTTGAGCGTTCCCATGAACGGGCTGTACGCGGTGGGAATGGGCGGGCTGAGCGTCCAGTACCACCCGATCACGCTCACGCTGGCCGGATACGCCCACGGCAGGAAGATCGCCAGGAACACCAGCGTGCGGCCGCGGAACGGCCGCGCCAGCAGCAGCGCGAAGGCGACGCCGAGGGCGAGCTTGGCGAGCGTGGTGGCCGCCGCGAAGCCCACGGTGACGACGACGGCCCGCCAGAACTCGGCGTCGGCGAGGAGGTGGCGGTAGTTCTCGAGCCCGACGAACCGCGGGCCGTGGTCGTTGAGCGGGGAGAAGTCCGTGAAGCTGATCCAGACCTCCCAGCCCAGGGGGTAGGCGAGCATGCCGAGCAGGAGGACGGTCGCCGGCGCGAGGAGGAGGTAGGCGGTTGCCACCTCGCGCCGGCGATGTCCTCCGACGCTCAGATCGCTTTCTCGCTGGTCATGTCGAAGAAGTGCAGCCGATCCGGATTGACGGCCAAACGCACACCGTCGTGGACCTTGAGCCGCACCGTCGGCTCCACGCGCGCCACCAGGCTGTTCGGACCCGCCTTGACGTCCAGCAAGATCTCCGAGCCCAGCGGCTCGACGACGTCGACGACGGCGTCGAAGACGTACCCGGCCTGGTCGCCACCGGCGGCGATGTGCAGGTCTTCGGGGCGGATACCGAGCGTCACGCGCTGGCCCTTGTACGGTCCGAGCTGTGACGCGTTTACGGGCGGGATCGCCAGCCGAATGCCCGTGCCCTGCGCGGTCAGGCTGCTGTCGGAGCCCTGGATGCCGACGTCCACGAAATTCATCGCGGGCGAACCGATGAAGCCGGCCACGAACCGGTTGGAGGGCTTGGTGTAGAGCTCCAGCGGCTCGCCCACCTGCTGGATCCAGCCGTCCTTCATCACCACGACGCGGTCGCCGAGTGTCATGGCCTCGACCTGGTCGTGGGTCACGTAGATGGCCGTGGTCTCCAGCCGGTCGTGCAGCCGCTTGAGCTCGACGCGCATCTGCACGCGCAGCTTGGCGTCCAGGTTCGACAGCGGCTCGTCGAAGAGGAACACCTGGGGATGGCGCACGATGGCGCGCCCCACCGCAACTCTCTGCCGCTGGCCGCCCGAGAGCTGGCGCGGCTTGCGCTTGAGGAGGTCCTGGATGCCGAGGATCTCGGCGGCGTCCTGCACCCGCTTCTGGATCTCGGCCTTGGGGAACTTGCGCATCTTCAGCCCGAACGCCATGTTGTCGTACACGGTCATGTGCGGGTAGAGGGCGTAGTTCTGGAACACCATCGCGATGTCGCGGTCCTTCGGCGGCAGGTCGTTGACCACGCGGTCGCCGATGGCGATCTCGCCGGCAGTGATCTCCTCGAGCCCCGCCACCATGCGCAGGGTCGTGGACTTGCCGCAGCCGGACGGGCCCACGAGGACGATGAACTCCTTGTCGCGGATGTGGAGGTTCACGTCCTTGACGGCGTGCACCTCGTCGTACTTCTTGTTGAGGTCTTTCAGCAGCACCTGAGCCATGCGATGTCTCCCCTCAATGGATTCCCCGGAGTCGGGTGCTCCGGGCTCTTCGGGCTCACCCCTTGACGGACCCGGTGAGTCCCGTGACGTAGTACTCGACGAAGAAAGAGTAGACGAGCGCGACCGGGATGCTGCCCAGCAGCGCGCCCGCCATCAGCTGTCCCCAGAAGTAGATGTCGCCGCGGATCATCTCGGAGACGACGCCGACCGGCACCGTCTTGCGCTCCGGCGACGAGAGGAACACCAGCGCGTAGATGAACTCGTTCCACGAGAGCGTGAACGCGAAGATCCCCGCCGACAGGATGCCGGGCACCGCGATGGGAAAGATGATCCGCACCATGGCCCCGAACCGCGTGGCCCCGTCGATGCGCGCGCACTCCTCGAGCTCCTTGGGGATCGTCTTGAAGTAGCCCATGAGGAGCCACGTGCAGAAGGGGATGAGGAACGTCGGGTAGGTCAGGATCAGCGCCCACGGAGTATTGCCGAGCTGGAAGTTGCGGATGATATCGGCCAACGGAATGAACAACAGCGTCGGAGGGACGAGGTAGGTGACGAAGATCGAAGTTCCCAACGCCCCCGCCATCGGGAACTTCAGTCGTGCCAGCGCGTAGCCGGCGAGCAGCCCGCAGAAGAGCGAGATGCCGGTGGAGATGACGGCGATGAAGAACGTGTTCCAGAGCCAGTGCGGGAACGTCGTCTTCTCGAACAGGTCGCGGAAGTGCTCCAGCGTGGGGTGGAGCGTCCAGAAGGGCGCGTTGTTCACGGCGCGCCACGAGCGGTACAGCTCCGCGTCGGGACGGATGGCCGTGATGAGCATCCAGTAGAAGGGGAAGAGGGTGCCGATCACGAACAGGGTGAGCGGGATGTAGAAGTACACCCACCGCTTCCACGGCCGCTCGATGACCATCTACGCGCCCTCGAGGCGACGGAGGTAGCGCAGCTGCACCCAGACGACGACAAACAGCACGGGTAGCATGAAGAGCGAGATGGCCGCCCCCTCGCCCAGGAGGCCGGTGGCCACGCCCACCTGGTAGGCGTAGGTCGCGAGCAGGTGGGTGGCGTTCGCGGGGCCGCCGCCCGTCAGCACGTAGATGAGCTGGAAGTCGGAGAACGTCTGGATGATCGAGAAGACCACCACCACGAGCGTGACCGGCTTCAGGAGCGGCCAGGTCACGTGCCAGAAGCGCTGCCAGCCGTTGGCGCCGTCGAGGGAGGCCGCCTCGTGCAGGTCGGGGTTGATCGTCTGCAGCCCGGCCAGCAGCGTGATGGCGAAGAAGGGCATGCCGCGCCAGGTATTCACCACGATCGCGCACCACATGCCGTAGACGCCGTCGGACAGGAACGGGATCTTGTTCACGATGAAGCCCGTCCGGAAGAGGAGCCAGTTCAGCACGCTGAACGTGGGATCGAACATCCAGCGCCAGGCGAACGTCGAGAGCACGGTCGGGATGATGAACGGCAGCAGCATCGAGGCGCGCACGAGGCGCTTGCCGCGGAAGCTGCGGTTGAGCAGCAGGGCCAGCCACATGCCGAGGGCCAGCTTGAAGATCGTGGCCCAGAACGTGTAGAAGAACGTGTTGCGGAACGCCTGCTGGAAGATCGAGTCGTCCCACGCCTTCGCGAAGTTCTTCAGACCGACGAAGTGACCGACGTTGCCGACGCTCGTGTCGGAGAGCGAGAGCCAGACGCCCGAGACGAACGGGTAGGCGATGAACGTCCCGAGCAACACGACCGTCGGCGCCAGCAGCAGCGAGGCCAGCAGCCGCTCGCTCTCGAGAAAGCGCGTCAGCCCCCGGGCGCGCCGGGTGCCCGGGTGCGGCAGGGCCACCACCACCGCGCCATTCGTTCCGCCCGCGATCGGTTTCTTCACGCTTACCCGTAGATCTTCTTGAGCTCGGCGGCCGCCCACTTGACGGCCTCGTCAGGGCTACTGCCCTGGGCACCCTTGGCGAACATGTCCACGACGACGTACTTGCTGTAGACCTCCGTGGCCTTGGCCGAGGGGGGCCCGGCGAAACCCATCGTACGCGAGTTGTCAGGGGCGGTGCGGAAGCCCTTCATCGGCTCGTCGATCGTGTTCCAGAGCGGATGCCGCTCCCAGCGCTTGGTGGCGCCGACCGAAAAGCCCTCGGCCACCTCGAACCAGCGGCCGTACGCGTCCTGGCCGTGGAACCACTTGAGGAAGTCCTTCGCGAGCTTCGGGTTCTTCGTGTACTTCATCACCGCGTGCGCGAACGCCGTGTGATAGCTCCACGACCCCGCCGGTCCCGCGGGCAGCCGAGCGTGCTGGATATCGCGCACCAGCGGCTCGCCGCGCTCGTCCTTGATCTTCTCCTGGCCGCGCTTGGCGGCGATGTAGATCGAAGCGCCGTTGAGCGTCGCGCAGATCTCGCCCCCCAGGAAGGCGCGGTTGTTGTTCGTGTCGTCCCAGGCCAGGCCGCCCTCGTCGCAGGCGTCCTTCCAGAACGCCGTCATGAACTTGACCGCCTCCACCGAGCCCTTGCTGTCGATGGCCGTCTTGCCGCTGCGATCGGTCTCCACGCCGCCGAAGTTCCACATGAGCGGATACGCCCACGCCGGCGCGTCGCCGAAGGTGTGGCCGAGCGTCTGCCCGTAGGGATGACCCTTCTTCTTCAGCTTCGTGCCCACGGCCCGCAGCTCGTCGTAGGTCTTCGGGAAGGTGGTGACGCCGATCTCGTCGAACCATGACTTCCGGTAGGCGATGAGACCGGGCACGATGCTGTGGGGCAGGGCCATGAACCGGCCGCCGACCTTCGTGTACGTCTCGGACTGCGGGTAGAAGCCGCCCTGGTCTTTTGCCTGCCAGGCCGCGACGTCGCTGACGTCGAGCAGACCGTTCTCGTAGAGGTGCGGCCAGTTGTGCAGCATGTGGATGATGTCGGGGCCGCTCTGCGACTGGATGGACGCGGTGATGCGCGGCTGCAGGTCGTTGGCGTTGATGAATTCGAACTGCACCTCGGCGCCGAGCAGCCGCGAGGCCTCGCCGGCCTGCTTCTTCAGCTCGACGTCACAGGCCGGGATGAAGTCCACCCAGCGCAGGACGTGCAGCTTGCTGCCCTGCGCGAACGCGGGCGCGCGGCCGGCCGCCGTGAGCCCCACGACCGCGCCGCTGCCCTGCAAGAATCGTCGACGGGTGATGCCTGCGCGCATGGTCATGGCCCTAGCCCTCGTAGATCTTCTTGAGCTCGGTCTCGGCCCACTTCACGGCGTCCTCGGCCCGCATGCCCTGCACGGCCTTGGCGTACATGTCGACGATGATGTACTTCGAGTACGACTCGGTGGCCTTCGCCGTCGCCGGTCCCTGGTAGCCGAGCATCCGCGTCTTGCGCGCGGCGCGCCGGAAGACCTGCAGCGGCTTGTCGATCTTGGCCCACATCGGATGCTCTTCCCAGGCCTTCGCGGCGCCCACCGAATAGCCCTCGTTCACCTCGAACCACTTCCCGTAGTTCTCCTTCTGGTGCATCCAGGTCAGGAGGCCCTTGGCGAGCTTCGGGTTCTTGCTGTACTTCATCACCGCGTGCTGGAAGGGCACGTAGAGCGCGGCCTCGCCGGCCGGCCCCGCCGGCAGCGGCGCCGCGTGCTCGATATCCTGCCAGAGCGGCTCGCCCTTCTCGTCCTTGATCGTGTCCTTCTTTCGCTTGGCGACGATGTAGATCGAGGCGCCGTTGAGGGTGGCGCTGATCTCGCCCGCGTGGAAGGCGCGGTTGTTGTTCGTGTCGTCCCAGGCGAGCCCGCCCTCGTCGCACGCGTCCTTCCAGAACGCTGTGAGAAATTTCACCGACTCCACCGTGCCCTTGGAATTGAGGACGACACGCTTGCCGGAGGGATCCGTCTCGGCGCCCCCGTAGCTCCACAGGAACGCGTACGCGAAGGTCGGCGGATCGCCGAAGCTGTGCCCGAGCGCCTGGCCGACCGGCTTGCCCTTGGCCTTGAGCTTTCGGCCCGCCTCGCGCCAGGCGTCCATCGTCTTGGGAAATTCGGTCAGGCCGATCTCCGCGTGCCACGAGCGCCGCCAGGCGACCGCGTTGCCGCCGGTGCTGTGCGGCACGGCCAGCCACCGGCCGCCGACCTTGGCGGCGGCGTCGAACGCGTCGTAGAAGCCGCCCTGCGCCCTGGAGACGGCCTCCGCGACGTCGGAGACGTCGACGAGACCGTTGGCGTAGAGCTGCGGCCAGTTGTAGAGCATCTGGAAGATGTCGGCACCCGAGCCGGACTGGATGCCCGCCGTGATGCGCGGCTGCAGGTCGTTGGCATTGATGAACTCGAACTGCACCTCGGCGCCGAGCGCCTTGGAGGCTTCGGGAGCCTGGCGCTTCAGCTCCACGTCGGCCTCCGGAATGAAGTCGACCCAGCGTACGACGTGCACCTTGGACCCCTGCGCGAAGGCGGGGGCCCGATGGGCGGCGAGAATGCCGGCGACGCCCGTCAGCTTGATGAACGTTCGGCGTTGCATCGAGCCTCCTGTCGGGAGCGGTCCGTTAAGCCTCGTAGACCTTCTTGAGCTCACCCTCGGCCCACTTCACGGCGTCCTCGGCCGACATGCCCTGCACGCCCTTGGCGTACATGTCGGTGATGATGTACTTCGTGAAGGCCTCGGTGGCCTTCGCGGTGGATGGCCCGGCGTAGCCGAACAGCCGCGTGTTGCGGGCGGCCGTGCGGAACATCTTCAGCGGCTCGTCGAGCTTGCCCCACATCGGGTCGTTCTCCCACTTGTGGGTGGAGCCGACGGAGTAGCCCTCCTGCGAGGCGAACCATTTGCCGTAGTTCTCCGGCTTGTGCAGCCACGTGAGGAAGTCCTTCGCCAGCTTCGGGTTCTTGCTGTACCTCATCACCGCGTGCGATTGGTTGAGGAAGAGCAGGTAGCCGCCGGCCGGGCCGGCCGGCAGCGGCGCGTGGTCGATGTCCTGGAACAGCGGCTCGCCCTTCTCGTCCTTGATCTTGTCCTTCTGCCGCTTGGCCACGATGTAGATCGAGGCGCCGTTGAGCGTGGCCGAGATCTCGCCGGCGTGGAAGGCGCGGTTGTTGTTGGTGTCGTCCCAGGCCAGGCCACCCTCGTCGCAGCACTCCTTCCAGAACCCCTGCATGAATTTCACCGCCTCGACGGCGCCCTTGCTCTGGAGCACGACCTTCTTGCCCGACTTGTCGGTCTCGGCGGCGCCGAAGGCCCAGGTCATCGGGTAGGTGAAGGTCGGGGCATCGCCGAAGGTGTGGCCGAGCGTCTGGCCGTACGGCTTGCCCTTTTTCTTGAGCCCGGCGAACAGCTTGCGCGCCTCGTCCCACGTCTTCGGGTAGTGGCTGGCGCCCGCTTCTTTGAGCCACGACTTGCGGTAGGCGACGGCGTTGCCGACGATCGAGTGCGGCACCGAGAGCCACTTGCCGTTGACCTGGCAGGAGGGCGCCCACACCTCGTAGAAGCCGCCCTCCGCCTTGGACAAGGCGCTCGCCACCTCGCTCACGTCGATGACGGCGTTCTGGTAGAGGTGCGGCCAGTTGTACTGGAAGTTGAAGATGTCAGCGCCCGAGCCCGACTGGACGGCGGCCGTGATGCGCGGCTGCAGGTCGTTGGCGTTGATCGTCTCGAACTGGATCTTCGCGCCCAGCGCCTTCTCGGCCTCGGGCATCTGGCGCTTGAGCTCGAGGTCCGACTCGGGGATGAAGTCCACCCAGCGGACCCAGTGCAGGGTGCTTCCCTGCGCGAACGCCGGCGCCTGCCGCGCGGCGAGGATCCCGGCGATGCCGGTGATCTTGAGGAAGTACCGCCGATCCATCGACTTCACGTCCATTCGCGAATCCTCCCTTGACTCTTTCAACTGGCGCAGACGTCGCGCTGGTCTCCAAGGTTGAAGCGAGGGCTAAACCTCCGGGAAACGTGACGGAAAAGTGACGAAGTGATACCACCCCGAGGGGGACCTCGTCAAATACAACCCTGCCGCGCCTGTCGCGCCGCGTGATCCCCGCGACGGGCTAACGGGCGGCAGCGGCCTCGGTGAGCGCGAGCGCCGGCAGCCGCGGCCGCCGGAACGTGAAGGCCAGCACGACGGCCATCGTCCCGATGGCGAACGAGGCGAGGAAGAGCCAGACGTACGACCCGAGCCGATCGTAGATCACCCCGCCCGCGAACGACCCGAGGCCCATCCCCAGCGTGGAGATCAGGAACACGGCGCCGTACGCGCTGCCCATCACCTTCTCGCCGAAGTACTCGCGGGTGACGAGCGCGTAGAGCGGCATGACGCCGCCGTAGGCCGTGCCGAACACGAGCGCCAGCGCCACGAACGAGCCGAGGTCGCGCGCGAAGAGATAGCCGAAGATCATCGCCGCCTGGACCGCCAGGCCCGCGATGAGGGTGGGCTTGGCGCCGAAGCGGTCGGCCAGGAGCCCGCCGCCGATACGGCCCACGATCGAGGCGAGGCCGGAGACGCCGAACACCGTGGCCGCCGCCATCGCGGCCACGCCCTGGTCGGTGGCGTGCGTGACCATGTGGAAGATCGGGCCGGAGTGCGCGGCGCAGCAGGCGAAGTGCGTGAGCGCGATCGCCCAGAACTGCGGCGCGGCCAGGACTTCGCGCGTCGTGTAGTCGCGCTGGGCCCCGGGCTCCGCGTCGTCGCTGGCCACGGCGCCCGTCGCGGGCTCGCGCAGCAGGAGGGCCACGGGGACAATCACGAGCCACGCGAGGTCGCCCAGCACGAGCATCGCCACGCGCCAGTCCCAGGCGCTCGTCAGCGCGCGCGCGAGCGGCGCGACGATCAGGATGCCGAGCCCGATCCCGGCCGACACGAGGGCGACCGCGAGGCCGCGGCGCGCGGTGAACCATCTGGTCGTGGTGGCGGTCAGCGGCGCGTAGAAGGCGCCCGCCGCGAAGCCCACCAGAAAGCCGAAGCTGAGGGAGAACTGCCACAGCGCCTGCGCCTGGCTCGCAAGCACGAGCCCGAGGCCGAGCAGGAATCCGCCGCCGACCGCGACGCCGCGCCCGCCGATGCGGTCGGAGAGCGCCCCCCAGAAGAACGAGCCGAGGCCCATCGCGATCCAGTTCAGCAGGGCGACCGTCGAGATCGCGCCGCGGCTCCAGCCCATGGCGCGCTCGATCGGCGCGAGGAACACGCCGAGAGCGAAGAGGCAGCCGAGAGCGACGCAGACGATCGTCGCAGAGGCGGCGACGACGATCCAGCCATAGAAGACGCGGCGCATGCGTGAGACCTACGATAGCATGCACGCGCATGCGCGCCTTGTGGCCCCGGCTCTTCTGGCCCGTCGTCGCCCTCGTGGTGGTGACGGTCGCGGCGCTGCTCTTCCGGAACGCGCTGATCCTCGGCTTCCGCCGCTGGACCGGCCAGCGCGCGACGGGGGACAGCCTGGTCCTCCAGGCGATCCGCCTGCCGTCGCTGCTCTGGTGCGTCGTGCTCGGCCTCTTCGTGGCCATCGAGATGGCCGAGCTGCCGCCCCGCCTCGCCGTCCAGATCCACGCCGTGCTCGAGGCCGCGATCATCCTGTCGGTCACCATGACGGTGGCCGGCGCGCTCGACTCGCTGGTGGCGGCGGCGAGCGAGCGGCGCGCGCTCGCCGTCGGCGTCACCGGGCTCTTCCGCACGTCCGTGCGCCTGGTCGTCCTCGTGGTCGGTGGCCTCGTGCTGCTCAGCTCCCTCGGCATCGCCGTCACGCCGATCCTCACCGCGCTCGGCGTGGGCGGCCTCGCGGTCGCCCTGGCCCTGCAGGACACGCTGTCGAACCTCTTCGCGGGCATCCACCTGCTGGCCGACAAGCCGATCCGCGTGGGCGACTACGTGCGCCTCTCGGCCGAGAACGTCGAGGGCCACGTGGTGGACGTGGGCTGGCGCTCCACGCGCCTCCGCATGCTCCAGAACAACGTCGTCGTGGTCCCGAACAAGCGGGTCGCGGAGTCCATCATCACCAACTACGACCTCGGTGAGACGCGGATGGCCGTGCTCATCCGCGTCCGCGTCGACTACGACGCGGACGCCGAGCTCGTCGAGCGTCTGCTGGTCGACGAGGCCACCCGCGCGGTCGGGCAGGTCGACGGGCTCCTCGCCGAGCCGCCGCCTTCGGCGCGGCTCATCCCGGGCTTCGGCGACTACGCGCTCGAGTTCACGCTCGCCTGCCAGGTGCGGAGCTTCGTCGACCAGTTCAGCGTCCAGCACGAGCTGCGCAAGCGCGTGCTCAAGCGGCTCCGCGCGGAGCGGATCCGTATCCCGTTGCCGACCGAGGTGCGACCGCGCGAGCCCGAACGCGCTTAGTAAATGGGGGGCCCCGATATGGCCCCCCAACCCCCCCAACCGCTCGTCGCGCCCCGGCGAAGCCGTGGCGCCCCTCGATTCCGACAGGCTCCTAAAACCGCGCGCGCTCGCGGACGAGCGCGAGGACTCCGAGCCCCGCCAGCATCACGAGCGAGAGGCCGATCCACGGGCCGCGATAGCCGCCCGCCGCCGTCACGCACCAGCCGAAGACGGGCGGGCCGAGCGTCACGCCGAGCGAGGAGATGGCGAGCCCGAGCCCGACCGCGGTGCCGGCCGAGCGCGGCCCGGCGAGCTCGGCCATGAGGGTGTGCTGCACGCAGCCATGGTCCCGCGCCCGGGCCCGTGAAGGCGATGGCCAGCGAGCAGAGCGCGGACCCGCAGCCGGCGATGACGAGCGGCGTGCGGCGGCGGCCGCCGAACGTGCGATCGGAGAGCACGCCGAACGCGACGCGCCCGAGCACGCCGCCCGCCTGGGCGAGCGCCAGGTACCGGCTCGCCGCGAGCAGCGCGAGCCCGACGAACTCTTGGAGATAGAGGGCGAGGAACGCCATCCAGACGGTCTGCATCGCGGCGAACACCAGCGTGGCGCTGGCGACCAGCCAGAGGTCCCGCGAGCGCAGCACCTCCGCGACCGTCCCGCGCTGGCCCGCCGCGCGGCGCAGCGGCGCCTCGCCGGTCGGGTCGCGATAGACGGTCGCGCAGAGCGCCGCGCACGCGACGATCGCCAGCGCGCCGGCGGCGATCGCCCAGCGCCAGCCCAGGCGCAGCGCGAGCGCGGGCATCAGGGCGGCGCCGAGCATGCCGCCGAAGGGCAGGCCGACCTGCTTGAGGCCGACGACCGTGGCGCGCTGGCGCGGCGGGAACCACGACATCGCCGCCGTCGTCGACGCCGGGTTGAGCGTGCCGTACCCGACGCCTGCGATGCCGAGCAGCGCCAGCAGCACGCCGTACGAGCCCGCGGTGCTGGCCGCGAGCAGGCCGCCGGCGATGAGGGCCTGGCCGAGCACGAGCGTCTTCGCGGTCCCCCAGCGATCGGCGAGCATGCCGGCGAAGAACGACATCGTCACCGGGCCGAGGTCGTAGACGGACAGGAACGAGCCGGCCTGCGTCAGCGTGAGCCCGAGGTCGTCGCGGATCAGCGAGGCGATGGCCGGAATGCCGAGGGGGCCGACGTTGGCGACCGTCTGCGCCAGCACGATGACCGCGAGGATCACCCAGCGCTGGCGCGCCGCCTCCGGGGTCCGGGTCACCGCCCCCGCGCCGCGAGCAGGGCCTGCACGGCGTGCAGATCGTCCTCCGTGTCCACGCCGACGGTCGGCTCGGTCGTCTCCACGACCGTGATCGGGATGCCGTTCTCGAGGAAGCGCAATTGCTCGAGCCGCTCGGTCTGCTCGAGCTCCGACGGCGGCAGGCGATGGAAGGCCTCGAGCGCGGCGCGCCGGTAGGCGTAGAGACCGATGTGCTTGTAGACCGGCGTGCCGATGCGGTCGCGGTCGTAGGGGATCGGGAATTTCGAGAAGTAGAGCGCGTGGCCGGCGGCGTCGACCACGACCTTGTTGACGCTCGGCAGCGGCTTCTCGGCGTCGGTCGCGCGGATCTTGAGCGTGCTCACCTGCGTGTCGGGGTGCGTGCGGAACGGCGCGACGAGCCGTGCCACGTGGCCGGGCGTGACGAGCGGCTCGTCACCCTGCACGTTGACGTAGACGTCGGCGGCGCGGCCCTGCGCCACTTCCCACACGCGATCGGTGCCCGATGGGTGCGCGGACGAGGTGAGGATGGCGGGGATGCCGTGGGCGTGGCAGACGTCCACGATCTCCTGGGCGTCGGTGGCCACGAGCACGTCGCTGAGTTCCGGCGCGCGCCGCGCCGCCTCCCACGTCCAGCAGATCAGCGGGCGCCCGGCGATCTCGCGCAGGAGCTTGCGCGGCAGGCGCGTGCTGGCCAGCCGCGCGGGAATGACGCCGAGGACCCGGAGCCTCATCCGCCGAAGGTGCGCAGCGTGCGCAGCAGCGTGGGGCGCGGGTCGCCGCCGGCGGCGGCCGCGGGGTTGAACGGCAGCACCACCGGCATCGTCAGCCCGGCCTTCGCGAAGGCCTCGATGCGCGCGCGGCAGAACGCCTCGTCGCCGACGACGCCGAGCCCGTCGAGCACGCGCGGCGAGATCGCGCCGACGGCGCCGGCGCGGTCGCCGGCCTGCCAGCGCGCGTTGACCGCGTCCACCTCTCCGGCGAACCCGGCCGTCCGGAAGAACGACGCGTAGACGTCGACGATGGCGTAGCCGGTGATGTCGCGCGCGAGCGCCGCGCGCGCCGTCTTCACATCGTC
>Ga0209268_1000496_pt1 | contig 20703 bp, 20 predicted proteins | sample GraSoiAngelo_143_FD_185900 | JGI IMG/M metagenome (GOLD analysis project Ga0209268, IMG submission 185900) | Grasslands soil microbial communities from the Angelo Coastal Reserve, California, USA - 14_1009_02_30cm (SPAdes) (version 2) | ecosystem: Environmental > Terrestrial > Soil > Grasslands ... | reverse complement strand
TTTACCAAAGAGATCGAGGAGGCGCTGCGCGACGGTCGCATCGACGTGGCGGTACACTCGCTCAAAGATCTGCCGACCACCCTGCCGGCCGGCCTGATGCTGGCGGCAGTGCCGAAGCGGGCCGATCCCGCCGAGGCGCTGGTCACGCGCGACGCCGGGATCACGTCGATCGCCGGCCTGGCCGCGGGCACCAAGGTCGGGACGTCCAGCCTGCGCCGGGTGGCGCAGATCCGCTACCTCCGCGCCGATTTGGAGATCGTGCCGCTGCGCGGCAACGTGCCGACGCGGGTGCGGAAGGTAAAGGAAGGGCGTGATGGCCTCGACGCGGCGCTGCTTGCTGGGGCTGGGCTCGAGCGGCTCGAGCTTGCGGGGCACATCGCCGCGCGGCTCGATCCGTTGGACGTCATGCCGGCGCCAGGCCAGGGAGCGCTCGGCCTCGAGGTCCGCGCGGACGACCGCAAGGCCCGCGGCGCACTGGCCCCGCTCGAGGATGCGGCGAGCGCGTGTCAGGTCGCGGCGGAGCGGGGCCTCCTCGCCGCGCTCGAGGGCGGATGTCAGGCGCCGGTGGCCGCGTGGGTCGGGATGCGGGATGCCCTAAAGGACTCCCTGACGGTCGCGGGAGGCGGGATGCGCCTGTTTGGGCGCGTGACGGCGCAGGATGGCTCGGTTCAGCTCACGGCATCCGCCGACATCGACGAGAGCAATCCGGCGGGGGCGGGCGTCGCCGTGGCGGACTTGCTCCGGGCCCAGGGTGCATCGAGATTGCTCGGCCGATGAGCCAATTCCCGATCCGCCGCCTGCGCCGGCTGCGCCGCACTGCGGCATTGCGTCGCCTGGTACAGGAGACGCACCTCGTCCCCTCGCAGCTCGTCTGGCCCCTGTTCGCGTGTCACGGGGAGGGCGTCCGGCGGGAAGTCGCCGCGTTGCCCGGTGTCTTTCAGACGTCGGTGGACGAGCTCGTGCGGGACGCGGAGCGGGCGCGGCGCCTCGGGCTCGGCGGCATCATTCTCTTTGGCCTGCCCGCCGCCAAGGACGCGACCGGGTCGGAGGCGTACGACGAGCAGGGGATCGTGCAGCAAGCGGCGCGGGCGGTGAAGCGCGCCACGCCGGACCTGCTCGTGATCGGGGACGCCTGCCTGTGCGAGTACACCGACCATGGCCACTGCGGGGTCGTGCAGGACGGCGACGTGGACAACGACGCGTCGGTCTATCTGCTCGGCAAGGTCGCCGTGACGCAGGCGCGCGCGGGCATCGACATCGTGGCGCCAAGCGACATGATGGACGGTCGGGTGGCTGGGATCCGTAAGGCACTCGACGCCGCCGGATTTTCACGCCTGCCGATCATGTCGTACGCGGCAAAGATGGCGTCGGCGTTCTATGGGCCGTTCCGCGAAGCGGCCGGCTCGACCCCCCAGTTCGGCGATCGCCAGTCCTACCAGATGCAGGGAACCAACGCCGACGAGGCGATGCGCGAGATCCGACTCGACGTCGAGGAGGGGGCGGACATCATCCTGGTGAAGCCCGCGCTGCCTTGCCTCGATCTGATCCGTCGCGCCAAGCAGGAGTTCGGTTCGCCGCTCGCCGCGTACCAGGTGAGTGGGGAGTACGCGATGATCAAGGCCGCCGCGGCCCGCGGCATGCTCGACGAGGCGCGCGCGATGTGGGAAACGCTGTACGCGATACGGCGGGCGGGCGCCGACATCCTCCTCAGCTACTTCGCCCCGACGGTCGCGGAATCACTATAGGGGCGCAGCATGCCGCGCCCCTGCGTCAATCGGAACGTCGCAACACCACCGCGGCGTTGATCCCGCCGAATCCGAAGGAATTGGTGAGCACGACGTCCGGCGCCGCCGCCCGGCCCTCGCCGCGCAGGCAGTCCAGGTCGCAGGCCGGGTCGGGACGCTCGAGGTTGATGGTCGGGGGGAGCCAGCGCCGCTCCATGGCGAGCGCGCAAATCGCCGCCTCGATCGCGCCGCTCGCGCCGAGCGCGTGGCCGTAGTAGCCCTTGGTGCCGCTGACGCTGAGCCGGTAGGCGTGCTCCCCGAAGACCTGCTTGATCGCCGTCGTCTCCGTCGAGTCGTTGAGCGGCGTCGACGACCCGTGGGCGTTGATGTAGCCCACCTCGCCGGGTGCGACGCAGGCATCGACGAGGGCGAGCTGCATCGCGCGGGCCGCCTGGCGGCCGTCGGGGCGCGGCGCGGTCATGTGGTAGGCGTCGTTGGTGAAGGCGTAGCCCACGAGCTCGGCGTACACCTTGGCGCCCCGGGCAACGGCACGCGTCCGCTCCTCGAGGACCAGCACGGCGGCTCCCTCACCCATTACGAACCCGTCGCGGTCCTCGTCAAACGGGCGCGAGGCGTGGGCAGGATCGTCGTTGCGGGTGCTCATCGCTCGGATCACGCTGAACGCTGCATACGTCATCGGGGCGAGTGGCGCCTCGGCGCCGCCCGCGAGCATCACGTCGGCGCGCCCCTCGCGGATCGTGTGGAACGCCTCTCCCACCGCGATAGTGCCGGAGGCGCAGCTCATCGCGTTGGTCGAGTTCGGGCCCGTGAACCCGAACTCGATCGCGATATTACAGCTCGCGGCGCCGGGGAACACGGCGAGCGCCAGCGCGGGGTCGAGCCCCCGGGGCCCCTCGGTCCGAAACCGCTCGACCTGGGACTCGGCGAACGCCACGCCCCCGAGTGCCGATCCCATCATCGCTCCGATCCGGTCGCGGTCCTCATGCGCCGGGTCGAGCGCGGCATCGCTCAATGCGAACCGCGCGCTCGTCACCGCCAGCTGGGAGAAGCGGTCGAGGCGCTTGGCACGCTTCGCGTCGAGGTGGTCCTGCGGACGGAAATCGGGGATCTCGGCGGCGATGCGGCTCCTGAACGGGGCCGGATCGAAGCGCGTGATCTCCCGGACGGCCGAGCTCCGAGCCGCGAGCCCGGCCCATAAGCCGTCGGCTCCCGTGCCGATCGGGGTGACCGCGCCGACCCCGGTGATGACCACCCTGCGTCCACCGTTTTGCACGCTTCGCTCCTCGTTGGTCCGCAGCTGAAGCCGCGACGCCGCGGGTTTACCCGCGCACTTCACGCATGCTCCAGCGCACGCTTTAGTCCCCTCAGCGTACGGGACGCGATCCCATGGATGAATACCGGCCCGATCACGAGCCGGGCGGCCAACGCACCGATGACCGGCCACGCCGGGCCCCCCCAGTCGTGCACGATCGTCACGGCCACGCCGGCCGGCTCTTCCACCAGCCGCCAGACAACGTCCATGCGCTGCGTGATACCCCGCACGTGCCGGTAGCGGATTTCCCGGGCCCGCCCGTCCACGGTCATCTCCGACACCCACCACACGGGATAACGGAGCGCGCCGAACGGCCGCCACGCCGCCATTTCCACGGTGCCACCGCTCGCGTGGCGGTCCAGAAACCTGACCCACCGATAGTGAGACAGGATTTCGGGCCAACGCTCGACATCCGATGCGATCTGAAACACCCGATCCATGGGTGCGCCGATCGCGATCTGGTCGACGGTGTGCATCACTTCACTGCGCGCTGGCTCCTGGTGACCATGCGGCCACTATGCGAGCCCCCGGTCGGTACCGCGCCGCCGCTTGCACGTCTGCATCCCGCAGCATGTCACAGAACTCTTCGCGTGTATATCCCCGCTTGAGCGACAGCACCGCGTCGTGCCGGCTCACGCCGCTCATCGCGAGGCAGAGCGATGCCGCCCATACGCCGGCCATGGCGACCCGGGAGCGGCGCAGGTCCGCGAGCACCACGGCGCGCCGGGCCACGCGGTCGAACGTGGCGATCCAGCGCACGGCGACCGCGCGCGGCAGGTGGTGCAGCACCTGGCTCGCCACGATCACGTCCACCGAGCGCGGCCCGAGCGGCAGCCGAGAGCCATCGGCCACGATCGCCGCCAGACCGCCGGAGCGAGCCAGGCGCGCGGCGGTCCGGTTCACGTCGACGCCCACGGGCGTGAGCGCGATGCCGTGCCGATGCGCGGCCGCGACCGCAGCGCGGGCGATGTCGCCGGACCCGGATCCCACGTCGAGCAAAGTCCAACGTGCATCCCGCATCCCGCATCCCGCATCACGAGCGGCCGCTCGAAACAGCGGGACGAGTTCCCGGACCACCGCCCGCGTCCCTCCGAAGAGCGCGTTCAGGCGCGCGATGTCGCGGAGCTGTCTTCCGACCAGGACGGCATCGGCCCGTGGATCGTCCAGCAGCTCGGTGCCGATCATTGACCTCCGCCGCCCAGGCCGGCGTAGCCGCCGCGGTAGTAGAGCAGGGGCCGACGGTCCGAGACGGTGCCCCCCGTGACCAGCGCGAAGAACACGGTGTGATCCCCGCCCGGGGCCTCCGCCTGTTTCTCGCACTCGATGCTCGCGAGGACGCCCTCGAGTACCGGGATGCCGTGTTTGGTCTCCCGGTAGCCGATGCCATCGAACCGGTTCGGGTGGTCCTCCGCGAAGCGCCGCGAGACGGCTTCCTGGTCCGACGCGAGCACGTTCAATACGAAGCGTTGCGCGGCCCGCAGCGCCGGATGCAGATCGTTCTGCTGATCCACCGACACGAGCACCAGCGGTGGCGTGAGCGACACCGAGGCGACCGAGCTCGCCGTCATACCGACCGGCCGGCCGGCCGGGTCGCGCGTGGTCACGACGGTCACGCCGGTCGCGAAGCGACCGAGCAGCTGGCGGAACTGAGCGGGATCGACGCCGGACATGTGGTCACCAGAGGAATTGGGCGAGGACGCTGGCCCTTAGCACCCGACGCGGGGGGACGATGTTCCCGGTCGCGCTCACCAGAAGATCCGCGAGGTCCGGCCGCGCCGCCAGGCGGCGCACCACCCGGTCGGTGAGCGCGGGCCACCCCACGCCGACCCCGATGAGTCGCTCGAGCAGCCACTTCCCGCGGAATTCGCGCCGGCGCGCGCGGTCGTAGGGCGCGAGGTCCTCACCCCCTATCCCCCTCTCCCTCCGGGAGAGGGGGAACTCCGGAGGTCCCCCCTCTCCGGGACGGAGAGGGGGACAGGGGGTGAGGATGGGGATGAGGCATTCGGCGGCGAGCTCTGCACCGCGCATCGCGCTGTAAATCCCCTGGCCCGTGAACGGATCGAAGAAGTCGGCGGCGTCACCCACGAGCACGGCGCCGCCTCCGGGCGCTACGGCGGTGCGCGACCACTGCGCGAACGGACCGGCGGCCAGAACGTCGCGAACCAGTCGCCGGGGGTCGAACCGCCCCGCGAGCCCGGGAAATCGCTCGAGCTCGGCGAAAAAATCGCGACGGAAGTCCCGGCCTTCGCCCCGGCTCCTGCGCACCGCCGCGAGCGGCACCACGAGCGCCACCGTGGTGACCCCGTCGCCGACCGGTCCGAGGCCCACGTAACCGCGCTTGCTCACGTGCAGCTCGCCCACACCGTCCATCCCCGCGACGTCCGCCACGTGCGCCGTGAATGCGACGCGCCGCGGCGGTGACGAGCGAATCAGACCGAGCCGGCGCGCGACGACCGAGCGCAACCCGTCGGCGCCGACGACGATGCGTGCGTTACACGTTACACGTTGCCCGCGACCGTCAGGGAGTCCTTTAGAGTTGCACGAGCGTGCGGTGACACCCGCGACCGCTCCCCCCTCCCACAGCAGGTTCTCCACCGTGGTGGCCTGGCGCACCTGAGCCCCCGCCCGCGCCGCCGCGGCCACGAGAATCGTGTCGAACGTGGTCCGTGGCAGGGCAAAGCTGTATGGGCGGGGGCCGCCGCGAAACCGACCGCACATGGTGGCCCCGCAGGGCGCGACCACCTTCATCCCGTACAGCTTGGCGTGCGCCGCACCCTCCACTGCGTCGAGGATGCCCCCGCCGAGCCGCTCCAGGATTTCCGTGGTCGCCGGGCTCAAGTACTCGGAACACGCTTTGTCGCGAGGGAAACGGGCGCGGTCCATGAGCAGGACCGATGCGCCCGCGCGGGCGAGCAGCAAGGCAGTTGTCGCGCCGGCCGGACCGGCCCCGACGACGACGACATCCCAACGGTCGGTCACGACGCCGCTGTGAGCACGGCCGCGGCCGCACCGACCAGCGTCGCCGCGAGGTTCACCCCGTCGTTGTCGAGCCATCGCCAACCCCTCGCAAGTCGCACCGGCTCGTGGCACACCGTATTGCCGCGCTCGAACCGCGCGTCGCAGGCGGGACACTCGTACTTGCCTTGCAGCGTCGCGCCCAGGAAAGAGTCCGCGAGCATACCCGCCACGCCGGCGGCCGTGAGCGTGACAAACCCCGGGGCCATGCCCCGGGGTGCCAAGGCGGCCGTCAATCCGGAAATCAGCGCCGCGCCGGCCACGCCGCCCAGCGTTCCCAGGACGGTGATACCCCCCGAGGTACCGCGCGTCACCCTTCCCCCGGAGGTGATGAGACGCGGCGGGAAGGGCGAGTAGGCTCCGATCTCGGTGGCCCACGTGTCGGCGGCAGCGGCCGCGATGGCCCCGGCCGCCCCCGCCCACGAGCCGAGCAGGGCGGTGAGCAGGGCGACTCCGCCGTTGGCCAGCACCTGACGCGCGTTGCGGCTCGGGCCCCGGCGCTCGGCGAGCTGAGTGAGGACGCTACCGGTGAGGAAGAAAGCGGTGAGCAGCGCGAGCCCCGGGAGCCCGAGGCCCCGGGTCACGCCGGCCCCGACGGCGCAGGCCGCGACCAGCCCGCCGGGGGTGAGCCACTTCACTCGTCGAGCAGCTCGTCCAGGATCCGGCGCTTCAGGTCGGGGGGTGCACCCTGGGCCCGGCAGCGGGCCCGGAGGAAACCGAGGAACAGCTTTTCGAAGTCGAATTCCTCGCCGCACGGCGGGCAGTCGGCGATGTGCTGACGGATCTCCTGCTCCACCGCGGGCGTGAGCTCGCGGTCGAGGTACTCATAGAGGTGTTCTTTACATTCCCGACAATTCATTTAGCGGACCCCTTGATGTACCCCATCCCGACGGCGTAGTCGTACAGCTTCTGCTGCAGCAGGCGCCGGGCCCGGAACAACCGGGACTTCACCGTGCCCACCGGCACTTCCAGGATCCGGGCGATCTCCTCGTACGACATGCCCTCCACGTCGCTCAACACCACGGTCTCCCGGAATTGTTCCGGCAGCAGGTCAATGGCCCGGAGGACCTCGTCGTCCACGATGCGGTCGAAGAAGGTCCCCTGCGGGTCGTCGTCCTGGAGCTCCTCGAACACGGAGAATGGCTCGATCGCGTCGATGTCGACGGTCTCCGGGTGCCGGGTGCGGCGCCGATACTCATTAATGAAGGCGTGCCGCAGAATCGTGAGCAACCACCCCTTGGCGTTCGTCCCCCGCTCGAACTGGTGCCAGGCGCGGTAGGCCTTGAGCATCGTCTCCTGGACGAGGTCGTCGGCTTCCGCGGGATTGCCGGTCAGGCGCAGGGCCACGCGGTACAGACTGTCGAGATGCACCAGGGCTTCGCGCTCGAAGCTCGCTCGCTTGTCGGCTTCGGCCGCCGGGCTCGGCGCTGGAGGCGGTGGGGTCGGGGGGGTGGGCGGGGTCATGGCGTCACATAACCTCTCCCCGCGCGCCCGGGTTCCGCAATGGGGCGTGCCCCGCTAGGTTTCGCGCGCCGTGGTCCACAGCATCGTTCCCCTCGCCGTCCTCGAGGCGGTCAGGAACCTCGACACGCCGGTCGAGGACGGGTTGTCGGAGTTCGCCGAGGAGCTGCTTTCCAAGCGGCTCGGCCTCTCGGCCACGGTGGCGATGCAGCTGCGCGAGTACGAGGGCATGGTCCGGCGCGACGCGCCGGCCGACTCGTCGCATGTCGAGGCGCTGCTCCGGCTGGTGGGGCGCCGGCCCGATGCGGACCTGGTATTCGCCGACGCCGGCCGTCGCGCGGCGCGCCGGGCCGTACGGCGCCTCTTCGTGCTCACGCGGCTCGCCGCGCGCGCCGGCCCCAGGGCCCTCGGGTACGTAGCCGCCCGGCGCGCGGCCCGCGCCGTGTTCGCCGGTGAGCTGCGGCGCGAGAGCCACGTCCCCATCGCGCGCGTGGGCGACGCGCTCGCCGTACAGGCGACGCCCGACGGCGCTGCCTGCGCGCTGTACGGCGCCGGGTTCACCGAGCTGCTCCGTCTCCTCGTCGGCTTCGAAGGCGCTATGCCCCATGTCTCCTGCCGGGCGACCGGCGGCGAGGTGTGCGAGTGGCGGGCCGCTCCGCCCGATCCGCGACACGGCTGATGCCGCTCCTCGACGGTTTCGACCTCCCCGCGCTCGCACGGGAGCTCGGCGCGCTCGGGGCCGACGGCTGGCTGCTGTACGATTTCCGCAAGGTCAATCCGATCGCCGGGCGCATCCTCGGAGACGCCGGGATGGGCACGCGGCGCCTGTTCGTCCTGCTGCCGCGCGCGGGTCGCCCGGTCGCGGTCGCGCATCGCATCGAGCTCCAGGCGCTCGCCGGTTTTCCGGGCGACGTCCGGCCCTACGGCGCGTGGCGCGAGCTCCACGAACACCTCGAGACGCTGGTCCGCGGACGCACGCTCGCCATCGAGACATCACCTCGGGACCAGGTCCCCTACCTGGATCGCGTCCCGCACGGGGTGGTCCAGCTGCTCGAATCCTTCGGCGCCCGGCTGGTGTCGTCGGCGCCGCTCGTGTCCCGGTTTGCGGCGCGCTGGTCGGCCGCGGAGCTGGCGGGCCACCGCAAGGCGGCGGAGATCCTCGCGGGCGTCGCGCGCGACGCGCTGGCGTGGGTGGGGAGCGAGGCGGCCCGCGGCGCCGAGGTGCGAGAGACGGGCGTCCAGCGGCGCATGCTCGAAGCGATGGAGCGCGCGGGCCTCTGGACCAACGACGGGCCCATCGTGGCGTTCGGGCCGACCAGCGCGATGCCACATTACGAGCCCCATCCGGGAGCGGATCGTCGCCTCGCGCCGGGCGATGTGGTCCTGCTCGATCTGTGGGCCGGGCCGGGGCAGGGCTCGGTGTTCGCCGACCAGACGTGGATGGGGTTCGCGGGCCGCTCGCCCGATGCGGACGTCCGCCGGGTGTGGCAGGCGGTGAAGGGGGCCCGAGACGCCGCCGTCCGTTTCCTGCGGGAGCGCTGGCGGCCGGACGGCGCGGTGACCGGAGCCCAGGTGGATGACGTCGCACGCGCCGTGATCCGCGACGCCGGGCTCGCCGACTACTTTGTGCATCGCACGGGCCATTCGATCGATCGCGACCTACATGGCTCCGGGCCGCACATCGACAACTTCGAGACGGAAGACGCGCGCGCGCTCGTACCGGGCGTGGGTTTCTCGATCGAGCCGGGGGTCTATCTGCCGGACCGCTTCGGCATGCGCAGCGAGATCAACGTGTACATCGACACGAAGGGCCCCGAGGTGAACCCCTCCCATCCACAGGACGAGCTGATCTTGGTCTGACGGTCGGACGGGCGGACGGCCGGACGGTTCAAAGTATTGCCAGGACCAGCCCTCCCCACACGGCCGCGCCCACCGCCACGTGGGCGGCCTGGAGCAGTGGGGGGAGCGCGAGCAGCACCATCGCCGCGGCGACTGCGACCTGCACGGTCACGAGCGCAACCGCGTACCACGCACCACGCTTCTTCGAGCGCAAGGCCCACCACCAGACGTAGCCGAACAGCGTGTAGGCGAGCAGCCGGTGGACCCAATGGATGTGCTGCAGGTAGTTGCCCGCCGGGACGACCTGGCCATTGCAGAGCGGGAATCCGAGGCATGCGCTCGCCGCACCCAGGTTCGCGGTGAGCGCGCCGAAGAGGACGGTGACGAAGCCCAGCCCAAGGGCCAATAGCCCGGCCCGTGTGGGCCGGGCTGCGCCCGGGGTCAGCTTTGCGGCGACCATCAACGTCGCCAGCAGCAGCATCGCCGTTCCGAGATGGAGAATTACGGTCCACGGCGGCAGGCTGAGCTTGACGGTCACCGCGCCGAGCAGGACCTGCACGACGAGCAGCCCCAACGCGACGTAGGCGGTTCTGTCGGGAGAGAACCGCTCCCCGGGACCGTCAGGGACTCCTTTAGGGCTCCCTGCTCCCTGTCGCAGCCACCACGCGTACGCCGCGAGCGCCGTCACCAACCCACTCACGGCTGCCGCCGCCAGCCGGTGCCCATACTCGATCATCGTCGGGAGGTCGAGTGGCGGGAGCAGCTTGCCATTGCAGAGCGGCCAGTGCTCGCCGCAGCCCAGTCCCGATCCGGTGATTCGGACGATGGCGCCGAGGATGACGAGCAGGTAGGTGAAGGTCGCCGCGGTCCAGGCGAGTCGCGTGAAGCGTCGCGTCATGGGTGCGGAAATGTAGGGTCGGGTGGTGGGCGCGACCATCCGGCGGCGGGCGACCGGATGTGAGGTGTTAGGCGTCACTTGACAGCCAGCGGTAGCACGCCCTATTCATACGGAACTGCACAAACTGATCAGCCGGGGGGGTGATGAGACGCGTTGTCCTGTGGGCCTCGCAGCGTACCGAGGTGCTCGCGCTGATCAAGACGACGACGGACCTGAATGTCGGTGACTTTCGCTGGACGGTGGCGCACAGCCAGAAAACCGGAGGTATGGAAGTAGCCCGGCTCGAGTACGCTCGGTACGGCCGCCACCATTTCTTTCAATTCGACCGCCATCAGGGGCAACATTACGCGATTTACACCGCAGGGAACGACGGCAACGTGGAGGAGCACTTCCCCGGAACCTGGGAGCGCCAGGCGCTCTACTTTGCCGGCTGGGCCGCCCGCGTCGATGCCGAGGCGCGGGAGGGTCGAGTCCCGCGGTCGCCGTAGCTCGTCAACCACCAATCGTGCGGACCTCTCGTAGCGAGGCCCTGAATGACCCGTCGACCGACGCCCGATATTCGGCTTGTGGAGCGCATGGCCGCAGGTGACCGCGACGCGCACGACGAGTTTTCCGAGCGCCACCGCCTATCGCTGTACGCCCAAGTCTACGCCACGCTCGTCGACGCGGTGGCGGCCGAACGCGTAGTGGTGGAGGCGCTCGAGCGGGCGTGGCATGCCGCGAAGGACTTCAACCCCGGCGCCGGGAGCGCGTTCGCCTGGTTGTCGGAGATCGCACGATCCGTGGCGCAAGGTCGGCGGCATCCGCCCCAGGACCCCACGACGTCGGCTTCCGCAGCGCTCTAGGCTGTTGCCCGCCTCCAAGGGGCCGACGCGCAGTATATTCGGCCTCTCATGTCCACGTCCCCCTTCGTCCCCGCGACAGACCGCTGGGGCGACCGGCTGCCGCGCCGGCTGGGCTTCTGGAGCGCGGTCGCCGTGCTGGTCGGCTCCACCATCGGCGGCGGGATCTTCCGTACGCCGGCCGTCATCGCCGAGCGCGTGCCGGCGCCGCTGCCGATGTTCAGCGTGTGGGTGCTGGGCGGGCTGCTCGCGTTGTGCGGCGCCCTCACCTACGCGGAGCTCGCGGCGCTGTTTCCGCGCTCGGGCGGCGTGTACGTGTACATCCGCGAGGGATTCGGCCGGTTGCCGGCGTTCCTCTTCGGGTGGACCGAGCTGGTGTTGATCCGGGCGTCCGCGCTGGGCGCGATTTCCACGCCGTTTGCCGAGTACCTGCTGCGCTCGATCGGCCGGGATCCGGCGCTCCCCGAGAATGCGGGATTGGTGCACTACGTGGCCGCGGCCGCCATCGCGGTCACCGCGGCTCTGAATTACTACGGGGTGCGCTGGAGCGCGTTCGTCTTGAATCTCACCACCGGCGCGAAGTACGGCGCGCTGCTGTTGCTCGTGCTGCTGGCGTTTTTCGTGGGGCACGGCGACTGGACGCATTTCACGACCGCGGCGGGTCCGCTCACGCCCGGCCTGTTCGGCCTCGCGCTGGTGTCGGTGCTGTGGGCATACGACGGTTGGGGCGATCTCTCGTTCGTGGGCGGCGAGGTGCGTGATCCGGAGCGCAACCTGCCGCGCGCGTTGGTGATGGGGACCGCGGCGATCATCGCGATCTACCTGCTCGTCAACGCGGCGTATCTCTATCTGCTGCCGCTCGGCCAGATGGCCCGGTCGCCGCTCGTGGCGGCGGACGCCGCGCAGGCGGTGCTGGGCCGGATCGGGGTCGGCGCGGTGACGGTCGTGGTGATGCTCGCGACGTTCAGCACGCTCGTCGGATCGATCCTCACGGCGCCGCGCATCTTTTTCGCCATGGCGGACGACGGGCTGTTCTTTCGAGCCATCGCGCGGGTCCACCCGCGTTACCAGACGCCCTCCGCGGCGATCGTGCTCACCGGTTTCTTGGGGATCGGCTTCGTGCTGATCCGCACGTTCGAGCAGCTCGCTGACCAATTTGTGGTCGCGATTTTTCCGTTTTACGCGCTCGCGGCGGCGGCGGTGTTCGTGCTGCGCCGCCGGCGCCCCGATCTGCCCCGGCCGGTGCGCGTGCTCGGCTATCCGGTGGTGCCGTCGCTGTTCGTGCTCGCGAGCTTCCTCATTCTCGGGAACGCGTTGTGGGCGCATCCGCGTGAGACGGGGTTCGCCTTCCTGATCATCCTCTTGGGGGTGCCGGTCTACTCCTGGTGGACCCGCCGGCGCAGGTCAGGAGTGACGCAAATGTGACGCACGCGCGGATTGACGACCTCTCCGGGGGCCGCCATGTTTGACCCCGCCCAAACACCATTCCCTTCCGCATCCCGGAGATCGCTCTGATGAAACGCGTTGTGTGGTCATATGGCGTGCTTGCCACGTTTGCCCTGTTGCTGTTTCCGGCCCGCGCGGCAACGGCGCAGGGCGTCACCTCGGCGGCGGTCGCGGGGCGTGTGACTGACGAGTCCGGCGCCGGGGTGCCCGGCGCGGTCCTCACATTGGTGAACAGCTCCACCGGCCAACGCTATTCGCGGCGCTCGGCCGACGATGGCCGGTACAACTTTGAGAACGTGGCCGTCGGTGGCCCGTACACGTTGCAGACTCGCGCGCTCGGCTTCGAGGCGAAGCAGAGCGACCCGTTCACTTTGACGCTGGGCCAGCGGTTCGAGGTGAACGTGTCGCTCAAGCGCGCCGCGGTGGGACTTGAGGCTGTAACGGTCACGGGGGAGGCCAACCCCCTCGTTTCGCGCTCGCGCACCGGAACGCAGAGTATCGTTTCGGACTCGATCATCCACCGCCTCCCAACCTTGAGCCGCAATTTCACCGATTTCATCGTGACGGTCCCGCAGGTGGTCTCGGCGGGGGTGCCGGGGACGACGCTCGGCGGGCAGAACAATCGCTTCAACAACATTCAGATCGACGGGGGCGTGAATAACGATCTCTTCGGGCTGGCCGCGAGCGGCGTCCCCGGCGGTCAGGCCAACGTGCACCCAATTTCGGTCGAAGCGGTGCGGGAATACCAGGTGTTGATCGCGCCCTACGACGTCCGCCAGGGCAGTTTCACCGGAGGGTTGATCAACGCCGTCACTAAGTCGGGGACCAACGGGTTTCATGGGTCGACGTTCGGCTTCCTGCAAAACCAGAGCCTCGTCGGCAAGGATACAGCAAACAACAAGGCTGCGGATTTCACTCAGTCCCAATACGGCGCCACTTTCAGCGGGCCGATCATCCGGGACCGAGTTCATTTCTTTGCGGCGATCGACGTGCAACATCGCGAGACGCCATCTACCGCCATCGCGGCGTCGGCGCAGCAGATCGGGTCGGACACGACGGGCGGCAAGGACTCAGTTGGGGTCGGAATCCGTCAGGCGACGGCAGATAGAGTCACTGACATCCTCCGCACCGTGTACGGGTTCGATGCCGGTACGTGGCGAGAGCTTCAGATTGGCAACCCCGACAAGAACATATTCGGCAAGCTCACGGCACAGCTCGGCACGAACAGTCAGCTGGAGGCCTCGTACAACTTCGTCGATGCCAATCAGGACAACTTGATCCGCAACTCGACGGCGACCGGGTTCCGTGACGGCTACCAGCTGTCGAACAGCGGGTACAACTTCCGCACGCAGACCAACACCGCAAAGGCCAAATGGACAAGCACGCTCGGCGGCAACAACTCCAACGAGCTGCTGCTGGGATACCAGCGCATCCGCGACAAGCGAGCCTTGCCAAACACCGTACCGCTGATCTTCGTCGGCGGCGACCGCGGCGGGACCAACATCGCGGCGGGTGCCGAGCGGTTTTCCCAGGGGAATTCGCTCGACCAGGACATCTATGAGGTCACGGACAACTTCACGTTCTCACGAGGCGCCCACCTGCTGACCGTCGGGACGCACAATGAGTTTTTTCATTTCTTCAATGTGTTTTTTCCCGCTTCGATGGGTGTCTGGAGCTTCGCCGATACCGCCGCGTTGCGGGCCGGAACTCCTAACCGTTACGAAAGGGCGATCGCGCTACGGCCGCAAGGCCCGAACGCCGACTTCCACGTCCGTCAGCTCGGGTTCTACGCACAGGATCAGTTTACAGCGCGACCCGGATTGACGATCACCGCGGGCCTGCGAGCGGACATTCCCTCGATGGACAAGCCGACGTTCAACCCGACGCTCGACTCGTCCGTCCTGAACATCAACACGGGTGCCTTCCCGAGCGGCAACATCTTGTGGTCGCCACGCTTGGGTTTCAACTACGACATACGCGGCGATCAATCCACCTTGGTTCGCGGCGGAATCGGCATCTTCAGCGGCCGTCCGCCCTACGTCTGGGTGTCCAATGCGTTCGGGAACACAGGACGGGAGCAAGCGACCCTGACGTGTACCACTCCCGCGACGATGCCGGCGTTCAATCTCGACAGTACTTACAGTCAGTGCGCCGGCGGCGGGGCGGCCACGCAGGCGACGCCGTCGATCGTGTATTTCGATCAGAACTTCAAGTTCCCGCAGAGCCTGAAGATCGCGCTCGGGGCCGATCACCGGCTCCCATGGGAGATGGTCGGGACGTTCGATTTCCTATACACGAAGTCGATCAACCAGTTCTATATCAGCGACGTGAACCTTCAGGGAATCATCGGCGACTGGTCGGGAGAGGGGGGCCGACCGCTGTACGGCTCGGTGAGCACGGGCACAGGCACCGCCAGCTCGGCTACCGCAACACCGACGCGCCGCACCCCGACCTCCGGAGCCGGCAGCTTCCGTGATGTGCTACGCCACGAGAATCGAAGCGACGACCGGTCGTTCTCAATCACGGCGCAAGTACAGAAACGCTTCAGCCAGGGCCTCGAGTTCAACGTGGGCTACACGTACTCTCACACCGAAGACCTGTTCTCGCTCACGTCGAGCATCGCGAGCTCCAACTACCGGTTCACCACGCTCGACGGCACGATCGCGAACCGCAACCTCCGCACGTCGGCGTTCGACATCCCGCACAAGATCACTGCGAGCGGCACGATGAACATCAAGTGGGGTCTCCAGCTGTCCCTCATCTACATCGGCCAATCGGGGGGACCGTACACCTACGTCGTGTCGAACGACATCAACGGTGACGGGTTCGGCGGGAACGACCCGGTATACGTCCCCCGCAACCGTGCTGACATCGCGATGGACGGCAACGGGAGCGCCAATGCGCAGACCGGGTTCGGCACACCGGCGGGGCAGGACTCGGCGTACGCGACGCTGGACAACTACATCAACACGCAGGATTGCCTCCGTGAGCAGCGTGGCACGCTGTTGCGGCGCAACACCTGCCGGAACCCGTGGATGAACTTCTTGAATGCCCGGCTCGCGAAGGTCTTCAATACGGTTCGGGGCCAGCAGATCGAAGTCAGCGCCGACGTGTTCAATGTGTTGAAGCTGATCGGCAGCGATTGGGGGTTGATCCGCTCGACCACCAGCTTCGAGGAGGTGAACCTTCTCACCCGGACCGGCTTCGATGCGGTCAGCCAACGCGGGATCTACGCGCTGAGCTTGCCGCAGCGCGACAAGGTGAACACAGACTTGTCCCGCTGGAAGTTGCAGCTCGGCGTGAAGTACATGTTCTGAGCCGACCTAGCGGGGACGGGAGTGCCGGAGTGCCTTCTTCGTTCCCCGCTCTTTACGTCCGCGCCTTCCGCCACAACCACACCCCCGCCGCCCCGAACAGCAAATTCGGCACCCAGGCCGCGAACGTCGGCGGCAGCGCGCCACCCTGGCCCACCGCCTTTGACAGCTGGAACATCAGGAGATCCACGAAGGTCGTCGCGAGACACACGGCCACTCCCCAGGCCATGCCGCTCCGCGGCGTGGAGATCGCGAGCGGCGCCCCGAACAGCGCGACGATGATGCAGGCGAACGGCACCGACAGCTTGAGCGCCTGCTCGACGCGCAGCTTCCTCGTGTCCGAGCCGGAGCGCGCCAGCGCGTCCACGTACCGCCCCAGCTCCGCGTAGCGCATCTCGTCCGGCGCCTTGGGCTCGGCGAGCAAGGCGGTGGGCGTCTCGCGCAGCGTCGTGACCCGAAGGGAGTCGAACTTGAACGTCGGCTCGCGGCCCGGGCCGAGCAGGTAGCGCACCGCGCCCTTGGTGAGCGTCCAGCCGCGCTTCGCCCGTGCCGTGTCGTACGTGGCGTGTTGCGCCGCGACCAGGATCGTCGGGTAATCCTCCCCCGTCCCCCCGCGCTCCATGATCGGATCCCGCATCTCCGCTCCGTTTGCTCTGAGCTCGAGCGAGCGGATCGAGTACACCCATCCGCTGTCCGCGCGATAGACGAAGGGCGAGAAGCGCGAGCTCGTCGGCCGGGCGGTCTTCTCGCCGAGCAGCTCGGCGCGCCGGGCCGAGGCCCCTGGGGCGAGCTCCGTGAGGCCCAGATCCAGGAGCACCACCGCGAGCGACGCCAGGAGCAGAGGCCGCACGACCCGGTGGAAGGACATCCCCGACGCCTTCGCGGCCGTCAGCTCCGAGTGGCGGCCCAGCGCGCCTACAGTGAACACCACCGCGAACAGCACGGCGACCGGAAGCACCAGCGAGATCGTCTCGGGCAGGAAGAACAGGTAGGAATACGCGACGCGCGCCTTCGAGAGCCCCCGGCCGAAGTAGGTCTCGAACTTGTCGGCGAGGTCGATGACTATGACCAGGAACGGAAATCCCAGGGCCGCGAGGAGGCACACCTTGGTCCACTCCCGCAGCACGTAGCGATCGAGCGTGCTCACCGAGGGCTGCGCCACGCGGGCCGGAGCAAGGAACCGGGCCAGCTCACCACTCGCCGCAGCGCCTCGACGACGTCGCTCCAGTCGCCGCCGTGGGGGGCGTTTCCCGGCTTGCGGATGCGCCACAGCCCGAACACGCCGGCGGCCGCGAAGATGAGGTTGGGCGTCCACATCGCGAGGAACGGCGACACGACCAGCTGATCCCCCAGATCCTCACCGACGATCAGACCGACGTAATAGACGGCGAACACCGCGACGCTGACGCCGATGACGAGCCCCACCCCGCCGCGCTGGAACCGCAGGGCCACGGGGACGCCCACCAGCGCGAAGACCAGGCACGCCGTGGCGATGGCGTATTTCTTCTGAATCTCGACCTCGTAGGTCGCGGCACGCCCACGGGCATCGCGCAGGCGTTGCTCCTCGCCGATGCCCGCCCCCGGTGTCACGTACTGCGGGACGAGGGTGCGCGCAGGGGGCGGCGGTGTGACCCGCGGCGTCTGGGCCTCGGCCTCGGCTGGGAGGAGCCAGGTGGCGAGCTGCCGCACGGCTCGGCAGTAGAGACCGGGGGGCGCGGTGTCGACGGTGGACGGCACCGGTGGCGCCACGACGGGCGCGAGGCCCGCGAGCCGGCGCAGGTCGTTTTCGATCGCCAGCCGCGCGTCGTCGGCGGCGCGACTGGCTTCGCGGCGCGCCGCCGTCGCGGCCAGACGCATCTCACACGTGGACATCTCGCGGTCGCTCTTGTAGGTGTCGTGCTCGGTCTGCACGAAGATGTTGCCCACCCCCGAGACCCGCATGCGGTTGGTGCGGTAGAACGTGCGGTTGAACTGCGTCGGATCCGTGCGGTTGACTTCCTCGATGTCTCCGTCCGTGAGCGTCAGAAACAGGTCCCGCCCGCCGGCGGCATACGCCATCCGCCCGCTGTCCGCCGTGATGATGCGGCGGCGTTCGGCGTCCCCCAGGTCGTAGATCGTCACGTCCTTGAGCTTGTTCGTGTTGCCGTCGATGCGCGCGGCACGCAGGAAGAACTGCCCCGGCACGACCTCGTTGATCACCTGCTCCTTGAGCGTCAAGGACGGCTTCTTCCGCGCGATGTCCACCTGCAGCGTGCGGAGCTCGTGATTGGTGCGGGGGAGCAACTGGTCGTTCCACAGGAACGACAGCAGGGCGACGCCGGTCGCGCCCGCGAGCACCGGCGCAACCACCCGCGCCACGCTGACGCCCCCGGCCTGCAGCGCCGTCATCTCGTTGTCGCCGGCCAGTCGGGTGAACACGTGCAGCACCGCGACCAGCACCGCCATCGGCAGCGTCACGGCCACGATGAACGGGAGCGAGAGCACGAACACCTCGGCGATCACGCCCGGCGGCAGCCCCTTCCCGAGCAGGCCGGAGAGCTGCTTGGCGACCTGCTGGATGAGCATCAGCGACGTGAGCGCCGCCAGCGCGAAGACGAGCGGCGCGACGTGTTGGCGGAGGAGATATCGGCTGATGGTGCGCACGATGGGTGGCGCCATTATATTCGGAAGTCCAAGTCTCTACAAGACATCACTACCCTGTGACCATTCGAAAGAGCCGCCTCTCGCGCGCGGCAGCTTGCCTCGCGCTCGGCCTCGCCTGCACCGCACGCGGCGGCGCGAGCCGCCCGCGTGAGTTCACCGCTGAGCGTGCCTTCGGGTATCTCCAGCAGCAGATGCAGTTCGGCCCACGCATTCCCGGAACCCCGGAGCACGAGCGCACGGGCGATTTCATCCTTGAGCACCTCCGCGCCACCGCCGATACCGTCGCGATCCAGAGCTTCACCCACGTGACGCGTCACGGCGCGACGTTGCATCTGCGGAACTTCTTCGCCCGGTTCCGGCCGACCGCGACGGAGCGCGTCCTGTTGCTCGCCCACTGGGATACCCGCCCGCACGCCGATCAGAGCGCCAACCTGGGCCAGCAGCGCCTCCCGGTCCCGGGGGCCAACGACGGCGCATCCGGCGTAGCCCTGCTGCTGGGCGTCGCCGACGCGCTCAAGGCGAAGCCGCCGACCGTCGGCGTCGATCTGCTGTTCGTGGACGGCGAGGACTACGGCGATTTCGCCACCGATTCGAACGACGTGCTGATCGGCTCGCGCTACTTCGCCAGCCACCAGCCCCCAGGCTATCAGCCCCTGTTCGCCGTACTGTTCGATATGGTCGCGGACAAGGACCAGCAGTTCTACTATGAAGGCAACTCGCAGGCAGTGGCGCCGGAGGTGGTGGACCGGGTGTGGCGGGTCGCCGCCGACCTGGGCTACGGTCGCGTCTTCATCCCCGGCGTGAAGCACACCCTGACCGACGACCACGTCGCGCTGCAGAAGGTGGGCATCCACGCGATCGACCTCGTGGACTTCGACTATCCATACTGGCATACCACCGACGATACGATAGACAAGGTGAGTGCGGCGTCGCTCCAAGTTGTCGGTGATGTCGCTGTAGCATTGGTGCGCTGACAATGCGGAATGCGGAATGCGGAGTGCGGAATTGAAATGGGAGTTCGATCCGCGCAGCGACGCTTCCATTGACATTCCGCATTCCGCATTCCCCATTCCGCATTCGTGAACCGCAATCTTTCGGCGCTACGCGCATAGAACGGATACCGACCGCCCGCTAACGATCCGTTAGCGTGCGAGATGGATGATCGGAAAGCCGCCCTCCTGCTCGCCCTCCTCGCCCTCGCGGGCGCGGGTGTGCGACTGGCGCTCGCCCCCGCCAAAGCCGCGGCGCCCGGCGACGTGCGACTGGTGTCCGTGGATACGCCGCCCCCGGGCGGGCTCTCCGCGACCGCGCGGCAAGCCGCCCGGCTCGCGCGACCGCTCCTGCCCGGCGAGCGCGTCGACCTCGACCGCGCCGACGTGACGGAGATCACACGTCTCCCCCGCATCGGGCCTGCTTTTGCGCAGCGCATCGTCGCCTGGCGTGAACGCCATGGTCTGTTCGGCGGCCTGGCCCGCTTCGACAGCGTGCCGGGGGTCGGACCGAAGCTGCTCGAGTCGCTCGGACCCTACGTGATGTTTTCGGGGGTGGTGCCCTAACCTTCCCCAACCTCCACAGCCTCCACAACCTCCCGTTTGGGGTTGACTTCCCCTCGCCGCCAACTATGTTATGCTGTTCATTTTCAACGAGTTGCGTACGGCGACCGCGGCAGCCACCTCCGACAAGCTGGGTGAGATCCTCCTGCGGGAGGGGCTAATCACCCAGGACCAGCTCAAAAAGGCGCTCCTCGAGCAGAAGAACACGGGGATGCGTCTCGGCTACACCCTGGTGAAGCTGGGCTTCGTCGAGGAGACCGAAATCTCCAAGATGCTGGCCCGCCAGTATCGCATGCCGGCGGTCGACCTGTCCCGCTTCGAGGTCGACGCCAAGATCATCAAGCTGCTCCCCCCCGACGTCGCCATCAAGCACACCGTCCTGCCCCTCAAGCGCGAGGGGCGGACCCTCACGGTCGCGATCGCGGATCCGAACAACGTCACGGCGATCGAGGACATCAAGTTCATCACGCGCTGCGACGTATTCCCGGTGATCGCCGGCGAGTACACCCTCCGGAACGCGATCGACAAGTATTACCAGCAATCCGACGCTCAGCTGCAGACGCTGCTCAAGGACATCGAGGCGGCGGACGACCTCGAGGTGGTCGAGGAGCAGACGGACGAGGACGTCAAGGCGC
>Ga0209268_1000494_pt1 | contig 20742 bp, 17 predicted proteins | sample GraSoiAngelo_143_FD_185900 | JGI IMG/M metagenome (GOLD analysis project Ga0209268, IMG submission 185900) | Grasslands soil microbial communities from the Angelo Coastal Reserve, California, USA - 14_1009_02_30cm (SPAdes) (version 2) | ecosystem: Environmental > Terrestrial > Soil > Grasslands ... | reverse complement strand
CCTTGACCAAACGAGAATTGTCGATCGCCTTGGCGAAGTAAATTTCCGGAGTACCCGTCCAACAAGGCTTTCGCCGGACCACCGCTGCTGCGCTCTGCGCCGCTGCCATTTATGCCACCCCGGCAAGACTGGAATCGGCCTGCGCCAGTTCCTGTTGTGCGACGGCATACCAGTAGGCGAGCCGGTCTTCGCGCTCACGCTCGTCCGCGCGCGTTTCCGCTCGCTCGACCACGGCCGTCAACTCATCAATTACTGTTCCCGTGTACATGTCCCAACCTCCGCTACCTTCCCACTTCTCCGGGACGGCATCGAGAGAAGGTAGATTTGTTTTCGCCCTTTAAGTGAGAGGCGATGCCGTCCCGGAAACCTTGTTTGCTCACGTGGCGGCGGGTCTTTGACCCACCCGGACGGGTCGGAGACCCGTCGCTACGCAAGCGCTACTAAACTCTTTCTGCCGCCCGCAATTTCGCACTTCTTGCTCGCGGGTTGCGATCAATCTCTTCTTCGCTGGGGGTCACTGGCTTCTTCGTCAGCAACCTGTATTGCCCCAGCTTCGCGTCCTCGCGCATCGCATCTTTCACAATGCGGTCTTCCAGCGAGTGAAAGCTGATAACCACCAGCCTTCCACCCGGTTTCAGCACCTGCGGGGCAACTTCCAGCAGCGCCCGCAGATCGTCCAGTTCGCGGTTTACGAAGATTCGGACAGCTTGAAAGGTCCTGGTCGCCGGATGAATCCTGTCGTACTTGTGTTGACCCAGTTTCATTGGCCGGGCCGCGGCTGAGATCACGACTGCGAGTTGCGCAGTCGTCAATATCGGCCGCGACCGGACAATGGCTCTGGCGATTCTCCGCGACCTCCTTTCCTCACCGAATTCGTAAATCACATCGGCAAGCTCACGCTCGTCGAAGTGGTTTACCACTTGTTCGGCGGTCAGCTCGGACTGCGGGTCCATCCGCATGTCGAGCGGTCCTTCCGCCTGAAAACTGAAGCCTCGCGCGGGATCAGCAAACTGCAAGCTGCTCACTCCGAGATCGGCGAGAATCCCATCCGCAACTGCGGAGGGAAAACGCCGGCCGATTTCGGCAAACGATGCGTGCAGCAGCGTAATCTCCGGCCAATCAGTATTTGCCGGCGAGACGCCGGCGCTACTGAGCCTTTTCCGCGCGATTTCCAGCGCCGCAGGATCTTTATCGAGCCCAATCAAATGACCCGGCGCGCCGAGGCGTTTTGCGATTTCTAAGCTGTGCCCGCCAAGGCCCACCGTGGCGTCGATATAGGTCCCGCCACGCCGGACGGCTAAAAAGTCGATCGCTTCTTTTAAAAGAACTGGAACGTGATTCCCACCACGTCCAACCCCCTCGGGGGTGTCTGTTAAACCCTCGCCCACTAGATGCCCAGATCGTCGAGCGTCTTCTCATCCTCAGGCGTGAACGATTGCTCCTCGATCTCCTTGCGGTACTGCTCCAGATTGCGGATCAGCAGGTGCGTGAGATTCCCGGTCACAGCCACTTCGCCCTTGATCTGCGCCGAGTCGCGCAACAACTGCGGCATCAGCAGCCGGCCCTGGCCATCCATTTCCACCTGTTGACCCCAGTAGTTCACCCGGTCCAGGAACTTTTTCTTCGTAGGATTGAAGGTGGAGAGCCCCGCCAGCTTTTGCTCGATCCGCTCCCACTCCTCGAAGGGATACACTTGGGCAATTTTTCCGTCCAAGCTTGTGATATAGAATTGCGTGCCGTACTTCTCGTCGATCACCCGCTTGAACTCCGCGGGGACCTTGAGGCGTCCTTTTTCGTCCACGCGAGTTGGGTGATTGCCGCGAAACATTGGTTCTGCCCTTTATCGGGGCTTTAAACCTAGTGGCAGCGACTGCCACAAAAACGAGGGAGGTAAAAGCGGCAGCAATTTGGGTCGTTTCAGGTTTTTCTGGGCTCGTTTTGGGCGTTTCAGCCTTGAATTCCACTGGCGCCTCGGGTCTTACTTCTGCCCACAACCTCTACTAGCTCGACCACTTTCTACCACTTCTGCCCACATCCTACGCCTAAACGTTTTGCTGTCAATAGGAAAGTTACAGGTTGTTGAAGGGAAATCAGGGTAGCTGGGCAGAGTACGATAAATTGTGGCTTACCGATTTGGTGACCACTAGGGGTTGGGTTTAGAGACTTGGTTCCTGACGGCACACGCCGGCGTTTTGCTGAATCTTTGTTTTGAAATTTCCTGTGGAAGAAAACTTTCGCTGCTCAACCCACCTGAACTACGGCATGCGTAGACGAGGGATCAGGAATCCTGTTCTGCGCTCATATTCTTGAAATGCGGGTCCGAACTTCTGGCGCAGAATGCGTTCCTCCTTACTAGCCTTGATTACGTAATTTGTCAGCAGCAAAACAAAGGCGGCAAGCCCGCGCCATTCGCCGACAGCTAGGGCAGTGCCTGCGATTCCCAGCAGCATGCCCGTGTAGATGGGATGGCGAAGCCTCGCATACGGGCCCGTGCTTATGAGCTGGTGGTTCGCCTTGATCTCAACCTTGTCGCTCCAGTAATGGCCGAGATGCCGCCGCGCCCAGATCATCAGCGAAATGCCGAGACCGGCCAGCGCCACCCCCAGATCTCGAATGGCTGAATGATCGGGAACGAAAGGTCTTGCGAGCGGCCCCACCGGCAGCGATGGCGACAACAAAAGCACAAACGTCATCGCCAGGATGAGCAGCCGCAGGACGCGATGCGCACGCGGCTCCCCTGACTCCGAAGGGTTCCGGGCGGCAGCGCGGGCGCTGAGAATCCAATACAGGCCAACCGCAGCCCACAGCCAATTCAGCACCGAATGCGTCTGAGCTGCAGTCGTGGGTTTCTCCCGGTGCGGTCGTCAAAATAGTAGATCGCGTTTCCCGCCCATGTGTCGAGACGGATCCCACGTCCACCTGATTTGCATTCTGACTTCGGGCATTATGCGGTGACTGGAGAAAAACGAAGCTCAAGAAACAAGGCGGACGCGCTAAGCGCGTCCGCCTTGAAGAACAAATGCAAGTCCCTAGAAGATAATCTTTGCTGCGAGTTGCAGGTTGAACGGCTCGCCAGGACCCAGTCCAGGGGCGCCATTGAAGTCGCCGATGGTGTCGCGAACGGTCCCGTCGGAACCTACGGATCCGGCTCCGGTCGCGAGATTAATGCGATTGAAGACATTAAACATCTCTGCACGGAGCTGCAACTTCATCCGCTCCGTTATGCCGATGTTCTTGATCACGGACACATCCACATCGCCAAACCCAGGGCCATAGAACGCATTCCGGCCCAAATTCCCAGGACCCGATGCAGGTGTGGCAAACGCGTTCGGGTTGACCCATTGTTCGCCCGGCTCGCCGCCAAGCGATTTTGAGAAGCTATGGGAGACACCGGCGAATGGGTTGCCGACCAAGTCCACACCAGGACGCTGCGTTCCGGCATTAAAGTTAAACGGCTGTCCTTTGTGGAAGGACCATAGACTGCTAAGTTGCCAGCCATGTGTCAGAATCTTTGGACCATGCGACGATCCTGGAATGTCGTACGTCCAGAAAGCGGTGAAGTTGTGCCGCGTGTCAAAGTCACCGCTGCCGTAATCCAGCTTGGGGCGAGTGTAGTCGAATTGAATCGCGCCACGGTATTCGGTCATCGTGTCCAGCTCGTGTGCCCATGTATACGCAAACTGCGAGGAGAATCCGTGCCAGCCTCGTATCCTGAGGACGGATTGCAGGGCGTTGTAGTTGGAGTTGCCAACGCTGTTGAGCTGCAAGACTGACCCAATATTCGGATACTGGCCATTAAGATGGCCGTCCAGGTTAATATCATCCATCACTGATAGCCTGTGACCTCCACTGCCGACGTAACCCACCTGTAGAACAGCAGCGCTACCGAAGCCCTTCTCCACCTGCAAGTTGTAGTTGTAGAAATAGGGTGTGCGGAAGTGCTGGCCTACTGCATAAACGTTGTACATTAGCTGCTGGGCGGGATTGTTCGGATTGACGCAGTTACTGAGGGTCGGACAGGGGACGAGCGGAGGAAAAATGTAAGTGTTGGGCTGCCAGGTAAGCGAACCAACGCTATAGTTGGCGACAGGCGACGGCCCTATCGGATTGTCCTGCAAGCCGTCAGCTCCCGCTCCGCCCGGCCGGAAGTCGAGGAACGGGTTCATATTGATTTGGTCGTAGAAAACGCCGATTCCTCCTCGTACAACCAGATTCCCGTTCGCTGTCGGCTGGTAAGCAAAGCCGAGGCGTGGCGCAACATTGTTATGGTCGGGCGGGAAAATAGAACCAATGCCATTTCCCTGAATGAGCAAACCCCGGTCCGGAGTAAACACGGCTAAGTCCTTGGCCAAGCTGTGGAGTGGCCCGATGTATTCGTAGCGTAATCCAAGATTCAGGTTGAGCTTGCGCGTCAGTTGCCACGAATCCTGCCCGAAGAAATCAAACGCGTTGACTCGAACCTTCCGCTCTGCTCTGCCTACGGCGATTGAGGCAGAAGATACGTCGCCGGCCAGAAAGTCAGCGAGGGCGCATGCCGGGTCGTCCGTCACGCCGGGGCAGGTCGTCTCGCCGGTGAAGTTGAAGCTTCCAAGGGAACGCCGGTAATAGAACTCGTCCACACGCCCCTGCCGGACTTCGCCCCCCAAACGAAATTGGTGTTTCCCGACCGTATAGGAGAGGATGTCGGTTAAATGCCCGGTGATGTCATTTCGGCCTTCGGGTGGCGTGATGCCCACCTGATCAAACCCGGAAATGGCGATGTTCGGTGCGCCAGGAATCGGGTGTCCGTTGATAAGAGCGTCAGGGCTGGTAAATAGACCGAGCGCCTTTTCATTGAAAGTATTGTTCTTGTCGTGGAAGACCTGAGTGAAGTAACTGATGCCGAAGAGCACCTGGTTTGTTAATCTCGGACTTATGGCCGAGTTCCAAACGAGCGAATAGTTCTCAATCCGAATGGGGGCAACTTCAAAGTAATCTCCTAAGTTTGAACTAGCCGTTGCTAGTGCCAAACTCGCGCCAGGCGGCTGCGTCTGATTTCCTTGGCCGTAAAAGAAGTGAAACAGAAGATGGTTCTTCTCATTGAAGTTGTGGTCGATCTTGCCCACTTCGTTGTAACTGTAACCGGTACCTGGCACGGTAGCGAAATAGTTACTCGTGTTCGCCGGAAGGTTTCTGATCGCGCTCGGCCATAGCGTCGCGAGAAGGGTATCGGAAAGCGTGCTCTCCGCACCGGGGGCAAGTTTAGCTCGGGCATTTGCGACCCACGCATCGGAAGGTTCGGTCGCAAGCCCCGTCAACCCGAAGATGTAGTTCTGCTTTTCGAAACCGAGGAAAAAGAAAGTCCGATCCTTAATGATTGGCGCGCCAACCGTAAAGCCGTAGTTTTGATTGCGCAGTTCCGGAGCCTTCGGAAACTGCGGGCTAGGCGTAAAAAATGGTGAAGTAGCAGCGTAAAATTCATTGCGATTGTAGTAATAAGCGCTGCCATGCAACTGGTTGGTGCCGCTCTTGATGACCAGATTGACAGTTCCTCCAGCATTGCGTCCGGTCTCGGCGTTCGATTGTGTCTGCGCTGAGAACTCATCAACCGCGTCAATCGGCAATACGGTGCCGGCAATCCCAGAGACGCCGCCCTGATTGATGGCAGGAATGTTGTGCCAGAAATCGTTATTGTCGGTGCCGTCAACCTGCCAATTCACCTGGTTCGCTCGGGTGCCGTTCAGTGAGCCGAAACCACCCACAGAGTACCCGCCGTAGCCCGGCGTTACTGCGATCAACTGCGAGAAGTCGCGGCCATTTAAGGGGATTTGCTGCAAATTGGCCGAGGGAATCGTGTCGCTTTGGGTGACAGTGGTTGTATCTACCGTGAGTTCGGCTGCAGAGACCTCAACAACGGTTGCAGATTGCCCCACTTTGAGCTGAACCGGCAGCGTGTAAACGCTCCCGGCCACAACATTCACATTATCGACGGTGGATGTCGAGAAGCCGCTGGCCGTGACCGTGATTTTGTACACACCGGGCGGAATGTCCTGGAAGGCGAATGCGCCTCCGCTCGTGCTGATCGTGCTGAGGGCGATTCCGGTCGCGGAGTTCGCAGCTTTTACGGTGGCACCCGCGACAACCGCACCGGATGGGTCGGTTACGGTCCCATTGATAGCGCCGCGAAATGTCTGCGCACATCCTGCGACCGAGAAGAAGAGCACGAGCACGAACGATACCGCGAAAATAGCGAAACTTAGTAGGCGCCGCATTTTGCCTGCCTCCCTCGTCAACTGAGTCAATCCTGTTTTTTTCTGCTTTGTTACCCTGGGTAGAGTAGTGCTTTTAGTCACGTATACGACCAAACTGCGAGCATGCCTATCTTGCTTGTTTTGAATGGAAACAGGGAGCTGTCTCAAACAGGGAATACGTGACATGGAAGGAGACCGAGGCAGGATATATGAAAATCTGTATCGTCCCAGGAGCTTCAACGGTCCGATTCAGGGGAGCCTATCTCTTGGGGTCTCATGCAAATCCGAACCAGAACATCGCGCAGGTTGTCTATTTCATCGGTTCGACCACCACCGCAGTCCCGTACGCCAGGACTTCGGTTACGCCCTGCATGACCTCGGTCGCATCGTAACGCGCGCCGACAACTGCATTACCGCCTAGTTCGGCAGCGTGCTGCAACATCAGATCGAAGGCCTCCGCGCGGGTCTTCTCGCATAAGTTCGTCAGGAGAGTAATGTTGCCGCCAAGAATCGTTTGCAGGCCTGCGCCGATGGTTCCGAAAATCGACCTTGAACGCACCACGATTCCCCGAACCACGCCCAAAGTTCGCAGCACTCGAAACCCATCCAGCTCGAATTGTGTAGTAACCATATTGTGCGAAACCATACGTCCCGGCGAAGTGTAGTTTGTGCCCATTCTTGTTCTCCGCAATTTGAAGTCGCCACTACTATAACGCCACGCCCAGGTTTTGCTATTCCAACTCGCAATGGATCATGTATTCCTGCGCCTGCTCGTCCCATTCCAACCGCAATACGTTTGGCTGGCAACAGATCTGGCAGTCTTCTACATAGGTCTGCGATCTTCCAGCAGAATTGTCGAAGGTGGTCTCGTTCCACTCTCCGCAACCGGCGCACTGGAAACCGGAACTCATCGCTTTGGCCGCACTGTAACACCGTTTTCACCAACTATTCATCTCGCATTAACCTGCGTTGACGCGTAGACCCGCTATGCTGGCCAACTTTGGGGTGTGGAATAGGAGGCAACTTCTCATGAAGAATAGATTTGCAGTGGCCTTGGCCGGCGCACTTATGCTCGCAGCATTTGTGCCAGCATCGGCGGCCTCTCATATCAATGAACGCGATCACATCCGCCACGTCCTGCTGATCAGCGTTGACGGGTTACACGCACTGGATGTGGCGAATTTTGTTCAGAGCCATCCCAACTCCGCATTGGCCGAGTTATCGGGCCATGGCGTCACCTATTCCAATGCGCGCACGCCATCACTCTCGGATTCTTTCCCCGGCCTTCTTGCGCTCGTGACCGGCGGGTCACCGATCAGCGACGGCTTGTTCTACGACGTCAGCTACGACCGCACCATCTTCGATCCCACCAACATCACATGCGCAGGTTCTCCCGGCAACATGATGGTGTTCGACGAGAGCATCGATCTATACAACTCGTCAAACGTCTCGCTAAATGTGATCGATCCCACCAAGCTGCCCCGCATACTGGATGCGCACGGTAATTGCGTGCCGTTATTTCCCCACAGCGCGCTACGGACCAACACCATCTTCGAAGTGGTCAAGTCCGCTGGCGGGCACACGGCTTGGGCCGACAAGCATCCTGCCTACGATCTGGTCAACGGTCCGTCGGGTACGGGCGTAGACGATCTTTACACGCCGGAAATCACTAACGTCAATGGATTCGATGCGACCGTGAGCGTGGTTTGCACGGCCCAAAACGATCAGCTAAAAGTCAACGCGATCATCAACGAAATTCATGGCCTGAGGCATGATGGAAGTCCGGGACCCGGCGTACCGGCGGTGCTCGGTATGAACTTCCAGGCGGTGAGCGTAGGGCAGAAGCTGGCCAGTGACAATTTCGATGGAAGTTGTAATAACGACCCGTTGAGCGGCAAGCCCGGCGGTTACCTGGGCGGCTCCGGTGCGCCGACCGAAGTTCTTGCCTATGGGCTGCAGAAGACCGACGAGGCTCTGGGCAGCATGATCCAAGCGCTTAAGGATCAGGGCATCTATGATTCAACCCTGTTCATCGTCAGCGCCAAGCACGGGCAGTCGCCAATCAATCCGGTGAAAACAAACAAGCCGGGACATTTCGCGGATTTGGTTGCGGCGCTTCCTGACGCTGGTACCAATCCCGGAGGCATCGCGATCGCCAACGCGGCGGCATGCGCCACCGGCTCTTGCGGCTTCGTTCAGGATGATGACATCGCGCTGATCTGGCTGCAGGATCAGAGCCAGACCTCAGCAGTTGCTACGTACCTCAACACAAATGCCAATGCGCTGTTCATCGATGAGGTGATGGCCGGGGCGGAGCTTAAGCTCAAGTTCAACAACCCCGCCAGCGACAGCCGCACGCCCGATATCATCGTGCAGCCGGTGTATGGCACCATTTACACCGGCCCAAAAAAGAAAAATGCCGAGCATGGCGGTTCAGTTTCGGCGACACCAACGTTGGCCTGATCGTCTCGAACCCGGAGCTGCACGCCAGCGTGGTGAAGACTCCGGTGGCGACGTCGCAGGTGGCGGCGACGATACTGGAGGCTTTGGGACTTAATCCTCAGACCCTGAAGTCAGTTAAGGTCGAGAAAACCGATGTACTGCCTGGCCTGCCTCTCGCGGTAGAAAAGTAATCCAGATTGTTCCGGTGACAGTAATGAAAACGGGGGGCGTAGGGCTCCCCGTCTGGAATGAAAGCCGCCGCTTGAGGAATATTCAGGCCGCAGATTTCTCGATTTCACGGCCGATGCGTAGCACCTCGCGCAGAAATAGGTCGAAGTCTTCTCTCCGGCTGCGATGGTTACAGATTGACACTCGGATCGCAAATCTTCCGTCGAGAATAGCCACTGATGGCGCAGCAATTCCCTGTTCCTGCAACCGCATCAGCAGTTCGCGATTGAGTGCGTTTAACGCCTGCTCATCCCGTACCCTGCCGCTGTAACGGAAGCAAACGATGTTCAGCTCGCCGCGAGCGATCAGCTCAAGTTCGCGGCTGGATTCGACCAGTCCGGCGAGGTAGCCGGCCTGTTCAATATTTTGTTCGAATAATTCCCCACATTTTCGCAGACCGTGCTCTTTGATGCACATCCAAACTTTCAGCGCGCGAAAACCCCGCGACAGTTCCGGGCCATAATCGGAGAACCATCGCTCCCCCGAGCAGAGCCCGCGCGGCATGCGCGAAAGATAACCCGCCCCTTCGCTGAATGCCTCGCGATGCTGGGCTTCGTCGCGCACCAACACGCAGCCCACGTCGTAGGGCATCTGCATCCATTTATGAAGGTCGAACGCCAGCGAGTCGGCGCGCTCCATACCGTGGAGCATCGGCTGCAGCTTGTCTGAGATAGCGAGGGGAGCGCCAATTGCGCCATCTACGTGGAACCACAAGCCGTGTTCGGCACAGAGATCGGCTAGCGCCGCGAGGTCGTCGACTGCGCCCGTATTGACCGTACCTGCATTACCGATCACGCAAAGCGGCTTCAGGCCCTCCGCTTTATGACGCCGAATCGCATCGCGCAAGGCTGCAATCTTGATCTTGAAGTCTGCACCAACCTCGATGGAACAAAAGGATTGCTTCCCAAATCCCAGCAACTGAAGTCCCTTGACGATGGAGTTGTGGGTTTCGTTCGAACCATAAAACATCATTCGGGCCGGGGAAGCGAACAATCCGTTCTCCTTCACATTGATCCCGGCCTTCACGTGCCGCGCCACCGCCAAGCCGATGATGTTCGCCATAGAAGCGCCGGTGACCAATAAGCCGCTTGATTCGGCGGGGAAACCGAGCGCCTGTTTCATCCAATCGATCACCTGCCGTTCCACCAGAGCTGGTGCGTGATCTCCGCTGCCTAGATTGGGATTGATTCCCGCGGCGAGCATATCGGCTAACATGCCGAGGCCCGAGCCCGCCCCGATGACCCACGCCCAGAATCGCGGATGAAGATTACCTTCGGCGTAGGGCAGCACGTATTGCTGGAAGTCCCAATAGACCTTCTCCGCTCCTTCGCCATCCAGTGGAGGATCACTTTGAAATCGCCGTCGCACTTCTGCTGGCATCGCCTGCCACACCGGGCGCTGAGCGACAGTGGCCAGATGGTCAATCATGTCATCCACCATACGGTGGCCGAGTTCCCGCAATTCTGACCAGTCTTGCGGATCGAGTCCTTGTTCGGTTTTTGTGATCGGCTGCAAATAAGTTGAGGCTTCCATGACCCGAATCCTAGTATGGAGCCGCCAGGCCGAACAGATTCAGAAAAGCGAAAAACGGGGGAGTACAGTTAGCAAATCGGACAAACGTGACACAGCAGCGCCGCTTACTGCGCATGATATCAAACTGATTGCGATGCTTGAGCCTTCTCGCAGAGCCGACCAAGCGTCAACAGCGCCCGATCATAAATTTCCGACCAAACATGCCCACAATTAATCCGAATGTGATTTTTGTATTGCCCAGTTGCTGAAAAGATCGTCCCCGGCAGGATGCTGATGTTTTCCGCAAGCGCGGCGCGATAGAGCTTGAGGGCATTGATCCGCGGCGGGAACTCAATCCACAGCATGTAACCGCCTGCTGGACGGCTGATCCGCGTGCCTTGAGGAAAGTATTTTGCGATCGCCTGGCGAACGCTCTCGACTTGCCCGGCCAATCGTGTGCGCAGCCGTTTGAGGTAGCGATCGTAGCCGCCAGTCGCCAAGAATTCCGCAATCACACTCTGCGGCAACGATGGGCTGGCCACAGAAGTCAGCAGCTTCAGCCGTTCCACGTCCTCCCGAAAACGGCCTGCCGCCACCCACCCTATCCGATATCCCGGCGAGAGGATTTTTGAGAAGGACGAATAAAGAATCACCAAGCCATTGCGATCGAACGACTTTGCTGTGCGCGGACGTAAATCCTGGTGCGCGAGATCGCCGTAGGTGTCATCCTCGATCAGGGGAACATTCCAGCGCGCCGTGACATCCACCAGTGCTTTCTTGTAATGATCCGGCAACACATAGCCGAGAGGATTATGCGAATTGGTCATTACTACGCAGGCCTTCACGCGATGCTTGCGAATGGCCGCCTCGAGCTGGTTCAGATCCATGCCAGACTGGGGGTTCGTGGGAATCTCAATGATTTTCATGCCCAGTGATGCCGCACTCTCCAGAATGCCGAAGTAGGTCGGGCTTTCCATCGCGATCACATCGCCGGGCTTCGCGACGGCGCGAAGGCTCAGACCAAGAGCTTCGAGGGCACCGCAGGTCACGGTTATGTCGCGGGGCGAGAAGTTGCAGCCCATATCCGGCGAGCGGCGGGCAATCTGACGCCGCAGCGCCTCTACCCCGGGCGGAAAATCGTAGCGCGCGCTGTGCTCGGGCTCGCGGCGCACGATGCGGCGCAAAATCAAATTTAAGCGCCGGTTGGGATACAGTTCCGGGCTTGCGCATCCCGCGCCTAACGGAATATTCGTCGGGTTGTTCGCAGACTCCATTAGTTCCGCCAGGATCGCGTTCGTGGTTACCGTCTTCGGCTGTGTTTTGGGAGATTCAAACCGAGGCTCGGGAATCAGCGCGGAAAACGGAGTCCGCACATAGAAGCCGGATTGCGGCCGCGCCTCCAAATAGCCGCGGCTCTCCAGCCACAAATACGCCTGTAGTGCTGTTGACATACTGACGCGTCTTTGCCGGCTGAGCCGGCGAAGGGAAGGAACACGGTCGCCGGGGCGAAGCGCTCCGCGGGCGACTTGCTGCGTCATGCTCTCGGCAATTTGCAGGTAAAGGGGAGACTCGGCCCGTGCCACGGTTGCCATGTGCGGATGATAACAGATCAGCCGATAACGCTACTGTACTGATGGTAGTTGCACTAATCTGTGCTGGTATAGAACAGTGTAGCTACCGAGCCCGATTGCAGTAAATTTTCATTCGATGTTCTAAAAAAATGGCCCATCTACCATACTCGGCAGCGATTCTCCCGCACCATCGGTGCGCCTGCCTTACAGTGAAACGCCTTCTGAAATTCAGGCGTATTCGAAACCACGCCGTTGGTTCGGTACTTGTCCGGTGAGTGCGGGTCAACTGTCGCGCGCAGCCGCTTGGTTTCATCTCGCGTTTGTCCACACCAGCTTTGGCCATACGCGATGAAGAACCGCTGCTCGGGTGTGAATCCTTCGAGCGGCTCAAGCTTCTGATTCTGTGTCTCATCCTTCCAGGCCATATAAGCCAGCATCAGCCCGCCCAGATCGGCCACATCCTCACCGAGTGTCAGTTTCCCATTGATCTTGACGTCATCAACAATCACGTACTGCGAATACTGATTGGAAATGCAACTGGCCCGCTGTTCAAACTGTTTTGCGTCCTCGGGCGTCCACCAGTCGCGCAGATTGCCCTGGGCGTCAAATTGGCGGCCTTCATCGTCGAAGCCGTGAGTCAATTCGTGCCCGATGGTGCCGCCAGTGTTACCGTAATTCGGTGCGTCATCGGATCCAGCGCTGAACAAAGGTGGCTGCAATGTTCCCGCAGGAAAATTGATGTCGTTCATCTGCGGATCGTAGTAGGCATTCACGGTGGGAGGGGTCATCTGCCACTCGCCGCGATTCACTGGCTTGCCAATCTTTGCCAATTGGCGGTGAAATTCAAATTCCCGCCCACGTAGCACATTGCCCAGTTCATCATCGCGGTCGATTTTCAGCGTACTGTAGTCCCGCCACTTATCTGGATAGCCGATCTTGTTGGCGATCGCGTGCAGCTTCTCCAGCGCATGCTGTTTTGTGGTGGGGCTCATCCAGGGGAGGCTGGTGACGTCCTGCTGCATGGCGCCTTCGATCTGCTTGACGATTTTTAGCGCACGCTGCTTGGCTTCCGGGCTAAAGTTGAGTTCCACGTATGCCTGACCCAGCGCCTCGCCCATTTGGTTATCGACCGCACTCACGCAGCGCTTCCAACGAGGTTCAAGCTGCTCTGTGCCTTGTAACGTTTTGTCAAAAAAATCGAAATCAGCATTCACGAAAGGCCAAGATAGAAAGGGAGCATTCGCGTGCGCCAGATGCCAGCGCAAATATGCTTTCCAGTCCGCCAAGTCTTCCCGCTCGAGTTCACTATTCAGAGCCTTGAAGAAATCCGGCGTCACCACGTTGAGTGACTGCATTGAACCCAAATCCACATGGGTGAAATACTCGCTCCAGTGGAACGACGGGCTGAGCGCTTGCAACTCCGCCCGGCTCAGTTTGTGATACAGCTTGGTCGGATCGCGGCGCTCCACGCGAGTGAGCGATCCTTTCGCAAGTGCAGTCTCGATCTTCATCACAGCTTGTGCGTCGACCGCAGCGGCTTCCGGCTTGTCGCCCAACAGCTCGAACATCTTCTGGACGTGGACCAAATATTCCTTCCGCAGCTCCTGCGATTTATCGTCATCTTTCAGGTAGTAGTCGCGATCCGGCAGTCCTAACCCTCCCTGGTCTGCCGTAGCAATAACCTGAGTTGAATCTTTGAAGTCTTGCGAAGAACCAAAGTCGAACAGCACCGTCTCCTGCCGCAAATAGTTCTCTTTCGCCGGCTGCATGGAGACGACGAGGCTAGCCAGTTCCGCTTTCGATTTCAGATTCTCGATCCGCTCCAGTTCCGGCCGGAGCGGCGCGACCCCAGCCTTCTCAATCGCGCTCTCATCCATGCAGGCGGCGTAATAATCGCCAATCTTCTGATTGGTTGCAGCGCGGCTGGTATCGGCTTTGGCCGCGCGCTCCAGAATGTCGCGCAGGATTAGCTTGTTGTCATCCTCCAGCTTCGAATACACGCTCCAACTGGTCTGGTCCGGCGGGATGGGATTCTTCTTGATCCATCCGCCACACGAGTACTCGAAAAAATCCACGCAGGGATCGATGCTTTTGTCCATAGAACTGACATTCAACACCGGCAACGAATTTTGCGGATTTTGAGCACGAATGACTGTAGATAGGAGTGCAACGACGATGAGCCCAAGCGTTCGATAGATTTTCATTCGATTTCCTGTTCGCTGAGCGCCGAATTCGTAGCGCCGCCGTCGCGACACTGTGGCGGCAGCGTACTCTGCTCCCACAGCAGAGGGCCGGCGCGCCCTGAATCCTGGCAATCTGCCGCGGTTAATGCGCCGTTTTACGATTTCTGTAATTTAATTGATCCATCGCCAGTATGAATCGTCAGCAGATTCCCCCCGCCGTTGAGCTTTCCGTGAATATTGTTTCCGCCGAGCCGGCCCTCGACGGTGACCGGCATATCCAGGCTGATGTGCCCGTCACCCGTGTGCAGGTCCACGTCTGCGGCAAAATTCTCCGGCAGCTCGAGCGTGATGCTGCCGTCTCCAGCATGCAGGTCCCAACTTGATGCCATGGTCGAACCCGTAAGCGCGCGGATTTCGATACGACCGTCCCCCGTGCTGGCGTCCAGTGAATCAAACCGTCCTGCGGCACGAATGTGGCCATCACCAGCATGGGTTCGCAGGGTTCCATCGACTGAATCAATCTCCTGGCTGCCATCGCTACTCTCAAGCTGCATGTCGCCCTTGAAGTTGGTGAGGCGAATGGACCCATCCCCGGTACGCAGATTCACCCGTCCCTCGCGCGGCATATGGATTTCCACGTTTACGCGGTAGCTATGGACATTCACGCAGATAATGCAGATGTGATGCTCATGCGGCAGGCGGACTTCGAGCTCCACTGAGTCTCCCATCTGGCGCTCGATCACTCTGACGCCACCCTCGCCGATTTTCCAATGTTCAGAGGTTACCCGGGCCTCAATTGTGTTCTGGCCCCACGTATCCACGCGAATGTTGGCGTCGCTGGTTTCGACACGAAGCTCCGGCTTCCCCGTGATGGCATAAGTCTTCGACCACTCATCAGCGCGCGCGAGGGGCGTAAGCGCAAGCAGCACGAACAGCAGCGTCGCGGTAAGCCTCATATCTCGCTCCTCACCTCGCGGACACAACACTACTCGCGAGTTACAGACGCAGATACGCAGCTTCGGTGAGCACGGTTCCATAGAAATCGCTAGGAGTAGGCCATCCGCACCAGCGTCCGCTCGGAAAACGGTACATAGAGCAGCGCCGCGGTCGCCGCGAACGCCGCCCCGAAGCCGATCTTCTGCGCCATCAGAAACGGCGCCACCGCCCATAACTGATCCAGCACCAAAATCGCCAGGAACAGCTTCTGGAACTTCTCACCGAGTCGGCGATAATCGAAGGCGGATGCCGTGAACAGATAACAGCGCAGTGGAATTCCCACGCCCGCCGTGGTGATCACAGCTACCAGGATACCGGTCGCCACCCATCCCGGAAGAAACGAATTCGTGACCCGATCGATTTCCCCTAATCGAAAGAGGGCTACCAGATAGAAGACCAGGTACATGATCTGGATCAATCCAAACAGGGCCCGCGTTAGACTCCGGCGTGGTAGCGGGATATCAAGCTCAGGATGCAGCGGCGAGCCGTTGAGCTGAGTAACTAGAGGCTCGGTCCCGGCATCCTTTCGACCGGAATGCGCGCTTTCAACCGGCGCCAAGAAGCGGTATCCGCGGCGCGCCAGCGTTTCCAGGTATCTGGGGCTGGAGGCGGAATCTCCCAGCGCTTCTCTCACCTTATTTACTGCGGTGTTCAGGCTGTGATCGAAGTCGACGAATGTATCCGCCGGCCATAACTTCTGACGCAGCTCTTCGCGCGTAACGATTTCTCCCGGATGCTGCAACAGGTAAGCGAGCACCTGAAACGGCTGCTCTTGCAGGCGGACCCGGGCACCGCCTTTGCGCAGCTCTCCGGCCGCAAGATCCACCTCAAAGATTCCAAAGCGTACGATTCTTCCCGCTTGATTAGTTTGCGGCAACGGCATGGCAACGCCGCCGTAGTTTAGCACTGCTTGCACTGTAGCCTTTTTCCGGTCCATTACTGGCGATACAATATCCGAATGGCGATCCTCCCTCCATCGCGCCAATCGGGCTCTCCCCATCATCCTCGCCCGCATATCTACACCCTGGAAGCCGCCGGCCTTCTGATCATCGCCGCGCTGATCATGATCATCACCCTCGCGCGTTACTGGCACCACATTTCCTGGAGTGCCCGCTGACGTGGGCTGCGACCCGCTGCTCGTTGTTGTGCTTGGCCCCACTGGAAGCGGCAAGAGCGCCTTATCCCTCAGTTTGGCAGAACTATTCCACGGCGAGATTGTGAACTATGATTCGGTCGCCATGTATCGTGAATTCGAGATCGGCACCGCGAAGCCCAGCGCGGCCGAACGCGCCCGCGTGCCTCATCATCTCTTCGATTTCGTCGATGCAACCGGCTACATCACAGCAGGCGAGTACGCGCGGAGAGCACGTGAGGTTTTGCGCGAAGTCAACACTCGCGGCAAGCTCCCTATTGTGGTTGGGGGAACCGGCCTATATCTCCGCGCGCTGCTGGAAGGGCTCTTCCCCGGGCCGCAGCGTTCGGAAGGACTGCGTGAGCGCCTGCGCCAACGCGCCACAGAAAAGGGATCTTCGCACCTGCATCGCATGCTGAAGCGACTTGATCCCGCGGCAGCCGGACGCATTCACGCGAATGACGCGCCCAAGCTCATTCGCGCCATCGAAGTTTGTTTGGCCTCCCGGCAAAAAATGACTGAGTTGTGGAAGCATGGGCGGCAACCGCTCCAGGGCTTCCACATTCTTCGGCTCGGTCTCGATCCGGATCGCGATGCGCTCTATGCGCGTATTAATCAGCGTGCCGAGAAGATGTTCGCGTCGGGTCTGGTCGAGGAAACCGCACGCCTCCTGGAGAAATACGGCGATTCTGCGGGCCCGTTGACTTCGCTGGGCTATAAACAAGCAGTCCAACTTCTGCGAGGGGAAATCGATGGGAAAACCGCATTGCAAGCAGCTCAGCAGGCCCATCGCAACTACGCCAAACGCCAGATGACCTGGTTCGGCCGCGAGCCGGAGGTGGTCTGGATGCGTGGATTCGGTGACGATGCTCAAGTACAGGAGAAGTGCGTCTCCTTCGTTGCTGGTGAACTCCGCCAACCGGAGCATGAATAAAGCTCACGAGTAGCAGACGCGGTTAAGCACAAAAAAGGCGCCGTCAGAAGCGGCGCCTTTCGAGGTGAGCCCAGATTTTACTTGCCGTCCAATGTTCCAGTTGCGCCCAATTCCCGCCGTGACGCCACTGTTCTAGTCGCGCGCGCGACCGCACTCACGCCGGCCGCTGCTCCGTAGCGCTCAAGCAGCATCGGCACCATTGCGTTCTCAGCCTCTTTCACAAATGTCAGGCGGCCTTCCGGACTGAGATCAATGCGCACGAAGTCCCCCAGCTTTACCTGGCTGGTTGCCACCAGGTTGGCCAACTGAAAGACTACGTGCCGCTCGATGGCACGCTTCAAATGCCGCGCCCCGTACTTGGGATCTGTGCCTTCGTGCAACAGGAAATTCTTCACTCGCGGCGTGCAACTGAAAACGAACTGATTGGTGGCCGAAGCCATCAGAATGCGCTGCTGCACCATGCCCAGTTCGATTTCCAGAATCTGCTGCAGGTGCTCCGAACGCAGGGTCTTGAACACCACCGTCTTATCAATTCGGTTCATGAACTCGGGCGTGAACTTGCGCCGCGCCGCTTCGGTTGCCGTACGGTTGATCTTCTCGTCGAACGTCTCATCCACTTCAGTCGGCTTCTGCGCAAACCCCATGCCGCCCTCAACCAGGTTGCTCATCTCTCCAGCCCCCAGGTTTGAGGTCATAATGATGATGCACTGCGAAAGGTCAACCCGGCGATTGTCGCCCAGGGTCAGGGTAGCCTTATCCAGGATTCCGAGGAGCAACTGCCACAGCGCATCCGAGGCCTTCTCAATCTCGTCGAACAGCAGGATCGAAAGCTTGAGCTTGTCAGTTTGCCACTGGTTGAGCGCTTCCTGCGTGAGAAGAGGGTGCGTCTCGCGGTGACCCAGATAGCCCGGAGGCGAGCCGATCAACTTTGCGATCTCGTGCGAGTGCTGGAACTCGGCGCAGTCAATCTTGATGCAGGCGCGCGAATCACCGAACAGCGCCTCCGCCATCGACTCGACTACACGGGTCTTGCCCGAGCCGGTCGGACCGAGAAATAGCAAATTGCCTACCGGGCGACCGGGCGGGTTCAGTCCCGCCAGGAACATCTGGTAAATCTCTACCACTTTTTCAACCGCCTGGTCCTGGCCAACGATCTTGCGGCGAAGAGCGCCTTCAAAATCCTTGGCATCGGTGCTGCGGCGGGTCGGATCAAGCACTGCGTTAAGGACGGTTTTCATAGGGTCTGGCCCTCGCCTTTCCTTACTTGGGGCCGCATTCGCTTCCTGGGAGGCTGAGTCATGGGATTTGGCAAAATTTGTCACCTTCCGTGTGCCTGAACATCCCGATCAAGTGCAAACGACTCGCCATCGCCGGGCAACAGCCCATCATCTACTACTCACTAGCGTTAGATGACACAGCTGCCAAAAGAGTGTCAGGTACAAGCCAAAGTGAGATCGTGTAAAGGGAAAACGTTTGCGCAGCATCCTGGAATTTTCCTATGGCGTCTAACTTGTCGGACTCAGCAATCGCCCGGCGTTGGTCACTCGTAACTGGCGTTGACCTATGGGTCTGTTTAGCATCACAGAAGCATCTCAATGGAGAACGACTTGCACCGGCTGACATCGATCTCGCTGCCCGCCATCCTTTGCTCCCTTCTCTTTTCATGGGGTGCCGGCGCGGCAGCGCAATCGGTGCAACCACAACTGATGCAGGCTTCCAAACCTGCGATTGCCGTCCCTTCGACGGGTGCCAGCGTCACGCCGGTTGCCATGATTGCGCCCCCGGGGACCACACTGTATATAGCTAAGCGCGGAGACAGTATTCCGCTTGTTGCTCGTCATTATCTTTCTCAGACTTCATACCTGACTTCCACCGAATTAGCTCAGGCAATTCGCAAAGCCAACGCAGATACACACAGCACATTTCTAAAACCCGGTCAGCCGATAATTATTCCGGGGATTCTAGACGCGCCTATCGTGGAGAAATCTGTCCCCGTGACGCGCGACTTCGAAGTCCGCGCAGTGTACCTGACCGGAGTGATGGCAGCAAGCGATCGCGGGCTTCGCATCATCCGGCGGTGGCGCGAGGTCGGCGGGAATGCGGTCGTATTCGATATAAAAGACAGCGACGGCAGCGTGAACATTCATTTCGAGCACCCCCTGCTCACAAGTCATCGTGCGCCGATTCACGATCTGCCGAAGTTCGTGCGCTTTCTTCATTCAAAAAACATGCATGCTATCGCCCGAATCGCGATTTTCCGCGACGAGCGGCTGGTTACCACCCATCCCGAGCTGGCCGTGAAATCACGCAGAACTGGGCAGGCATGGCGGGAGAATGGCAAGCTCGTCTGGACCGATCCTTCTCAACCCAAGGTCCAGGAATATGACATTGCCCTAGCCAGGAGAGCAGCCGAAGCCGGAACGGACGAGATTCAGTTCGACTATGTTCGCTTCCCAGCCGAGGGCGACCAGAAAGATGCCAGCTTTGTATTTCAGACTGCACATCCCGAATGGCGCCGCACCGACGTGATCGCCGATTTCCTGAAGCACGCCTATGCCGAGCTACACCCGGCAGGTGTCCTGTTGTCCCTGGATGTATTCGGAGTGATGGCGTGGCAGCGCCAGGTTGACCTTGCGCACACCGGGCAAGACATCGTGAGCATGGCGAAATATTGTGATGTGATCTCGCCGATGATCTATCCTTCGCACTTCTTCGGGATGGACGGCTATGCCCGCCCAGGCGATGCGCCCGAACACTTCATCTCCGAATCTATGGACCGTTTTGAACTCATCACCAAGGGAAGCGGAGTTGTGATCCGCCCGTGGCTGCAAGCCTTCCGTTGGCGAACGAAAACCTATTCGCCCAAATACATTGAAGTCCAAGTATTAACCGCGAAGAAAAAGGGCGGGATTGGATTCTTGTTTTGGAATGCTGGGAACGACTACAGCAAACCGTTCGTAGCTATGCCGGAGATGAGCGCTGCCAGAGGCGAATACTTCCGCGGCGATGAACTGCCGAATCCCATCCATGCCGATCTTAGGCCAGCGGCACCAGCGGCAACAACGCCGTCCCGATAGCGCAAGCTCAGGCCTTGCAGTATTGCCCCCGCCATTCAACGATTGGCTAAAGTGGAAATCTCTCCCAACCCGAGCAATTTTGCGTCGGCGGTTACGAGCGTCAGTCTCAGCAGCTTTGCCGTGGCGGCAATAAATCGATCTGCCGGGTCGGGATTGGGCAAAGTAAGCTGCTGCGCAGCCAAGGCGATTTCATGCGTGAGAGGAGCTTCCCGAAGGGGAGCAGTCGCTTCGGCAACCCACTCGCTGAGATCACCCTGCAAGCGGATTTTGCCCTTAGCATAGAGCGTCAATGCCTCCCACGTGCTGATCGGAGACAGCCATATCTCGTTGGCCGGACTTCTTAACTCCTGCTGCACTCGTCGCCCCAGCTTATTCGGGTCCTGCAAGCTCCACAGCCAGATGTGGGTATCGAGCAAGAGTCTCAATCGCGCAACGCC
>Ga0209268_1000491_pt1 | contig 20773 bp, 12 predicted proteins | sample GraSoiAngelo_143_FD_185900 | JGI IMG/M metagenome (GOLD analysis project Ga0209268, IMG submission 185900) | Grasslands soil microbial communities from the Angelo Coastal Reserve, California, USA - 14_1009_02_30cm (SPAdes) (version 2) | ecosystem: Environmental > Terrestrial > Soil > Grasslands ... | reverse complement strand
GGAGGCATCAGCACCGCCGTCACCGCGATGAGCGGGACGTACAGCGGGGTCAGATCGCTCTGCGGACCGCCCGTGATGTGCACGACCGTGGTGATGAGCGCGACGTCGTACAGCGCCTGGGCGTACAGGAAGGTCCGGCCCGGCGAGCGTCCCCGGATGTGCGTGTGCCAGTACGAGGCGATGGTCACCACCACCGACGCAACCAGGAGGAGCGACGTGACGAGCAAATCGAGCGGTGCGGCGACGTTGAACTTGAGCGCGGCGCTCAGGTAGATGGCGATGGCAACGCACAGCCGGCCCACGTACACGGATCGCAACAGGGCCTGGGGAGTCGGGATGGGCGACCCCGAGGAGCTGCCGCGCAGCCACTTCACCGGGCAGGTCCGGAAGCAACGCCGTCAGCCATCAGCGGTAAGCTGTGTAAGCACAATGCTGACATTGTGTTATGCAGACGGGCGACGGGGAAGTCGACTGGCAGCATCGGGGGTAAGTATTGGAAGCGGTGTCGCAAAGTGCAAGAGCTGAGCGCGACGGGGGAGCGCCGCGATGGGCCCGCGACTATTCTTGGCCCTATGCGGCATCGCTTCGCGGGACTCGCTCTCGCAATCGCGCTCGGCGCGCAGTCAGGTGTCGCCCAGGCGCCGCTCACCCCCGCGGACTCGGCAGTGCTCAATTCGCAGCCCTTGAAGCGGCTGGCCCTCGCGCCCTCGCTGTTCCGCCGGCTCAGCGTGCTCGCCGCCGGGCTCGACCGGGAAGTGGTGCTCTGCCTGCAGGGGAGCGTTTCGGGGGATACGGCTCACGTGGGGGAGTTCGTGATGCCCGACCTGGTACGGTCCACGGTCGACGCCGTGGAGCCCCAGCCGTGCGCTCCGGCGACGCTCGCCGTGTGGCACAACCATCCGTGGACCGGCCCCGACTCGAGTTTCGGCGTGAAGACGCCGGAAGACCTGTGCTCGCTCAGCCAACCCGACATTCGCACGGTGGTGGCGGATTCGATCCCCTTCGCGGTGGTGAGCGTGGGGCGGACGTCGCGACCGATCGTGTGCTGGTGGCGGCGGGTGCAGGCGGTAGTCAACCGCCACGTGAAGTTCCTGCCGCGCTTCCCCCACCAGTGGATCGAGCTGCCGTCGTTCGCGAATCTCACCGACCCGTCAGTGCCGCCGGCTCCCGCACCCTAAGGCCGGCTTTGTCCGGTCCTACTGCACCGCGTTCACCATGTCGAAGATCGGCAGGTACATGGCCACGACCATGCCGCCGACGACGACGCCGAGCACGACGATCATGATCGGCTCCATGAGGGAGAGCAGCGTGCTGACGGCGGCGTCCACTTCGTCGTCGTAGAAGTCCGCGATTTTCGACAACATTTCGTCCATGCCGCCGGTCTGCTCGCCGACCGCGATCATGGAGATCACCATCGGGGGGAACACCTTGGACTTGGCGAGCGGCTGGGCGATCGTCTCGCCTCCGGCGATCGATGCCCGCGATTCCATCACCGCGTTGTGGATCACCATATTGCCGGCCGTGCGCGCCGTGATCTCGAGGCCGTCCAGGATCGACACGCCCGAGGAGATCAGCGTGCCGAGCGTGCGGGTGAAGCGCGACACCGCGGATTTCCGCAGCACGTCGCCCAGCACCGGCAGCCGCAGCAGCATGCGGTCGATCTGCAGCCGGCCGGGCGCCGTCTTGTAGTACCGCGTGAGGCCGAACACGCCCACGCCGATGACGGCGATGATCGCCCACCAGTAGTTCTTGAGCAGGTTGCTCAGGCCGATCACGATGCGCGTGGGGAGCGGCAGCTCGAGGTTCACCGAGGCGAACATGTTCTGGAAGGTGGGGATCACGAAGATGAGCAGCACCGAGATCGCGATGACCGCGACCGATATGATCACCGCCGGGTAGACCATGGCGCCTTTCACCTTGCGGACGATGGCGTCGTTCTTCTCGAGAAACTGGGCCAGGCGGACGAGGATCGTGTCGAGGATACCGCCCGCCTCGCCGGCGGCGACCATGTTGACGTAGAGGTCGCTGAACGCCCGGGGGTGCTTGCGCAGCGCGTCGGCCAGGGTGTGGCCGCTCTCGACGTCGTAGACGACCTGACGGGTGACGTCGGCGAGGATCTTGTTCTCGGTCTGTTGTGCCAGGATGTCGAGCGCCTGCACCAGTGGCAGCCCGGCGTTGATCATGGTGGCGAACTGCCGCGTCATCACGACGATGTCGCGCGTCTTGACGCCGCCGCCGAACTTGAAGTTGAGCTTGAACTCGCGCGGCGCGGCCCGCACCTGCACCACCACCATGCGGTTCTTGCGCAGGTGGGCGATGACGTCGTCGCGGCTCGGCAGGTCGACCTTGTCGTTGACGAGATCGCCTTTCAGCGTGCGCGCGGTGTACTGGAAGACCGGCATAGCTCACTCCCTCCGGGGCGCCTAGCGGCGCGCCGCGACCTTGGCCGGAGCCGCCTGCGGCTGGCCGGCGGCGGGCTCGCGTTCGTCTTGCGGCGGCTCGCCGATCATCCGCAGGAACTCGTTCGGGTTCGCCGAGACCCGGAGGCACTCGTCCTTGGCGACCTCGCGGCCCAGGTAGAGTTGGTACAGGGCGTCGTTCAGGGTCTGCATGCCGTACTTCTTCCCCGCCTGCATCATGGACGGGATCTGCTCGATCTTCTGGTCCCGAATCAGAGCACGGACGGCGGGCGTCATGATGAGGATTTCGCACGCCATCACGCGGCCGCGGCCTTTGGCCTTTTGCAACAGAGTCTGCGTGATGACGCCCTCGAGCACGGACCTGCGCCTGCTGGTGCGACGGGAACACGTCGATGATGCGGTTGATGCTCTCCATCGCCGAGTTGGTGTGCAGCGTGGCGAAGGCGAGGTGGCCCGTCTCGGCGATCGTCAGCGCCGCCGCAATCGTCTCGAGGTCGCGCATTTCGCCGATCAGCACCACGTCGGGGTCCTGCCGCAGCGCGTACTTGAGCGCGGCCGCGAAGCTGTTGGTATCCGTGCCGATCTCGCGCTGGTTCACGATGCAGGCCTGGTGGCGGTGGATGAACTCGATCGGGTCCTCCACCGTGATGATGTGCCCCTTTAGCTCCTTGTTGATCTTGTCGATCATCGCGGCGAGCGTGGTGCTCTTCCCGGAGCCGGTCGGTCCGGTCACCAGCACCAGACCACGGGGCTTCTCGGCGAGCTTCGCGACCACCGCGGGCAGGCCGAGATCATCGAACGTCCGCACGTTGAAGGGAATCTGCCGGATGACGAGCGACACGCAGCCGCGCTGCTTGAAGCAGTTGCCGCGGAACCGCGCCAGATTCTGGATCCCGAAGGAAAAATCGAGCTCGCTCTCGGTCTCGAACCGCTTCTTCTGGTTCTCCGTGAGCACCGAGTAGGCGATCGACAGCGTGTCCTTGGGGGTCAGCACGTGGTCCACGGACGAGTCGACGATGTCCCCGTCCACGCGGAGCTTGGGACGCTCGCCCGCCACGATGTGGAGGTCCGAGGCGTCCTTCTCGATCATCTCCTCGAGCAGCGAGCGGAGATTCAGGCCTTGCGGCGCGCCCGCCGTCATGCCGCCGTCTCTTTCACGACTTCCTCCAGTGTGGTGATCCCGCGCTTCACCTTCACCATGCCGTCGGAGCGCAACGTGAGCATCCCTTCCTTCACCGCTTCCTCCCGCAGCTCCTCGGTCGAGCCCCCCTTCAACACCATGCGTCGCAGCGCGCTCGACAGCGCCATCACCTCGTACAGCCCCTGCCGCCCCTTGTACCCGGTGCCGCCGCAGTTGTCGCAGCCGGCACCCTTGTAAAAGGTGAGCTTTGCGGCCTCCGCCACCGGGATGCCCAGGGCCTTGAGCTCCTCGTCCGAGTACTTGTGCTCCTGCTTGCAGTCCTTGCAGATGCGCCGCACCAGCCGTTGCGCCACGATGAGGTTCACCGCGCTCGCCACGTTGAACGGCTCGATCCCCATGTCGACCATACGCGTCACGGTCGAGGGCGCGTCGTTGGTGTGCAGCGTGGAGAGCACCAGGTGGCCGGTGAGCGCCGCCTTGATGGCGATCGATCCGGTCTCCAGATCGCGGATCTCCCCCACCATGATGATGTTCGGGTCCTGGCGCAGAAACGCCTTGAGCGCGGCCGCGAACGTCATCCCCACCTCGTTCCGGACGAGCACCTGATTGATCCCCATGAGGTTGTACTCGACCGGGTCCTCCGCCGTCAGGATGTTCACATCGATCTGGTTGATGCGCGAGAGCGCCGAGTAGAGCGTGGTCGTCTTGCCCGACCCCGTCGGGCCCGTCACGAGGACCATCCCGTAGGGATTCAAGATCGCCCGCATCAGGTCCTGCTCGGCCTTCGGCTCGAACCCGAACTTGGTGAGGTCGAGCGTGAGGTTCCCCTTGTCGAGAATGCGGAGCACGATCTTCTCGCCGAACAGCACCGGGAGGGTCGACACGCGGAAGTCGATCACCTTGGTCCCCATCTTCAGCTTGATGCGCCCGTCCTGCGGCACCCGCCGCTCGGCGATGTTCAACTGCGCCATGATCTTCACGCGCGACGTGAGGGCCGCGCGCATCTTGACCGGGGGTTTCATGACCTCGTGCAGTGCGCCGTCCACACGGTAGCGCACCCGCAGCTCGTGCTCGAACGGCTCGATGTGGATGTCCGAGGCCCCCCGCTTCACGGCGTCGGTGAGCAGGCCGTTGATCAGCTTCACCACCGGCGCATCGTCCGCCAGGTCCTGCGCCTTGACGTCCTCATCGACCGAGTCTTCGACCACCTCGAGGTCTTCGGCCGCCTCGATGTCCTTGAGCAGCGTCTGCAGCTGTGCGTCCGACTGCTGGTAGTACCGTTCGATCGCGTTGCGGAGCGTGTACTCCCCGGCGATCACCGGGAAGACGTCGCACCGCGTGACGAACTTGATGTCCTCGATCGCGGTGACGTTGTTGGGGTCCGCGATGGCGACGGTGAGCGTCCGCCCCTCCCGCTTGAGGGGCAGCACCGTGTGCTTCACGGCGATGTCGGGCGGCATGAGCTTGATGATCTTGGGATCGACCTCGAACCGCGACAGGTCGACTGCCGGCATGCGGTACTGCCGGGCCAGCATCTTGGAGATCTCGGTCTCCTCGATGAAGCCCAGCTTGACCAGGGTGTAGCCCAGGCGCATCCCGGTGTTCTTCTGCTCCAGCAAAGCCTTTTTGAGCTGATCCGGGGTGATCAGCCCATCGCGGAGCAGAAGTTCGCCGAGCTTGTCGCTGGTGGCTGCTGCGGTGGCCGTATGCAACTCGTTGGAATTGAACCAGCTAACATAGGAATCGGCGGGGGGGTGGTCAAGGCGGAGGCGGTATCTGCCCCGAAAACTTCACGTAAGGACGCAACGATTCGACGAGCCGCGGGCCGACGCCGGGCACGCTGTCAAAACGGGCGAGGCTGCCAAACGGGCCGTGTTGGTCTCGCCACGCGACGATGCGCTGCGCCAGCGCCGGGCCCACGCGGGGCAGTCGCGTGATCTCCGTCACGTCGGCGCGATCGAGGTCGATGCGCTCGCCCGGGAGGAGCGGGCGGGCGAGGCGCGCGGCCGTGCGAGCGGTTTCCCGCAAGCGACGGGGCGGCGGCGTGTCGATCGCGGCGAGCTGCACGTCGCCCGGCGCGGCGGCGGACGCGGGAGCGAGCGCGTAGCGCACCCCGGCGCCGGCCAACGCGAGGCCGGCGAGCAGCAGTGCGGCGTGACGGTCGTCCATGCTGCATGCTAACGCCTCGCCCCCGAAGAGACGGTACCCGTTTTACGTGCGGTGCGCCGGAAAATTGCGGTTCACGAGTGCGGAATGTGGAATGCGGAGTGCGGAATGTCAGTGTAAGTGTCGCGGCGCGGCTCGACCCTTCACTTCAATTCCGCATTCCGCAATCCGCATTCCGCATTGGGTTACCGCACCAACGCTACAGCGACATCCCCGACAATCTGCAGCGACGCCGCGCTCACCTTGTCGATCGTGTCCTCGGGCGTGTGCCAGTACGGATAATCGAAGTCCACCACGTCGATCGCGTGGATCCCGGCCTTCTGGAGCGCCACGTGGTCGTCCGTCAAGCTGTGCCGGACGCCGGGTATGAAGGTGCGGCCGTAGCCCAAGTCCGCAGCGGTGCGCCACACGCGATCCACCACTTCGGGCGCGAACGCCTGGGAGTTCGCTTCGTAGTACAGCTGCAGGTCCTTGTCTCCCACCATGTCGAACAGGACGGCGAAGAGCGGGGGGTAACCGGGGGGCTGATGCGCGGCGAAGTAGCGCGACCCGATGAGCACGTCGTCTGAGTCCTTGGAGAAGTCCCCGTAGTCCTCCCCGTCGACGAACAGCAGGTCCACCCCTACCGCCGGCGGCTTCGCTTTGAGCGCATCGGCGACGCCGAGCAGCACGGCGACGCCCGAGGCGCCGTCGTTCGCGCCCGGAACCGGCAGGCGCTGCTGGCCCAGATTCGGGCTCTGGTCGGCATGGGGGCGCGTGTCCCAGTGCGCGAGGAACAGCACGCGCTCGAGAGCCGCGGGGCGGAACCGCGCGAAGAAGTTGCGCAGATGGAGCGTGTCGCCCTGGCGGGTGACGTGGGTGATCGCCTGCACGGCGACGGTGTCGGCGCGGGTACGCAGTTGGGCGAGGATCCAGTCCCCGGTGCGCTCGTGCGCCGGGGTGTTGGGGATGCGCGGCCCGAATTGCATCTGTTGCTGCAGGTACGAGAACGCGTGGCCGCCATCGAACTCGCGCGGCACGCCGCGGGCGCCGCCGCGCGCCTGACAGGCGACGAGCAGGACAAAAGGCAGGCGCCCCCACCACCTCCCCCACCCTGCTTCGCGCCTCATTGGATCTGCCCCACGCTGGTGTGGAGCTCGACGAATGCGGTGATCACGAGCTGCGAGGTCTTGCGGTTGGCCTGCCGCTCGTCGTTCACCAGGTATGCCATTTGGAAGCCCGCACTGAGCGTAGGAGGCAAATCGGTGTCCAGGGAAAGCTGCATCTGCGTCTGGCGGCTGTCCACGTAGGGGACGCAGGCCTCCTGGCCGGCGGCCTGCAGGCACGTCTTGTTGGCGCTGGCGCTGTACCGGCCGGCCGCGCGAATGTCGTGCTTCAAGCGGACGATACTGGCCGGGGGCCGGAACACGAAGGCGAGGCTCGCGCTCTGCTGGGAACGCTCTGTGTGAAACGCGTTACCCGCGCTCACCTGATCGCTGGTCGCGTAGGACGCATCGAACGCGGTCGAGACGCCGTGCCGCCACGTGAGCGCGAGGGCGGGCCGGATCGAGCGCTCGCTGCCCGACGAGGTCGCGGCGGGAGCCTCGGCCCCCAGGAATGACGGCTGGTCGCTCGCGGTCGCGACCTTACGATACCCGAGCTGCGCCGAAAGGCTCGTCAGCACGCGGCCGAGCGCGGTCGTGCCGGGCGACACGCTCCAGCTCAGGTTCGCCGAGGGCCACTCCGTGCTGGCACTGCGGATCGGCACCTGCTGATCGAGACGGAGCGCCCACGTGATGCCGCGGGTGCGTCGGTAGTTCATGTTGACGCGCATGCCCTCGGGGAGCGCCGCGTTGGCGCCGGCGTTGAGACTCGAGTTGTCGGTCGCCGCCAGCGCGAGGCGGCCGCTCTGGCTCCTGAAGCCGTCGAACCGGCCGATGGCGAACTGGTAGCCGAACGATGGGCCACCCGGCACACGGTCGTAGCTCGACAGCAGGGTGCGCCCGTACGACAGGTCCAGATTGGTGAGGCGACCGAGCAGCCTTGCGAGCGCGGCGCTGTCGCCGAACAGCTTGCCGCCGAGTCGCCTGGGGTCCACGCCGACGGCCAGGTCGAGGCGACGCTGGTTGCTGAACGCCGCCGGCAGATGGAACCCGCCAGCCGTGTCTCCGACGTCGCGGACGGGCGTGCGGCCGTTGGGGTCGCGCGTAAAGCTGAACGTCGTCGAGACCGCGGCGCGGGGACGCAGCCACGCGCCCACTTGAGGCGTCGCGGTGACCGCGGTCGTGATGGTGCGTTGCGTCTCCACGCCGACGTCCTGGCCCAGGAATGTGCGCCGCTCTTGCCGCATGAGGCGGGCGATGGTAGTCGAGTCGCCGTAGTCCCGCAGGTCCCGCACAGAGGCCGCATCGACGCGCAGCTGGAGGCCGCGGAGCGGCAGAAAATCGAGACCGCCGCTGTTGCGCCACACCCGGTTGCGGGATAGCGCCGGGGCGAGGCCGGAGTCGGCGACCCGCGCGACCGGGACTGCGTAGGTGAGGCGGGACCCTTCGTCACCCGCGAGGCCGGAGTGGAATCGCACGGCCGCGGGCGCGAGGCGGATCCCGCCGCCACCCCCCCCACCGCCCCCACCCCCCCCACCCCCCCCGCCGGGCGGGCCCAGCGCGAGCGCGTAGTCCAGGTTGAACGCGTAACTCGACGACGTGGCGAGCGCGAGATCGCCCTGCGCCGTGCCCCGGGCGTAGGCGCCGGAGACGGCGAGCGGATCCACGAGATAGCGCAGGAACGCGTTGGGCGACCGGCGGGTCCGCCGGACCGTGAGGGCGTAGCTCGCGGCCGTCGCGCGCGGCGTGCGCAACCCGGTGAGCGCATCGGCCCGGAGGTCGGTGCCGGCCAGGTAGAACGGCGCGCTCGACGTGGCGGCGTAGCGCACGCTCAGCGGCGCGATGATGCCCCACCGATCGGGAAAAAACCGTTCCAGCCGCACTGTGCCCGCCACGCTCGCCGCGTTGTCGGCCACGTAGCGCGGATCCTCCCCCAGTTGCCGGAACTGGGCATCGCGGCGGGACACGCTGACGGCGACGTCTGCCACGTTGGCGGCGGTAAGCGTCACGTCGATCGCACCCGCGAAGCCGGCGTCCTGGACGACATCACTCAGGCGGATGTCGTCCACCCACAACTCGGCCTGATCGAGGAACACGCGGCCATTGACGCGCCAGATGCCCGCCGCGATCTCCTGCACGGCGGCGAGGTTGGGTGGCGCCGTGGCGGGATCGCGCACATGCGCGAGGTATGGGCCGTCGCACATCACGTACGCAGAGTCGAACGGCACGAGCGAGGTGTCGGGGCAGCCGGCGTAAATCTGGGCGGTGTCGCCCCGCAGCCACGCCTGCTCGATCTTGGCGCGCAACAGGAGCCAGCGGTCCAGGTCCACGACCATCTCCGGATCCCACGAGATGGTGCGGGCGGGGGCGTGGTACAAGTAGAAGTTGTCTTGGTCCTTGCCCGCCTTGATATAGGCGTGCAGGTCCCCGTCCTCCCAGCCCGGGCCGCGTCCCCGCATCCAGGTGCGCAGCCTGCGGTATTTGAGGAAGTTCTTGTCCCCCTCGGCCGTGAACCGCAGAAACGCTTCGGCGCGCTGGCCGGTCTGGAGGCCGCCCGCGAGCAGGCGGAGTGAGCGTTCGTTGATCTGGGCGGTCGCGAGTTGCAGGTTCGCGTCACGCCGCCCCGCTTCATCGAACACGCCGGGCGGCGGCGTGTAGCCGAGGTCGCGGTTCTCGGTGCTCACGACCGAGGCGATCACCTCGCCCGTCCCCGTACCGCGTTCGCCGGCGACGCCCCGAATCGGCGTGTCGGCGCGCTTGAGCCACGAGGCGCCGACCAGCCGCACGCGGGCGAGCCCGAAGTAGACCTGCGGATCGGGCTGGTTTGGGCCGGCGGTATGGGGGGCGACCACGGTGACCCGCAGGCTCTGGATCTGGCGCAGGTCTGCCCTCCCCACCTGGATCGTGTCCGTGCGAAACGGGATGCGGTACAGTCGCCAGCCCGACGTGCCGTCGGGGAGCCCGTTCGTGAAGGCCGGGAGCATGGCGCCGTCGCGCACGTAGAAGCGCTCGTCACCGATCGGAAACACGAAGCGCACGAAGCCCTCCACCGTCCGCACCCCGGCCACCGAGTCGAGTCGGAAGTCGCCGTCCAGGTCTTCCGTGTCGACGAACCCGTTGTGGCGCCCGCAGCGCGAGCGCAGGTCGCCGAAAAAAAACGTCTGGAGCAGACCGTGCTGCGTGGCGCTGCAGAGCGGCAGGGTGTCCCGCACCGCGCCCGTGGTCGAATCGACGATGCCGTCGGTCACCCGGTCGGCCAGGATGCCTTCGTCGTTGATCACGGCGTTCCACGAGTGGGTGATGGGATCGCGCTCGGTGTCGAGCCGGCCGAGCCCCACATAGCGCCGCCCGTAGTAAGTCGTGTCCCCGGCGGGCCCAGCCCTGAAGGCATCCGGCACCCACGCGAGCGCGTCTTCGAACACCGATCCGAAGTCGAGGACGAGAGCGGCGTGATTGGACTTCGCTACGCGGTGGTTGTCCTCCCACACCCACAGCTCGAGGTACTCGGTGCGCGACAGGTCGATGCCGGTCGCCGACAGCGCCTGCGTGATCGAGCGCCAGCGCGGCCCGTCCTGGTGCGGGCGCACCCAGTTCGGGTTACCGGTGTTCACGTCGGCGAGGCCCAGCACCGTGTCCGGCTTCAGCATGAGCCACAGCGCCTGCTCTGCGGACTGGGCCTGCCCGACGAGCCGGATCGTCGGGTCGATCTGTTGCGGGAGGAACTGAATGGCCCGCCCGTCGGCGCCGAGCGGCAGGTTCTGCCAGGTGAGCGCCGCCGCGTTCGCGGGGGCGAAGCCCGACGGATCGATGCCAAACGGCTCGGCGCCGCGCGCCGTCGTGGGGACGCTGCCCCAGTGCCAGCTGTTTTCGGCAAGCGAGAGGGGTCGCCCCGCCTCCGCCTCGAATTCCTCGACATACGCCTGGCCCGCCTGGTTCGGGCTGGGGCGCGATGTCGCCACTTCCGCCGAAATGTTGAGCAGCGACGGGACCTCGGTGTGGATGCCGGGGAGGGCGTTGAGCGCCCGCGTGACGAACTCGGGCTGGAAGTGCAGCTCCGTACTCACGCCGCCGATGAAGCTCGACGACGGTTCGAAGCCGAGCGGCGGCCGCGTGAACGCGCTCTGCTCCTTCTGGAACAAGCCGGTGAAGTTGACCGTCCCGCGGTGCCCCAGGTCGTAGCGCGCGGCGAGGCCGTAGATCGACGTGGGGGCGACCGCGAATGCGGCGCGCTCCTCGAACTGCGCGCGCACCTGAGCCGTACCCCCCTGGAACAACGAGTCGGGGTTCTTGAAGGTGACCTGGCCGGTGGCGTAGTCGATGCCGTAATCGGCGTCGCGTGTGAGCAGCCGGCTGCCGACGTAGATCTTTTCCGAACCGTCCCGGATCTGGAAGCTGTTGAGCGACAGCTGGCTGCGGTCGCTCGACGCCGCGACGCTGGCGTGCACGCCGAGCGCGAAGACCGAGGGCGGCGACTGCGTCAGGAGCCGGAGGCGGGGCGTGCGGTACAGGGAGTCGTTGCGTTCCCCCGGGGCGAGCCGCGTCGAGTCGGCGAACGGCGTCAGGTGAGGGAACACGGCGAAGTAGTCGCGCAGCGGCGCGCCCTGCTGGGGATCGCGCGTGCGCGGGAACAGCCGGTTGTACTGGTCGAACCGGGTCGGGTCGGACTCCAGCGCCATGCCGAGCTGGGCGAGGTAGGTCTGGGCACCCAGGATGGTACGCTCCCGCTGGTTGACCGTGAGCGCGAGCGCCACGGTGGTGCGGTCGACCTCGCTGCCGCCCACCCGGTAGGCGCTGCGGATTTCGAAGCGGAACGAGGGCGTCGCGGCCGTGACTCCCGGGCGCGGGTCGTACACCAGCCGCAGCGTATCGACCACCGCGGTGTCGCGACTGGCAGCCGCCGGAAACGTGCCGACGCACCGTCCACCCGGGCCGCACCCCGCCGCGCCGACCGGGATGTAGGACACGGCGAGGTAGTCGCTCTGATCGAGACGCGCGGCGAGTGCGAACCACGCGCCGCTCGGATCGACGTAGTAGTCCTTCCCCTCGAGGAGGAGCTCCCATTGGAACGGCCCGGCCCGCTGCACGTCACAGTCCACTGAGCGGCTCGGCCCGGGACCGCACGCCACCGCGCGCACGCCGCCGATGTTCTGGTTGGTGGTCGAGGTCGGGGAGGCCGCCCGCACGCGGTAGACCCGCACGCTGCCCACGCGGAGGGAATCGGGCATGGTCGCCCGGTCGATGCTCAAGACGTCCACGGCGGGGTAGCGGGGGACGAGGGCGGGGTCCACGGCGAAGAAGAACCGGCCGGCCTCGTAGTCCAGGTCCCGGGCGACGCGGTCGATCGGTTGCGTCGTCGTTTCCCCGACCGCGTAGACGCGGTCTCGCACGACGTTGCCCTTCTGCTGCGCGTAGATGCCGCGTAGCTCCAGCGCGCCGAGCTGCGCGATCGCCTGGACGCCGAAGTTGTTCGCCGGGATGGCCGCGCTGATGAAGCGAGACGGCGGCGCCTGGAAGGTGACGTTGCCGGCCTCGACCCGGCGCAGCACCTCGTCCTCGAGGCCCTCGTACCACACCTGGAGATTGTTGTTGGCGTCGAACTCGCGCTGGCTGTCGAAGTCGACGTTGACATGCAGCCGCCGCCCCACGATCCCCGCCGTGCGCACGGCGTATTGCGGCACCGGGCTGATGGTCGGGAACCGCGTCTGGCAGCCGGAGAGCGCCTGCTGCTGCTCGAACGGCGTGCACTTCAGGTTGCGAAAGCGGTCGGCCTTGAGCTCGAACCGCACCCGCAGCTCCATGCCGATGTCGGCGTAGGTGCCGAGGATGCCGCGCAGCCCCGCAGGCGGCACGGCGTGGGCGGGGGCCTCCGGTGCGGCCGCCGCCGACTCGGCGACGGCGACCGGCGTCTGCGGGAGGACCGCGAGGTCGGCCCGCCGCGCCGCGCGCACGCGCCGCGCCCACGCCGCGGCCACGGCGGCCGGGCTGGTGCGGAGGCCCAAGCGCCCGCCCGGGAGGAGCGCACCGAGCCGCGGCGGCGCGAGCGCTGTCCAGGAGAACGTGGCGCGGAACCCGGGCGGGCCGGGAGGACGGGGTGGGCGCACACGCACGGCCGTCGTATCCTGCGCGTACGCCTGGGGTATGACGAGCGAGAGAGCGACGAGACCAACCAGCGTGGGGCGCCGCATCCCTTGTAGAGACTTGGAGTTCCGAATATAATGGCGCGACCGACCGTGCGCACCATCAGCCGCTACCTGCTGCGCCAGCACGTCGCGCCGCTCGGCTTCGCGCTGGCGGCCCTCACCTCGCTGATGCTGCTCAATCAAATCGCCAAGCAGTTCGGCAGTCTCGTCGGCAAGGGCTTGCCGTGGAGCGTCATCCTCGAGGTGTTCGTGCTGTCGGTCCCGTTCATCGTCGCGGTGACGCTGCCGATGGCCGTGCTGGTGGCGGTGCTGCACGTGTTCACGCGGCTGGCCGGTGACAACGAGATCACGGCGCTGCAGGCGAGCGGCGTGAGCGTCGCGCGCGTGATCACCCCGGTGCTGGGGGGCGCGGCAGTGGTCGCGCTGCTCTCGTTCCTGTGGAACGATCAGGTGCTGCCGCGCTCGAATCACCGGCTCCGCACATTGCAGGTGGACATTCAGCGTAAGAAGCCGTCGTTCACGCTGAAGGAACAGGTCATCAACGAGGTCGTGCCCGGGCAGTTTTTCCTGCGCGCTGCGCGTATCGACCCCAATTCCAACAAACTCAAGGATGTGACGATTTACGACCTGGGAGACGCGGAGCGCCGGCGGATCATCGGCGCCGACTCGGGTCGCATGGCATATACCCCCGGCGGACGCGATTTGTACCTCACGCTGGAGGATGGCGACATCCAGGCGGTCAATCGCACCGATCCCACGCAGTTCGACCGCACGTTTTTCCGCACCAACCGGATGCGGGTCGCCGGCATCGGCAACACGCTGGAGCGCACCGAGCACGACAGCTACAAGAGCGACCGCGAGATGTCGATCTGTGAGATGCGCGGCATGGTGGCCCTGGCCCGCCGTGAAGCGGACCGGGCAGGGGCGGACGCCGACGTCGCGGTGCAGAACGACTTGCGCCGGCTCGCCGGCCTCGTCCTGGTGTACCCCGCACCGCCGCCCTACGTGGCCGACACGGCGCCGGTTGGCCTGTACTGCCACGCGCTGCGGCGGGCGGCGGCGTGGCTCGGGCCGAAGGCGGCCGCGGCGCAGACGCCCACGCCCCGTCCTTTCCGGCCACACCCCCAACCGCAGCGCCCCACCGAGCACCCGCCGTTCGGCCCGGCGCGGGTGCCTCCCCCCGCGGCGGTCTCCCAGGCGCAAAGCCGGCCGACCCTGATCACACCCGCGGCGACTGTGGGCGAGGAGCAGCGCCGCCGCTCGGCAGAGCAGCGGGCGGCGATGTACGAGGTCGAGATCCAGAAGAAATACGCGATCGCCGCGGCGTGCATCGTGTTCGCGCTGGTGGGTGCGCCCGCGGCGCTGCGCTACTACCGCGGCGGAGTCGGGCTGGTGATCGGCTTGAGCGTGGCGGTCTTCACCGTGTACTACGTGGGGCTGATCGGCGGCGAGAACCTCGGAGACCGCTTGATCGTGGGGCCGTTCGTCTCGATGTGGCTGCCGAACCTGATCTGCGCCGCGGTCGGCGCGATCGGGGTGTGGCGCATCCGCAAGCCGGGCAACACCCGATGACGACCCTCGACCGCTACGTGCTGCGCGAATGGGCCAAGGTGTTCTTCCTGGCGACGTTCGGTTTTCCGCTGCTCGTCTTCGTGATCGACCTGGCCGACAACCTCGAGAAGTACACGAGCGGAGGGGTTTCGAAGGGCCATCTGGCGCTGTCGTACGTCTGCTACCTCCCCGAGACCGTCACGCTGGTGTTGCCCGTCGCCGTGCTGTTCGCGGTGGTGTTCACGGTGGGGGCGCTGGACCGCCACTCTGAGCTGACGGCGGCGAAGGCGTCCGGGATCTCGTTCCACCGGGTCATCCGGCCGCTGCTCGCCGCGTCCGTCGTGGCGGTGCTGGCCGACGTCGGGCTCACGGAGCTGGCGCCGGTTACGTCGAGCCGCCGCGCCGAGCTGCTCGGACAGAAGCAGATCCGCAGCGACCAGTTCCGCAACAACTTCGTGTACCGGGCGGACGGCGGTTGGGTGTACGCGATCGGGGGGCTCGAGCTGGCGCGGCACGCGATGCGCGACCTGATCATGGAGCGCGAGGGAACGGGGCCCGAGTACCCCACGATCGTGATCGCGGCGCCGCAGGCGAGCTACGACACCGCGCGCCGGGCGCGCGGCTGGACCCTCACCAAGGGGACGGTGCACTACCTGCTCGGCCCGGGCCGCGAGACGGCGTTCACGTTCGACCGGCTCGCCACGCGGGACCTGCGCGAGACGCCGGTGGACCTGCTCGCCGAGCCCAAGGCGCCCGACGAGATGCGGTACGCCGAGCTGGGGCGTTATATCGACGCGCTGGCGCGCTCCGGCTCGGACACGAAGAAGCTGCGCGTGGAGCGCGCCCTGAAGCTCTCCGTCCCGTTCGCCTGCATCATCATCGCCTTGTTCGGCGCGCCCCTCGCGATCTCCACCCCGAAGAGCGGCGCGGCGTGGGGCGTGGCCGTGTGCCTCGCCACCACGTTCGTCGATCTCCTGATGTTCCAGCTCTCCAAGGCGGTGGGCGCCGGCGGCGTGCTGCCGCCCAGCTTCGCGGCGTGGGTGCCGAACCTCGCCGTCGGTGCGGCCGCGGTGTGGCTGCTGAAGAACGCGCGGACGTAGACGGTCCAGCAGGCTACCAGTTGAGCATATAGCGCACGCCCAGCTGCATCCGCCAGACGTCGGCTGTGGTTACGACCTTCTGAAATGACTGGGAAATCAACTGACGGCCGACGTTTGCCAACCGGTACGTCGGCGCGCCAGTGGCGTCGACCCCGGCGAAGTTCAGCGGCCGGTTGGTGACGAAGCCCTGGCCGACGCCCCAGTTGTGGTCGAGCAGGTTGGTGACGTTCAGGATGTCGAGCCGGACCTGGAGCCGGTTCGGCTGGCCCGCGAGGCTCCGGCCGACGTCCTGGGAGATGCTCAGGTCGGCCCGGTACACCATCGGCAGAAACACCGCGTTGCGCTGCGCGTACCCCCCGCGGCGGTTCCTCAGATACGGGTCCTGTGAAATGAAGGCATCCCACGCCGCCACCTGTTGCGCGGGAGTGTAGATGGTGGTGTCTTTGCCGACGATCACCCTGTTGGAAACGAAGTTCATCTCGCTCGTGTTGCGCGGGATGTAGATCAGGTCGTTGGTCGTCGCGCCATCGCCATTCATGTCGCCGTTGATGACATAGCTGCCGTTGCCGGCGCTGCGCCCCTCGATGTACAGGCCCACGCTCGTCGGGCCGACCCCCGTAAAGTCGTGGCTGTAGGTGGCCGCCCCGAAGAGCCGGGGGCCCGGCGAAAACTGCGAGTACCCCACCGCCGGGGTGTTGGGATTGACCAAGATCGGGTTGCCGGTCCACGAGCCCGACGCAATGGAACCCGCATCCACGGTGTTCCTGCTCACGCCGTAGGTGTAGCCGACCTTCGCAAACCAGCCGTTGCGGAACGCCCGCTCCAGCGAAAACGCGAGGTTCCAGGAGTACCCGTTCCCCTCGTTCGTGAGCACGATCGCATTGTTGACGGCCGAGTAGATCTTGTTCGAGGTCCAGCGCGGGCGGGAGTCGGGGCCGCTGAACGCGGCCTGCACGGCTGGAAGGTTGGCGTTGATGTACGCGATCCCGTTCACGTCCTTGGAATACAGGAACTCGGCGGTGCCCGTCAGCCCCCACGGCAGCCGCTGGTCGACCCCGATGTTGCTGCGCCACAGCTGCGGGAACTTGAAGTTCGGGTCGGTGAGCGCGAGCGCGAACGTCGTCGCCGGCGCGCCGGTGACATTGGCGGGCTTGTGCGCATCGGGGTTCGGGCTGAACGGGAAGGCGGTCGTGGTGTCCGCCTGGATGAAGCCGGTGAGCACGCCGGTGTTCCCGATCTGGTTCGAGATCCACACGTACGCGGGGCGCCCGGTGAAGATGCCCGTGCCGCCCCGAATCTGGGTCTTCTGCTCACCGTGCAGATCGTAGTTGAAGCCCAGGCGCGGCGAGATCAGCAGATTCACGCCGGGGAGGCTGCCGCTGTTGTAGTGCACCGGCGCGCCGCTCGCATCGCGGAACGTCATGGTGTCGGCCACCGCATTGTCGTACGCGGTATTCTTGAACTTGGGGGCGTCGATCCGCAGCCCGCCGGTCAGCGTCAGGTTGGGGATCGGCCGCCACTCGTCCTGCGCGTAGACGCCCGAGTACAGCACATCCAGCGGCTGGACCGGCTCGGCCTGCCCGGGGATATTCGAGTACCCGACCTGGAACCGGCGCAGCCTCACCGGCGACACGGTGCGGCTGGGATTGACAAGGTAGTCGTTGGCGTCGGTGTAGAAGTCGGCGAGCGAGCTGTACACGTAAATGCTCTGCGCTCCCTGGAAGAACACGTTCGTGGAGTGATACTTCTCCACGCTCACACCGAACGTCAGCGAATGCTTCGGCAGGTAGACGGTGTAGTTGTCCTGGAGCTGGTAACTGTGGTAGCGCAGCTGGTTAGCCGGCGTGAACGGCTCGAACCCGAACGTCGTGTAGTTCGTGCCTCCGTTGAGAATCTCCACCTCGGGAAACCACGGCGGGCTGATGTTCTTCCGACTTTCATCGCTCTCATTGTAACCGACGATCAGGTTGTTGGACATGTTGCGGCCCAGGGACGAGTTCCACTCGCCCACGATGGAGCGGATGTTCTCCAGGATTGCGTAGTTCGAGTTCGCGAAGTTCAGGGCATCGAGGCTGCTGCGTCGGTTCCCGAAGCCCAGTGAGGCGGAGTTGGATAGTAGGATATCGGAGCTCGAGTTCAGCAGGTTGTAACGCAGGCTCAGCTTGTTGCGGTCGTTCAGGTTGTAGTCCAACCGCGCGAGGAAGCGCGTCGATGGAACCTTGAAATCGTAGCCCTGATAGGGACCGGTGATATAGTTGAAGTTGGTCTTCAGGTAGCTGCTCAGCGCATCCAGGTCCGACGCGAGGACGCGCGTGAGGCTGCCACCGACGGGTTGGGTGGGGTCGCTCCTGGCCAGAAACGTGGTGCCCGGCAACGTCTGACCGTCGTCCTCGAAGCTGCCGAAGAAGAACAGTCGGTTCCGAATGATCGGTCCGCCGAGGGCCACGCCGATGTCGTGGTACTTGAACGTGCCCGGATTGAACGTGTTCGGGCCGGCGTCGGTGCCGACGAAGTCGTTGTTGCGCGTGTTGTAATACAGCGTGCCCGTGACGTCGTTGGTGCCGCTCTTCGTGACCATGTTGATGCCGGCGCCTACGAAATTGCCCTGACGCACATCGTACGGCGCGACGTTCACCTGGAGCTGCTGTAGCGCGTCCAGCGAAACGGGCGCCACGCCGGTGCGGTCGCCGGGCTGCCCCGCCAGCCCGAACGAGTTGTTGAAGTACGAGCCGTCGATCGTCATGTTGTTCAGCCGGTTGTCCTGGCCGGCGAACGAGAACCCGAAGGACATCGGACTGTACTGCGGCGTGAGCCGGAGGAGGTCCTCGATCCGACGGCTGATGGTCGGCAGGTGGGCGATCTGCGCGGTGGAGATGGTCGTCGCGGCCCCCGTGCGCTCGGCGCTGAACACGGGGTTGCTCGTGGCCGTCACGGTGACGGGCTCCAACTCCAGCGTCGCGCGCGTCAACGCGAACCGCAGATCGGCGGTCCCCCCCAGCGTCAGCTGAATCTGGTCCTGCACCTCCTGTCGATAGCCGACCAGCGCGACACGCACGCGATACGGCCCGCCCACGCGCATGCCGGGGATGGTAAACCTGCCGTCCGCCCGCGTAACCGCGGCGTATGCCGTTCCCGACGGCCCGTGTAGCGCGACGACGCGCGCCCCTTCCAGCGGGGCGCCAGAGGAGTCAGTCACGACGCCGGCGATAGCCGCGGTCGTGACACCCTGGGCGTCGAGTGCCGCCGGGCCCGCGACCGTCACCGTTGCGAAGAGCACACAAGTTCTCAACAACCGGACGAATGTCTTCATCACGCGTCTCCAGAGGGATTCGATTGCAACGGGGTGGTCAGGGCGCGGTAAATGTGTCCCGCCCCCCAAACATCGTCAAGCAATGTCGAGCAACGTTGCTGTCACCGCCGGGCGAACCGCCGCCACAGGACGTAGGCGGGAATCCCGAGCAGGATCACGCCCACGTCGAGCCAGAAGAGCACGGGCTCCGAAACGAGATAGTTGCCCAGGATGAACAGGGCGCCCAGCAAGAACAACGCAGGGACGACCGGATAGCCCCAGGTGCGATAGCGCCCCGCCACGGCGGGCACCCGGCGCCGCAGCACGAACACCGCCGCCACCGCGAGCGCGTAGAACGGCCAGATCCCGATGATGAACTGATCGGCGAGCTCGGTGAACTTTCGCACCAGCACGAACAGCGCTCCGAGACAGCCGGCGAGCACGATCGCGCCGGTCGGCGCCCCCGTGCGCGGATCGACCCGCGCGATCGCCTTGGGAAACACGCCGTCCTCCGCCATCGCGAAGAAGATGCGCGGGGCGGTCATCATCGAGCCGTTGAGCGTGCCGAACGTGCTCACCGCCACCGCCGCCGAGACGGCGACCAGGCCGGCCGGGCCCATGAGCATGCGGGCCACGTCGGCCGCCACCAGCTCCGCCCCCTTCATTTGTTGGACCGGGATCAAGTGCAGGTAGACGAGGTTGGCCGCGAGGTACAGCGCCACGACCGAGCCCGTGCCGATGAACATGGCGCGGGGGAGATTGCGCTCCGGGTTTTTCACCTCCCCACCGACGAACGCGAGATCGCCCCAGCCGTCGTAGGCCCAGAGGATCGCCACCATCGCGAGCAGGAAGGGCGACAGCCCCACGGAGGCTCGTTGGGCCAGCATGGTACCGGGCCCGAGGCCGTGGCCACCTCCGAGAGCGAATCCCAGCAGGACGAGTGCGGTCAGCGCGCCCACCTTGAGCGCCGTGCTCACGTTTTGCAGGATCGCGGCGCGATGGATGCCCACGTAGTTCACCACGGCCACCACGCCGACAAACACAGCGGCCAGGAGCTGCTCGGCGCGCACCGTTTGCCCCGCCAGGGTCAGCGCCGGCGCCGCGGGGTCGAGTCCCAGGACCCGCAGGGTGTATGCCGACGACGTGATGGAGATCGCCCCGTAGGCGCCGGGGCGGATGATCAACAGCTCCCCCCACCCGAACAGGAACGCGGGGAGCGGGCCGAACGCCTCGCGAATGAACACATAGATGCCGCCCGAGCGCGGGAACATCGCGGCGAGCTCGGCATAGGTGAGCGCGCCGCACAGCGTCACCGCGCCCCCCAGCACCCAGCTCAGCAGGAACAGTGGTACGTCGTCCACGCGCTGGGCGATCGTGGCGGGGGTGCGGAAGATGCCGCTGCCGATCGTGGACCCGACGACCACCGCTACCGCGCTCCACAAGCCCAGCCGGCGCGGCAGCCGGTCGCCCCAGTGATCGAGCGGCGAAGGGGTGGACATGGGTGCGACAATATACGCGGTCAGCGCATATTTCCCGCGCCATGACCCGTTCATTCGCGCGGCTCGCCTGGAGCGCCGCCGCCGCTACCTATCTGCTCATCGTGCTCGGCGCCATCGTCCGGATCACCAGCTCCGGGATGGGGTGCGGCGACCACTGGCCGCTATGTCACGGACGGCTGTTCCCGCCGCTCGACGAGCTCGGCACGTTGATCGAATGGACACACCGGCTCGTAGCCGCTCTGGTTTCCGTGCTGGTGGCCGGGCTGGCGGGATACGCTTGGTCGCTGAGACAGCGAGCAGGGAGCACAGAGCAGTTCAATCCCGGGCGCGGTGCCTACGTCGCGCTCGGCCTGCTCATCGTGCAAATCCTACTCGGCGCGGTGAC
>Ga0209268_1000490_pt1 | contig 20848 bp, 21 predicted proteins | sample GraSoiAngelo_143_FD_185900 | JGI IMG/M metagenome (GOLD analysis project Ga0209268, IMG submission 185900) | Grasslands soil microbial communities from the Angelo Coastal Reserve, California, USA - 14_1009_02_30cm (SPAdes) (version 2) | ecosystem: Environmental > Terrestrial > Soil > Grasslands ... | reverse complement strand
ACAGAGGCGCCGCTGCGCAGACTCCTCCGACGATTAGGAGAATGGCTGTTGAGACGACCATCGCAGTACTCAGTCCAATCGGTCGAGGGAGATAGTTTAAACGGGTTGTTACGGTTTCTCTTCTGTTGCTTCTGCTGGCGTTTCTTCCTCAGTCTCTGGGAGCACTAGCGGTTGTTCCGCTTGGACCTCTTCCCTCACTTCTGGCGAGACCTCGGGGAGGATTGGCGCGGTTGGTGCGGCCGGCACTCCCGCTTCTTCGATTATTCTGGTTACCCTCTTGCCTGTTGGTGCTGCTCTTGCGGGATGTTGAGCATTGGTCAGCGGGCTTCCCTGGTGGAAGGCGATTCTGGACTCTTGATCTCGAAGGACGACGTAGCTGGGTACTGTGACAATGTCGCCCGCGACACTAATGTGACCGTGGATGACGAACTGACGCGCCTGGTGAATGGACTTGGCTAGGCCTGCTCTGTAGACTATGGTCTGGAGTCTTCGTTCCATCAGATCCTTGACGTTGAGATCTAGAATATTGTCGACTGCGGCTGACTCTGGGAGAACTCCCCGACGCGCGAGGCTTGTCAGGTATTGCCGTTCAAGCTGAGCACGCGCTTCTTCCTCTGATCCCAGTAGTGTTCTCGCTATTCCTCTTATCTGCGAGAGGTCGGTCTCGTGCCTGCGCAGTTCTCTCTTGTTTCTGAGCCCGTATTCTCCGACTAGATGAAGCTCCTCTTCAAGCTGGTCTTTACGCCAAGGATGTCTTGGGGTCTCAAAGGCCTTGTGCGGTTTTCTTGGATCTCCCATGCTTCTTTCTACTTCTTCTCTTCCGCAGGCTTCCTCTGAGCTGCTCGAGCTGCTTCCATGAGAACCTTCTTCTTCACACCGACCGCCTTTCCAGACCTTCCTGTTGTCCTCGTTCTCTGGCCTCTAACCTTTAGGCCTAGTGAGTGTCTTACTCCCTTCCAGCTCCTGATGTCTTTCATCAGGTCCACGTCAGACTTGATTTTTAGAACCAAGTCGGGTCCGACAAGATGCATGTCTCGTCCCGTCTCGATGTCCTTCCGTCTGTTAACCATCCGTGGGGGGATGCCGTGCTTTAGGGGATCGCGGATGGCATCTTCGACCCTGGACATCTCTGCCTCGGATAGGGCGCCTATTCGGGCGTCAGGGTTGACCTTGGCGACCTTTACAACAGCCTGAGCGAGGTTGGGCCCGACCCCTCTAATCTTGCTGATCCCGTAGATGACCTTCTTGCTGCCGTCTAGGTCGGTTCCCATAAAACGGAGGATGTGCCTGAACTCTCTCGACATCAGTTTTCCCTGTGAGACAGTGAGGAGATTCTGTGGCGTAATTTAATGTTTGCACTTTGCTCCAACTATGTGCAAGCTGATTACTGATCGATCGGAGTCGATCTTTTCCAGGTTTTTCCGCGCCGTTGCCACGAGTTTTTTCCGGTGATTTCTTTCCCGCAACATGCTCGTTGATCTGTTTTTCGGTGAAAAAGTTCGCGCAGAGAAATTTTTCTCCGTTGAAAGAAAAAATTTCTTGGACAGAAACTTACCGGTGCCTGCAATCTTCGCGCAAACAATTCTTAAATACGCGGCGGGCATCGTTGTGATCATCCGGAAAAATTCGGACTAGAAAAACTTCCAGAAATGTTTGGACCACATCTAACTCTCGATTTGTCGGAGTGTGATCCTCGAAAGCTCTCCGATCTTTCTCACATCTACGATATCCTAGACGAGCTTCCCGATGTTATCGGGATGCACAAGATCACTCCGCCCTACACGTTCATCTATCGCCCCAGCGAGAATCCTTCAGAATGGGGAGTCAGCGGCTTCGTCATAATCGCTGAGAGCCACATCAGCATACACACCTTCCCGGACAAGAACTCGGCCTTCGTCGACGTTTTCAGCTGCAAGCAGTTCGACATCCACAAGGCCGTTGACTACATCGTCGCCAAACTTGATGCTCACAAGGCAGACAAGAAGCTCTCCGGGCGAGGAAAGGAGTATCCGCGACAGATCGAAGCGGCTCGAGAGATCGTGATACGATCCCGCCCCAGCCTGAAGCGGTAATCCGGTGTAGAAAGCCTCAGATTAGCTTCACCCACCCAAGTATGCGCAAGGAGGAATTCCAAATCGCCCAAAGCTTCCACCAGCTTTTCTATGACAACTCCCCCTTCTAACACCCGTCTGCGTATTCAACTTCGAAATCAGCCCAGAACGCGATTCCAAGCATTCGATTCGAAACTCCGACTTTTTCGCGCTGATTCATACGCATAACTCGCATCTACGAAGAACGACTTACCCGTCGATTCTGCGCGACAAACCTGAGTCAAAGCCCAGACCGGGTTCAACTGGCGGCGACCTCTCCAGAAAATCTCAAAAACGTTAACCCTCGCGACGCAGACCCCACGAGATTTACTGGAGCCAAGAAATCTTTCTCTCCTACACCAAACTTCTTTTCCTGTTATCTCTTCTACATGTTGTTATCTTTCCTTTTCTGTTATCTATTATGTGACCCCCCGGGGGCATCAGAAAACTCTAGAAACCCTTCACACTTTACGACGGCAGAACCCAAATGGTGCGGGAGGTGGGATTTGAACCCACGAACCCCTACGGGACAGGCGCCTCAGGCCTGCGCGTCCAAGACCCCTTCAGCCATCACAGGGTCTCTTTGACCTGGCTTGGCAACACGAGCCGCCGTAAACAGCGGACTCCCGCACACCAGCCAGAACCGCTCCCGCAGAGAACCAAGCCCGGGACAAGGCCCTAATTGGCTTTCCCCAGCGCCGACACTTCATCAAAAAACCGGAAAATGTTTAATTCAAGCCCAACCCACCCCCGCGACAAACCAGGACCCCTCTTATCATAGGCGACCAGGAGAAACAAGACCCATCCATGGCCACGAGACATCGGAAGACAAGACGCCTACGAGCCAGCCGATGCCACGGCTGGGGACGGTCCGGCCAACACCGCGACTCAGGAATGCAGGGAGGACACGGAAACGCAGGATGGAAACGCCACCGATGGAGCAGCGTAATCCGCTACGGATGGGAGATAGGAAAAACAGGATTCACACCAGTCAACCCGAAAGACCAGAACACGATCAACGTAGGCGAATTGGACTTAGGAATAGACACGCTAACCACACAGGGCAAGACTAAACAAGCACAGGACAGAATCGAGATCAACCTTGGAGAGATGGGCTACACGAAGCTCCTCGGCAACGGAAGAATAACACGACCCCTCAGAATCATAGTCGCCCAGTGCTCAGAGAAAGCCACCGCCAAGATCAGCCAAGCTGGCGGACAAGTCGTACTCCCACAAGTCGTACTCCCACAGACAGCTGAACCCGTCAAAGAAGGCTGATCCCAAACGGTCCGATTCATCGAACTCTTCCGGCCCCTAACCCGCGTCCTACCCAGCGTCCGACCCCCAGACAGAGAAGTAGGATTCACAGAGAAACTGATCTGGACAGCCCTAGCACTAGTCGTCTACCTGATAATGGCCGAGACACCCATCTACGGCATAAGACACACCGCAGGAGTAAACGACCCGTTCGGACCACTGAGAGTCATCTTCGCCAGCCAGCGAGGAACACTCGTAGAGCTCGGAATAGGCCCAATAGTCACAGCCGGACTAATACTCCAAGTCCTATCCGGCTCCAAGATGATAAACGTAGACTTCACCAACCCCAACGACAGAGCACTCTTCACCGGCGCCAGCAAAGTACTCTCAGTATTCATGACCCTATTCGAAGGACTCGCATTCATACTCGGAGGAGCATACAACGTCAGCAACCCGACCACCGGCATAGCCCAACCACCCAGCATACAGAACTCGTTCTTCATACTCGTACAACTCCTCATCGCCGGAATAGTCATAATCCTCCTCGACGAAATGCTCCAGAAAAAATGGGGCTTCGGAAGCGGCATAAGCCTCTTCATCGCAGCAGGCGTCTGCCTCTCCATAGTCTGGGACACCATCGGACCAATCAGCCCGGTCTCCGACAACCATTACCTAGGCGCGCTAATCGCCTTCTTCCAATCCCTACCCACCGTCCTGGCGAGTCCGACAAGTCTCACAGCATGGTGGAGCGTACTCTACCGAGGAGGAGGCCTGCCCGACATGCTCGGATTCATCACGACACTCGTCGTCTTCCTTATCATAATCTACCTCAACGGGCTACGCGTTGAAGTACCAGTCTCCTACGCGAGATACCGGGGCTTCAGAGGAAGATTCCCCATCAAATTCTTCTACGTATCAAACATACCAGTCATCTTCGCAGCAGCACTATTCGGAAACGTGTACTTCATCGGCCAACTAATCTTCAACCGGTACAACCCCGGTTGTTCTAGCACGGGAGTAAACTTCTGGCTCAGCCTCATACCCGGCTGCTATGAGCAGCAAAGCGCCCAACAGGGCGGACAACTAATACCGTCAAAGGGACTCGCCTACTACACGTTCGCCCCACGATCCTTGAGCATCGTGCTCGGCGACCCGGTAAGAGCCGCAGTCTACATGGCCATATTCGTCCTGGCCTGCGTCTTCTTTGCCGTAACCTGGGTCGAGGTCGGCGGAATGGACTCGAAGACCGTATCGAAACAGCTCATCGACTCCGGGATGCAGATCGAAGGATTCCGGCGATCCGGATCCACCGTGCGCCAGATTCTCGACCGGTACATACCGGCCGTCACAGTAATTGGAGGAATAACGATCGGAGTAATAGCAGCGGGAGCAGACTTCCTCGGAGCCTTCGGAACCGGAACAGGAATACTGCTCACAGTCGGCATAATCCAGCAATACTACGAGATTCTAGTAAAGGAGAGAATCACCGAGATATACCCGGGCACAAAGGGCCTCCTTGGATAGTGAGCACCACACGATGCCCGGGACGATCATCGTAGCAGGCATACCCGGGGTAGGCAAGACGACAGTCCTCAAGGAGCTGGAGGCTGTCGCGAGAGAAAAGAATGTCCCGTTAAAGATCATAAACTTCGGAAACGTGATGAACGAACTGTTCAAGAAGCGAGGCAAAGCAATTCACAGAGATCACATGCGTAGAGAAGAGATCTCGCTCCAGGCGAGAGTACAGCAGCAAGCTGCACGCGTCATCTCCAAGACCCCGGGAAACTCGGCGCTGGTCGTAGACACACACATGTTCGTGAAGACCACCGAGGGAATATGGCCGGGCACTCCACGCAAAGTCCTCGAGGCTCTGGATCCGGAGATCATCATACTCATCGAGGCAGACCCTGAGGAAGTGGCGCGAAGGCGTGCGGCAGACTCAACACGATACCGAGACACCGGAAGCGTCGAAGAGGCGAAATCGGACCTACAATGGTCAAGGTACATGGCGAGCGCCAACGCCGTCCTGGCGGGGGTTCCGATACAGATAGTGCACAACCGTGACGGCCAACAACGACAGACAGCCACGGACATATTGGACATAATCCAGAAGCGTAGCTAGAAATGGGCTTCATAGAAGATATCATCTCCTTTCTAGGAGGACCCCTCCAGCAAGCCTGCAACCCAAACAAACTGCCCGATCACATCTGCGTGCCGTTGTCTACATTCGCTGTCTTCGGCGCAGCCCTACTCCTCTCTCTAGTCGCGATGAGCGCGAACAGGTTCCTCGTCAACTACAAGATGGTCGCAAACAATAGACGAGAATATATGAACTGGATGAACGCGGTACGGAAAGCGCGCAAAGACGGAGACGAAAAACAGCTGGACAAACTAATGAGACGTCAGTCAGCAGTCATGAAGATGAGCTCTCGAGCGACACTCGAACAGCTGAAGACCTATCCCATAACCATCGTCCCATTCTACCTCATATACGCGATCCTCGGCTACGCTCTTGGCTCTCTCCAGGCCGTAGCCTACGCGCCGTTCATGATTCCATTTGCCGCCGTCACCCCAGCAGGCTTTGCCTCAATCCTCTCTCTCTTCTTCTGGTACCTCATCTGCTCCTTCACCATCAGTATACCACTATCAAGAATATTTGGAGTCTCAGCCGCCTTCTCGATGACTCCAACCACAGGAGAATCGAAATGACGAAACCGTCACAGAAAACTCACGGGCGAAGAAAACTGGCAGTAAGCCTGCCTTCCGGGCGACGAACCTTCCACTTCGAACCAAGAGCCCCAGCCAAGGCCCAGTGTGCCAGATGCGGGAGAGAGCTGCACGGAGTGCCCACCGCAAAGCCCCAAGCCTACGCTAGAAGCTCCAGAGCACCCGGAAGAGCATATGGCGGCGTCCTATGCCCGAACTGCCTCTCGGCCGAGATCCGCGGTCTTGTCCGTGCCTCCGGAACCGCCACATGATCATAACCGTCAGCGGATCCCACGGCACGGGCAAGTCAACCTATGCCGCCAGAATTGCGCAGGCGCTCCGACTCCGACACGTCTCAGCTGGAGTTCTTTTTCGGAGAATTGCCCGAGAGAAGAGCCTCTCACTCGAAGTCCTCGGAAGCAGGGCCTTAGAGAACTCATCGATCGATGAGGTGGTGGATGAGAGAACCGTCAAGGAAGCGGAAGAGGGTAACGTGGTTGTGGATGGCCAGCTCGCGGGCTGGGTCCTGAAGGACAGGGCAGATCTGCGAATCTTCCTCACAGCTCCCGAGCCAGTCCGGCTAGAGCGAATCGCAAGGAGGGACAAGATGGACGTCCATCACGCTCGGGCTCAGACCGAGCAGAGAGAATCGGTCCAGCGCGAGAGGTATCTTCGCCACTACGGATTCCATGTCGAGGACAGGTCGATCTATCATCTAATCCTCGACACAAGCCTAGGGTCCATAGAGGACACCGCGCGGGTCCTCATAGATGCAGCACGAATGGTGAAGAGAGCGAAGAAACATGGGCGGAGAGCGACGAAACCTTAAATGAGAAATTTCCCAGCACAGCCCTACTAGGACGAGATCATCGCGATGCCCACCATAGAAGTCGGACGCGTCTGCGTCAAACTCAACGGTCGAGAGGCCGGACACAAATGCATCATAGTAGACGTGATAGACAAGAACTTCGTCCTCATCACCGGACCAAAGAAAGTCTCCGGAGTCCGGCGTCGTAGAACGAACGTGAAGCATCTCGAACCAACAGAAGATGCTATAGACATCAAGAAGGGAGCCTCCGACGAAGATGTCGCGAAGGCGATAGGAAGAGGCAAAAAGGCTGAGACGTTCAAGGAGCCCGTTCTCCCGAACGAGATCATGATGACCGCCTGATCCTCCCCGACACCTAGCAACACTCCTCCCGAGACTTGTCCAACCTACTATTCGGGATTCTTTAAGAGACGCGACCAAGAACTCAACTGCGATAACGATTGTCCCAACTCCCCCCTTGGGAATCCGAGAGGAAGATGCTGGTCAAGCTCGAAGAGGAGACCGACCCGTCCTACGGTTGTCCTCCTCTGAAGAGACCCATAGACCAACACGTTCGGTTTGGACTTGTCAATCTGGACAAGCCCTCCGGACCCTCCAGTCACGAAGTCGTCGCATGGGTCAAACGAATGCTGGGGCTGAAGCATGCGGGCCACGGCGGAACTCTAGAGACCAGACCAAGGTCGGAGCAATCCAATGGTCACCGGCGTACTGCCCCTAGCGCTCGAAGAGGCTACCAAGACGATCCAGTCATTCCTGCTAACCGGCAAAGAATACGCTTGCGTCATGACTCTACACGGAGACGTTGACCTCGCTCGGCTCCATGCCGTTCTCGAAGAGTTTGTAGGCGATCTCTTTCAGCGGCCGCCTGTCAGGGCAGCCGTTAAGAGAGATCTTCGAAGAAGAAGAATCTACTATATCCGGGATGTCGAGGCTGGCGGCCGAGAGGTCCTGTTTAGAGTCGGTTGTCAGGCTGGAACCTACATACGGAAGCTTGTCTACGACATCGGCGAGGTCTTGCAGGTGGGAGCTCACATGCGGGAACTCCGACGGACACGCGCCGGGAGCTTCACTGAGGCGGACGCGAGCTCCCTATACGACGTGCTAGAATTGTCTCAGTCGACCGGAGATGAGAAAGAGGTGATGGCTAGACGGATAATCAAGCCGATGGAATCAGCGTTCGACTATGTCCATCGAGTCTACATGCGCGATTCCGCCGTCAACTCGATCTGTCACGGAGCAGATCTGGCAATTCCGGGAATTGTACGCCTCAGCAACGGTATTCTTCCAAGGATGCCAGTGGCACTGTTCACCCTGAAAGAGGAGCTGGTCGCATTGTCAAGGGCCCTCCTGTCGAGCGAGCGGATGTTCAAAGAGGAGCGTGGAATGGCGGCTAAGACTGTCAGAGTCATAATGCCGGCCGACACATACCCTCGGATGTGGAAGACCAGGTCAACCCAGACGGTTCAGGTTCCAAGCTGAGCCTTCCTTAATGACAACGAACGAGGTTTCCCTCCTCTGCAACTGCGGGAATGAGATCATCGTCAAGGTCACGGCCGATGAGGAGTACAGCATCGTCTGTCCCAAGTGTGGCCAAGAATACCGTTTCACTGGCGCGAGCGCGCTGAGATGGGGTGGTTCACGGTCAGCGTAACAGGACGATAGCAACAGCGGTGGCAGTCCAGAGAGGGATTGTCACAAGCGCCCAGACTGCCCGATTCCACGTGAGCACCTTCTGCCCGTCCAGGATGAAAAACGGTATCATGTTGAACGCTCCAAGCCAGAGATTGATCAGAATCGCCTGTGTTATGGGGTCGAATCCGGAGATCTTTGCTCCAACTCCAGCGGCCAAGAGAGCGAGATAGATCACGGCTGATACAGCGGCCGCGGCCACGTTTATCACGGGTCCGACGAGCGAGATGATCCCGTTTGTCTTTCGATCCATCACATCGCCGATATAGCTTGATCGAGACGCTATGTAGACAGCTCCAGGCGCAGCGAAGATGAAGGTTCCTTGTGATACGACGGAAAAGACGAGTGACATGATGGCTCCTACGGTCCAGAGCTTGAACTCAGCCCAAGCACCGTATCTCTGGGCGGTGAACTTGTGGGCCAGCTCGTGTCCCAAGAAGCTCGTTCCTATGATGAGTAGCGTCAAGAGGAAGACTTCGAATAACGCTATCGGCTGAGACCACCAGCTCGGTTGGTACAGGTATCTCATGGAGAAGCTGACGCCGAGCACTATCCATGCGATACTGAGCGCCAGAATTTCTCGTCCAGGCATGAGGCTGATCCGAGGCGAACGTATCAGTCGTAGTGCAGTCCCGCCTTGTCTACGCTCTAGGTGCACCGGTTGTCTCGGTGCGCGGGCCTGTGAAATGTTCGCGCATTCATGATTCTCCGGTAGCCGGTGGTAGACGCAGTGAACGTGGCCGCAATATCGGCAGACGTAGGGGATGAACTCTTCTGCCCCACATACTGCGCAGCGCTCCAAGATGGCCTGCTCTTAGGAGGGCTTAGTCTCTTAAAATCGTGCCTCCAAGAGGCAATTTGCGACGGTTACGGGTCCCGCCGGGGCTGGGTAACACACGGCTTAGGACCGTTCCCATAGTTAGGGTTTCGTAAGGGTGGCGTCCCCCGGGCGCGGGCACTGCCATTCGCCCGTCAAGGGTTGTTGGCTGGCCCGCTCCCATCGCCACTCTCGTCATTCTTTTCCTATCTTCTCTGCTTCCTCGCCGGGAGTTGGAATGGTCTTGGGGCGCTGGGCTTGATTGTTGTTTTCCAAAGGAGAAAAATAGTTGTTGAGCGGGTCTGGTCTGGTAGGCCGGGATTCCGGAGCCTGGTACCGGGCAGTCTGCCTAGCACGCGGGCCCATGTCTGGAATAGGCTCTCCTGTCAGCCTGTGGCCCTTCGGGCCGCGTGGGTTCAAATCCCACTCCCGGCGCCAACACATTTGACTGGACAGAAAGTGTGAAGGGTTTCTAGAGTTTTCTGATGCCCCCCGGGGGGTCACATAATAGATAACAGAAAAAGAATAGTTAGCGGTAAAGAGAAAGATAACATCTAGAGAATAGATAACGAATCGTCATTGTTTGCTCGTACGAATAGCGATATCGCCCGGTATGCTAATAAGCCGGGTAACTCCTAGTCTCGTTGCTTCTAGAAGGAACATGTTTGTCCGGGATTCCGCCTGATAGTAGTGTGAGTAGCGATAACCAGTCCACTCCTACGCAACCAGCCACTCCTCCAGCCTACACGATGTCAGCGCCGCCTCAACAGGTATCCTGCCCGCGCTGTTTCACGCTTGTCGCGATTGGGACTCGATACTGTCCCCAGTGTGGAAACGCGATCCCTCCTCCCGCACCGTGGCCTACGGTACCAGCGCCCACGCCGGGGCCCAGACAAAACACCGCGCTGATCATTGTCGCGGTAGTTCTGATCGCCGTTCTCGTCCTCGGTATCGGAGCATTCCTAGTCTACCAGAGCCAGCAGCAACAAGTTCTACAGGCCGCAAAGAACTCCGAGGCAAACGCCGCAAACCAAGCTCCTAACCAGTTACAGTTTACCTGTTTCTCGAACAGAACCGACACATCCCACCTGTCCTACACGGGGTACAGCTACTCCGGATACATAACAGAGTATGAAACATTTGGAATCTCCAACCCGACAAACTTCGCTATGGACGTGACATGGACCATAACGCTCGACTACCCCTCCGCAGGCTGGGTCTTAAGCAACTCCCAATCATTTCATGAGGGACCTATGCTACGTACACGCCTACGACTCGCTCCACCTATGATAGCACAACGAGCAGCGGCAATGGAAGCCTCGACACCGGTGGCGACCTACCAAACTGCTCAGTTTATTGAGAACACCAGAAGAAGGAAGTGCCCATTAGTCGGTCTCAACGCTCCAGGCTGAGCCTGAGATTGGTCCTACCTAAGGAGAGGCCAAATGTACTGCCATGCCAAGAAGAGTATGGTCAAGACGCCCGCGGCCACAACGACCATTGAAACACGGCGACCCTTTTTGCTTCGATCCGGCCTAGCCTGAACTGTTATTTTTTCTTGGAATGCTGATTTCTTCTTATGCCCATTAGGGTCTACGACGGATTTCGTAGGTTCGTCTACCTCAACAGCCAATTCTTCCGAAGCGTCAACAGAGCCCACGTTCCGCATCAGCCATTGTGTGGAGAGTGGTGGACGTGGGACGCGAAAGACCCCGGAGCCTGTCTTTGCCACAAATGCGGTCCATGCGAGTTCTTTCCTGTCTCGTAGAGCATCGACTTCATGCTGGCGCATTGCGTAATAGACGACTGGGCCGAGCATCCGCTCGACCTTGTTCGCGTCAAACGTGCCGGGCGTTCCTGTGCTTCTGACAAGCAGAAGGTCCGCGTCAGCACGTATGTCTATGTCGCCTCCGTAGAAGCGGTGGAGAGCAGCGACCATGATCACAAGCCCCTGGCGCATGCCGCGTTTGAAGAGTTCGCCTCGGATATCGTACCACTTGTCCAGCCAGTAGTCGATCTTCCTCATCTTCTCTAGCCGTCCATTCGAGTCTTTTACCGCGACTGTGCCAGAAAGCTTCCTCAATGCTTTCGTCATGTCGTCTGCGAACAGAAGTACTGCCTTCGGGGGTTTCCGGAATCGGCCGAAGAGCTTGTCAATATTCTGGAATAATGCCGGAAGGTCCCGCGTGGCACGCAAAGCCTTCACATTCCTCTGACCGTATCTCCGTACAAGCGCTTGGGCAATCGATTCAGCCAAGGTGGTTTTTCCAGTATTGGGTTTCCCGAAGATTATGATGTTCAAGTGGTGAATAGCATTGTCTTTGCCGCTCGATTCTGGAAGAGGATCAGGAATTAGTCCGTCCAGGATAGTGTCTAGGTCGAGCTTCCAGAAAGTTACCTTCGCCAGCGAGTCGTCGTTTGGGATAACTGACTTGGCTAGGGCTGAATTCACCGGAGTGATAGCCGAAGGTGCGCGAACAATACTGGTTGGCGAAGGTATAATGTCAGTGTCTTCCGATTCCGTCATGACCATGCTACCCAAGGTTTCAAGGCCTCAATCCAGGTAGTCAAACGCTTCGCTGGCCCCGTCATACCAGACATTCGTGCTTCCGAACTCCACCGTGCCGTCGCACGTCTCACCTATGAAATGGGTAGTTTGTTGGAAAGCGGTAAGACTATCAGCTTACCCGGACAGGTCTTTCCACGAGAGGACTCTAGTGTGGTCGAAAAATGAAGACCTCGGACCTGAACCGTGGTTTTTCAGCATCTCGAACAGGTTTGTTCGGAGAAGAACAAGGCCGTTGACACGGTCGGCTGCTGAAGAGAAAAAGAGGGGAGGTTTGGAGAAAGCTTAGACTTTGTTGAGGAGGGCCTTCACGACATCTTCTGGGCCCTTGTAGTTGCTGTCAGAGAGAGACTTTGTCACGAATTCCTTGTCTACGGAAGGGACGTCCGTCATGTTGTTGCAGGCCGCTAAGACCTGAGTCTTGTTCGCGGGATACTTGATGTGGTGCTTGATGTGTTCCAGCTCTGTTTTCAGATTACTCATGGAGCCCGCCGAGATATGAGCGGGATAAGAACCTTTTTCGTAAGGATTTCGTTGACTCTCTAGCAGAATCAAGGCCGCACGAATCAAACGATAACGGGTTTCTCTCCTTCGGAAAGGATTCCCGCCTCATGTCAAGAGCAACCTGAGACTATTTCTTAGCTCCGGCTCCGTAACTGCGCCGTGGAGTCGGGGTGTGCGGGACGACCTGGATGAGGAGCCCCCAAAAGAGCTTGAACTTCTTTGACAGCTTCGCTCGCAACCTCGGCCACCGAAACGTGTCGTCCCTCCGAATGGTGATACGCAACGCGTGCTAAGAGGAGTAGAGTTTCTCCCAACAACTACGTGAAAGCCCTACGGTGCGGCTGCGAAGGGATTTCAGTACCCGAACGTAATGTCGAATGTCCCGCCTTTGCACAAGTCTCAAGCTTATATTTGTAAAGGTCGGCTACATCATGAAAAATCTTTGAAGCGTATTACCATAGCTATAGCCCTCATCCTTTCGTTAGCCACGTTAAGCAGCGGAATACTTACCCACGCTACGTCCAAGACCTATGACACGACGACCCTGGCAGGAAAACTGGCCTCGGTTAATGACACCCCTGGGCTCTACTTCAGCCTAAGCGATCTCCTCCAAGAGGAAGCAGACACAAGCGACCAGGCCCCACCACCCTCGCCCGTCACACCGATAACGCCGACCTTCGTCCTCTCCAGCCCTCTCGACGGTAACAGCGTCCAACCACCTGCCGTGACTGTCAACCAGGACCTCAATGGCGCGCCACAAAACGAGCCGGCCATCGCGGTCGACCCCAACAACCCCAACCGAATCGTAGTCGGGTCCAACGACTACGTCACTCGAACATGGAGTTGCACCGTCAACGGGACCCCATGCAGTGCACTCGGCGACGCCTACTCGGGAACCTACTACTCCAACGACGGCGGAGCCACATGGTGCTGCATCGCAACGGACCCCAATAACCTAGCCACTCTGATTCCAGGTATAGAGCACCTCACAGGCGGACAATACGACGCAGGCGGCGACCCTGCCCTGGCCTTCGACACACAAGGAAACGTGTACTTCGCAGGCCTCGGTTTCGACCGCACCCAACCCCCCAACACCGTAGCTGTCAACAAAGGAACCTTCGACAGCAGCGGTAACCTGCACTGGGGACCCCCGACCTTCATCGGCCAGACCACCAGCAAAAGTATCCTAAACGACAAAGAATGGATCGCAGTCGACACCCACGCTACCAGTCACTTCACGGATCGCATCTACGTCAGCTGGACCCGATTCATCTTCAGCGCCCAAACTGGAAGGTACATCCAGTCGCCGATATTCGTCGCGTATTCCAAGAACGGCGGAGCCAGCTTTAGCACGCCCCAGCTCGTGGGAGGACCTGTCATATACGACCAGGGCTCGCGGGTCCTGGTGGGACCGGACGGATCGGTCTACGTGTTCTGGGAAGGCAGCACGAAGCTAGCCACCTTCAACAGTATATGGATGGTCAAGTCTACAGATGGCGGAAAAAGCTGGAGCCCACCGGTCGCGGTTGCCGATGTTGTGGATATTCTCAACCCGGCCAACACAGCCGTCCGAGTCAACAGCTTCCCCGCAGCCGACATTACACCAGGCGGAACTCTATACGTCGCTTGGAACTCCGAGGCCCTCAATACAGCGAGCAGCTACACAACAGACCCTGTCTGCGCGTACTTCATCAGCGGAGTAGCAAGCGTCCGCGCCAATTGCCACGCCGCAGCTGTGTACAGCAAATCGACTGACGGTGGAAGCTCGTGGACAACGCCCCTCCTAATCTTCCCAGCACTGGACGCTTCGAACCGCACACCAGTCGGCTACCCAGCGACGAACCCAGACAACACAGTCCTGAATGCACCCAGCAACACGGGACGCGTCGAGACTTTCTTCCCGTCGGTAGCTACGGCACCGAACGGGCGCGTCTACATGTCCGCCTACGCCGCCGACACCCTCTCCCCATGGCAGACTTGTAAGACACCCGCGACTCCAACCGCGGTGGGCAGGATCAACTGCCTGGAACTCGGAAACTACATCCACAACGCACGACTAGAATACGCGGTCGCAGATCTCACAACAAATGTATCACAGATAGTCTCAACCCATCCCATCAACTCGCGGCACGGGTTTGGTGGCGGCTTCATAGGCGACTATACAAGTATCGCAGTAGGCTCGGACAATGTCTTCCACGCAGTCTGGACGGACACTAATAACAAGCAAACAGTCACATGGTGGTTCGGCTTCGAATTCGTACCCACCACAGTCAACATGCAAGACATCGCCACTGCTAAAGGCTCATTCTAGAACAGAAAACATAGCTGAACACAAAACATCTCATTTCCCTTTTCTTCCCTAACATGTTGCGTCCTCATGGTCCTTTTGGCAGGATGAGCATAGTAGATTGACACAAACTTCCTCGAGGAGCGTCCTGTGCCCGACGGTTCATGAAACTGTCAAAGCGCGACATATCGAAACCCGAGAATTTCGTGTTCCGAGAATATTGCAGTACGGAATATTCGTTATAGGCTGCCCTCCCGCTGAACCATCTGATGAAAATTCCGAGCACTTCACTATTAGCGAAAACAACTCTTCTCTCAATTCTGTCCCTTGCAGGCCTGATGTTTCTAGCCCCGACCATCCTTCAGCCAGCCTCTGCGGATGGAGGCTCGTCGAAGGCACCGACCTTCAGGAACTATGAGCTCGCCGGGAATCCTTTCACAACTGGCGCCAGCGTAGGCACGACCTGCCCCAATACTCTCCGGACCTGTATGAACACGGAGGGAGAGCCCTCAATCCGGGCGGCCCCTGACGGCAGCTTCTACGGTTCATCAGAGAACGTGTTCTGCGTCATTGGTGGACAGTGCGGTGGAACCTTCGCCTACAAGTCAACCGACGGCGGCCAACACTTCACCACTCTTCCGTTGCCGAACAGTGCTTCCTCGGGAAGAATTGGATTCTCCCCTGCAGGCGGCGATACTGACATTGCAGTCGCGCCTAGTCGAAACCTCAACGGCTTCTTCAACGTCTACGTAGCAAGTCTGGCCACATCTCCCCCACTGGCGAATGTCTACGTGTCCACGAGCAAAGACGGAGGCGGCTCGTGGCTTCTCAACCCAACCGGAGCTAGCATTCCAGTTGATGACCGGGAGTGGATAGCTGCCGACGGGGCTGACAAGGTATGCGTGTCCTACCATGCTATTGCGGCCACCAACGATATTTTCGTCACATGCAGCCTGGACGGCGGGGCCAGCTTCACCCAGACTGGGAACGCGTTTGACCCAGCCCACGTGGCTTTCCTCGCCGGGTTCAACAACGTGATCGGCAACCTGGCGATAGACCCGAGGAACCATGTGGTTTACCAAGTGTTCAGCTCTGTTGCAAGTGCCGCTGAGCTGGCTCAATGCACAATCTTCTGCCACGTTCACACAGTCTGGATAGCCGTATCCACCGATGGAGGTTTGACCTTCAGCGACACCATAGTGTACAATAACCCGAACACCAGCCTTGACTATGGCCACCAGTTCATCAACGTGAGCGTCGACATCGCTGGAAATGTCTTCGTGGTCTACAGCGACAACCACAACATCTTCTACAGCTTCTCAAATACCCTCGGACAAACCTGGTCCGGGCCCTTCCAGATCAACAAGGTACCGTCTAAAACGGCCATCTTTCCCTGGAGCAGCGCGGGCAGTAATGGCGCGTTGGATGTGGTATGGTATGGAACAAACTACTTTGACGGCGTGAACCCACCGGACAGCTACCCGATGACAGCCTCGTGGAAGGTCTACTTTAGCCAGAACTTGAGGGCTACTACCCCGGGAAGCAGTTGGAGCCAAGTCGCGGCATCAGGGATAATACACTACGGAGGCGTTTGCGAATCCGGTGTTACCTGCACTGGGAACAGGGACCTGCTCGACGACTTCGGTGTTGCCGCAAGTCCGACTACCGGCCTCGCTGCAATCATCTACACGTCTGACCAGTTCGTGAACAGCACCGCAGAACCTGCGACCCGTCGATCATCTACCAGCCCATTCTGCACGCGGGACACTACCAACGATATCGACTGCGAGCACACGAACATTGCAGTCCAGACGGGGGGCCCGGGCGTCATCATCAAGACAGCCGCCTCCGCTCTTGCTGCGGCACCCAGCACCATATCGGGACCAGTTCTGGCAGGAAGAGACAGCTTAGCCGCCACGGTAACGCCTACTCTTACTGACATGACAACGCGAACCCTGGCAACAAGCGCGATACATAGCCTAGTTACGCGAATCGGACGATAGGCAGACCCCTCCCTTTTTTTCTGAATTTTTCTTCTACGCCTCGAGCGTTGCTTCACGCCGAAAGGGATTCGCGGTTGGGTAGCAGAATTCGCATCAGAAGCATGCCTTTCCAATTCTTTGGCGGAGGACTCGCTTCCCCAAAATGCACCACCGCCCATGAGCGCGGAACGATTCCAGCTGTCAAAGACTGGCCAGCTACAGTTCTCCCACCCCGCTGGGACGCACGATGATCGGCTGTGGGCATTCGCCCTCGCGATCTACGCCTCAAGGTTCGAGACCCCGAAATACGACCCTGTCGCCGCCTTGAGTAGAAATCCCAACAGCCTCATGCCAAACATAGATTGGCGACAGCTAATCCCAGGCGGGAGACCACGGAACACTTCCAGACCGGGAGACCCTCCAGGAGTCATGATCCACGGCCAACTATGGTGCTGGTCATGCGGGAAAGCAGTAATCACCCGCCCGCACATCTGCGACAAACAGCCTGCAAGCAACGGAGTTAAGTGATTAGCCATGCCCGGAGGCCTCCTCTTCCCCGACCACCCAGCTCCAGCACGGCCGTATGATAACCAACCCGCTGGGCCGCCCAAACGAATTTGTCCAGTCTGCGGACGAAAGTACCTGCCCGAACCTGGGAAGGACAGCCCTTGCGGACATGCCAAGAAAGACGGCACGGTAGTTCCATAAGAAAATCCTACACGGCGGAACCTCTAGATCATATCTACTTTCTAGTTCCGCTTGCAACTAATTGTTCGTCAGGCCTAATACCCCTAGGGTTCCGTGAATAGCCCCTAGCAGCAGGTAAGTTGTATCAGATTCAAGAAGCAGAGTCCAGCTTCGCGCGCGTTCAAGGCCAGCCTCTTAGCATTTAATCCAATATCACCTAAGAGTCTCGGGTTCAACGGCGCCAATGCCCGTCTGAATCTTGGAGCTGTATTGCCGTCGGATCCAAGGATTAGCACCCGGAGGTAGCAACCTTTCCTCGACCTTCGTATTCCGTTTCAGCCAATCGTGCCAGCCGTCAACGCTGAGCCTCCGGTTGAGATCCGCGTGCTCCTTCTCAAGGTGGTCGATCAGTTTGTCCTCATAGTCCTCGAATCCGTCTATAAGGCAGGTACCAACTCTTGGCATGGAAATATGACGTCTGCAAGAACCCACTGAGGGAGATATCGTGTAGAGGCCAGTGAAACTGAGAAAGGCCTTGTGAAATCCTTAGGAACCCTTAGCTTTATCACCTCAACTCGAGATCGATGAGCATGGTCTCAGCTCAGCCAGGAACGAAGAGACCGATCGGTGCAACCGTAATAGCAGTCGTTGCCGCCGTGGGAGGCCTACTCTCTCTCTTCGGAAGTGCCTCAGTCCTTGCCGGAACGGCCACTGGACCCTTCGCCATTGCAATCATAGTCGTCATCTTCGGAATCCTCGGCCTCGCACTGGGAGCCGGATTCTACACAGGGGCAAGATGGGCTTGGATGGCAGGCATCATAATCTACATCATCTCGATAGGGCTTGGAATAGCTGAGATCCTCTACGGCGGCAGCGTGGGTTTCGTTGGCGGCATCATCAGAATACTTGCGGGAATAATCATCCCAGCCTATCTTACGAGACAGGGACCGAGGAGCTTCTTCGGCAAGAGCACAACCCTGCCGAGTACGTGAGCATGATCGGCACGGGCGGGTTGCAGATGGTCCCTACGAGCACAAATAAGCGCTGATTTCAGGGTCAGTCGAGCTTCGTGCGGCCAATCGACGGACTATAGCTTGTGGAGATGAGCATTCGATCCTCGATGGCTCCGACTAAGTCCCCGTGCTGAGCGTTCGTAAGCCGCTTGATCTTATTCCAATCTTCATCAGCCCTGAACCGTTCCCATGCTCGGTGCATCGTCTGCTCATCGGGCCACGCTAGCAGGTACACGAACTCGGTCCGATGGCTCGTTTTCCCTTCCCACATGGCGATGATGTCAAAGCCGTAGGACTTCATGATCCGTGATGGGTGGTCGCGGAACCGATTGTGGAACGCTGCCTTGTTGTTTTCGACAATTTCGTAAATCCTGAGCTGATGAATCATCCTTACACCATTCGCTCAACGTTCTTTGGTCTTTCTTAGGGTTGTCGACCGTTAAGTCGTTTCAAGGTACCGGGGTTAGGGGAATCCATGGAAAAGGCCCACAGGTCTAGATGGTCCATCATTAACAAGTCTTAAGAAACCACCTTAACCTAACGGGCTCGCCAAGACGTGAAGCCCGAATTGTCGAATGAGCCGGACTTGGCTAGAAAGTATACAGCTGAACTTCTGGGAACTTTCATTTTCGTCTTTGTCGGAGCAGGCTCGGCTGTCGCCACCCAGTATGTGGGCGTATTCGATCCTGGATCAGCGCTCCTTGTTGCTGCTCTAGCAAACGGGCTGGGTCTAGCGATTGGAATCTCCATTACGATGGGAATCTCCGGCGGCGCTCTCAATCCCGCAGTAACTATTGGACTGCTATTAGGGAAGAAGATTCCCGCAAAGGATGTGATTCCATACATTATCGCTGAGCTGGTCGGCGCCACGATCGCAGGGCTTCTCCTGATGGCCGTTTCTCCCTCTTCAGTCGGAAACGTCGTACATTGGGGAGCCCCGTCCCTATCCAGCGCCATAACGGTCGCTCAGGGAACACTCTTCGAACTCGTCATGACCTTCCTACTAGTCATGGCGGTCTACGGAACAATCGTCGACAAACGAGCCCCCAAGATAGGAGGCTTCGGAGTGGGACTGATCGTCCTAGCAGACGTCTTGACCGGCGGACCCTTCACAGGTGCCGCGATGAATCCTGCGAGGGCGATGGGTCCGATGATAGCAAGCCTATCCTTCCCAAGCTACTGGTACATTTACTGGATTGGACCGGTTATCGGCGGCGCACTGGCTGGCCTCATCTACAGTCGAGTCTTGGAGAAGCCGAGCGCTAGCTAGGGCACGTTGACTGTTAGGCTGACAGAACTGGATATTGTTCCCACGGTCGCGGTCACGGTTACCATGTAGGTTCCGGGTCTTGGCGTCGATGCTGGAGGGTTGACGTGTGAATCTGTCTGGGGCTGTAGGATATGCTAGTCGGGTTTAGTGTGGGTGTTATTCCGGCTGAGGATACTGAGGTGGTAAGTATGACCGTCCCCTTGAGGCCGAAACTCTGCACTGAGATCGTTAGACGCTCAGAATCCTACCAACCCTGTTGTGGGTTTACTCTGCAAGAGTATTCTCGGTATCTCTATCGGGGCTCTTTCGAGACCTGTCGCACTGCTAGTTTAGTTTGGTTTCCATGCCCAGCCTCTGAGACTGGTCCCGGTACTATTTGACAGGGTTGAAAGAGTTCCGCCAGTGTACGTTAGGCTTGGGCCGCTTCCTCCCGTAATGTACGCCGTTGATCCCAGCCAACTGATCGAGTAAAAGTTGCTAGAAGCTGGACTCTGCATTCGTGTCAGCTGGTTTCCGTCATATATGAGAATCACACCCATGTCGCCGACCAGAAGGGCGGTGGTTCCAGAGGGATTCCAGGAGATGGCGTGTATGATGTCCGTGGAGTTGTAGAGACCGGCCGTGTTGAGAGCTGTAACGCTGGTACCATCATATCGCAAGATAACTCCGTTCTCCCCTGCTAACAGAGCATATGCCCCGTTGGGATTCCACGCCGAGGAGTATAGGTACGCGGTTGTGCCCGAGGAAATCTGGCTTATCCCTCCGTTGCTGGATTGGTAGAGCAGAATACCTCCCGAGGATCCGACTAGGAGTGCCTGTGTTCCGCTCGGGTTCCAGCTTATCGACCGAATCGAGTTGGGGTACGGATTTGCAAGCCGAGTCAAGACCCCATCATACTTGAACAGTGGACCGCCAGAACCGGCGATTAGCGCATACGACCCGTCAGGTCTCCATGCCACAGAGTAAATGTTCGCAGTTATTCCGGTGGGTATCGTCGTTAGCTGAGTGCCATCGTATTTGAGGAGGACTCCCGAGTCTCCCACGATAAGGGCGTATGATCCGTCAGGCTTCCACGCAAGCTCTCTTAACGGAGTTGTAACAGGCTGACCTATCAGTGTGAAGCTACCGTTCTGGAACTTGAACACCTTCCC